>Ga0126377_10003474_pt1 | contig 11163 bp, 11 predicted proteins | sample PanSoiMetPlot_22_FD_92647 | JGI IMG/M metagenome (GOLD analysis project Ga0126377, IMG submission 92647) | Tropical forest soil microbial communities from Panama - MetaG Plot_22 | ecosystem: Environmental > Terrestrial > Soil > Tropical forest > Bulk soil | place: Panama | collected 2016-02-17
CCGGGTCGTGTGAAGAAAGAGCCCGCTCAAGGAAGGGACGCGTCGTTCTCAGGATAGAGCCGTTGCTGGACTCGTCCGAGGAACCCACGAATGTGCTGCTGCTGCTGCTCCGGCAATCCCAGTTGCTCGGCTGCAAGGTCCAGCAGGAGCTGCAGCGGCAGGAAGCTCAGCGTGATCGCGCGGTCGACGCCCGCGATATGTCGCCCATGGCGGACAGTCACCCCGCCAGGAACACTTTCGAATGCGGCGCGCAGACCTCCCGCGCCGGCATGGATTGCAGTGCATCCCTCGTGGTAGGCCAGCGCGTACATACGCTGGAGCGGCGGATACTCGGCGTCCTTGAAGTGGGCTGCATCGGCGGCCTTCGCCTTCTTCGCCAACGAGCGCTGCGCCCAGCCCTTGTGAATCTGTGGGAAGCGAGCCTGTACGGCCTCGAATCGCTGTTTCAGGATGGGAAGGTACGGGTCGGTCCCGGTGGTGCCGTGAAGTTCTGCGATCGGTTCAGCCGTCTTCCAGTTGGTCACGGCCTCGTAGGCGAAGTACGCCTCCATCCGAGCGTCGCTGTCGGCCGCGAGGATGTAGGCGAGGTCGATCGTGAGCTCACACGCGGTCCGGATCGGGCCCAGCGCATCGTCAGGCAGTCCGCCGAGCGCAAGATCCTCCAAGGCTCGAAGGCACTTGATGGCGCGTGCGACGTGGAGCAACGCAATCGCGTGCGTGTCGTGCTTCGCGATCCGTCCGCCTTCGTCGATGAGTTGCTCGGCCAGCCCGATGAGCTCGCGCAACAGCTCAAGCTCCGTCGCGCAACGAGCCTCGACCTCGCGCGCGATGCTTGCACGATCCCGACCCTCCACATGTTGTGCTTGCGCCATGACCGGGCATCGTATGGGACGGGGGACACATTGGGGACACACCGTTCGCGAGAGTCCTTTGGGATCGAAAGGTTACGCCCCCGATGACAAGGACGTGACAAGCTTTTGCAGAGCCGTGACGAGCTGCGACAGCAAGCGCGCGATGGCGACCCGCCGGTCTGATATTCAGGAAGACGGGCGAGGCGAAAGCGCCGGCATCGAGGGAATGGTCTCTACGTGGACGATCTTTCGATGCCGGCGCTGCGCCGGTTTCGTCGCGCTGCTGCTCGCCGCGGCCTGCTCGGGTGACGAGGTGGGCGACGATCTGGCGGCGGCGCCCGCCGCGGGCGAGAGCTCGGAGTCCGCGGCTCCGCCGGCGGCGGCGCCGGCAGCCGCGCGGGCATCCGCGTCCGAGGCGCAGGCGGGCTCGGCCGCGCGCTACTACCAGGGCTACCTCGACGAGGTGCTGGGCGGCGACTTCGGGTCCGCGCGCGACAGCTATCGCGCCGTGGTCGAGGATGGCAGCGCGGCGCCGGAGGTGGCGGCGCGCGCGGCGCTGCGGCTGGCCGAGTCGGAGGCCGACGCCGGGCGGCGGCACATCGCGCTCGACCTGGTCGCGCGGGCCGCGGCGTTGGGGCGCGATCACCGCGACCTCCTGCAGTGGGCGGAGAGGCTGCAGCGGCGGCTCGCGGCCGTGCGCGTGCACGACATCGAGGTGCGCGGGCCGCCGGCCGGAACGCCGCTCGAGGGAGTCTCGGCCCAGGCGGCCGAGCTGCACGCGCGCGCCGAGGAGCTCCTGTCCGCCTATCACGCGCACCGGCTCAAGCCGCGCCTCGAGGACCTCGGCGCCGGCGTGCGCGCCAAGCGGGCCGCCATGGAGGCGGCCGAGCGCGCGTACCGCCAGGAGGCGGCGCTGGGCGAGCCGGCCGCCACCGTCGCGGCCGAGCTGCGCATCGGCGGCCTCTACTACGATCTGTCGCTGTCCCTGACCTTCGATCTGCCGTCGGAGCTCGAGCCCGGCGCCGCCGCCGAGCTGCGCCAGTCGCTGCGCGCGCAGGCCCTCGCCGATCGCAACCGGGCGCGCGCCGCTTATCTGAGAGCGCTCGAGGCCGGGCGCGATGGGCGGGCCGGCCCGGCCGGGAGGATCTGGATCGAGGCGGCCGAGCTGGGGCTGCGCTCGACCGAGGACCTCCTGCGCGGGCGCGACTGAGAGACGGCGTCGAGCCGGCGCGGCGCCGCGAGATATACTGCCGGCGTGTCGATCCGGGTCTACGTCAACGGCGTCATCAGCGATCGCGAGTCGGCGGTCATCTCGGTGTTCGACCGCGGCTTCCTCTACGGCGACAGCGTGTACGAGGTGCTGCGCACGTCGGGCGGGCGTCCGGTCGATCTCGAGCGCCACCTCGACCGGCTGCGCCGCTCGGCGGAGCGCATCGAGATCGCCATGCCGGATCCCGGCGAGCTGGGCGGCGCCATCACCGACACGCTGAAGGCCGCCGAGAACCCGGAGTCGTACCTGCGCATCATCGTGACCCGCGGCGGCGGCCCCATCACGCTCGACATCGGCTCGTCGGGCAAGCCGAGCCTGCTGCTCATCGCCGCGCCGCTGGCGCCGCCGGCGGCCGAGCTCTACGAGACCGGCGCCTCGCTGGCCATCGTGGGCGTGGAGCGGACCTCGCGGCGCGCCTTCGACCCGGCGGTCAAGTCGGGAAACTACCTCAACAACATCATGGCGCTCGCCGAGGCCCGGCGCGCCGGCGCGTACGAGGCGATCATGTGCAGCCCCGACGGGCGCGTGGCCGAGGGCTCCACCTCGAACCTGTTCGTGTCGAAGGACGGCCGGCTGGTGACGCCGGCGCTCGCCACCGGCCTCCTCGCCGGCATCACGCGCCAGCGGGTCATGGAGCTTGCGCGCGCGGCCGGCCTCGAGGCCGCGGAGGGGGACCTCCGCCCCGACGAGGTGCGCGCCGCCGACGAGGCCTTCATCACCAGCTCGATCCGCGGCGTCATGCCGGTCGCCACCGTCGACGGGCGAGCGATCGGCGACGGAAGACCGGGCCCGGCCACGCGGCGCTTGATGGAGCTGTATGCCGGCTTCCTGGCCGCTGTGGCGCGCGGTGAGGCCTGAGGCGGCGTATTCCGGCCACACCGGATCTGGTATGAACAGCCGGTGAGCATCCCACGCTGGCTCCTGTTCCTGGTCGCGGCCTGGGTCATCGCGTTCGGCGTCTTCCGCATCGTGATCGCGCTGCGCCGGCGGCCGACCGAGGGGCAGGGCCCCAACTTCATGCGCCGGGGCCTGTACGCGCGCGCGCCGCGCACGCACATCCTCTTCGGCGCGCTCTACGTGCTGCTCGGCGGGTTCCTGATCGCGACCGGATTCGGCTGGGCGCCGGTGCTGGACATCGCGGCGTGCGCCGGCGCGCGAGAGGACGGGGCGCGCCGTCCGGATTCCCGGAACGCCATCCCGGTGTCACCTGCACCGAGCACGCCGCGTCCCAGTGACAGCGCGAGTGGCAAGTGATAATCGTGGGCCATGGGAAATCCCACCGCTGACCTCGTCACCTCGCTCGGCACCATCCGCGTCGAGCTGTTCACCGACGTCATGCCCAAGACAGCGGGCAACTTCATCAAGCTGGCCAAGAGCGGCTTCTACGACGGGCTGCACTTCCACCGCGTGATCAAGGGCTTCATGCTCCAGTTCGGCTGTCCGCACAGCCGCGACCCGGAGAGCCCGCGCGCCGGCACCGGCAACGCGCCGCACGGCACCATCGAGGACGAGCACCCGCCGGCGGCCAAGCTGTCGAACGAGCCGGGCACGCTGTCCATGGCGAACACCGGCCGGCCCAACAGCGGCAGCTGCCAGTTCTTCGTCAACACGGTGCACAACGCGTACCTCGACTGGTTCTCGCCCGGCGCGTCCAAGCACCCGGTGTTCGGCCGCGTGATCCAGGGCATGGACGTGGTCCACAAGATCGAGAACACGCCGACCAACGACCAGGATCGTCCGCGCCAGCCGGTGCAGATGATCCGCGTCGAGGTCGCGGACAGCTGAGCCGAGGAGCCGAGCGGAGCGATCCGCTCAGGGCGCGCGCCAGCGCGGCGGCTTGCCGCCGGCGTCGCGCCCGCCACCGTCGACCCAGGCGATGCCTGTGCACTTCTCGGCCCGGCTGAGGCTGCCGCGGCCGACGAACATGGAGCGCAGATCGGCCAGGAGCGTGGCGGGCCTCGCGGTCGAGAACGGGTAGCGCGACATCTCGAACACGCGCTGGGCGGCGCGGTTGTCGCCCTTGCGCGCGTCGTGACAGCTGGCGCAGTGCTGGACGAAGATGGGCTCGACGTCGGGATAGACCAGCGCCCGCGCCGGCGGCGGACAGGCCGGGGCCTCGTCGGCCGTCGCGCGGTGTCTGGTGGCCAGCGCGGCGGCGCCGACCAGGAGCGCGGCGATCACAGCGCCGCGGATCATCGACCTGCGCACCATGGCGCCCAGGATAGCGCGGCGGCGGCGGCGGCGAGCTCACAGCCGCCAACCGGGCAGCGAATCGCCATCGAGAGAGCAGCGCCGGTCGCGCCGCCGCCAGGCTAGGCCAGCTCGGGATAACCCAGCCGCGCCGCCTCGGCCTCCAGCTGGTCGACGCGCTGGTAGACGGCGAGCGGCAGGACCTCGAATCCGTCGAGCAGGAGGGCCGCGCGGGCGGCGGCCAGCGCCGGATCGGCCGCCACATCGGCCAGCGCCTCGCGCATGGCGCCCACCTCGTCGCTGCCGGCGCGCGTGATGATCGGCAGGCCGGGGCAGGGCGGGGTGACGTCGATCTCGCGCACCTGGGCGACCAGGTCGGGCAGCGCGCGCTCGAAGAGGGCGAAGCTCACGCAGTCGATGGCGGCGACGTCGGCCTCGCCGCGCGCGACCAGCTCGAGGCTGGCGCGGTGGGCGCCGGTCCACACCACGCGGCGAAAGAAGGGCGCACCGCCCGCCAGCGGCGCGACCAGAGCGCGCAGCGCGTTCATGCCGGAGTGAGAGTCCGGCTCGTTGACCGCGCAGATCGATCCGGCCAGCTCGGCGAGCGACGCGGCCGCGGCGCCGCGCGGGACCACGACGCGGCTGCGGTACCAGGCGCCCTCGCACAGCGGCACGGCGTAGCGGGGCGTGGCCACCACCTCGACTCGACCGGCCAGCGCTCGCACCAGCGGATAGCCGCAGGTCTGCGACAGGAGCAGATCGTCGCCCAGCCACATCGACGGCAGCGCGCGGTCGCGGCACAGCGCGCGCGGCACCCCGCGCACGCCGCGCGCCTCGAGCGCGCGGGCCAGCGCCGCCCACAGCGCGTCGGTGTGCGGGCGCAGCTCGGGCAGATCGTACATGGGCAGCGAGGCGACCCTCTCCGCCGGCACGGCCCCCTCGCCGGCGCGAGGCGGTGTCATGCGCGGCGCCCCCGCGGCCTCACCGCCAGGTCCCGGCCGCGTCCCGCGCGAGGCCTCTTGCCCATTGCGCGGACGCTATCACGCGAGCAGGGCCGCCGGCTCGATCTCGCGCACCGCCACCAGCGCGGACTGGATGTCGTCGGCCAGCAGGCGGTCCTCGATGTGGAGCGGGACGCGGGCGCGCACGGCGGCGTGGAGCGGCGCCAGGCGGGCCGGCAGCGGCTGGCCGGCCAGGTCGGCCGCCTGGGCGGCGGACAGGAGCTCGATGGCCGCCACCGTCTCGGCCCGCTCGACCGCCCACGCGGCGTGGCGCGCCGCGATCGAGCACATCGACACGTGGTCCTCGACGCCGGCGCAGGTCGGGATCGACTGCACGCTGGCGGCGCCGCCGCGCGCGCGCATCTCCGCCACCAGCGCGGCCGCGGTGTACTGCGCGATCATCAGGCCGGAGTCGACGCCGGCCCGGCTGCGCGGGTGGCGCAGGAAGGCGGGCAGCCCGCTCATCCGATCGTCGAGCAGGGCGGCGGTGCGGCGCTCGCTCGCCACCGCCAGCGAGGTGAGGGCGATGGCCAGGACGTCGAACGCCTGGGCCAGCTCCTGGCCGCCGGTCAGCGGCGAGTTGCTGGTGACGAAGCCGTCCGGATCGAGGAACGGGTTGTCGACCGCGGCGTCGATCTCGGCCGCCACCACGCGCTCGGCGAGGTCGAGCGCGGTGCGGGCGGCGCCCGCGTTCTGCGGGGCGTAGCGCAGCGACAGCGGCGCGCGCAGGAGCCCGGCGGTCGGGCCGGCCGCGCGCGCGGCGCCGATGAGCTCGCGCGTGCGCCGGGTGCTCTCCTCCTGGCCGGCGTGGCGCTTCTCGCGGGCCAGGCGCGGGTCGAGGAAGTCGGCGGGCGCGCGCAGGGCGCACAGGCTCAGCGCACCGACCGCCTCGCACGCGCCGACGAGCCGGCGCGCGTCCCAGGTGGCCAGTCCGCCGATGGCCACGGTCTGGGCCAGGCCGTTGACCAGCGCGAGCGCGTCGCGGCCGGTCAGCCGGGCCGGCGCGAGTCCGACGGCGGCCAGCGCGGCGCGGCCGCTCTCGACCGGGCCGCCGGGCGCGCGCGCGCGGCCCTCGCCGATGAGGACGAGCGCGGCGTGGGCGAGCGGAGCCAGGTCGCTGGCCCCGACCGATCCGGCCTCGGGCACGACCGGCAGCACGCCGCGGTTGATGACCTCGATCAGCGCGGCCAGCGTGGCGGGCGCGATCCCGCTGCGTCCGCGGGCCAGCTGGCCGGCACGCACGGCCAGCATCGCGCGCACCTGGTCGTCGCGCATGGGCGGGCCGACACCGGCCGCGTGGCTGCGCAGGAGAGCCTCCTGCCGTCCGTCGCGGTCGCGATCGTTGGCGCGGTCGTCGCCGCCGCGGTCGCCGCCGCGGTCGCGGTCGTCGCCGCGGTCGCGGTCGCCGCCGCCGCGGGCGCCGTCGCGCCGCCACTCGCGCTCGAGCGCGCCGACGCCGGTGTTGAGGCCGTACAGTCGCTCGCCGCCGCGGGCGATGTGGTCGAGCCGCGCGCGGGCGGCCGCGACGCGGGCGGCCGCCTCGTCGCCGAGCGCGATCCCGGCGCCGTCGCGCGCGATGCGCACCAGGTCGGCCAGCGCGAGGTGCTCGCCGTCGAGGACCAGCGTCGCGGGCGCATGCCGCGCGACCAGCTCGACGCGGGTCACGCGCCGGCCTCGCCCGCGGGCGATGCCTCGCCGGGCGCGCGGCCGGGCGCGCCGCCGTTCCCGTCGCCCGGCCCGGCGACCCCGGTGGGGCGATGGTGGACCGGCGAGCCCCTGGCGCGCAGCCCGTAGCGCCGCAGCACCTCGGCGTAGCCGGCGAACGCGAAGTGGCCGTTCCGCTCGAGCAGCCACCCGCGCTCGGCCCGGTAGCGGCGCGGCAGCTCGTACCAGGGCAGCCCCGGCCACAGGTGGTGGACCACGTGGAGGTTGTTGTTGAGGTAGAGGAGCGAGAAGACCGGCCCGGCCTCGACCACCGCGGTGCGGCGCAGCTGGTCGGCGCCCGGCCGGTGCTCGGCGAACGAGCGCAGGAGGGTCAGGGACAGCCCGGGATACACGAACAGCCCGAGGTAGGCGCCGAGCGGGATGCGGCAGACGTCCATCACCCAGAACAGCACCGCGGACACCGCCGCCGCGTGCGCCGCCCACACGGCGAGCCGGTCCGCCTCGCCCGACCGGATGCGGCGGGCCTCGCCGGCGAGCAGGCGCCACACCACGGCGAAGGGCCCGAGCAGGAGGCGCGCCGCCGCGGTGTGCTGCGCGCGCCGGAACAGGCGCACCGGGCGCGGCAGCCGGGCCCACTCCTCCGACGAGGTGTAGGAGGACTCCGGGTCCTCGAACGGGTCGGTCAGCTCGCGCGCGCGGTGATGCGCCATGTGGCTCTCGCGGTAGATCGAGAACGGCAGCCACAGCGACAGCGGCGGCCCCGCGATGATCGCGTTCCACCGCGGACGACGCGTCGGATGGCCGTGCAGCGCCTCGTGCTGCAGCGATCCGTGCCAGGCCAGCAGCCAGGCCCCGAGCGGGGCGACCAGCCAGGCGGGCAGGTGGTGGAAGGAGAAGGTCAGGGCGAGCCAGCCGCCGTAGACGGCGGCGATCACGATCCAGGTGGGCAGCTCGGCGCGGTGTCTGTGGGTCTCGGAGCGGTCTCGGTGCGTCATGGTTGCTTGCGACCGCTCCAGGATAGGAAACCGCCTCTGTTGCGACAACGATACAATAGTGACCAATCGTTAGGATTCGTAACGAAAAGCTACGATTGTTGATATTCCGCATCAAACGTTCTGTTTTATGATGACGCCCGTGCCTACTCGCCACGACACCGTCGCACGCTTTCGCGAGCGCCTGAGTCAGCTCCTGGACCGCTCGGGGGTGAGCCAGTCGGCCTACGCCACCCGGGTGCAGATCGATCGCTCCACCCTGTCGCAGCTCCTGTCGACGCGAAACGAGCGGCTGCCGCGCGCCGACAACCTGGTCTCCATCGCACAGGTCGAGGGCGTGAGCATCGACTGGCTGCTCGGCCTGAGCGAGCAGGGCAGCGTCGGCGCCGACTTCCTGCACGCGCTCGAGTTCGAGCGCGACGCCAGCTCGCCGGCCGATCAGCGGCTTGCCCGCTGGCACGACGAGGCGGCCGGCTACCTCATCCGCTACGCGCCGGCCTCGCTGCCCGATCTGCTCAAGACCGATCAGGTGATCGAGTACGAGTACCGCGAGTCGATCGCCTTCACGCCGGAGCAGAGCATGGCCACCGCGCACGAGAAGCTCGCCTACCTGCGCCGCCCCGACACCCTGATGGAGGTGTCCATGGCGCGCCAGCAGCTCGAGGGCTTCGCCCGCGGCGAGGGGGTGTGGCGCGGCCTCGGCGTGCAGGCGCGCCGGGCCCAGCTGCGCCACATGATCGAGCGCGCGCTCGAGCTCTACCCGGCGCTGCGCTGGTTCCTGTACGACACCCGCCAGCGCTACTCGGTGCCGCTCATCCTGTTCGGGCCGCGCCGCGCGGTGCTCTACGTCGGGCAGATGTACGTGGTCTTCAACAGCACCGAGCACGTGCGCGTCTTCACGCAGCACTTCGACGCGCTGGTCAAGTCGGCCGTGGTCCAGCCGACCGAGATCGTGCCGCTCCTGCGCAAGCTCCTGGCCTCGATCGAATAGTCGGCTTCACGGGACCCGGGTGCGCCGGCGCCGGCCCGCTCGCACTATGATGCGCCGATGCTCGAGGTCCGCCAGGTGGTCAAGCGCTTCGCCGGGCGCACGGCGCTCGGCCCCATCGACCTGGTGGCGCCAGCGGGCAAGAACACGGTGCTCATCGGACCCAGCGGCTGCGGCAAGTCGACCCTCCTGCGCCTGCTCAACGGCCTGCTGGAGCCGGACGGCGGCTCGGTCCTGTTCGACGGCAGCCAGGTGACCCAGGCCAGCGCCCAGGCGGTGCGCCGCCGCATGGGCTACGTCATCCAGGACGGCGGTCTGTTTCCCCACCTGACCGCGCGCGGCAACGCGGGCCTGCTGGCCGGCTACCTGGGCTGGACCCGCGCGCGCATCGCCGAGCGCACCGCCGAGCTGGCCGCGCTGGTCCGCCTGCCCGAGGAGCTGCTCGACCGCTATCCGGCGCAGCTGTCGGGCGGCCAGCGCCAGCGCGTCAGCCTGATGCGCGCGCTGGCGCTCGACCCGCCGGTGCTGCTGCTCGACGAGCCGCTCGGCGCGCTCGACCCGATCGTGCGCTCGGAGCTGCAGGAGGACCTGCGCGACGTGTTCCGCTCGCTCGGCAAGACGGTGGTGCTGGTCACCCACGACATCGGCGAGGCCTGGTTCTTCGGCGACGCCATCGTCCTCCTGCGCGCGGGCGAGATCGTTCAGCAGGGCACGCTCGACGATCTCATGGAGCGCCCGGCCGACGAGTTCGTGACCCGCTTTCTCAACGCCCAGCGGAGCCCGGTGCGATGAGGGTCGCCGCCCTGGTCGCCCTCGCTGTCCTCGCGGGGTGCGGCGACCGCGCTCAGGTCGTGGTCGGCTCCAAGAAGTTCACCGAGTCGGTGCTGCTGGGCAACATGGCCCAGCAGCTCATCGCCGCCGCCGGGCTCGAGGTCGAGCACCGCAGCGAGCTGGGCGGGACGCGGATCCTGTGGGACGCGCTGGTGGCCGGCGAGATCGATCTCTACGCGGAGTACACCGGCACGATTCGCCGCGAGATCCTGGCCGGCGAGTCGATCCCGGAGGGGGACGCGGCGCTGGCCCGCGCGCTGGCCCGGCGCGGCCTGCGCATGACCGGGCCGATCGGCTTCGACGATACCTACGCGGTCGGCATGCGCGAGGAGACGGCGGCGCGGCTGGGTATCCGCACGCTGTCGGACCTGGCCCGCCACCCGGACCTGGCGCTCGGCTTCTCGCACGAGTTCGTCGACCGCGAGGACGGCTGGCGGTCGCTCGAGAGCAGCTACGGGATGTCGCACCGGGACGTGCGGGGGCTCGACCACGAGGTGGCCTACTCGGCGCTCGAGTCGGGCGCCATCGCCGCCACCGACGTCTACTCCACCGATTCGAAGATCGTGGAGCTGCGGCTGCGCGTGCTGGAGGACGACCGCCACAGCTTCTCGCCCTACCGCGCGATCTACGTCTACCGCGCCGATCTGGCGCCACGAGCGGTCGCCGCGCTGGCCCGCCTGGAGCACCACATCGACAACCGCGAGATGCTCGCGCTGAACGCGCGCGCCGATCTCGACAAGGTGGGCGAGTGCCAGGTGGCGTCCGACCTGCTCGCCGCCGAGCTCGGGATGGCCCGGCATCCCTGCCAGGAGCTCGGTGTGGTCGCGCGCATCGCCGACCGCACCGTCGAGCACCTGTTCCTGGTCGGCGTCTCGCTGCTGGCCGCGCTGCTCATCGGCCTCCCGCTCGGGGTGGTCGCCGGCAAGCGCCTGCACGTCGGCAAGGTCGTCCTCGGCGCGGTCGGCGTGGTGCAGACGATCCCGTCGCTGGCCCTGCTGGTGCTGTTCATCCCGCTCCTGGGCATCGGCGCGCTGCCGGCCATGGCGGCCATCTTCCTCTACAGCCTGCTTCCGATCGTGCGCAACACCGCCACCGGCCTGACCGACATCTCGCCCGGCCTGCGCGAGTCGGCCGAGGCGCTCGGACTGCCGCCGGGCGCGCGCCTGCGCCTGGTCGAGCTGCCGATGGCGTCGCGCGCCATCCTCGCCGGCATCAAGACGTCCGCCGTGCTCAACGTCGGCACGGCCACCATCGGCGCGCTGATCGGCGCAGGCGGCTACGGGCAACCCATCCTGACCGGGATCCGGCAGGGCGATCACGGGCTCATCCTCGAGGGCGCCCTGCCGGCGGCGGCGCTCGCGCTCCTGCTCGACGG
>Ga0126377_10003475_pt1 | contig 11158 bp, 9 predicted proteins | sample PanSoiMetPlot_22_FD_92647 | JGI IMG/M metagenome (GOLD analysis project Ga0126377, IMG submission 92647) | Tropical forest soil microbial communities from Panama - MetaG Plot_22 | ecosystem: Environmental > Terrestrial > Soil > Tropical forest > Bulk soil | place: Panama | collected 2016-02-17
CCTCCTTGCGCTCGCCACGTGTTGGCTCGCGATGGGCGCGGCGTCTGCGACCGCGCAGACCGAGACGCTCAGCGCGCCGACGTTCGGCCGCGTGACGATCTACGCACCCGCCTCGACGCCTTCGGCCGTCGTGCTGTTCGTGTCGGGGGACGCCGGATGGAACCAGGCTGTGGTCTCGATGGCCGAGCATCTCCGCGCCCGCGGCGCGCTGGTCGTCGGCATCGATATCCGGTCGTTCCTCCGGGGCCTGGAGGCGCCGGACAGCTGTTCGTATCCGGCTGGCGATCTCGAGGAGCTGTCGCGGAACGTTCAGCTCCATCGGAAGATGCCGGTCTACAAACGGCCGCTCCTCGTCGGCTACTCGTCGGGGGCGACGCTGGTGTACGCGGCGCTGACGTCCGCGCCGCCCGAGACGTTCGCTGGGGCGATCAGCCTCGGGTTCTGCCCCGAGATCAACATTCGCACGCCGCTCTGCGAGATGCGCGGTCTGAAAACGCGCACGCGGACGGATGGACGCGGCTACGACGTGCTGCCGTTCCAGGGACTGAAGGTCCCCTGGATGGTGTTACAGGGAGAAGCGGATCAAGTGTGCCCCCCGGCGGCCACGCGGGCGTTCGTCTCGGCGACGGGGTCCGCGCGGGTGTTCTCGCTGCCGGGGGTTGGCCACGACTTCGGCGTGCCACGCAACTGGGAGTCGCAGTTCATCGACGCGTTCCGCCGCATGACCGCGGCAGCGCCGCGCGAGGAGGATCGCGGATCGATCCCCGAAGTGGGGGACCTGCCGCTCACCGAGGTCGCCGCGGCCGCGGGTACGACGGGTAATCGCATGGCCGTTATCGTGTCTGGCGACGGCGGTTGGGCCGAACTCGACAAGGGAGTCGCCGCCGCGCTCGCTGTTGAGGGAGTGCCGACAGTTGGATGGAGCAGCCTGCGGTATTTCTGGACGCCCCGCACGCCGGATCAGGCGGCAGCGGATCTGGCGCGTATCGTCAGCCATTATTCACGCGCGTGGGGCAGGCCCCGGGTCGTGCTGATCGGCTACTCGTTTGGCGCCGACGTGCTGCCGTTCCTGGTCAACCGGCTGCCACGCGAGCTCGAGTCGCGCATCGACAGAGTGGCGCTCCTTGGCTTGTCTCCCACTGCAACGTTCGAGTTCCACATGGCCGAGTGGTTCGGCATGCGCGCACGCACGCCGTACCAAACCGTTCCGGAGGTCGAGCGGTTGTCGCAGCCGGTGGTTTGCGTCCGCGGGACAGGCGAAGACGACTCGGCGTGTCCCTCTCTGCGCGGACCTCACATCCGGATGGAGACGATCGGCGAAGGGCATCATTTCGGCAACGACTACCGCGGGCTTGCGGAAGCCATCCTGCGCGATTAGCGCGCTGGTGCTCAGCCATGAAGTGCTTACCACCGACAGAAGCCCGCTGCCGCGTTCATGCCGTTGTCGCGGCCGCGCTCGTGATTGCGGCGGCCGGCTGCGGCTCCCACAGTCAGCCGAACGCGCCGACGGTCGGGGCCAACGATTTCCGCGGTCAGTTCAATGAGCTCTGGTCAACCTTCGATCGCATCTATCCGTATTTCATCCACAAGGGCATCGATTGGAACGCGGTCAAGGCTGAATTCGAGCCGCGCGCGGCCGCCGCGACGAGCTCGGATCAGTTGATCTCGGTTCTGCAGCCGATGCTTGGGCTGCTGCACGATGGACACGTCGTGTTGACTGGACCCGGCGCCACCCTGCGGACCTACGCGCCGAACGAGTTCATCAACTGGAACAGTAACGTGTGGGGGCAGTACCTGGCGCGCGCGAGTGCGTCGACGCGAGGCGCCGCGGTGTCCGCGGTCATGACCGGCGTCGCGTACATCGCCGTCAGTGGCTGGAACCCAAACCAGCTCAATGTCGCGGATCTCGACGCGTTCGTCGACGCCTTCCGCGATCGCCCGGCGCTCATCGTCGACGTGCGGATGAATCCCGGAGGCTTCGATTCTCTGGCGTTCCAGTTCGCGGGTCGTTTCGCGACCTCGACGACCACGAGCGGCTACTTCCAGACCCGTAACGGCCCCGGGCACGGCGACTTCACCCCGTTGCAGGCGCGCACATTCTCGCCGCGCGGATCGTTTCAATTCACGCGGCCCGTATTGCTGCTCGTCGGACGCATGTGCGCCAGCAGCAACGAGAGCTTCATCGCCGCGATGCGCGAGCTGCCGAACGTGACCGTCGCCGGCGATCGGACCGCCGGCTCCACTGCGAATCCTCAGACATTCCCGCTTGGCGGCGGATGGTCGTACAGCGTGTCGCGGTGGATTGAGTACACGGCGGACATGCAGGTGATCGAAGATCTGGGCATCGCGCCGGACGTAGTCGTGCCGGCGTCCCCTGGCGACTTTCAAAGCGGACGCGACCCCGTCCTCGACTGGGCCATCGCAAATCTGGCGCGGTAACGACGGCAGATCCGGCTGCCGGGGCGGGCTGACAAGGGGCTGAGATCGGGTTTTGTGAGGCGTCGCTCGGAGTTATTCCTGCCCTGCACGTTCGTGTGAATACCTGCCGGCATCATCCTTGCTCCACGACGTGCGGCCGTCGTGTATCTGCACTGCTCGCAAGCACGCCGTGCGTTCCGCTGGCTCCGCTCGCGACGGATTCACGTTTGGAGGTAACGTGCGACGACGCTCGGCCGTCTCTGTCGGCAGGCGTCTCGCGGCGCTCGTCGGCATGCAGGCCGCGACCGCAGCTGCGCTCCTGGCCGTTGCGTTCATCGGCTACGGCCGCCTCGCGTCGGATTTCAGCTTGATGCGGCGGTTCGTCCTCGCGCCGATCGAGGGGATCTCCGAGGCGATGGAGTATGCCGCGCGGCTGAGGCTGACCGCGGAAGCGGCGCCGGAACGCGACCCCGACCTCCCGCTCATGCAGCAGTGGCAGCGTGACGTCAACCTCTTTCTGCAGCGCTACCGGACCGAGTGGGCTGTCGCGGGGAACCCGAGCGCGGACGCGCGCCGCTTTCGCGCCGACCTCGAGCGAGCGCAGCAAGGCGACCTCGTAGCCGACGAGCAGGCCGCGATGAACGACGTCGGCAGCTCGCTCGAACGAATCGACGCGAAACTCGCCTCGCTCGGTACGAACGGTCACGTCGCCGCCAGCATCGAAGCCGACGCCCGCGACCTGCGAACGGCACTCAGAAAGCTGCTGCGGGCGAACGTCGCCTTCATCGAGATCGAGAATGCGTCGATCGAGCGGCGGAGCCGCCAGACACATCGGTGGATGTGGGTCATAGGCCTCGCAGGGCTCGCCGGGTCATTCGCGCTCGGCCTGCACGTCCATCGGGCCATCGCGCCGCGCATCCGCCGCCTCGTGCGGGAGGTCCAGCGATTCAAGGAGCTTGGTGTTCACCAGCGGGTGCTCGAAGAAGGGCGCGATGAAATCGCCATCCTCGCCAACGCCCTCGATGCGGGGTTCGCGGCAATTGCAACGCAGGATCGCGAACGTGAGCGCTTCCTCGCGATCGTGGCGCACGAGCTGAAGACGCCGATGACCTCGATCCTGGGCTTCACGGAGCTCGCGCTCTCGCGCCCTGAGAGCGCCGAGGTCCGCGCGCGTGCGCTCGACCTCGTGCGATCACACGCCAGCCGCCTGGGACGGCTCATCGACGATCTCCTCCTCGCCGCCTCGACCCGGTCGGGCGCGCTGCCATTCCGGCCGCAGTCCGTCGACGCGGGCGCGCTGACGCAAAAAGTTGCGAACGAGGTGATGATGGCCATGCCGGCTCGGCGCTTCGAGGTGGACGTCGCCGGACGAACGCATCTGCTTGCCGACGAGCACCTTCTGACGCAGGCCATCTGGACCCTTCTGACCTACGCAGCGGCTGTCGCAGAATCCGGCCACGTGATCTGCGTGCGCCTGGAACCCGCGGGCGCCCGCCTTCGCCTGGAAGTGAAATTCGACGCTCCGTCGGTGGCGGCCGAGGAGATGGAGCGCGCCTTTGCGCCATTCGCATCGGTCCAGTACGAGGGTGGGAGCGGAATCCGGAGCGCCGTCGGCCTCTTTCTGTGCCGCGAGATCGCTCGCGTCCATGGCGGGGCGCTGCTCGCGCTGAACCCGACGCCGATCCAGCGGGTGCTGGTCCTCGACCTCCCAGCCTGAGCCGCGATGCGCGACAACGCCATCCTGATCATCGACGATGACGCCGACATGCGCGACCTCGTCCGCCTCGTCGTGGAGCCGTCTGACGTCGATGTAATGGAAGCTGCCACATGCGTCGAGGGAGTCGCCGCGCTGCGGGCGAATCGCGATCGGATCCGTCTCGTCCTGCTCGACTACTTCATGCCGGGAATGGATGCGGCATGCTGCGCCGGGGAGCTGTGCGGGCTGGTGAGCGCTTCGATCATCGTGCTGTGCACGGCTGCGGCAGACCCGGCGGAGCGGGCAGCCGAGGTCGGGCTCTCCCGTTGGCTGGCCAAGCCCTTCGAGCTGCACGCCCTCGAGAACCTGGTACGCGAAGCGGCGGGGCCGCATCGTGAGTCGCCTCGAAGCGCGCTCCCGCAGAGCTAGTAGGCCGCCCGCCTCGACGGTCAACCACGGGCTGCGAGCCTCGGGTCGACTTTTGCAGAAGCTGACATCAAACTGTGTAGAGCGGAGCGGTACGTATGAGATCCGACGAATCCGACCGCCAACCCGTCGAAGACCCGGAAGCCCGTCTTGAACGCGCGTTAATCGACGAGTTTCTGCGGCGACGCGGCTACGACGAGGCGTCGCTGAGCCGCCTCGCGGAGCATGAGCGCACGGCCCTTCTGCGAGAGGCGTCGATTTACGCGGCGGGAAAGCTGACCGAGGTCGGCGCCCGCGCCCATTTCGTTCACGAGCTGCACGGGGATCACTGAACGCGCTCCACGCACATCAAGACCTTCTTCGTCACACCCGTCAGCGTGGTTCAGCATGCGCGGCAGGACTCGCATGCGATGGAGGCGTGCATCATGGGCCAGGCACTCGACGACCGAGCGTTGGACACGCTGTTCCGCGAAGCGCGCACGTTCAGGGGTTGGCTGCCGCGGCCCGTCACGGACGAGACGCTGCGGCAGCTGTACGACCTGGTCAAGTGGGGGCCGACGAGCGCGAACAGTTCTCCGGCGCGTTTCGCGTTTCTCCGATCGAAGGAGGCGAAAGAACGGCTCCGCCCGGCGCTGGCGCCGAGCAACGTCGACAAGACGATGACCGCGCCGGTCACGGTGATCGTCGCGTACGATCTGAAATTCTACGAGCATCTTCCGAAGCTGTTTCCGCACAACCCCGGCATCCCGACGCTCTATCGGGGCAGCCCGGAGTTGGTGGAGACGACCGCGAAACGAAACTCCAGCTTGCAGGGCGGCTACATGATCATGGCCGCGCGGTCGCTGGGACTCGATTGCGGGCCGATGTCCGGCTTCGACAACGCGAAAGTCGACGACGAGTTCTTCGGTGCCGGCAAACCCTGCTTCGGCTGCGAGCAGGAGTTCTTCGTCGACGGGCAGGTGCGGAGCAATTTCCTCTGCAACCTCGGGTACGGAGATCCGAGCGGGCTGCACCCGCGTCTGCCGCGGCTGCCGTTCAACGAGGCGTGCTCGCTCCTCTAGACAGAACCCATCCAGCGCCGTTACTGGCGCGACAGCTTCTTTCGGATCCGGCTGACGGTTTCAGGCGTCATGCCGAGGTACGACGCCAGCATCGATTGAGGGACGCGGAGGGCAATCGAGGGGTAGACCCTCAGGAACTCCAGGTACCGTTCCTCGGCTGTTGCGCTCAGCGAGCTGACGATGCGTTGATCCTTCGCGGCGGCGTGGCGCTGCAGACCCGTTCGGAACGCCGTGGCGTAGCCGGCGACGTGATCAACGAGTTTCTGGTGCGACGGGCTGTCGATCAGCAGCACCTCGGAGTCCTCGATGGCGTCGACGAAGAACTGCGATGGCGCGCCAGTGCCGAGGCTCGTTGCGTCAGCGACCCACCAGGTCTCCGGCGCGAACTGGACGATGTGCTCCTTGCCTTTGGGATTGATGACGTAGTTCCGGAGGCAGCCGCTGGCAACGAAGGCGGCGTACCGCGTGATGTCTCCAGCCCGCTGAAGGAATTCTCCGGCCAGGAGCCGCCGGTACTGGAACGCACCGCGGATCTCGTTGAAATCTTCGTCGTTGAACGTCGCTCGTGCGGCGAGATACGCGCGAAGGACAGAGAAGGCCGAGGCCTGAATCGGCTGTTCGCTCGCCATACAGCGCTCAATCGCGGCGGAGCGCGACAGCCGGATCCATCCTGGCTGCGCGCCTGGCGGGGATATATGCGGCCGCCACTCCAACCGCCGCCATGAAGCCCGCGAGCGCGAGCACCGCCACCGGATCGAGGCCCGGTCGATAGAGCGCCGGGCCCGGGTCCGGGGCCCAGAACGCGCGGAGGAGCAGGATCACCAGCATGGCAACCATCAGGCCGGCGCCCGTACCCACGCCGAGGAGGATTGCGACTTCGCGAGCAACACTCCACACAACCTGCCGGCTCCTGGCGCCGAGTGCCATGCGGATGCCGATCTCGCGCGCGCGACGCGACACCGCAAATGCCACGACGGCGTACAGACCGATGGCGGCCAGGCTCACGCCAAGCGCCCCGAGCAGGCCCAGAAAGCCCGTCAGCGCCGCGGGGGCCACCAACGATTCTTCGATGAGCTCCGCCATCGTCCTGGCTGCCATGACCGGGAGCGCGGGATCCATCGCGCGCAGTTCGCGCTGCATTGCGCCGACGAGGCTCGCCGCATCGACCGAGGTTCGCGCGACGACGGTGTTTGGCAGCTGGTCCCACTGCGTGGACGACCGATAGAAGAGGTACGGCGTTGGATCGACGAGATCGCCGTAGACGTCAGCGGTCTTCGTGTCGCTCGCCACGCCGACCACTTCGATCCAGTTCGGATCCTGATCGATCCGGAAGCGGCGGCCGAGTGGACTGACGCTGCCAAAATGCTGCCGCGCCATGCTCTCGCTGATCACCGCCGCTCGTCCTGCGCCGGCGCGATCGCGGTCGTCGAGCGCGCGGCCGGACAGGATCGGAATGCGCAGCGTCTCGAAGAAGCCAGGCGCCGCCCAGATGGCGTTGGCGGTCACGATCGCCTCGGGGTCCGTGCCGCGGCCATCGATGACAATCGGCAGGCCGGTCGTCTGCATCGGCGCGCCCGCGATCAAGACGGCCGATTGCACGCCCGGAATCGCCGCCACCCTGCGGCGAAGCTCGGTGTACGTACTCGCCGCGCGGGCCGGCGAGTAGCCGGCGTACCGCGCGTCCGTTTGGAGCATCGCGATGCCGTCGACGGCGTAGCCGACACGCTGCGCGCGAGCGGCGAGCAGCATCTGGAGGCCAAGCGTCGCAATAGAGAGCAGCACGACCGAGATCGTGACCTGGCTCACGACGAGCGCGTTTTTCAGGGTGAACCACCGGCGATCCGCCGATCGTGGCCCCCCATCGTCACGCAGCGTCGGCACCAGGTCGATCTTCGTGGCCTTGAGCGCGGGCGCGAGGCCGAACAGCACGCCGGTGATGAGGGACAACGCGACGGCGAAAGCCAGCACCCGATAGTCGACGCTGAAGTCGACGGCGCTCGGCAGTTCGACGGTACCCAGCGCGCGGACGCCCCACCACGCCAGGACGCAACCTGCCGCTCCGCCAGCAACGGACAGCATCAGGCTTTCGGTCAACAGGTGACGGACGAGCTGCCGCCGGCTCGCTCCCAGAGCGAGACGGATCGACACCTCTTTGGCGCGGGCCGCGCCGCGCACGAGCAGCAGCGTGGCCAGATTGCTGCAAGCGATCGTCAGGACGAGCCCGACGACGACGAGCAGCACCGCCGCGAGCGACGCGACAGGCAGGTCCGCCTGCGGGTGGATTCGGACATCTCTCGATGCCATCACCGAGATGCCTTTGCCCCAGTCCTGGTCGGGATACTCCTTGGCCAGCCGCGCGCCGAGGTTGTCCATCGCCGATTTCGCCTGGGCGACGGTGACGCCGTCGCCCAAGCGGGCTTTCACGAAGAACGCGGCCTCCACCGGACGCCGCTCGAGCACGTGCGGCGGACCTCCAAGCGCGGGAAGCGAGGAGACCGGCAGATAAAAGTCGGTGACGATGCCGATGTTGATCGTGCCGTTGTGGCCTGCTGGACCGACCCCCACGATGGTCACCGGCACCCCTTCCATCCAGATGGTTCGACCGATGACGGTCGGATCCGATCCGAACTTCCGCGTCCAGCTCTGGTGCCCGACGATCGCCACGATTGCGGCGCCAGGCGTGTCCTCGGCCGCGTCGAACCAGCGGCCGAGCGACGGCCGAAGTCCCAGAACGGTGGAGTAGGTCGCAGTCGTGTACTCGGCGACCGCCACCCGAACGGCGCCCTGATCTCGATAGTGCACCGGGACCGGAATGCTCGTGGCTGCCGTGCCGGCGAAGAGCTGACTGTAGTCGGCGATGTCCTTGTAGGCCGGGTAGGAGTTCAGACCGGGACTTCCGTCACGACCGTTCTGGTAGATCTCGACCAGCCGATCGGGATCAGCCAGCAGCGATTCGCGGAAGAGCGTGGCGTTGATGACGCTGAAGCTGGCGGTGTTGGCGCCGATGCCGAGGCCGAGGATGAGGATGGCGGCTGCCGTGAACCGCCAGTCGCGCGCGAGCCTGCGCGCGCCGTGTTTGGTGTCATGGGCCAGCGTCATGCGGGTTTAGCGTAGCCAATGGCAGAGAAGGATGCCAGAACGATTGCGCTAGAATCGTCGTCAAGATCCTGCATGCCGGCTGCATCAACGAGATGGTCGTTCCGCCGGCTTCTTTCATCCGTCACGCGCCTGGCTGCGCGTCTCGTCGGGCGCGAAACGGCGTGGGATCGCGTGGCGATGCGGGTGCCCGAGCGCGCGTTCGGGCGCGGCTCGGATCGGCCGTTTGCCGCGTACTTCAAGGGCGTGAGTTCCGTCCGCGTCAGGTCGATCGACGACATCGTGGCCTGGTTACAGACCTGTGAATACGTCAGCGACCTCGAATTGTTCCACGAACGGGACGTCTGGCAGCATCCCGCCGTCTTCGAGAAGCGACGGCGCGGCGATTGCGAGGACTTTGCGCTCTGGGCGTGGCGCAAGCTGGCGGAGCTCGGCATCGACGCCGAGTTCTGCGTGGGACGGGTGATCGCTGACGATCCCAAGACCGATCGCTATCATGCCTGGGTGGTTTATCGCGTTGGCGGGACGGAGTTCCTCTTCGAGCCAGCCGCGCGGACTCCGTCGACAATCATTCGACCGCTTGCCGCCGCGATGGGCCAGTATGTGCCGCACTTCGCGGTGAATCACCAACTCATGACCAATGCGTTCGTGGGCTGTGCGTCCGATTTGCATCGCGACAGTCTGAGCCACAACGATCCCAGTCTCGCGATTTGAGCGCTCACCGTTTCTCGCGGCGGTCGATCGCCAACTGGTTCTGGGTGGCCGCGGCGGTCTCGCTGCTCGTCAGCCTGACACCGTGGGCGCCGTTCCTCCTCTACCCATTCAAAGTCTTCACCACATGGGTTCACGAGTGCGGCCATGCGCTCATGACCGTGATGGTGGGCGGCCGTGTTACCTCGATCGCTATCGAGCCTGATACGAGCGGCCTCACGCAGAGCCTCGCTCCAACCGGTCGTGTCGCCCGCGGCCTCATTGCCTCGTCTGGCTATCTCGGCGCCGCAGCGGTGGGATGCCTGCTCATGGCTGCCGCCCGCGTTGAAAAGCGGGCCCACGTCATCCTCTTTGGCGTCGGCGCATGCATGCTTCTCACGCTGGTCTTCTGGATTCGGAACCTCTTCGGCTTTGCGGTCGTGCTGGCGTGGGGCCTCGCGCTCCTCGCGTTCGCGCGCAGCAGTGTCGGAAGCGCGGCGCGCTTCTTCCTGGGCCTGCTCGCCATTCAGGTGGCGCTCAACTCGGTGTACGACATCCGAGTCCTGTTCGAGCTCGATCGCCGGCCGTCGGATGCCGCGACGATGGCCCGGCTCTTCTTGCTGCCGTCGTGGGTGTGGGCCGCCGTTTGGATGCTTGCGAGCGTCGCAATGCTGGGGGCGACACTGCGGATGACGCGCGCACGCACCGCGAGGCGCCTCTAACGCCCGCATCCTTACAACTCGTTCATTCCGTCCATCACGTCCGGCTGTGGTTGCTGCCACGGCATGCTGTGTCTTGACTGCATGCGTCTCCTTCGGTCTCGAAGCAAAGCTGCGCGCGGTGACAGGCATCGTGTTTGCCACCGCCCGCGTCGTCGATCAGTCAGCAACCGCAGGAGGCGTAGATGGGAAAGACCGACAAGCCCAACATTCTGATCATCATGGGCGACGACATCGGCTGGTTCAACATCAGCGTGAACAACAACGGCATGATGGGGTATCGCACCCCGAACATCGACCGCATCGCCAAGGAAGGTGCGAACTTCACCGATTGGTACGGTCAGCAGAGCTGCACCGCGGGCCGCGCAGCGTTCATCACGGGTCAATCGCCGATCCGCACCGGCCTCACGAAAGTCGGGCTTCCGGGTGCCGATCTCGGACTGCGACCCGAAGACCCGACGATTGCGGACGTGTTGAAGCCGCTCGGCTACGCCTGCGGACAATTCGGCAAGAACCACCTCGGCGACCGCGACGAGTTCCTGCCGACGGCGCATGGCTTCGACGAGTTTTTCGGCAACCTCTACCACCTGAATGCGGAACAAGAGCCTGAGAATCCCGACTATCCGAAGGATCCGGAGTTCAAGAAGAAGTACGGTCCGCGCGGCGTGCTCCACTCATGGGCCAACCCCGACGGCACGCAGAAGATCGAGAACACCGGACCGCTGAACACCAAGCGCATGGAAACCGTGGACGAAGAGTTTCTCGATGCGAGCCTCAAGTTCATGGAGAAGGCGGTCAAGGACAAGACGCCCTTCTTCTGCTGGTTCAACTCGACGCGCATGCACATCTTCACGCATCTCAAGAAGGAATCGATCGGCGTGACGGGTCTGGGTGTGTATCCGGACGGGATGGTGGAGCACGATGGCCACGTCGGCAAGCTGCTCGACAAACTCGACAAGCTGGGGATCGCCGACAACACTATCGTCATGTACACGACCGACAACGGCGCCGAGGTCATGAGCTGGCCCGACGGTGGCACGACGCCATTCAGG
>Ga0126377_10003476_pt1 | contig 11157 bp, 11 predicted proteins | sample PanSoiMetPlot_22_FD_92647 | JGI IMG/M metagenome (GOLD analysis project Ga0126377, IMG submission 92647) | Tropical forest soil microbial communities from Panama - MetaG Plot_22 | ecosystem: Environmental > Terrestrial > Soil > Tropical forest > Bulk soil | place: Panama | collected 2016-02-17
AGCTGCGCCAGGGTGCTTCGCATCTCATAGAATCGGTTCTTGGTCTTCACGATGATTTCGTCGAACCCGTTGGCCAGCGCCCACACTTCCTGCTCCTCGGTCAGCGCTCGGAAGTGCCCCTGGCCGCGCCAGTCCGTGCGCGTTCCACCAATCCACTGATAGAGGACGCGACGGTCGTCGAACTCCACGACGTCCTCGAGGGACGCCACGAGATCTGCCAGTTTGGGGTCGTGCTCGCTCGCGCGAAGCTCATGCGAGACCTTGAACGATACCGGCACAACCATGCCCGGATCGTCGGGCAGCGCCGCTTCCGCCATGAGAATCTGATGATCGCGATCCGAGAGCCGCTGCATGACTTCGGTGGCGGTCTTCTTTCTCGGAAAATCGAGAAAGAACTCCTCGATGTACTGAATCTCGAGTGCCCCCTGCTGCAGGCCGTACTGCTTGATAAGGTATTCCACGGGTCTATTACTATACGTCGTTCCCCCGGCAAGGGAGTAGCGGGGGGAGAATGGTGCGATGACGACGCTTCCAGCGGACCTTCAACAGGTTCTCGATGACATCAACGCCGCCGATCGGGCGGCCGAGACAATCGCGGCCGCGTGCACCGACGAACAGTTCCACTGGCGCCCGCGAAACGGCGCCGGGTGGAGCATCGCGCAGTGCCTCGATCACCTGGCCACCATCAACGCGTTCTACGTGAGATCGATACGAACGGGAATCGAAGACGCGAACGCACGTGCGTGGACGCGGAAGGGACCGCTGAAACCAGGATTCTTCGGTTCGCTGTTCATCAACTCGCTCGAGCCACCGGTGAAGCGTCGCATGCGCGCACCCGCCGGGATGCAACCCGCCCTGTCGAAGAACCGCGATCGGATTCTTGCGGACTTCCGCGGCGCTCATGACGCGGTCCGCGGTCTCCTTGTGGAAGCTGCCGACCTCGACCTCAACCGGGCGCGATACCGGAATCCGTTTCTCAAGGTGGTGAATTTCCGCGTCTCCACCGGGCTACGGGTGATCAACGCCCACGATCGTCGTCATCTCTGGCAGGCCGAACAAGTGCGCAAGGCACCCGGTTACCCGGCGATGCCGGCCGGGTCGCCAACAGGCGGCCCTACCCGTTGACGCCGCGCCACGACGTGTTGACGCGCGAATAGAGCAGCTGATCGCGAGGCTGGCCGTACTTCACGCTGCTCGATCGCAGGACCCCGTCACGTGCGTACCCGGCTTTTTCCAGGACGCGGATCGATCCCGCGTTGTCCGCAAACGGTAGCGCAAACAGGCGGAGCATATTCAAGGTCTCGAACACGTGGGTGGTCACGAGAAGAAGGGCTTCGGTCGCGATGCCTCGCCCCCAGTACGATTCACCCAGCCAGTAGCCAATCTCGGCAGAGAATCGCTCGACGTCGATCCCGGACACGTAGCCGACTGCGCCAATGGCTTCCCCGCCGACATCGATTGCCAGGTTGGAAGGTTCCGGCGCGCTCGTCGCCGCCTTCAGAAAGGCACTGGCGTTCGCGCGCGTGTAGGGATGCGGAAACCGATCGCGCAGCTGCCGCGCAACGTTGATGTTATTGGCGTGCCGCACCACCGACTCGGCATCGTCCATTCGCCACGCACGCACCACGCACCGTTGCCCCTGAAGCTTCACTCAATGCCCTTCATGATCTCTGCCTGAGCGGCATTTCGCGAGCCGCGAATTGCGACTTGCGAAGGGCGAATTGCCATTACAGCAACCCTGGCCCATGTCGGCGCAACCAACGCTCGGCGAGACGAAAGTCAGGACAGGCTTCCTCGACCAGGCGCCAGAAGCGGCGCGAGTGATTCTGTTCTTTCAGATGCATCAGCTCATGCAGCAGCACGTAGTCGCTCACCGGCGGCGGCATCTGCACGAGCCGATAGTTGAGGGCAATCCGTCCGGTGCGGGAGCACGATCCCCATCGCGAACGTTGATTCCGAATCGTCAATCCCGCGGGTCTCAAACCGTAACCAGCGGCCAACGCATGGAGCCGGCGGCCAAGCTCCTCGCGCGCAAGCGCACGCAAGTCGGCCTCGATACCGACGCGAAGGTCGCCAGCCCCGTTCAGGAGGACCGTTCGCTCTCCATAGCGAACGACTCGCCGGCCACGGGCATCTACGCCAACCTCCATCGTCACCAAGTCTCCGCGCAGCATCATCGTGGCCCCATGTGTCCAGGCGGGCGTGACGCTGGCGGCGTGCACCCGTGCACGCTCGGACGCTATCCAGGCGCTATGACGGTGGAGAAAGCGCGTCGCTTCGGCGCTCGAGCCGCCTCGAGGAATCGTGACGCGAACCGTGCCGTCGGGCCGGACGCGGACTATGTAGCGCCGGGCACGGCGCATTCGAACGAATTCGATACGCGGCGAAGAGGCAACCGGTTCGACTTCCGTGCGGAGAAAAGGCAGATCGAGCTGCACGAAGAGGTGTTGCCCATGATAACGCAGCCGCCGGGGCCGCCAACGCGGCGGCCATGAATCTCGTCAAAGGGTTCGGGGCGATCGGGTTCTGCATGATCCGTTCGGCTGAGCTGGGTTGGTCACAGAGGTGAGGCAATGAGAAACGTAGCAGGAACACGTGCCATGGGAGCCGCGATGTTGGTGCTCCTCACGTTCAACGGGCCGGCGGCGGCTCAAAGACGGGCAGCAGCAGGCTCGGACTGGTGCTCCCAGGAGAACTGGGGCGACGATCGGCAGGGATTCTGCGAGGTGCGCGAATACACCGTGCCCGCGTCCGGCGGGACGATGACGGTCGACGCGTCCCCAAACGGCGGGATATCCGTCGAAGGGTCATCTCGCGGGGACATCTTCGTCCAGGCCCGCGTCGTCGCCACCGCCGCGACGGCGGAGGAAGCGCGTGCGATTGCAAACCGCGTCCAGGTGACCGCGACCGCCGTCCGCGTTGATGCGGAGGGGCCGCGGAATCTCGAGCGCAAGGAGAGCTGGAGCGTCAGCTACCGGCTGGCTGCGCCCACCAGGACGCCGCTCTCGCTGCGGACGACGAACGGTGGCATCACCATCGATGCGATCGACAGCAAGGTTGACCTGAAAACCACCAATGGCGGCCTGAAACTCACGCGCATGGCAGGTGACGTTGAGGGTCACACCACCAACGGCGGGATCGACGTCGATCTCGACGGCACCGGATGGCAGGGCGGCGGGCTCGATCTTCAGACGACCAACGGCGGCGTTCGCCTTGGGGTCCCGGCGCAGTACAACGCGCACCTGGAGGCAGGGACTACCAATGGAAGCGTCCGCATTGATTTTCCCGTCACCGTGCAGGGGACGGTCGGCAAGTCATTTTCGACCGACCTCGGAGGCGGCGGAGCCCCCATCAAGGTCCGCACGTCGAACGGCGGCGTGAAAATTACGAAGAGATAGCGAGATACTTCTGCATCCAGCCGAACACGGCTTCATGCCATGCGCGGCTGTTGAGCGCCTTCAGCACCCAGTGGCCCTCGTCTGGAAAGACGAGGGCTCCACTGGGTACGCCGTTGCGGCGCAACACCGTGAACATCTGCAGTCCCTGATCGACAGGAACCCTGAAGTCACGCTCGTTGGTGATGATGAGCGTCGGCGTCTTGATGTTGTGCGCGTACAGGTGCGGCGACCATTTGGCAAACTCCGCCCTCGCCTTCGGCGTCCACGGCGCACCGCCAAACTCCCAGTCGGAAAACCAGAGCTCCTCGGTCGCGAGGCTCATTGATTCCAGATTGAACACGCCGTCGTGCGTGACCGCCGCCTTGAATCGCGTCGTATGGCCGAGGATCCAGTTGACCGCATATCCGCCGTAGCTGGCGCCGGCGATGCCCATCCGCTGTGAGTCGGTGAAAGGCATTTTCGCGACCGCATTGACGACCGCGTCGATGTCGGTCATTGCCGCGCCACCCCAATCGCCGCTGATCTCATCCACGAAGGCCTGACCGAAGCCAAAAGAGCCCCTGGGATTCGGCGCGGCGATGATCCAGCCCTGCGCCGCCCACAGCGACGGATTCCATCGCGCGGACCATGCATCTTCCCAGGCACCCTGCGGTCCTCCGTGGAGCAGGAATACGACGGGATACTTGCGTGCGGGATCAAAGTGCGGAGGCTTGATCAGCCAGTATTGAATTTTCTGGCCGGCCGGGGTCGTCGCGGTCATCGTTTCCGGCTCGGAGAACGACACTTCCTTCAGCCAGGAGGTATTTTCGTGCGTGAGCTGCGTCACTTTACCGTCAGCGCTGGCTCGGAAAATCTCCGCGGGCGCGGTCAGCGTCGACTTCGACACGATTGCGAATCCAGCTCCGGGCCGAGCCGATGAGATCGATCCGGCGCTGGTCACACGGCGCGGCAAACCACCAGCGACGGGAACGGTGAACAGATCCTCGCGACCCTGTTGTGCCGCGGTAAACCAGATCGTCGAACCGTCGGGAGCGAGAGCGTAATCGCCAACCGACAAGTCTGGCGTCTGAAAGATTGTCCGCTTCGCTCCTGACGATCGATCGTACGCGTCGAGATACCAGCGATCCGACTCGAAGCCGGGCCGGCGCTGCGCGCGAACGAACAGCGTGCGGCCGTCGGGTGAGTACACCGGCTGTAGATCTGAAGCGGGATTGGTCGTGATTTTCCTGACCGCCCCACCGGCTGACGGGACGACCCAGATGTCGTGGTTCGTCGTCCACGCCTCTCGATCGCCTCCCTCTCGGTTCGAAGCAAAGGCGATCTCGTTTCCGTCTGGCGAGAACGCAATCGCCCCGTCCTCCTGCTGCGCCGGTGGTGAATCGAAGTCGCCCGGGGTAACGTCAATCGCGCGCCCGCTCTGCACGTCCGCGACAAAGACGTGGTGGCGGACGTTCTCGCGCCACTCGTCCCAGTGCCGATACAGCAGCCGCGTCAGGCGATGAACCTTCACCGGATTCTTGTCGGCCTCTTCGCTCTTGCGCTTGTTGCAGGCCTCGTCCGTGCACTCGGGATACACGTCGGAGACGAACGCAAGGCGTGAACCGTCACCGGAAAACACCAAAGGCGGCTGGACACCCATCGAAAGACTCGTGATCTTTCGAACGTTGCCGCCCTTGCCGTCCGAGACGAATACCTGCGGCGCACCGTCACGCGTGGAGATGAACGCCAGGCTCCGGCCGTCAAGAGAGAAACGCGGAGTGTTGTCGGCTTTGCTGGCGACGATCAGTTCTTTCGGCCCACCCGATCCATCGGCGGGCACGGTCCAGATATCCGCGTTCCGTTCGCCGGTCGTGAGATCCGTCGTCGTCCGTACGAACGCGACGTGGGTGCCGTCCGGGGTCAACTGGGGATCGGTGACGCGAATGGCCCCGATGAGATCGTCGATCTTCATCGCGCGGCCGGCCGCCGGTTGAGAGTGCACGGTGATTGCCGCGGAGCAGATCGCGACAACCGCAAAAAACGAGCGCATTACCACCTCAAGAGCGGCCGGCCATAGGGTAGGCCGGGCCATGGAATGGAGGCCAGGATGACCATCAGCGCGATGACGAAGAAGCCAGCCGTGACCTTATGGCGCCGCAGCGAGTCGGTCTTGCGAGCGGTGGCACGCCCCATGTGCACCAGCGCGATTGCGATGAACATTCCGACAAGGTGTCCGACAGCCCAGAAGCGCTGGACGGAGTTCTTCATCGCGCCGCCGAAATCAGCGAAGACCGCGTGGGTGACCGGACTCAGGAACACGTAGAGGATCAATCCGAGCAGGAATTGAACATCGAGCGCGATGCTGAACCAGAAACCAGATCGATCGTCGGTGGGCGTCCAGGATTTTCCAGTCGCAGCACCCGCCACTGCGCGGATGGTCGCCGCGACGCCGGTCAGTATCACGATCCAGCGAAGCCAGGAATGAATGAACAGCACGCCCGCATAAATCATCGTCAGCGCTCCACGAGATCGGCGATTTCGTTGACAGTCGTCTTGCCGGCGTCCTTCTCGTACCACGCCAGCAGCTCGTCATGCAGCGGCTTCTGCATCGTCGTCTTCTGCTTTTCCAGGAACCACGCCTGCGTTTCCTTCGGACGCTCAGTAAACGCGCCGATGACGTGCCAGTCCGCGCCGAGGATCACAATTGTGGGGGTGGCCGTGCGACCGTCGGGCGTCTTGTGCGCCTCCATGACGGCCTTGCCGGTTTCCCTGTTCACGACACGCATGTCGAGACGCTCGGGTGCCCCGTCTATGAGTCGCGCGATGTAGGGAACGGTGTTGGCGGAATCAGAGCACCAGTCTTCGGCCACCACGAGCAGATGACGTTTCTCCGGCAGCGCTCGCATTCGCGTCATCAACGCTGCGCTCACCGTCGCGTCGTTGTAGTGCGACCGCCACTCATCACGCCTGGCACGCGCCTTCTCGAGGAAAACAGCAAAGGTGACTCCCTGCCCGTAAAGTGCCTGATAGTCGCTGTCCTGGCGGGATTTGGATCGAGGAGCACCACCCGTTGACAGGGCGGCAAGGAACAGGATGAGCAAAGCCGGCGCTGTTCGCGGCACGAAATCAATCTTATCGCATGGCTCAACCCAGCAGCAGCCACATCGTGACGGCCACGAACCAGCCTGTGAACGCGTCGATCGCGTAGTGATAGCGGCCGAACACCGCTCCGGCAGCGACCGCGAGCGCGGCGACCATCATGCAGACGAACACCGCGGGTGACACGCTGGCGACGAGCAGCGCCGCGGCCAGCGCTTCTGCGGCATGCCCGCTCGGAAACGTATTCACCTGGACGCTGGTCGCACCGAGCACCTTGAGGTTGAACGAGCGTAGTGACGAGCGCCAGGGTTCGCCGGACTCGAGGGCACGCGGCGGACGCGTTTGAATCCAGGGCAGGAAGCCGAAACAGACGAAGTCGATCACGAGGATCACCGTCCAGAATCGATCCGCATGGGGTGCGGTCGCGAAACACAGATAGAGAACGAGCGCGATCGGAATCAATCCGTATACGCCCGCGTAAGCGGCTTCCAGAGTCTCGACGAGCCACTTCGGCGTTCGTGCGCTCAGGTCGCGGACATGGAGCGCTCGATCGATTCCAACGAACGCTGCCTCGACGCGCTCCATCGGTGCTACGAAGAGAAGGCCCGTCGTCCAGTAGAACAGAAGCAGCAGTACCGGCGGGAACACCCAGCTATGCAGTACGACGTTGGCCGGGGCGACAAATGAGGCTACCGTCACCGCGAGCCCGGCGATCGACGCGCCCACGGCACGGAAGCGCACCGCGGATGTGAGGCCCCGCTTCAGCACGGCCGCGGTAAGAGCCGCATAGGCAAACGAAATCAGGCTCGCGACTTCCCAGCCGCGAAGGGTAGAAAACGGCATAGCGGTGTTGAAACCGGTTCTACGGTCTAAGGCGTGGAATTCTACGAATCCGGCTCAGCCCCTATAATTCAGCGGAAAGCATGCGAAATCTCGTCATCAAGCTGCATATTTACGCGGGATTGCTGACGTTTTCCCAGCTAATGCTCTTCGGCGTCGCCGGACTGGTCGCCACGGCGCAGACTGCCGCGGAGCGGCCGAAGATTCCGCACACTGTTCGATACGTGCCGTTTACGGCCACACCAGGGGCCACCGACAAGCAGGTGGCCGACGATGTCTACAAGACGCTCCGGTTGCCGCTGACCCGTCCGATGCCGGACTGGTTTCTGCGCCGGACGGCCGAGAACGACCTGCTGCTCGACTTCTACAACATCAATGGCATCTTCCGAGTGATCGTCCTGGAGCGCGAAGGGCGCTTGCGCATCGAAGAGATTCGTAACAGCGCAGGCCTCTTTCTCGGCGACATGCACGCCGTCACGATTGGAGACGACGAGGCACCGCGTCTGATGCGCGTGTGGGCGTTCTACAACGAGTTCGCGATCTGGTGCTTGCTCGCCTTCTGTGTCTCTGGCGTCTATCTCTGGCTCACCGCGCAAGCACGATCGTGGTGGGCGTGGGCTTCGCTGGCAACGGGGACGGCCTGCTTCGCCGCTATGTGGATGACGTTCCGGTAGCCATGTACACGATCATCCGGAACATTCACTTGTTGGTCGCGTCGTTCAGCCTGCCGTTCCTGATCATGTACGGAATCAGCGCGGTGCAGATGAGTCACTCGAGCTGGTTCCAGGTGAAACCGGCAGTGACCGAACGGGAGGTGTCGCTCGCCCCCGGACAAGCCGACGCCCGCACCGTCTCGCGCGAAATCATGAATCGTCAGCCCGGCATGAAGGGCGAATTGAGCAACGTGCAGTCGACGGACGCCGGGCTCACGCTTCGCATCGTCGTGCCAGGGACGGTCCGTGAGGTGCGCTACGACCGCGCCTCCGGTGTTGCGCGGATCAAGACGAGCACTGCGGGCGTGATGGGGATGCTGAACCGCCTGCATCACTGGGCCGGGTTCTGGCACGAACCTGCGTCGATGAAAACGTGGGCGGTATTCGTCGCCGTGGTGTCGTTGGGATTGTTGATCGTCGGCGCCAGCGGGATCTACATGTGGTTCACGCGCCGGCCCGAACGCCGCATCGGGATGGCGTTGCTCGCCGTCAATCTCGCCTTCGCAATCACGATCCTGACGCTGTTGCGCACGTCGGGACCGTAGGTTGGGCTCTATTGCGCCTTGATCCGTGTCGCATCCAGCGCCCACATGCCGCGGCCGTAGGTCGAGATGACGATGACGCGATCGCGTGGCTGATACTGAAGGTCCGAGACCTGCACTGAAGGCAGATTGCCGCCGAGCACCTGCCAGTGACGCCCGCCGTCGACCGAAACAAACACGCCAAAGTCGGTACCGACGAACAGCGTGTTTGGATCCGTGGGATCCTCGCGCACCACGTTGACCGATCCCGCGGGGATGTTGTCCACGATGCTCGTGAACGTGCCGCCATAATCGGTCGACTTGTAGAGATACGGTGCGAAGTCATCGTCTTCCCGGCCGCGCTGAGCAACGTAGACGGTTCCTTCCGCGTGCTGGGACGGCACCACGCGTGAAATCCACTTGCGGCTGCGCAGGGATGCCGTCAGATCCGACCAGCGCTTGCCGTCATTCATCGTCACGTGCAGCCGACCGTCGTCGGTGCCCGCATAGATGAGGCCGGGCTTCCGCGGCGACTCGGCAAGCGCCACGATCGTCTGGAATGGAATCTCGCTGGAGCTTCGACGGAGCATCCGTGTTGGCTCGTTGTCGGTCAGGTCGAGGCTGATGCGATCCCACGTCGCGCCCCGATCCAGCGATCGATACACGTACTGATAGCCGGCGTAGACCGTGGACGCCTTATGTGGCGACACGAGGATCGGGGCCATCCACTGCGCCCGAAGGTCTTCATCACGAGGGCGAATCGATGTCGTTCGCTGAGAACGCCCGGCATTCTGCGCTCGTCCGCCGGCGGCGGCATCGCCGCCTCCGCCACCGCGCCTGGCCGGCGCCGGAATGTTCAAGTCCTGGCGGGTAAAGTTGCCGTAGTAGGTGTGGGAATAGACGATTGCGGGATTCTCCGGATCGATCGCCTGATACGATCCCTCGCCGCCCGGCGCGGCCGACCACTCGACAGCGGGGATACGATCTCGCCCCGCACTGACGTCGACCTTTCCGCGACGGCTCCCAATGTCCTGGATGGATCCGTACGCCCAGGGCGGCGAACTGTTGTCGAGCGTGACGTTGTAGAACTGTGAGCCACCGGCGGAAACCGCAAACTTCCACGCCGCGCCCGCGTCGGACGACAGGTACACGCCGCCGTCGTTGGCGTTGTAGAGAGTCGACGGGTTCGCCGGATCGATCCAGAGGCCGTGGTGATCGCCGTGCATGCCTCGAAGAGCCGTGAACGTTTTCCCGCCGTCGTGCGACACGTTGAGCGCGAGCCCAAGCGTGTAGATCGTCTTGTCATCCTTCGGGTCCACGCGGATCTGCCCAAAGACCCAGCCATACGTGCCGGAATGCGCCGACATGAAGGCATTCGTTTCCGACACCTTGCGCCAGTTCGATCCTCGATCGTCGCTCCGATAGATTTCTGCACCGCGAATGCGCGCTTCCATGATCGGACGTTCGTAGGCGTCGCGTTCGCCTTCACGTGGCGGCGCGCCGGGCTCGTAGCTGTCAACGAACGCATACAGTACGCTTGGGTTCGACCGCGAGATGTCTATCCCGATCCGCCCGCGATACTGGGCAGGGGGCAGGCCTGTGTTGGCTTCACTCCATGATTGCCCGCCATCGCTCGTCTTCCAGATGCCGCTCTCCTGATAGCCGGGCTCTACGCGTGGGTCACTCCATTTCCGCCGGGTCCTTTGCCACATCGCGGCGTACAGGACGTTCGGGTTCCCCGGATCCATCACGAGATCGATGGCACCGGTGCGTGGACTGCGATACAACACCTTCTTCCACGTGCGGCCGCCGTCTGTCGTCTTGAACACGCCACGGTTTTCGCTCTCGGTCCACTCGTGACCCGAGGCGGCCACGTAGACGATGTCGGGGCTCGTCGGGTGAACGATGATGCGAGCGATGGTCTGTGTGTCAGCGAGGCCGGCATGCGCAAACGAGCGGCCTCCATCCGTGGATTTGTAGATGCCGACGCCAGGCATCGACGCACGAAAGATGTTGGCTTCACCGGTGCCGACCCAGAGCACGTCCGGGTTCGACGGCGCGGTCGCGAGGTCGCCGATGCTGGTGGAGGCGTAGTTCTCGAAGATGGGCTGCCAGGTCGCGCCGTTGTCGTCGGTCTGCCACACGCCGCTCGTGGCATACGCAGCGTAGATGCGGCGTGATGATCCGCGGTCAACGACCGCAATATCGGTGGCGCGGCCGCTGGTGTTCGTCGGGCCCAGGGACTGCCATCTCAACGAGGCGTACGGTGAGGAGCGCTGCATCGTGCGGTAGGTTTCGTACGCCGCCCTTAATTCGTCCGCGTCAAATCGTCGAGACTGACCGGACAGCGCAATGACCGCGCCGGCCGCGAAGATCGCCAGAGCCGACGCACCCCTCCCGACGCCCCGTCCTCGTTGATGCATTGGCTGCCTCCCTGAGTTTGAGATGATATCCTGCGAAGGTCGCGCTCCACCGTCGCTTCTGCCTTTAGGTGGAAGCGCCTTATTCGCATGCGCTCCACCGTAGCTTCCGCCTTTAGGCGGAAGCACTTTATTCGCATGATTGACGCCGGCCTTGTAGTTTTTGATCTCGACGGGACGCTGATTG
>Ga0126377_10003477_pt1 | contig 11157 bp, 13 predicted proteins | sample PanSoiMetPlot_22_FD_92647 | JGI IMG/M metagenome (GOLD analysis project Ga0126377, IMG submission 92647) | Tropical forest soil microbial communities from Panama - MetaG Plot_22 | ecosystem: Environmental > Terrestrial > Soil > Tropical forest > Bulk soil | place: Panama | collected 2016-02-17
ACCTGTTCGTGGACCTCTCGAACCAGCACTATGTCCTTTTCGGCAACACGGGCTTCGAATCGAACATCCTTCGGCTGGGGGTGAATTACCGTTTCTAGGCGCAAATCCGGCGAAAGCCTGCCCCCGGGGACTTGATCCGGGGTAGACGCCGGTTCGCCGACAAGAATATGCGGCAAAATCGAGTCTTGGCTGCCGCGGCGGCCGCAATCGGGTTCCAGTGCACCGCGGTATTATCAGTGCGCCGCGGAACGCTTTCGGCGCTGACACGTTGGCTCCGCGTGGCAGCGCAGGGGAACTCGCCGAAGTCAATCCAAAGTATTAAATTTTGGTAATCGTGGATTTTGTTCCACCTAGCTGGTGGATTGTGAGATCCGCGCGACCAAAATGGGGCACAAATGCGACCCACATCGGCACGTCAACCAAATCTCTACCATGACGAATCTGCCGATTTGGGTGTGTCTTCTCTGCACTAGACAGGTACGTTGGATTGAATACTTTCCCCGCCACGATGGTTAACAGGAGGACGGGAATGAAGCGTTTAGTATTTGCGAGCGCCGCGATCGCGGCCCTTGTTGGGGTTGGCGGTTCGGCCAGCGCCGCAGACCTGCCGCGGCAGATGCCCGTGAAGGCGGCGCCCTATGTGGCGCCCTACTACAACTGGACCGGCTTCTACCTCGGCATCAACGGCGGCGGTGCCTGGGGCCGGTCGCAGTGGGACAGCACCGGCAGCTTTGACGTGTCCGGCGGCCTGGTCGGCGGCACGATCGGCTACAACTGGCAGACCGGACCCTGGGTGTTCGGCCTCGAAGGCGATATCGACTGGGCCAACATCAAGGGCAACACCGCAGCGCTCGGCTGCGTGAGCGGCAACTGCAGCAGCGAGAACACTTGGCTCGGCACGGCGCGCGGCCGCATCGGCTATGCGTTCGATCGCGTGATGCCCTACGTCACCGGCGGCGCCGCATTCGGCGACGTGAAGGCCAATCAGCCGGGCGCCACCGGCGCGAACGACACGCGCGCCGGCTGGACCGCGGGCGCGGGCGTCGAGTTCGCAGTCACCAACAATATCTCGGCCAAGGTCGAGTATCTCCACTATGACCTCGGCAGCTTCACGTGCGGACTGAACTGCGGCAACGGCTTCGTCAACGACAACGTGAGCTTCAATGCCAACGTCCTGCGCGGCGGCGTGAACTTCCGGTTCTGATCAATCAGAATTCCGCGAAATCAAAGCCCCGGGCCGTACCGCCCGGGGCTTTTTGTTTCGGCGCGCCGCGTCGCGTCACGACGGCTGGGTCGCCGCGAAGGCCGGTACCGCGGCCGCGAACTCCTCGAGATATTTGACCAGATGCGGATGATCGCGGCGCCAGGCGCCCTGGAAACGGAAGTCCTGGTAGCCGAGCGCGCAGGCGACCGTGATCTGTCCGACATCCGGAATCGCGGTCCGCGCGGGCGGCGCGGCTTCGAGCGCCGCGAGCGCACGCGCGACCTTGCCGGCCTGATGCTCGACCCATTTCGGCTCGTGCTTGGCTTGATCGCGCCAGCGACCCTCGTAGACGCGGAGAATCGAGGCATCCATGATGCCGTCGGCGAGCGCCTGCAAACGCAGCGCCGCAAATCGCGCCTTTGGCTCGGCCGGAACGATGCGGCCGCCGCCGGCAAGGTGATCGAGATACTCGACGATGACGCGGGAATCGAACAGCACCTCGCCGTCGTCGAGAACGAGCGCCGGAATCTTGCCGAGCGGATTCTGACGCCGCAGCGAATCGGCCGGATCCAACGCGTCGGCGGCCTGCGCCGTGATGCGTCCGTCAAGACCGAGGACCATCGCGGCGATGCGGACCTTGCGGCCAAAGGGCGACGCGGAGGCGGAACGCAGGATCATTGGATTTGGTCCTTGTGGCAAAAAAGTCCACCCATCCTCGCCCGCGGGGCGGGCGAGGACAACCCATCGCTGCGTGTCGGCCGAGCGATGTCGGAGCCGGCGGCGTCAGCCCGTGACGACGAGGTTGACGGCCTTCGGCCCCTTGCCCTTCTTGTCGGGCTCCACGTCGAAGCTGATGCGCTGGCCTTCGTTGAGGGATTTCAGGCCGGCCCGCTCCACCGCAGTAATGTGCACGAATACGTCGCGCCCGCCGTCGTCCGGCTTGATGAAGCCATAGCCGCGTTCGCCATTAAAGAACTTGACCGTACCGGTCATTGCCATCGGGAAACTCCTCCCCGTGGTTGCTCCGCCGTCGGCCCCCACGGCGCGACGGCTCGGCTGGACATTCACCGACGGGAAAAACTTCGGCCATTCCGGCCTCGGACATACCGCCGCCTCCCGAAGGAGGTGGAACGTCAAAGCCCCGCGTGAGGTTACCATACAACCCGGCGCACAAAAAAGGCCCGATGGGCGCGTTTTAGTGTTCACCCGCGAGCCAATCGACTCTGACGCTGCCGTCCCGCGAGATTGCAAGGGCGCTCCGGAGCGCCGGCAGCAACTGCGCAAGCTCGCCGGCGAGCCGCCAGGGCGGATTGATGATGAGGAGGCCCGCTCCGCCCAGCCGCCCGGGCGTCTCGACCGGCGGACAGATGAGCTCGGCGCGCAGGATCCTGGACACCGTGCTGCGGCGCAACGCAGCTGCCAGGAGATCGGGACCGGTGCGATCCTTGATCGGATACCACAGCAGGAAGACCCCGGTCGCCCATTTGCGATGCGCCGACACCAACGCCTCGGCGAGGCGGGCGAATTCGTACCGGTCCTCGTAGGGCGGATCGACCAGGACGACGCCGCGCCGCTCCTTCGGCGGCACATAGGCGTTGAGCGCGACCCAGCCATCGATCGTGACAGCGCGGGCGCGCGCGTCGCGCCGCAGATTCGCGGCGAGGGCGGCGGCGGCACCGGGCTCAAGCTCACAGGCGACGAGGCGATCCTGCGGCCGCATCAGGTTCAGGGCGATGAGCGGCGAACCCGGATAGCGGCGCAGCCTGTCGCTGCCATTCGTCGCCGCAACCGCCGCCCGATAAGGGGCAAGCAGCGCCGCGACATCGGGGGCAAGGTCCGCGGCCACGACGCGGCCGATGCCGTCGCGCCACTCGCCGGTGCGGCTCGCCGCCTCGGCGGCGAGATCATAGAGGCCGGCGCCCGCATGGGTGTCGATCACCCGGTACGCCGCCGCCTTCTCGCCGAGATGCACCAGGATACGGGCGAGCGTCGCGTGCTTGAGAACATCCGCAAAGTTGCCCGCATGGAAGGCGTGACGATAGTTCATCGCGCCTTCCTACGCCCGCCCCCACGGCAGCAACAGCGCAAAGACCCGCTGGACCCCGCCGGACCCCGGGCCGCCCTACCCGCCGCGGACGCGCGGCATCACCACCTGCTCACGCCGACAGGCGCGCTTGTCGATGTCGGCACAGTCGCGGAACTTGAGGTCCTTGCTGAGACAGATGCGAACCTCGCGCAGGCGCTTGGCGTCGCAACCGACCGCGATCGCCTTATGGGTGAGGCCCGTATTGGCGGCGATGAACGCGTCCTCGACCTCGCCCGGCGACACCGTCTTGGGCTCCGCCAGATCGAGATAGTCGGGCGGGATCTTCACCGTGGCGCGCGCCTTGCGGATGGTTTCGAAATAGGCGCGCGCCGGCAGGCCCGAGCAGACGCCATGACGGTCCCATTCGTGGAAGATCAGCCGCGGGCTCGGCATCAGGTCGAGCATCGACGAGACGATGTTGCGGTCGAGCCGCGGCGCTGGATTCTGACAGAATTCCGGAAATCCGCGCTCGTACTGCGGCCACAGGCCGTGCACCACGAATGCGAACGGGCGCTCCCCGCATTCCGCCTGGCGCGCCGCGCTTTCGGCCGAGCGCTCGGTCGCGGCGTCACAGAACGACGGCGACCACGACAATGACAGGACGTAGAAGTCGAACTGGCCCGGCTCATTCTGCCGCCGGTCCTGCGCCGAGCCCGGTGCCGCGCCGATTGAAAGAAGGAACGTGGCCAGCGCCGCAATGCGTATGACGATCTGTGCCATGACAGGCCCCCTTAACTCTACGACAGGAACCCATGCTTCATAGTTGAATATGGCGAACAAATCAAGAACGAAAGGTAAATAAAAAGAGAGCAGTTCGTCAGGGCTGCGCCATCTTGCAGGCCGGGTTATAGGCCCAGTTGCGATCGAGGCCGACCACGCACCACTCGACCCCGTAGGTCATGCCGATCAGGCCGCCGTCTTCGATGATCGAATAGTAAATCGGACGCTTGATCCCGTCCGATACCAACGCGTCAGCACGGCAGAAGCGGCGCGGAATGGCGGATGCCGCCCAAGGTCGGAATGCGATCTCCCGCACGTTCACGAAATCGACGATGCGCAGATCGGAATTCCAGAATCGGTCTTCCTTGGTGTGGAAATGCGAGCGGATGCGGCCGAGCGGCCCCGACTCGTTGCACAGCGGCACATCCGCCGAGTAGCGCGGCCCGGAGAGATAGAAATTCTTCTCGAAGAAGCCGGCACCACGGACGGGAGCGGTCAGAACCGCAGCCGTCAGCCCCGCCAGCATCAATGCCCACACGCGCCCCGTCATTGATGTGAACTCCCTCGATGCACCCCCAGGCGGTCGCAACGGTGACGCGGGCATCCGGCGAGGTCAAGCGAATAGCGCCGGCGGCGGCGAGATCCCTGTGCCCACGTGTCGATTCTACCATAGCGTACCCGCCGAGAAATCGTGCGAACTTCGGGTTCGCGGCACTAGCGGATATTCCGGCGAAGTAGGCACCGGTTCGCCGACAAGAAATATGCGCCAGACAACGAATCTAGTGCACGTTCCGATTCCGTAGGAACGGAACGTGCACTAGGACGGATCGCCCCAATCCCCCAGCACCGTCTGCACCAGGGCGAGCGCTGCGACCGCCGCCGTATCGGCGCGCAGGATGCGGGGGCCGAGCGCAAGCCGCACCGTATTGCGGCGCGCCAGCAGCATCTCGCGCTCCTCGGCCGCAAACCCGCCTTCCGGTCCGATCAGCACCGCGAGCGCGGAGGCGCCCTTCGCGGCTGCGAGCGCGGCCGCCGGGTCGGCGACCGGCGCCTCCTCGTCGCAGAACACCAGCAGGCGTTCCGGCGCCACCGCGGCGAGCGCACGGGCGAGGGGCGCCGGCTCGACCACCTCGGGCAGCCGCAGCACGCCGCATTGCTCGGCCGCCTCGATCGCGTTGGCGCGCATGCGCGCAATATTCACGCGCTCGGCCTGGGTATGCCGCGTGATCACGGGTGCGAGGCGCGCGACCCCCATCTCGACCGCCTTCTGGACCATGTAGTCGAGCCGGCCGCGCTTGAGCGGCGCGAACAGATAATGCAGGTCGCCGCCCGCGGTCTGCGGCCGCGTCTGCGCGCCCAATTGCAGCGCCAGCGCGCGCTTGCCAGCCGCCTCGAGCCGGCCCTCCCATTCGCCATCGCGGCCGTTGAATACGAGCACCTGCTCGCCCGGCTTGAGCCGCAGCACGTCCTTGAGATAGTGGGCCTGCGGCGGCGCCAGCGCGATCGCCGCCCCCGCCGCGAGGGGCTGGTCCACATAGAGGCGCGGGCTGACGAAATCGTAGCGGGGCATGGGTTCGGTTCGAACAGGTTTCCGCTTCGGAAATCCGGGTTTAGCGGCGGCTTGCCGCGGCCGCCAGGGGTTGCCGCGGTATCGCCGAAATCGCAGGATTGTTAATGAGTCGAACGAATGATCCGGTCGGAACGCGGGTAGGGAGACGACCGCCATGTTCACCGGGCGCGCCCAGGTTCTCGCGCTCGCCATGTTGGCGACGTCGGGCTTCGTTGCCCAGGCGCAGACCCAGCCCTGGCCCAGCGATGCGCCGAAGGAGTTGTGGCATCCGACGCCTGGGCAGGAGTGCGCGCACGAGTTCAGAGAGTATCAGCAGGAGGTCGAGACGCGTGCCAAGGCCGTCAAGGCCGCCAGTGAGCAAAAGGCCGCGCGCGCGGAGATCTGCCGGTTGTTGACCGACTATTCGACGGCCGAAGCCGCATGGCTTAGGTCCGTGGACGACATGGCGAGATGCGGCCTGTACAAGGAACGCATCGAGCAGATCAGGAACGCGCACCTGCGCACGGCGCAGGCCAACAAGCGACTGTGCGCCCCGGAACTATACGACCCGGAAGACGGCGCAGCACGGCGCGGAATATATTTGCGAATCTCCGAGAGATGACCGTCATGACACACAAACGTAGCCTGGCTTTGGCCATCGCCATCGTGGCCGCATCCACGGTCGCGGCGCGCGCCCAGACGCTCCCGTGGCCGAGCGACCGGCCGCAGGCCCCGGGGCAAGCCCCCTGGCCCACCAATGCGCCACCGCCAGCGCCCGCCATGGCGCCGGGCCCGGCAGGTCCGCCGATGGGCATGGGGCAGCCCATGCAGCCCATGCAGCCCATGGGGCAGTCGATGGGCCCGCCGGCGATGAACGCCGCCCAGCAGGAATGCCTGCACAAGTTCACCGAACTTCGCCAGGACGTCGAGAAGCACGCGCTGGCCGCGAAGGGCGGCGCCGACAAGCACGTCAGCCGCGAGGAAATGTGCAAGCTGGTCACCGCCTATTCGGGCGCCGAGGCCAAGTGGCTCAAGTACTCCGACGACAACATGACGCGGTGCGGCATTCCGAAGGATGCCATCGAGCAGATCCGGGGCGTGCATCTGCGCACGGCCGATGCCCGCAAGAGGGTGTGCGCGGCCGGGCCGCAGGCCGGGCCCGCGGCGCCGCCCACCCTCTCCGAGGCGCTCGGCACCATGAAGCTGCCGAGCCAGGAAACGGAGAAGCGCAAGCCCGGCGGCGGCACGCTCGATACGCTGACGGGGAACTCGTTCTCGCGATGAACGCGGCGCCCGGACGGGTCGCCGACTCGACCGGCAACTGGGTCGACGGCCTCGCGCCCGGCTGGATGCGGCCCTATCTGCGGCTCGCGCGCTTCGACCGACCGATCGGCGCGTGGCTGCTGCTGCTTCCCTGCTGGTGGTCGGCGGGCCTCGCCGCGATCGCAGCCGGCGCGGCGTTTCCCAATCCCGCGCATGTCGCCCTGTTCTTCGTCGGCGCCTTCGTGATGCGCGGCGCCGGCTGCACCTGGAACGACATCGTCGACCGCGAGCTCGACGCCCGCGTCGAGCGTACGCGCTCGCGGCCGATTCCCTCGGGCCAAGTCACCGTCGCGCAGGCGGGCGCCTTCATGGTCGCGCAGGCGCTGGTCGGCCTCGCGGTGCTCCTGCAATTCAACCGCTTCGCGGTCTTGACCGGCATCGCGTCGCTCGCGATCGTCGCGGTCTATCCGTTCATGAAGCGGATTACCCATTGGCCGCAGATCGTGCTCGGGCTCGCCTTCTCGTGGGGCGCGCTGATGGGCTGGGCCGCGTGGTTCGGCCGGCTCGATCCGCCGGCCTATCTGCTCTATGCCGGATCGATCGCCTGGGTGATCGGCTACGACACCATCTATGCGCATCAGGACCGCGAGGACGACGCGCTGGTCGGGGTCAAGTCGACCGCGCTCCTGTTCGGTGAGCGCACCAAGCAGATGCTGGCGCTGTTCTACGGGCTCGCGGTCGCGCTGATCGGGGCGGCCGGCTGGACGGCCGGCGCCGGCCCGGTTTACGCGGTCGGCCTCGCCGCCTTCGCGGCGCATCTCGCCTGGCAGATTGCACGCCTCGATATCGCGGATCCCGATCTCTGCCTCGTGGTGTTCAAGTCGGACCGCGACGCCGGGCTGATCCTGTTCGCCGGGATGGTGCTCGATTGCGCGGCGCGACACGTGTTCTGATCTGCCCGACGATCAATCCCGCGCGATGATCTCGCGTTCGCCGCGATGGACGCGCGGCGTGAGGGAGGGGCGTCCCGGCTTGCGCCGCATCAGGATCGATGGCCGCCGCCGCAGCAGACTGCGTACGCGCCGGCGCGGCACCGGCGCGTGGACGCGCACCGCGCCGAGGCGGTCGTACGGCTCGCGAAACGAGCCCTCGCCGTCAGGAATGAGCAGCGGCAGGCCGAGCACGCGCGCCCACCGCTGCCACTCGGCGACCACGTCGCCGCCGCCGTCGGTCGCGATCAGCAGCGGCACGGTGAGACTTTGATCGCGGTGCTCGAGGGTGACGACGACCGCACCGTCGGCGCTTTCGTCGGGCGCCATCACGCGGATCGCGACGCCGAGAAATTCCGACATCTTGAGCGACACGCGCATCGGGATGCCGCGCACCGAGCGGCGTACCGTCACGCGCTCGCGGTCGAGTTCGACGAGACGCACCTGCTGGTCGGCGCGCGCATCGCTCGTCGCAAAGCTCACCGGCAATGCGCACGGGTCGAGCCGCAATGCGCGGCTCGACCCGGCGGGCATGACCCTGCCGACGCCCATGAATGACGCCTCGCATCCGAGGTCCCTGTCGCCGGTCTCTGTGGCCCGGTTCGAACACGGACCGTAGCGGTCGGAGGTCGTAATCGCCTTAAAATGCCTGGTTAACCGCGGGTTGGCGGCGCGGATTGCGATCACATGATTGACGAGGCGTTGCCGCCGCGGGGCGAATGCCGCATATCGTGGCAATCAATGCGGCGGGCCGGCGCAGGCTTGCGGCCCGGCGCAGGCTTGATGGCGTGCGCCCCACATCCCATCTTCATCGGCGAGGATCATCTTGCAAGCTGCTCCGTCCGCACCTAGAGGATAGCGCGTCGTCCGCTCCGCCAAGCAGTCCCGGCCGCGAATGACGCCCGAGCCTCCGTCCCCGACACGCGCTGAACGGTTAATCGCCCAATGAATGCGCTTTTGGACCAATCCGCTCTGGCCACCCTCGCGGAACGGCTCGTCGCCGCCGCACGCCGCGCCGGCGCCGACGCCGCCGACGCCATTGCGGAGCGCGGCGTGTCCCAGTCGGTCGAGGTCCGCGACGGCACCGTGGAAGCCTCCGAGCGCTCGGAAGGTGACAATATGGGCCTGCGCGCCTTCGTCGGGCGCCGCCAGGCCGTGGTGTCGACCAATGATCTCAACGGCAACGTCGACGAGCTGGCCGAGCGGGCGGTCGCAATGGCGCGCATCGCGCCGGAAGACAAGTTCGCCGGCCTCGCAACGCCCGACCAGCTCGCGACATCGATTCCCGATCTCGATCTGCTCGATTCCGAATTGCCGTCGGTCGCGCGACTCGAGACCACCGCCCGTGCGGCGGAGGCGGCCGGCATCGCCGTCAAGGGCGTGAGCAAGTCGGGCGGCGCCTCGGCGTCGGCCGGAATCGGCGGCACCGTGCTGGTCACGAGCAACGGCTTCATGGGCGCTTACCTGAGCTCGCGGCACGGCGTCTCGATGCAGGCGATCGCCGGCGAGGGGACCGGGATGGAGCAGGACTACGATTTCTCCTCCGCCATCCACGCGGCAGACCTCGCGGCGCCCGAGGAGGTCGGCCGTTCGGCCGGCGAGCGCGCGGTGCGCCGGCTCAATCCCAAGAAGGTCGCGACCAAGCGCGTGCCGGTCGTGTTCGACCCGCGCGTCGCCGGCACGCTCGTGTCGCACCTCTCGTCGGCCATCAACGGCAGCGCGATCACGCGCAAGACCAGTTTTCTCCGCGACCGGATGGGGGAGCAGGTGTTCGCCTCCGGCATCGCGATCATTGATGATCCGCTGCGACGGCGCGGCTTGCGCTCGCATCCCTTCGATGCCGAGGGCATCGCCGGCGAGCGCCGCGCCCTCGTCGCCGACGGCGTTCTCACCAGCTGGATCCTCGATTGCACGACCGCGCGCGAGCTCGGCCTCAAGACCACCGGCCATGCCCACCGCAGCGTCTCGTCGACACCCTCGCCCGGCGCGTCCAATCTCCATCTCGAGCCCGGAACATCGAGCCCGGCCGCGCTCATGGCCGACATTGCGGAAGGCTTCTACGTCACCGACCTGATCGGCATGGGCGCCAACATGGTGACCGGCGACTACAGCCGCGGGGCGTCCGGCTTCTGGATCGAGCGCGGCGAGCTCACCTACCCGGTGAGCGAGGTCACGATCGCGGGTCACCTCAACGACATATTCCGCACGCTCACGCCCGCGAACGACCTCGTCTTCCGTTACGGCACCAATGCGCCGACCCTGCGCATCGAGGGCCTGACCGTTGCGGGCGTCTGAGGCAGGCGGGCGCACCGCGCTTCAGCGCCATCTCGCCGCGGCGGTGCGCGAAGCCGGCGCCCTCGCACTCAAGTCGTTCCAGGCGCCGGTGAAAAGCTGGCTCAAGCACGGTCACTCGCCGGTCTCCGAGGTCGACATCGCGGTCGATGTCCTGCTGCGCGCACGTCTCGAGGCGGCGGGGCTCGGCTGCGGCTGGCTGTCCGAGGAGACCGAGGACGATCCCGCACGTCTTGCCGCCAACCTGGTCTGGATCGTCGACCCGATCGACGGAACGCGCGCATTCCTCGCCGGCCTGCCCGACTGGAGCATTTCGATCGCACTCGTCGAAGCGGGTCGGCCGATCCTGGCGGCGATCTACGCCCCCGTGACGGACGAACTGTTTCTCGCATCGGCGAGCGGCGGCGCGACTCACAACGACCGCCCGATCGCGGCGACCGCCGGAGATTCGCTCGCGCGCGCACGCGTCGCCGGTCCGGAACGTCGAATCGCACGGCTCGCCGGTCTCGGCATCACACCGACGCCGAAAATTCATTCCCTTGCGTTAAGAATTGCGCGGGTCGCGCAGGGGCGACTCGACGTCGCGTTGGCGGGCCCGGACGGAAACGATTGGGACCTTGCGGCCGCCGATCTTTTGGTGCACGAAGCCAACGGGGCGCTCACAACGGTGGCGAGCGAAGTTCTGGTCTACAACCGGGCGACGCCGAAGCACGGCGCTCTGATCGCAGCCGGACGTGCGCGCCATCATCTTCTGAGCGAACTCATACGCGAGGGACAGATCGCGTTTCGTTGATCAATGTGCGGAACGATGCGCCGGGCCAACCGAGGGCAACAGGATGTCGAGCGACCCGGCTCCCAAGCAGCTGCTTCATCTGGTGTTCGGCGGCGAGCTCACCGATCTGCACGACGTGCAGTTCAAGGAGCTCGACAAGCTCGACATCGTCGGCATCTATCCGAACTATGCGTCGGCCTATGCGGCCTGGAAGGCGAAGGCGCAGGGGATTGTCGACAATGCCCACATGCGCTACTTCATCGTCCATCTCCACCGGTTGCT
>Ga0126377_10003478_pt1 | contig 11157 bp, 9 predicted proteins | sample PanSoiMetPlot_22_FD_92647 | JGI IMG/M metagenome (GOLD analysis project Ga0126377, IMG submission 92647) | Tropical forest soil microbial communities from Panama - MetaG Plot_22 | ecosystem: Environmental > Terrestrial > Soil > Tropical forest > Bulk soil | place: Panama | collected 2016-02-17
CAGCGCCAGCTTGTCGCGGCGCAGATCGATGCCCTGCTCCTTCTGGAACTCGTCGGCGAGATAGTTGACGAGGCGCATGTCGAAGTCCTCGCCGCCGAGGAACGTATCACCGTTCGTCGACTTCACCTCGAACACGCCGTCGCCGATCTCGAGAATAGAAATGTCGAACGTGCCGCCGCCGAGGTCATAGACCGCGATGGTGCCGGACTTCTCCTTGTCGAGGCCATAGGCGAGGGCCGCCGCGGTCGGCTCGTTGATGATGCGCAGCACTTCGAGGCCGGCAATCTTGCCGGCGTCCTTGGTGGCCTGACGTTGGGCGTCGTTGAAGTAGGCCGGTACGGTGATGACCGCCTGCTCGACCTTCTGCCCGAGATGGGCCTCCGCCGTTTCCTTCATCTTCTGCAGGATGAAGGCGGAGATCTGCGAAGGCGAATAAGTCTTGCCGTCGGCCTCGACCCAGGCGTCGCCATTGGAGGCGCGCATGATTTTGTAGGGAACGAGCTTCTTGTCCTTATCGACCATCGGGTCGTCGTAGCGGCGGCCAATCAGGCGCTTGACCGCGAAGAACGTGCGCTCCGGATTGGTAACCGCCTGGCGCTTGGCCGGCTGGCCGACCAGCCGCTCGCCGTCGTCGGTGAAGGCGACGATCGACGGCGTGGTGCGCATGCCTTCCGAATTCTCGATAACCTTCGGCGTCTTGCCTTCCATCACGGCAACGCAGGAATTGGTCGTGCCGAGGTCAATACCGATGACCTTGCCCATGATCTTCCCTCTCTATGTCAGCAGGCCGGCCGGGCCCTTGCGGCATCCCGACGGAAGCGTTGGCAGGGTAGACCCGCCCGGAGCGCTTCCGATCCGACCCCCTTGGATCACGCATGTGCCGCAACCAAGCGGCGTCCTGGCTCATATAGGAGGGCAGTATTGGGCCGCAAGTCGATCGTTCACGAAAATGCATTCAGCGAGTTGGGTCGGCCGTGCCCCAGGGGTGTCGGCCGCCCGGGTCGGGCGATCGGGTCAACGCCACGCTACGGGCGAAGGAACCGCAGGGACCTGGGGCAAACGTCCGGCAGGCCCGCTCATTGCGACCCAGCCGGCGGCGACGATCACCGGGTCGTGGCCCCCGCCGGGGGATGGGGCTGAGCGCGGAACGTTTCCGCAAGCATTTGGCGCTAGGTCTATCGTCGCCGCCTCGAGCCCTTTTCGTTAACGTTAGCCGTCCACCCGCAGCGTCGCCGGCGAAAGGGGCTCTGGATTTTTGATGGTGTCGCAGGTTCTTTCGGAAAGCCGGTGCAGGCACTTTTCCGGAACATGCGCTAGGTCCGGGAGCCCACGCGGTTCTTTCATGCTGTATACTGAACGAACGCTTGCCACCCCATATAGCGCGTTTTCCCTGACCGTCACGCGCGTCGCCTGCCTGGCGTTCGGCGGCGTCCTCACCGGCGCGCTGTTCGAACGCGCTCCCCCCGACATCAGCAGGTACTTTCACGCGGTACAGGACACGCCTGTCCTGCTGCTCTTTGTTGTCTTCTTCGTTGCCGTCAATCTGATCGCGAAACGGAACGCGCCGCTGCCGGCGCTCGGCCCGGTGTGGCGCGGAAGCGATTTTCGCTTTGCCGGCGCGATCGCGATCGTCGTCTGTTTGGCTGTTTATGCCGGCTCGCATCTGGTTTATCACCATTTTGCACTCTCGCTCGACGAGTTCATGGCCGAATTCGACGCCCGTATCATCGCACGGGCAAAACTGCTCGCGTCCGTCGCACCGGAATGGCGTGACTATGTCCCGGCGCTCCAGCCGACGTTCCGGCTGTCGGTGCCGGAAAACGCCTACTGGATTTCGTCCTACCTGCCGATGAACGCGGCGCTGAGGGCCGTCTTTGTCGCCCTCGGCGATCCTGCCTGGGAGGGCGCCATTCTCGCCGGGGTCGCCGTCGTGGCGCTGTTCGGCGTGGCCCGCCGTCTGTGGCCGGAGCGGCCGGACGCGGCCGTGGTCAGCGTCGTCTTGCTGGTGTGCTCGTCACAGTTCCTGGTCATGGCAATGACGCCTTACGCCATGACCGCTCATCTTGCTTTCAACATGCTGTGGCTCTGGCTGTTTCTGCGCGATACGCGTGGCAGCCACCTCATGGCGGCCGGCGTGGCTTTCGTGGCGTGCGGTCTGCACCAGGTCGTGTTCCATCCGCTGTTTGCCGCGCCGTTCATGATGTCGCTGCTGACGAGGCGACGCTGGAAGCTCGCGGCCTACTACAGCACCGTCTATGCCGCTATCGGTCTGTTCTGGGTTCTTTACTGGAGCATCGTGCTGGCCCAGGCCAATGCGCCGATCGGCCAGTCGGCCGACGTCGGCCTGCTCAACTTCATCGATCGCATCGTCGACATGGCCGATCTCAGCGCCGCCAACATCGGCACGATGTGCGTCAACCTCTATCGCTTCGTGGCATGGCAATGTCCGATTGCGGTTCCGCTGGCAGTCGTCGGCTTGCTCGGCTGCCGCACCAGGAACGAAACCGTCTTCAATCTGGCGCTCGGAATCGCATTCACGCTGGCGGCCGTTCTGGTGCTGATGCCGTTCCAGGGTCACGGCTGGGGCTACCGCTATCTGCACGGGTTTCTCGGCAGCGTTTCACTGATCGCGGCCGACGGCTGGATCCGCATCACCAATCGCGATGCCGAAATGACCAAGGCGCCGGCCCTTGCACTGGCCGCGAGCGCCGCGCTGTCACTCCTTGTCCTGCTGCCATGGCGGGCCATTCAAGTGCACAGCTTCGTCGAGCCCTATGCAGCGGCATCGGCCGCCATCGAGCGCTCCAACGCCGACGTGGTCGTCGTCGATCCGACCAATATCTGGTACGGCGAGGATCTCGTCAGAAACGATCCGTTCCTGCAGAATTTGCCGAAAGTGCTCGTGCTGGATTTTCTCGACGAGGCACTCCTGCGGCGGCTCTGCCAGCACCATGATGTGGCAATTTTCGACCGTGAAGATGCGCCGCGCTTCGGGTTGCTGAATGTGAAAAGCCCATCAGGACAAGTCGGCCGAAATCAAAGACTGCGTCAGGCCATGAGCTCGTGGGGCTGCGGTCGTCCGGCTCTTGGCGGCCGGTCATGAATGCCACAGGATGATGCGAAAGCGCGCTCATGCGCGCATCGCGCAAACCCACTTCATGACCACTTCCAGCCGGTTCGGAAACACGCCGGCCATGAGTCCATGGCGGTAGCGCCCGCCTTGCTGCGCCGCGATGCGGAAGCCGGCCGCGTCGGCGAGTCGCCGCCAATCGGCCATTCCCAGATAGCTGGCCTCGACCATGCCGCCGAACGGCACATTGCCGAGAACGTCCAGAATGCTCAGTTGCAGGTGATCAAGCGGCGATTCCGCCAGGTGGTCCTTGATGTAGATGGCCCCTGTTTTGGCGACCCTGCCACATTCCTTCAGCAGGGACGTCCGCATGGCTCTCGGCACATGGTGGAGGACGTTGCACAGCATCACGCAATCGAAACAATCGTCGGCAAAGGGCAGCGTTCGACCGTCATAGGTGCGCGTTTCGATGTCCAAACAATCGAGAAAGCGGTCCTCGACGTCGACGGAAACCACGCGATCGACAGCGAACAATTCCTTGATGGACTGCGCCATGATGCCGGTTCCACCGCCGACGTCGAGCACGTTCCTGTGGTCAGGCTGCCAAAGGCTGCCCAGACTTTTAAGCAATGCGGTCTGATAGGTGGGCCGCCGCCAACGATACAAGGACATGTATCTCGCCAGCGTCATAGTGACATCGGCCAGCGTGATGTTGAGCGTGTCGGCAGTTTGTTGTCGACTCATTCACCCGGCCTTTCGTAGCGCGGGCGTTCCCGCGATGGCCCAAGAGCTCGTTGTGAAATTCCACAACAGCAGGATGGCGCTCATCGCCGGCGCGGCGACGACGACCGGAAGGCCGGCGATATCGTAGAACACGAACATCAAAGCGATCGACCCGGGTAGATTGGTCACCATGCCGGCCGCATAGCGTATCAGCGACCTCCACGACAGGGGCTGGCCGAATGTAAACGTCGCGTGCAGTCCGTAGCCCCACAGGACAACGACGACGTATGAGACGAGGCTGCAGGCGACATAATGCAGCCCGAGGACATCGCCGCCGATCATCACCGCGTTGTTCAGCACGGCACAGGTGATTCCGACCAGGAGATAGCGTGGCGCTAGGCTTGTCACGAGCCTCCCCCCGTCGCCGGCCGGGCCAGGATCAGATAGACGCAGGCGTTGTCGTCCTTGACCCATCGCGGGGTGATCGCTTCCTCGATCATTGCGCGCAGGTTCATCACAATGGCGAGCAGGCCGCCGATCGCCGAGCCGACCAGCGGAATTTTGCGCAGGACATGGCAGGCGCAGGTGAGACGGATGATGGTTGTCCATGCGATCGGGCCCACGACCGGAATGCACTCGACCACCTGAAAGCCGTGATCGGTGACTTCGGAAATGAGGCCTTGCCGCGTCCAGCGCCGGTGGTCCTCCGGATGCGGGTGATAGAACCACGTGCCGTGGGTCGAGAGCATCAGCCATCCATCTGGCCGCAGCACGCGCTTTGCTTCGGAGAAGTAGGTGTGAAGATCGCGGACGTGTTCGAGCACCTGGAACGAGAGCACGAGGTCCGAGCTCTTGTCCCGTGTCTGCAAGTGGCCGCTCGGGGTAATCGTCAGATCACCATGACCGTCGAAGTCGGCGCCGACATACCGCACGCCCATGGACGTAAAGATCGTTTCGTAAGGCTTGGAGCCGCAGCCGTAGTCGAGCGCGACGGTGCCCTTCTTGGCGATCCCAGGCATCAGCGAGACAATGGCCGTGCGCAGGTCTCGCAACACAAGCCAATCGGTTTCGATCATCCCCGGATTGAGTCTCCGGCGCTGGTTGACTGCCGCGTCCATCATCGGTCCATGCCCGCTGTCGACAATACGCGTGACGCTGCAGCACCGCGGGCGGCGACGCGCTCTCTCGTCATCTCGCCGAACAGGTCGAGGTAGAGCTGCATCGCGTGTGACCAGCTATACCAGGCGCGGATCTGCTCGGTCCGGTTCGCACGGTGTTCGGCGATCGTTTCGTGCACGGCGCTCAGCAGGTGCTTTGCAGTCTCGTCGAAGTCGCCCACCGGGATGGCATGCAACAGCGGAGCGAGTCTGTCGTCGGCCTCCGCGGTTTCCGCTCCGCATACCGCAGGAAGACCGCACGCCATCGCCTCCTGCAAGACCAGCGGAAAGCCTTCGCCGGTGCTCGGCAGAACAAAGACGTCGCTCGCCCAATAGAGCGGCACCAGCGATGCCTCGCTCAGTCCAGAAAACACACGAACGTTCGGCAGGCCCCATTGTCGCGGGTCCAGCTTGCCCCAGCCGGCGAACGCCCACGTCACGCCGCCGCCGAGCTGGGCGGCGCGCTGCAGGATATGCAGGCCCTTCTTTTCGACGAAGCGGCCGACGAACAGCGCGACCGGCCGGTCCGGCGGAAGGCCGAACTGACGGCGAGCCGTCTGCCTTTCGCACGCGCTCGCCGGCGGGCGAAAGATGTCCGCATTGACGCCGTTGAAGATGAGACGTGGCGGCCTGCGGTAACGCACGCCGGCAAATGCCCGCGCCGTGATCCTGCTGATGAACACCACCTGGTCCGCGGCCGCCAGCATGGCCCGGGTCACGAGGTGCGTCATCACCTGCATCAGGCAGCGCAGGATGGGATTGCGATAGGGCACGTTGCCGATATGTTGGGTGATGGCAACCGGCTTGCCCAACCAGCGCGCAACAAGGAACGCTGCGATGTTGGTGGGGTACAGGCTGTCATGCAGCATCACGACGTCGGCGGCAGCCACTTCGCGGCGAATTGTCGCCAGCGCGGCCGGCGCGGGTATCGGGAACGGAATTCCAAGGGCGCGTTCGATCCCGTTGAACACCGGCACCGGGGCGCGGCCGCACGCTGCGTGCGAGGCGCTGCACTCTGTCCCGCTCGCGAGCCAGACGACGTCCTCTCCGGCACGGCTAAATTCTCGCGCCAATTGTCCCGCGACGATCTCGATCCCGCCGCGGTGGCTGTCGAAGTAGGCGGAGACGATGAGGAGCCGCATGCTCAGCCGATCTCGATCGTCAGTCGGCCGGAGCCGTGGAGGACTCGGGGGCCTCGATGATCGGCACATCGAACGCAGGCGTCCGAATTCTGTCCTTGCGGATCGAAGGCGGTTCGATAACCCAGGCGGGCGACGGGCGGCGGTGTGCCTGCATGAACTCGGCCTCGTTGCCGCTGACAATCGCCAGCAGGAAGCCGCCGAGAACATTCTGCACACCGATCGCGATCGCGCAGGTCCCGGCGACCGCCGGCAGCACGTTGGCGATCGGCTCGAGGCTGTGCGCGGACCAGTAGATGACGACGGCGGTCAAGATCGCGAAGCCCACCGCGATGGTGGCAAGCCCGGCGACCAACATGGCTTCGAGTGTCAACCACGGCGCCAGGGACACGAACCATGCGGGCGGTGTTCGATACCGTTCACGAATTCCATACAGTTGACCGGCGAGCGCCAGAACGACGCCGACGTGGCTCAGCGCGAGCGTCGAGCCGGCCAGGATTGCCCAATAGTTTCCGAACCGCGTGACTTCGGTACTGGACACCCAGGTCGCCGTGTTGATCAACAAGATTGCGATCGAGGCCGCTCCAAGCACCGCGGCCGGCACGGCAAACAGCCAGTAGGGGCTGAGCATCAGGAGGTAACGGAGGTGGCGCCAGCCGTCGCGCCATGGCCGCAGATGCGGCGGCCGACCGCGCAAGTCTGGCCACAGCGTCACCGGGACCTCGGCGATCCGCTGGTTCAGCAACACAGCCTTGATGACCATCTCACTTGCGAGTTCCATTCCCGCCCCGTCGAGCCGCAAGCGCTCGAAACACGTCTTGGTCAGCGCCCGCAGGCCGCAATGAGCGTCGTCGACGCCGGCGCGAAACAGGAGATTGAGAATTCCGGTGAGGATCGGATTGCCGATGTAGCGGTTCTTCCACGGCATCGCGCCGGGCCTGATGCAGCCGCTGAAGCGCGAGCCCATGCAAAGATCGGCCCCCATCATCAGCGACTCGATCATCGGCACCGCTTCCAGGAAGTCGTAGGAGCCGTCGGCGTCGCCCATCACGAGGTAGCGTCCATGGGCTGCGCTAAATCCGCCGCTTAACGCCGCGCCATAGCCGCGGCGGCTGATATTGACGACGCGTGCGCCGCGGGTGCGCGCAAGCTCCTGGCTGCCGTCGGTGCTGCCGTTGTCTGCAACGACGATCTCGCCGACCAGGGCATGACGTGCCTTGAGAACATCAAGCGCGCGTTGAGCGACGGCGATGCAGTGACCAAGCGTTCTGCGCTCGTTCAAGCATGGCATGACGATGCTGACGTCGATCACGCAAACACTCCGTGAGTGGGCAAAAAAAGGCGATCGCGGGATGATGCCGCAATGTCGCTAAGGGTCGATTAAGCCGGAGGTTAAAATACCGCGTGCGCCGCGCGGCGCCCCCGACGCGCTCGCAACGCAGTGCCGGGCGGTCGCCTCAGCGCCCGCCGGCGCTTGCTGCCGCGACAGCGCCACCGCAGGCACAGGCGGCTCGCACATCGCGCCGATGGCGCGGCTTGCCCAAGCCTCGCGCGCCGGCGTGTCGAAAGGTCGAAAGAGAGAGGTCCGAAGGCGCGACATCGATCAATGCGATGGCGGCCCTCGCGGCGGCCTTCGCCGGCAATCCCGATGCCCGGACCATCGCGTTGACATTTGCTTAACGCTGTTGCTCGGGCCGCCTCGATCGGTACCGATCCGGTAAGCCCCCCGTTAACAAAAATCTGCCAATCGATAGGCGGGAAGTGGGCGATAGCCGGCGGTCGTTGGCGCACCGGGCAATCCCGCAGTGGGAGCGTGCATGCGTTTCGGTAACGTCGAGGCGGGGGAGGCGCCGTCGCCTGCAGCGTCCTTCGCCGTCCCGGACCCCAACCGCATCCGCCGCCTGGTTGAGATCGTTCCACGGCCCTTGCGCTTTCTCGCCGTCGGCGCGATCGGACTGTTCACCGACCTTGCGGTCTTCACAGCGTTGACGTTGCAGTGGCCGCATCCCCTGCTTGCGCGGTTTGTATCGCTGGCCTTTGCGACATTGATCACTTGGCGCCTCAATCGCGCGCTGACCTTCGATCGCAGCGGGCGCTTGCAGGGTGAAGAGGCCATCCGCTACGTCGCCGTGTCCGCGACCGCGCAAGGCGCGAGCTATGCGGTATTCGCCGTCCTCGTTCTCACCGTTCTCGCTTGCGTGCCGCAGGCCGCGGTGCTCGCCGGCGCCGTAATCGGCGCGGTGATCGCCTACAACGGCCACCGCCTGTTCGCCTTCAAGCCGCCGCTGCAACAAACGTTCTGACCGAAAGGTAATTCCGGCCATGACAGTCGATGCCGACGTATTGGTGATTGGCGCGGGGCCCGCGGGTCTTACCACCGCCTATTGCCTGACCAAGCAGACGCCCTCGGTCCTGGTGATCGAGAAGGACCCGATCCATGTCGGCGGCATCAGCCGCACGGTGAGCTACCACGGATTTCTGTTCGACATCGGCGGCCATCGCTTCTTCTCGAAATCACAGGAAGTCGTCGATCTGTGGCATGAAATCCTGCCCGATGATTTCATCGATCGGCCGCGCCTGTCCCGCATCTACTACGACGGCAAGTACTATTGCTATCCGCTCAACGCGTTCGAGGCGCTGTCCAATCTCGGGCTCGTGCGCAGCGCGCTGTGCATGCTGTCCTTTGCCTATGCCAAGGCGTTCCCGATCAAGGATCCCGACACGTTTCACCAGTGGGTGCGCAACCAGTTCGGTGAGAAGCTGTTCTCGATCTTCTTCAAGACCTACACCGAGAAGGTGTGGGGCATGTCATGCGACGAGATTTCCGCCGACTGGGCGGCGCAACGCATCAAGGGCCTCGATCTCGGCGTCGCGGTGTGGAACGCGCTCAAGCGCGGGCTCATGCCCAACAAGGGACCACAGCCGGCGGGCGACGCGGTGGTCAAGACGTTGATCGAAAGCTTCCAGTATCCGCGCCGCGGCCCCGGCATGATGTGGGACGCCGCGGCGCGCAAGGTCAGGGACCGCGGCGGCAGGCTGCTGATGGGTCGCGACCTCACGAGCCTGTCGTTCGACGATGGCCGCAAGGTCTGGACCATCGAGGTCGCGAGCGGCAACGGCGGCCGTGAGACCTATTGCGCCCGCCACGTCGTCAGCTCGGCGCCGGTGCGCGAGCTGGTCGAGAAGATTTCGCCGACGCCGATCTCGCTCTTTCATGCACGCGCGCTGCGCTATCGCGACTTCCTCACCGTCGCGCTGATGGTGAAGAAGCCCGACCTGTTTCCCGACAACTGGATCTACATTCATGATCCGTCGGTCAAGGTCGGCCGCGTGCAGAACTTCCGCTCGTGGTCGCCGGAGATGGTGCCGCCCGGCATGAGTTGCCTCGGCCTCGAATATTTCTGCTTCGAGGGCGGCGGCCTGTGGCGCGCGCCGGACGTCGACCTCATCGCGCTCGCCAAGGATGAGGTCGCCAAGATCGGGCTGATTGCCGCAGCCGACGTGGTCGACGCCTGCGTGGTGCGCCAGCCCAAGGCCTATCCGGTCTACGACGAAGGCTACCGCGACAACGTCGCCACCATCCGGCTCGATCTTGAGACGACGTATCCGACGCTGCACATGGTCGGGCGCAACGGCATGCACAAATACAACAACCAGGACCATGCGATGATGACGGCCATGCTCACCGCCAAGAACATCCTGGCGGGCGAGCGCCTCTACGACGTGTGGAACGTCAACGAGGATGCGGAATATCACGAGGCGGGGGCCGCCGGCGCAGCGCATGCGCTGCGCAGCGAACGTCTGGTGCCGCGCGCCGTCGCGCCGGACAACGGCCGCAGCGCCGCCTAAGGTGTTCCCTCCTCGTCCGCCGCTTGGGTATCGCCGGCCTCTTGCGCGCTCGAGGCGCGGCGCTTATGTCGCGCGCCATGTCGGCTGTGGCATCGGACGGATTGCGCTTCATTCCCGGCCACCTGGCGCGACGCGAGCAGGAAGACCTGCTCGCCGCGGTGCGCGACGTTGTGCGCCAGGCGCCGTTCTACGCTCCGCGTATGCCGAAAAGCGGCAATCCGCTGTCGGTGCGCATGACCAATTGCGGACCGCTCGGCTGGGTGTCGGACGAACGCGGTTACCGCTACCAGCCGACCCATCCCGAGACCGGCCGTCCGTGGCCGCCGATTCCGGCGATGCTGCTGGCGGCGTGGAACGAGCTCGCCGCCTATCCGCATCCGCCGGAAGCCTGCCTGGTGAATTTCTACTCCGCCGATGCGCGTATGGGCCTGCACCAGGATCGCGATGAAGAGGATTTTTCCGCGCCGGTCGTCTCGCTCTCACTCGGCGACACGTGCCTGTTTCGCGTCGGCGGGACGCAACGCCGCGATGCGACGCGCTCGGTCCGGCTCGCGTCAGGCGACGCACTGGTGCTCGGCGGCAATGCACGGCTCGCTTTCCACGGCGTCGATCGCATCACGCCCGGCACCTCGACGTTGTTGGCGGAAGGCGGGCGGATCAATCTGACCCTGCGGCGCGTGACGCGGCCAGCGGCGTGAATCTCAGGCCGCGATGCGATAGACCTTGAACGCCGGCGTATGCAGCACGGGGGCGAGCCAATCCGGCACGGCGCCCGCGTGTAGCCGGCCCCACAGGCTGGCGCTGCGTTCGGCCGCGGTGAGCGCGGAAGGCGGCTGCGATCCGCAGATCATCACGTAGGTCGCTCGCGTTCGGCGCAGAACCTCGCGCGCCTCCTCGGGCGGCGCCGCTAGCGCGCGATGGGCATCGACGATGCCGGCCGACAGCAGGTGATAGGGCGCGGCCATGACGCTATGCGGCGTCAGGGCGAGCAGGAACGGTCCGTAGTTGACGTCGGCGACGACGAGTCCCGGGGCAAGCTGCGCCAGCGGCCCATAGTTTGCGCTGCGCAAGCACGCTCTCGTTGCCGATCGGGCGGGATCGTCATGATCATTGAGGCCCGCCGCGCTGGCGATGGTCATTGCTACGGCGGACAGAACCATCGGCGTAACGATGATGGCGGCAAGGAGTCGTGCGGCCAGCGTCTCGAGCCGGGTGCACA
>Ga0126377_10003479_pt1 | contig 11155 bp, 12 predicted proteins | sample PanSoiMetPlot_22_FD_92647 | JGI IMG/M metagenome (GOLD analysis project Ga0126377, IMG submission 92647) | Tropical forest soil microbial communities from Panama - MetaG Plot_22 | ecosystem: Environmental > Terrestrial > Soil > Tropical forest > Bulk soil | place: Panama | collected 2016-02-17
CGCGTTCGTGACCGACGGCCAGCTCTCGGGCCTGTGCCTGAAGGGGCTGACGGTCGCCGAGGTCTCGCCCGAGGCGGCGGTCGGCGGGCCGCTGGCGCTCGTGGAGGACGGCGACACGATCACCATCGACGCCGACGCCCGGACGCTCGACCTCGAGGTCCCCGAGGCCGAGCTCGCGGAGCGCCGGGAGCGCCTCGGCGTTCCCGCGCTGCCCCACGCGCGCGGGTACCTCTCGATCTACCAGCGCAGCGTGCAATCGATGTCGACGGGCGCGGTACTCGTGCCCCGCAGTTAGGAGGGGATCGTGCGTGCTCTACTGGCCGCGATCGTCGCGGCGTCCCTGCTCCTCGTCGGCGCGGCGTCGGCCTCCGCCGCCGTGACCCCCGGCGCGGCATCCAGATGGATGCAGGGCTACCTGAACGCGTGGGAGACCCGCGACGCCGACGCGGTCGTCAAGCTCTTCACGCCGAACGGCATCTACCAGTCCGTTCCCGGCGACAAGACCCAGACGTTCGTCGGGCGTGCGGCGATCCACAAGTACTGGGTCGACGTCACGAAGACCCAGTCCCGGATCCGCGGGATCCAGGGCGAGCCGATCGTCCAGGGCAACCGCGCGGCGATCGAGATCTGGGTCCGGTTCCGCGACGCGACCCTGAACCCCAAGGGCGATCACATGATCACGCTCCTGGAGACGAACGTCCTCACGTTCGCGGCCAACGGGCTGGTCTCGAAGAACGTCGAGTACTGGAACGTCCGCACCGGGTCCCACGCGCCGCCGCCCGGCTGGGGCAAGTGACCGGCTAGCGCGGCTGGTCGGCGCCAACGAAGACCGCGATGTTCGCACGGTCGGCGAGCGCGCGGGCATCCGGGGTCATCTCGTGCACGCGGTCGAAACGGATGTGCAGGCAGTCCGCGACCGAGAACGCCTCGTTGCGGTACCCCGCTTCGTAGAACACCTCGCTGTGCTTGCGATGCTGGTTCGTCGTGTCGTTCATGACGACGTTCGGCTCGCTGTAGCCGTTTGCGACGAGCGTGTCCGCCGCGGCGCGCGCGAGGCCGGTGATGGTGGTGCCGTTGAGGATCGCGAGATGGGTGGGCGCCACCGGCTTGACCGGCGTGGTGACAGGCGGCGTCGTCTGCTGCTGCGCCGGGGGCTGCTGCGTGCGCGGCGACGCGAGCCCGATCACCAGCGCGACGATCACCGCGGCGGCGGCCGCGGCCGCGACGAGGACGATGCCCGCGCGCCACGGCGGCACCGGGCGGGCGCGCCGCCCATGGGCATCCCTGAGCTGCTGTTCGAGGACGTCGACGAAGTCGGTCATGGCTCCTGGCTCCTCAGGCGCGCGCGCAGGGCGGCCAGCCCGCGCGAGACGCGCTGGCGGGCGGTCGGCTCCGAGACGCCGTGCGCGGCGGCGATCTCGTCGTAGCCGTAGTCGTCGAGCACGCGAGCGCGCACGGCCGTGCGCTGGTCGGCGGGCAGTTCCGCGAGCGCGACTTCGACGTTCGCGCTCGCGGCATCGGCGAGGGCCTCGACGCGCTCGAGCATCTCGTCGGTCAGCTCGATCCGCGCCATCCCCATCTTCTGCCGGGCGCGACGCTCGACGTGGCCCCGGCGCTGCAGCGTCACCAGCTGGCGGCGGGCGATGCCGTAGAGCCAGGCGACCGCCGGGCCGCGCTCGGGCGCATAGCGCCGCCGGCCCGCGAGCGCCGCGGCGAACGTCTCGGCGGTGAGGTCCGCGGCGCTCTCGGCGTCCCCCGTGCGGCGCCGGAAGTAGGCCACGACTCCGCCGACGTGGCGGCGATAGAAGCACGCGAACGCCTCAGGGTCATCCGCGGCGGCGAGCAGCAGAGCGTCGTCGTCGCGGTCGGGCTCCATGCTGGTTCTTACGCGTTCACGGGCGCGGTGTGACGAAGAACGCTCGCAACGCCTCCACGAGTTCCTGCGGAACCTCCATCGCGGCGAAGTGTCCGCCCCGGGGGTGCTCTGTCCAAGACACGATGTCGGTGTTGTCGCGCTCGGCGAAGGGCCGCATCGACCGGAAGTCGTCGGCGAACACGGCGACGCCGATGGGGCCGTGGTTGACGCGCGGCTCGACGTCGCGTTCCGCGTGGTGAAGCATCACCACGCCGGCGGCGGTGTTGGTCAGCCATTGCAGGGTGACCTGCGTCAAGACCTGGTCGCGGGTCATGAGGCTCGTCCCGTTGCCGAAGTTCTCGAACAGCTCGTTGTAGGCGAGCTGTCCGACCGGCGAGTCGCTCAGTGCCGCGGCGATCGTGAGCGGGCGCTTGGCGTTCATGTCCGCGTAGCCGTTGACGGTCTGAAACCAGCCCGCGAACTCGAGCGCGGAGTGGTCCTCCGGGGTCATCGCCGCGAACTCGGCCGGATCCCCCGAGGGGAAGGAGAAGAGCTGGAGGACGTGCGCGCCCAGGAACCCCTCGGGGTTGAGGATCGCGAGTTCGCGTGACACCAGCGCGCCGGCGTCCGAGCCGTGGGCGCCGTACCGGTCGTAGCCGAGGGCCCGCATCAGCGTGTCGAAGGCGCGCGCCGTGCGCTCCATCGTCCAGCCCGTCGACGACAGCGGCGTGCTGAAGCCCATGCCCGGGAGGCTGGGGATCACGACGTGGAATCCCTCCTCGGTCAGCGGATCGATCATGTCGAGGAAGTCCACGAAGGACCCGGGATAGGTGTGGGTCAGCAGCAGCGGGACCGCGTCCTCGTGCCGCGAGCGGACATGAAGGAAGTGGATGGTCTGTCCCTCGATCTCGGTGCGGAACTGCGGGTAGGCGTTGATCCGCGCTTCGTGCTCGCGCCAGTCGAACGTGGTGCGCCAGGTCTCGACCATCTCGCGCAGGTAGGACGGGGGCGTGCCCTGGTCCCAGCCCGTGCCGGGCGTCTCGGCCGGGAACCGGGTCCTCGCCAGGCGGGCCCGCAGATCTTCGAGGTCGGCGTCGGGGATGCGCACCTCGAACGGTGTGATGGTCAGCGTGTCGTTCATGCCCTGCACCGTATGAGCGATTCCGGTACGTTTCGTTCCTGAATCGTTCGGGAGGTGTCGTGGCGCTCGAAACGTCGACCAGGCTGCTCTCGCTGCTCGGCTACCTGCAGAGCCGGCCGGTCTGGACCGGCGAGGAGCTGGTCGGCCGGCTCGGCGTCACCGACCGCACGCTGCGCAAGGACATCGACCGGCTCCGCAGCCTGGGGTACCCGGTGGATGCGACCCGCGGCCCCGGCGGCGGCTATCGCCTCGGCACCCACGGGCGGCTGCCGCCGCTGTTGCTGGCCGACGACGAGGCGGTGGCGGTCGCGGTGGCGCTGGGCACGGTGCGCGCGGTCCCGGGCCTGGCGGACGCGGGCGCAGCGGCGTCGGCCAAGCTGGAGCGCACGCTGCCCGACCGCCTCCGGCGCCGGGTCGCGGCGATCCAAAGCAGCATGGAGGTCGGCCCGGCCGACACCCGCACCAACGTGCCCGAGCCGGCGGTCGACGCCGACCTGCTCGCGCAGGTCGCGTCGGCGATCGCCGCCCGCGAGGGCCTGCGGTTCTCCTACGGCAACAGCGACGAGCCGGTGACCGCGGACCCGTACCGGCTCGTGAGCTGGCAGCAGCGCTGGTACCTCGTCGCCCGCGCCCATCCGGGCCTGGACTGGAGCGTCTTCCGCGTCGACTGGATGCGGCTGCGCTTCCCCGGCGGAGCCCGGTTCCGACCGAGGCCGCTCGACGGCGGCGACTACGCGTCATACGTGCTGCGCGAGGTGGCATCGACGGGCTGGGAGGTCCACGCCCGCATCCTCGTCGACGCACCCGCCGAGGAGGTGCTGTCGCGGATCAACCCGACCGTCGGCGTCGTCGAGACCGTGGATGACGCGCACAGCGTGCTGGTCACCGGCGCCGACAGCCTGGAGACCGTGGCGGTGTGGATCGGGATGCTCGGCCTCGACTTCCACGTCACCGAGCCTCCTGAGCTCGTTCAGCACCTCGGCGTCCTGGCGCGCCGCTACCAAGCGGCGCTGCCGGTAGCTTGATGCGCGCATGAGCGCGCTCGGCGCCACCGGCCTGCAGGTCAGCCCGATCGGGCTCGGGCTCGCCGCGCTCGGCCGCCCCGGCTACATCAACCTCGGGCACGCGGGTGACGTCGGCGACACGCACGTCGAGGCGATGGAGCGCCACGCCCACGACGTGCTCGACGCCGCCTATACGGACGCGGTGCGCTACTTCGACGCCGCGCGTTCCTACGGGCGTGCCGAGGCGTTCCTCGCCTCGTGGCTCGACCAGCGGGGCTTCGGCCCCGACGACCTGACCGTCGGCTCGAAGTGGGGCTACACCTACACCGCCGACTGGCGGGTCGACGCCGAGGTCCACGAGGTCAAGGACCTGACCGCCGAGACTCTGCGCCGGCAACTCGGCGAGACGCGCGCGCTGCTCGGCGGCCGGCTCGAGCTCTACCAGATCCACTCCGCGACGGCGGACAGCGGGGTGCTCGACGACCCCGCGGTGCGCGACGAGCTGGCGCGGCTGCGCGAGACCGGCGTCTTCATCGGCTTCACCACCACCGGCCCGCGCCAGGCCGACACGATCGAGCGCGCGCTCGAGGTCGGCGGCTTCGACGCCGTCCAGTCGACGTGGAACCTCCACGAGCGCTCGGCCGGCGCCGCCCTCGCCGCCGCCCACGAGGCCGGGCTCGGGGTGATCATCAAGGAGGCGGTGGCCAACGGCCGGCTCACCGCGCGCGGCGACAATGCGCTGCTCGCCGAGGCGGCGCGCGAACGCGGGACAACGCCGGATGCGCTCGCGCTCGCCGCGGTGGTCGCTCAGCCCTGGGTCGACGTCGCGCTCAGCGGCGCCTCGAGCGCCGACATGCTGCGCAGCAACCTCGCCGCCCTCGATGTCGCGTGGGACGCCGGGCTCGACGAGCGCCTGGGAGCCCTCGCCGAGCCGGCGGAGGAGTACTGGGAAACCCGCTCCCAGCTGCCCTGGAACTAGGACCCGACCCACCCACGTAGGCCCACTGGGCCCGCGAAAGATGAGCCCGTGGTGCCATGGACGCGTCCGCGAGGGTCTGGGACCGTCGCCGCATGCCGGGGAGGCTGCGGCAGAGCGGCGGGCAGACCACGATCGAGTGGCTGTGCGTGGGCGCCGCGTGCCTCGGGCTGGCGATGGCGCTGGCGGCATCGATGCCGCGGATGGCGCCGGCCGTGAGCGGGGGCCTGCGAGCGGCGGTCTGCCAGGTCCTCGGCGATTCCTGCCCGCAGGCCTCCGCGCCGACGGCCGACGCACCCTCGACCGGTGCCCCCTGGGACTCGCCCGATCCGGTGCAGCGCGCCACCTGGGGCGGGTACGTCTCGCTCGGCGACTCCTATTCGGCCGGCGAGGGCCTCGGGGACTACGAGCCGGGCAGCCGCGTGGAGGAGTCGCAGTGCCGCGTCTCGGTCATGGGGCACTGCGTCTACCACAAGGATCCGAAGGTGCTCAATGGCTGCGACCGATCGAGCGGCGCCTACAACGCGACCGTGACCGGGACCTACGCCTTCGAACGCGGCACGCAGACGTGGGCGTGCAGCGGCTCCGTCACCAGGGACGTCTACAACGGCCCCGACGATCCGAGCTGCAGCGAGGGCCACGCATCCGGACGCTACGGCGAGGGCTGCCAGGTCGACCGCGTCAACGCGAACACGAGCCTCGTCACGATGACGATCGGCGGCAACGACGCCGGGTTCTCCGATGATCTGCAGACGTGCTACATGGCCGAGCGGCCCGGCGGCTCGCACGAGGCGGGCTGCGTCGCCCAGCAGGCGCAGATCGACGCCAAGGTCGCCGAGATCCCGAGCCGCCTGATCGCGGATCTCCAGGCGATCCACGAGCGGGCGCCGCACGCCCGGATCGTCGTCCTGACCTACCCGCGCCCGTTCCCCAGCGACCCCCAGCAGACGACCGGGTGTCTCACCGTGGGGTGGGGCCCGGCGAGCTATCACCTGTGCATGTCGCCGGGGGACCAGCGTTTCCTCAACGCGGAGGCGAGGAAGCTCGACGACGCGATCTGCGGCGCGGTCGCCGCGGCCGGCGTCGGCGCCGAGTGTGTTGACGCCTACGACGCCTTCGACGGGTGCGAGATGGGCGAGCCCGACGGATGCCTGCAGTCACCGACCGCGCACGTCAGCGGGAGCACCGTGATCGGGATCAACCCCGGCGCGTATCACCCCACCGCAAGAGGTCAGAGGATCCTCGGCGACCTCGTCAACGACCAGGTCGCCCATCCGCACTGAACGCCGCTACGCGGCCTGCTCGAGGAAGCCGGTGACGCTGCGCAGGCGGCCGTCCTCGGCGACCACGCCGAAGTCGTGCCCGACGGCGACGACGGCCTCGCCGCCGACCGGCTTGAGGTGCCAGCTGAAGCGGACGCGGTCGTGGTGGGAGTCCGGCTCGCCGGCGAGCTCGAAGCGATGGCCGGGGAACTGCTGCTGGGCGCCGGCGATCATCGCGTCGATGCCCTCCTGGCCCGCGCCGGTCATGAGCGGGTCCACGTAGCTGCCGTCCTCGGTGAAGGTCTGGGCGACCAGCGCGCGCCGGCGCTGCGGATCGCCCTCGTTCCAGGTCGCGATGTACGTGTCGATCAGCGAGGGGATGTCGTTCATGGGCGTCACGGTGCCAGTGGCACGTGCGCCTGTCGATTACGTCAGAGGTAGGTCAGCGGCGGCGCGGCGGCGGCCGGTACTCGGCGGGCTCGTCGAACGAGAGCTGATCGTCGAAGAGGTCGCCTCGCGGAGGTCGGCGTGGCCGGGCCGCGACCGTCGGCTGGGTGTCGGGAGGCTCCGGCGGCGACTCCGGCGGGGGCGCTGGCACTGGAGCCCTCGGGGCGGGCGGCGGCTCCTCGGCGGCGGGTTCGGGCACGTGGGCCGCGCGGATCCGGTAGCCCGCGTAGGCCAGCAGGGCGCCGAGCAGGAAGGCGACGAAGATGCCCCACTGGACCCCGATCGAGGTCTGGATGAGGCCCTCCTTGCGCCCGTTGGGCTTGTCGAGCTGGCGGTAGAAGATCAGGAACATCACCCACAGCCCGGCGCCCATGATGATCGTCCCGTCGCCGCCGGGGAGGTGGAAGGACTTGCGCTCCGCTCGCGCCCACAGCAGCGCGATGACGCCGACCACGACGACGAAGATCGCCGCCTCGATGAACGAGTAGACGCCGAAGGCGCTCTTCGAGTCGTCGATCCTGACGAGCTTGCCGTTGACGAGCGCGTTGCCGGTCTCCTGATACCAGGGCAACAGCATCGACAGGAGCAACAGGATCGCCGCGATCGCGGCGAGCCGCTGCTCGGAGGTGAGCGCGCGCCAGTTGCGCCCGATCCGAGCCAACACCCCGCTCATGCGGCGGTCCGTGCCCGGGAACCGAGCGGGGTCCGTGGCGGCGGCGCCATCCTGGCGGCCATTGTATGTGGCACGGGTACGGTTACCTCCCGTCTTCGGGGCGATCGCTGGACAGCATCCGATCTACCCGCTTCCCTCTGCGATCGTGCCCCGGTCCCGGCCCGTTTCCGCTCGTCTCTTCGCCCTCGGCGCGCTGGCGCTCGTGGCGGCCGCCGCGGCATATCTCGTCTTCGCCCGCGGCGACTCGCCACCGGGGCCGCGCGGCGCGCTGCAGGACTACCTCGTGGCCTGGAACCGCGGCGACGACCGTGGCGCCGGCGCGCTCACCGATCGCCCGCGCACCGCCACCGCGGCCTTGCGCGCGAACCGCACCGGCCTGGACGGCGCGCGCGTGCACGCGACGATCGCCAACGTCGAGGAGCATGGCGACCGCGCCAGCGCGGCCGTGCGGGTGCGCTGGACGGTGCCGAGCATCGGCGACTACGGCTACCGGACCACGATCGCGCTGCGCCGCCAGGACGGCGACTGGCGGATCGCCTGGCGCCCGACCGCCATCCACCCGCGCCTCACCAATGCCGACCGCCGTCTCGGCACCGTTCGCGCCGCCCCGCCGCGCGCGCCGATCCAGGGCCGCGACGGCACGCCGCTCGTCACCGAGCGTTCGGTCGTGCGCGTCGGCATCGACCGGGCGAGCGTCCGGGACATCGACGCGACGGCCACGGCGCTCGCGTCCGTCCTCGACCTCAACGCCACGGACCTCGCGAGCGCGGCGAAGCGCGCCGGCCCGAAGCAGTTCGTCGAGGCGCTGACGCTGCGCGCCGCCGACTACCAGCCGCTTGCCGCGAGGCTCGCCGCCATTCAGGGTGTCCAGAGCATCCACAGCACGGCCCAGCTTGCCCCGAGCCGTTCGTTCGCACGCGCGCTGCTCGGCGCGGTTGCGCCGGCGACGGCCGAGCAGATCTCCAAGTCGAACGGGAAGATCGGGGTCGGCGACGAGGTCGGCCAGTGGGGGCTCGAGGCGCGCTACCAGGACCGCCTCGCGGGGACGCCGTCGCGGCGGATCGTCATTCGCGAAGGCGGCGAGCCGATCGCCACGCTGCTCGAGCACCCCGGCAAGAACGGCCAGTCGCTGCGCACGACGCTCGACCGCGATGTGCAACAGGCGGCCGAGACCGCGCTGGGCGACGCCAAGGGCAACGCCGCGCTCGTGGCGGTGCAGCCGTCGAGCGGCGACATCCTCGCGGTCGCCAACCGCCCGACCGACGCGACCTACAACCGCGCCATCGACGGGCGCTACCCGCCGGGCTCGACGTTCAAGGTCGTCAGCACGACCGCGTTGCTGCGCGACGGCCTGAAGACGACCGACACCGTCGCGTGCCCGAAGACGATCACGGTCGGCGGCAAGCTGTTTCGCAACTTCGAGGGCGAGGCCGCCGGCAACGTCCCCTTCGCGGTGGACTTCGCGCAGTCGTGCAACACGGCCTTCGTGTCGCTCGCCAACCGCGTATCGCCGGACGCGATGACGCGGGCCGCGCGCGACTTCGGCCTCGGCCGTACCAAGGCCAGCCAGGTCCCGCCGGGCCGCGACGCCGTCGCGCGCGCCGCGATGATGATCGGCCAGGACCGCATCCTCGCCAGCCCGCTCGCGATGGCCGGCGTCGCGGCGACCGTCGCCGACGGCCGCTGGCGCGAGCCGCGCCTGCTCTCCAGCGATCCGCACGAGGCCGGCTCGCCGCTCGGCAGCGGCGAGAACGCGACGCTCCGCTCGCTGATGCGCCAGGTCGTGACCTCGGGCACCGGCAGCGCGCTCGCCGGCGTCCCCGGCGAGGTGGCCGGCAAGACCGGCACCGCCGAGTACGGCGGCGGCGATCCGCCGCCGACCCACGCCTGGTTCATCGCGTTCCGCGGCGACCTCGCCATCGCCGTGCTGGTCGAGAAGGGCCGCTCCGGCGCCGAGGTCGCGGCCCCGATCGCGGCGCGCTTCTTCAACGCCCTGTAGTCAGTCGACCGGGATGTCCTCAACCTCGACCGCCTCGGGTCGCGGCGCCTCGAGCCGCTCGACCCAGAAGTCGATCAGGGCGCGGATCAGCAGCAGCACCTGGCGGATGGTCTCGGTCAGCTGCTCCTGAAGCTCGGCGGGCACGAGCTCGCGCAGCGTCCGCAGCAGGCCGACGAGCGCCTCGAGCTCGTCGCGCGTCTCGTGCCGCGCCTCGCCCGCGAGGCGCTCAGCGGCCTCCTGCGCCGCCTGCACGCGCTCGCGCAGCTCGGTGAGGGGGTCAGGTGGGGCCATCGAACGTGACATGAAGCGCGGCGCCGTCGAACGAGGCGCCGGTCGGGCGGTAGTCGCCGAGCGCTGGCGGCAGCATCAGCGTGCGCTTGTGGCCGTCGACCCGCACCACGAGCTCGAGGCCGATCTTCTTCAGCGAGATGTCGCCCTTCTGCGCGAAGGGCAGGTCGAGGCGCAGCTCGGCGGCGTCGGCGCCGACGACGAGCTCCTGCGTGAGCTGCTCGTGCAAGACGTCAGCCGGCGCGACGCCATCGAACAGCCGCTCGCCGAGCGTGTCGAGCATGGGCGCCCCGACGACCTCCTCGCCGAAGTACGGCGCGCGCAGCACCGGCACGGGGGCGAACGCGGCCTGCACGTCCTGCAGCGCGTCGAGCTGCCGCTCGCGCCACGCGCCGAAGTACGCGCCGACCTCCTCGGGGAACACGCGGTTCACCACGACCGCGTCGGTGAGGTAGCCGTAGAGGTTCAGGTAGGTGAACGTGCGCCGGGCCTCGTCGACCACCATCCGCTCCGGCGTCATCACGAGCCGGACCGAGACGTGCTCGTTGTCGCGCAGGATCTCGTTCATCGCGATGAGGTTGCGTACCAGCCGCTGCACGTCGTCGAGGACCGCGTCGCCGGGGAGCGAGACGTCGAGCATCGCGCGCGCGAACGGCCGTGCCGCGGCCATGAGCTGCGACGACTGCGGAAACACCTTCTGCAGCCACCAGCGCGCGACGTCCGGAAACGACAGCAGCCGCAGCGTCTCGCCGGTCGGCGCGCAGTCCACGATGACGCAGCCGAAGCGGTCCTCCTCGTGATGGCGTTTGATCTGCAGCAGGCTGAAGAGCTCGTCCATGCCCGGCGGGACCGTGAGCTCCTCGGCGCTGATGCGGTCCACGCCGCGCTCGAGCAGCAGGTCGCCGAGCCAGTCCTGCACCGCGGCCCAGTTGCGTTCCATCTCGTCCTGCGCGGCGACCTGCTGCGCCCACAGGCGATCGCCCACCTGCGTCGGCTCGCCGCCGACCTCGGCCTGCAGCGAGTCCGCGAGCGAGTGCGCCGGATCGGTGGACAGCACGATCGTGTCGACGCCGTCCGCTGCGACCAGCCGCGCCGTGGCGGCGGCGACCGAGGTCTTGCCGACCCCGCCCTTGCCGGTATAGAGGATCGTCCTGGGCGCCATACGAACTCGAAAGCGGGACCCACCTCGCTGCGGCCACGTGGCCGCGCTCGGCACCCGCCGGCTCAGCGTACGCGAACCGCGATCCGCCCGGCGACGGCCCCGGCGTTGCCCGCCAGGTCGACCGCCCGCAGCCGCACCGCGAGGGCGCCGCGCTTGCGGGGGCGGTAGGCGAACGCGTGGCGCCCGTAGCCGAAGCGCGCCGAGCGCGTCAGCACCGGCTTGCCCTTGCGCAGCAGCGTCACCGTCACCGTGGAGACCTTGTTGAGCGTGAAGCTCACCTTCGAGGGCTTCTTCAGGCGCGCGGTCGTCGACTTCAGCGCGAGTACCGGCGGCTGGCGCAGGTACGCC
>Ga0126377_10003481_pt1 | contig 11154 bp, 10 predicted proteins | sample PanSoiMetPlot_22_FD_92647 | JGI IMG/M metagenome (GOLD analysis project Ga0126377, IMG submission 92647) | Tropical forest soil microbial communities from Panama - MetaG Plot_22 | ecosystem: Environmental > Terrestrial > Soil > Tropical forest > Bulk soil | place: Panama | collected 2016-02-17
CAGGAGCGCCGGCTGGCCGAGCGCGACGCCACTGGCAGCAACGCGGAGCCGGCCCAACTCGAACAGCAGCAACAACAGATCAAGGTGCTCGAGCGCAAGCTGGAGCTCAACGAGGAGACGGCCAGGACTGCGGCAGCATCGACGGCGACCGTGAAAGCGAGTCCGAAGGGTTTCAGTATCCAGTCCGCGGACGGCGCGAACGTGGTGAAGCTGCGCGGCACGCTGCACTTCGACGGCCGCTACTTCCTCGACGATACGGCTCCCGATCTTTCCGACACGTGGATCCTGCGACGCGTGCGCCCCACGCTCGAAGGCACGCTCAACAACATCTGGGATTTCCGCTTCACGCCCGATTTCGCCGGCGGCAAGACCATCATCCTCGATGCGTTCGGCGCCGTACGCCTGAAGCCCTGGGCCGTCGTCACCGCGGGCAAGTTCAAGGTGCCCGTGGGTCTCGAGCGACTGGTGTCAGCCAATGATCTGAAATTCATCGAACGCGGCTTTCCCACCATCCTGGTGCCAAACCGCGATCTCGGTGTTTCCCTCGGCGGCGACATCGCGGGCGGCGCCGTGCAGTACTCCGCCGGCGTATTCAACGGCGTCGTCGACGGCAATTCGAGCGATGCGCAGGCGGACGTCGAAACCGACAACGATCGCGACTGGGCTGCACGCGTGTTCTTCCAGCCCTTTCTCAATTCGGACAACTTCGCACTGCGCGGACTCGGCTTCGGTGTGGCGGCCACGTACGTGGATGCCCTCGGCAACGTCCAGAATCCCGGGCTGCCCACATATCGCAATCCCGACCAGCAGAGCTTCTTCCGCTTCCGTGGCGATATCGCCAGCACGCCCAACATCAACGAAACCGTATTCATCGACGGCGAACGCCTGCGCGTGACACCGCAGGCGTACTACTACGTCGGCAGCTTCGGCGCGTTGGGCGAGTACGTTCACGTGACGACGCCCGTGAGCCGCGACACGGCAGCAGGTCGGCGCCACGACGATCTCGACATCGAAGCCTGGCAGATCTCGCTGTCGTACTTCCTCACGGGTGAGGAAGCTGCGTTCAAGGGTTTTACGCCCAACACGACGTTCAATCTCGAAAAAGGCACCTGGGGCGCCTTCGAGGTCGTGGCTCGCTACAACCAGCTGTCGATCGATGAGGCGGCGTTTGCGGGCGGGGCACTGTCTTACGTGGATCCTGCGACTTCACCGAGCAAGGCCACCGAAGTCGCGGTCGGTCTCAACTGGTATTTCAACCAGAACTTCAAATGGCAGGTGGACTATGCCCAGGTGAGCTACGAGGGAGGCGCACCCAATGGCGGCGATCGCGGCGATTCGAAGGTCGTGCTGACGCGCTTCGCAGTCGGTTTCTGACCGGCAACTCATTCCTGTTTCAACGATCCGGAGCAACAACATGAATCGCAGACGTCTTGCCTGGGGCCTTGCGGCCGCCGCCCTGACCATGGGCACCGTATTCTCATCCGCGCATGCTGCGTCGGTGACACTGCTCAATGTGTCCTACGATCCGACGCGCGAACTCTACGAGGACTACAACAAGGAATTCACCCGGTTCTGGAAGGCCAGGACCGGCGACGATGTCCAGATCAAGCAATCACACGGCGGCTCGGGCAAACAGGCGCGTACCGTCATCGATGGCCTGCCCGCCGATGTCGTCACGCTCGCACTGGCCGGCGACATCGATGCACTGGTCACGAATGGCAAGCTGCTGCCGGTGAACTGGCAGTCGCGTCTGCCGCACAACAGCTCACCCTACACGTCCACCATCGTGTTCCTGGTGCGCAAGGGCAATCCCAAAGGCATCAAGGACTGGGGCGACCTGAGCAAGCCCGGTATTTCGGTGATCACACCGAATCCGAAGACATCGGGCGGTGCACGCTGGAACTATCTCGCGGCGTGGGCCTGGGCGTTGCGGCAGCCCGGCGGTTCGGAAGCGACGGCGAAGGACTATGTCCGCAAGCTCTACCGGAATGTGCCCGTGCTCGACACCGGCGCGCGCGGTTCCACCACCACGTTCGTTCAGCGCGGCATCGGCGATGTATTGCTTGCCTGGGAAAACGAGGCGTTCCTGTCGATCAGGGAACTCGGACCGGACAAGGTGGAGATCGTCGTGCCTTCGCTGAGTATTCTTGCCGAGCCGCCCGTATCGGTGGTGGACAAGGTCGTCCTGCGTCGCGGCACGCGCGACGTTGCCACTGAATATCTGCAGCACCTCTACAGCCCGGAAGCGCAGGAAATCATCGCGCGCAATTTCTACCGCCCGATCGACGCGAAGGTGGCGGCGAAGTACGCGAATCAGTTTCCGAAACTGAACCTGGTGACCATTGCCGATTTCGGCGGCTGGAGCCGCGCGCAGAAGGAGCACTTTGCGGACGGCGGCATCTTCGATCAGATCTACGCGCCGGAATAGGCGGCCACGGCTGAGGGTCACAGCGACACACTGTGACCCTCACGTGCCTCGATCAGTCTTCGTCCTTGTCCTGCTCGACGCGTTTCTTCAGCTTCATCCACTCTTCCAGCTTCTTCAGATCCGTCGGTTTGCGCGCCGGCGGCGGAGTGGCCGGCGGGCCGCGCATCTTGTTGCCGAGCGTGTGTGCATTGTCGTAGGGATTGAAGCCGCCACTCTCGCGGGTGGGCGCGTTGTCGTAAGGATTGAAGCCGCCGCCCGGCATTTTCTTGCCGGCTGCACGTGGATCCTGTGCGCCATCGTCCGGGAGTTTCTTGTGCGAGGCCGTCTCGGCCAGCGACAGGTCGCCGAGATCCAGCTTGCGCAGCTTCTGCGTATTCACGTCGCGCGTGTACACGCCGGTTTCCAGTTGCCATTCCCAGACCGGGTTGCCGCGCGAATCGTGAGACACCCGGCCGGAACGCTTGTCGCCACCCTGTGTACCCACTGCGGTGGGCTGATCGGATCGTTGCGGGGCCTTCGGATCCTTGGGTTCGCTCATGGGAGTCGCCTGGCGCAGAAACAGGCCTGATTCTGTGCCTGCAGCCACGCGGGGGCAATTGCGCGGAACGAAGGATGGAAGCGGATGGCGGATAGCGGATTGCGGATGGTTCAGAATAGAGGCTGACCAGACACCGCAACCGCCACCACTGCCCCGCCTCACAGATGCACGCACCCCGCCGACAGAACACCGCAAAGCCTGAGCTGGCCCGCGGCTTCGTCGGCATCTTCGCCTACAGCCGGCGCGCGCTCGAACTCGTCTGGACGACCAGCCGCCCGCTGAGCGTGGCACTCGCGGTGCTGACGCTGATTGCAGGCGCGTTGCCTGCGGCGATCGCGTACGTCGGCTCATTGATCGTCGACGCCGTTGTGGCAGCGATCCAGTCGGGAGCTGCAGAGCACGCGGCACGCACTTCGCACGCATTGTGGCTCGTCGGTGCCGAGGGACTCCTGGTTGCAGCACTCGCTGGCGCACAACGCGGTCTGTCGTTGTGCCAGTCGCTGCTGCGCGCGCAACTCGGTCAGCGGGTCAATGTCATGATCCTCGAAAAGGCGCTCACGCTCGAGCTGGCGCATTTCGAGAACTCCGATTTCTACGACAAGCTCACGCGCGCGCGCCGCGAAGCTTCGAGTCGACCGTTGTCGCTGGTGATGCGCACCTTCGGGCTGGCGCAGAACGCGGTATCACTCGTCAGCTATGCCACGCTGCTGCTGCACTTCTCGCCCTGGGCAGTCGTCGTGCTGATCCTCGCAGGGCTGCCAGCCTTCCTCGCGGAAGCGAAATTCTCCGGCGTTGCGTTCCGACTGTTCCTGTGGCGTTCGCCGGAAACGCGCATGCAGCTCTACCTGGAAACGCTGCTGGCGCGTGAAGATCACGTCAAGGAAGTGAAGTTGTTCGGACTCGGGCCGCTGTTCCTGCAGCGCTATCGCGACATCTTTCACAAGCTGTACCGGGAGGACCGCGATCTCACCGTCCGCCGCGACAGCTGGGGTTTCTTTCTCGGCCTGATCGGCACGGCGGCACTGTACGGCGCGTACGCGTGGATCGCGCTCTCGGCAATCGCGGCACGTATCACGCTCGGCCAGATGACGATGTACCTGATGCTGTTTCGCCAGGGTCAGTCCGCGGTGTCGGCGATCCTCTCCGCGGTCAGCGGCATGTACGAAGACAACCTGTACCTCTCGACGCTGTACGACTATCTCGAGGAACCGATCGACGTGCGCCACGGCGAAATCGTTCGCGGCCCGGTTCCAGCCGATGGCATTCGCTTCGAACACGTCGCCTTTACCTACCCTGGCGCGGAAACACCGACGCTGGTCGACGTGAACCTGCACATCCGTCCGGGTCAGTCGCTGGCACTGGTCGGCGAGAACGGCTCCGGCAAGACGACACTGATCAAACTGCTGACAAGACTCTATCAACCCACCTCGGGCCGCATCGTGCTCGACGGCCAGGACCTGCGCGACTGGGAAGAAGCCGCCCTGCGCGATCGCATCGGCGTCATCTTCCAGGACTTCACGCGCTACCAGCTGCTGCTCGGCGAGAACATCGGTGCCGGCGACGTGCAGCACTTCGAAGACGAAGAGCGCTGGCGCACCGCCGGCGACAAGGGCATGGCGACTCCCATCGTCGAATCGCTGCCCGACGGCTATCGCACGCCGCTTGGCAAGTGGTTCAACGATGGCCGTGAACTCTCCGGCGGCCAGTGGCAGAAGATCGCGTTGTCACGGGCGTTCATGCGCTCGCGCGCCGACATCCTGGTCCTCGATGAGCCCACGGCCGCCATGGATGCCGCGGCCGAAGCGACGATCTACGAACATTTCCGCTCGCTGACCCAGGGCCGGATCGCCATCCTGATCTCGCACCGTTTTTCCACCGTCCGCATGGCCGACCAGATCGTGGTGTTACAGAACGGCAGGATCATCGAACACGGCAGCCACGCTGAACTGATGCGTCTCAACGGGCACTACGCACATCTCTTTTCGCTGCAGGCAAAAGGGTATCAGTAGAAGAGAGAAGGGAATGGGGACTAGTGACTGGTGACTGGCCAGAGGGTAGTAATAGAAAGTACAGTACTGTCGGCAGTCACCCTTCACCGATCACCGGTCACTTCCATGTCCCGCACCTGGGTTGCCGACGCCATCCAGAAGATCGAGGCGGATTTCAACCGCTCGGCGGACACGCACCTGATTCCGCTGCCGCTCGATGGGTTTGCGGGCATCGACCTGTACTTCAAGGACGAGTCGAGCCATCCGACCGGCAGCCTCAAGCATCGCCTGGCACGCTCGCTGTTTCTGTATGCGCTGGCGAATGGCTGGCTGCGCGAGAACGGCACCGTGATCGAAGCCTCGAGCGGCTCGACCGCCGTGTCCGAGGCCTACTTTGCGCGCCTGCTCGGCATGCCGTTCATTGCAGTGATGCCGGCGTCGACGTCACCGGAAAAGATTGCCGCGATCGAGTTCCAGGGCGGTCGCTGCCACCTGGTCGAAGACCCGATGCGCATCTACATCGAATCGGCGCACCTGGCCACGCAGACCGGTGGCCATTTCATGGACCAGTTCACCTACGCGGAACGGGCGACCGACTGGCGCGCGAACAACAACATCGCTGAATCCATCTTCAAGCAGATGTCGGAAGAACCGCACCCGATTCCGCAATGGATCGTCTGCGGCGCAGGCACCGGCGGCACGAGTGCGACGCTCGGACGCTACGTGCGCTACCGGCGTCATTGCACGAGCATCCTGTGTGCCGATCCGGAGAAATCGGTGTTCTTCGATTTCTACCGCAGCGTGCTCGGTGGGCGCCCCGCACGCGATCTGTCACTGCCGGGCGGCTCGCGCATCGAAGGGATCGGCCGGCCGCGGGTCGAAGCGAGCTTCATTCCGGGTTGTGTCGACGGCATGGTGAAGGTGCCGGATGCACTGAGTCTCGCCGCGATGCGCTACATATCGACGCGCCTCGGCCGGCGTGTCGGCGGTTCGACGGGCACCAACTTCATCGGCGTGCTGGAAATCGCGCGACGCATGCGGGCCGCGGATCAGACCGGTTCGATCGTGACCATTCTGTGCGACAGCGGCGAACGCTACTCGCACAGCTACTACAACCCCGACTGGTACCCGAAATGCGGTATCGATGTCGCAACCGCGGATGCCGCGCTCGAAGCAGCGTTGGCGGGTGCGACGCTCACCACGACCGAATTCCTCAGCCGCTGATCACCCCAGCACACCGAGCGCGACCAGTATCACGCTGAACAGCGACAGCACGATGATCGAGGAGAACATGAGGAACATCAGCCGCACGAGGGCGCCGAAACGACTCAGGCCGTAGGCACCGCGCAGCTGCTTGTACATGTGCAGCGGCACCAGGAAGATCGCGCAACCCCAGATCGCCACGCTGACGTGCGCCGCCGCGACCAGCGACACGAGCACCAGCAGCTGCATGATGAATGTGATCGAGTACGTCACGAAGATGGCGTGGTCATAGACGTGGACGTCGCGCCGCCAGAAGAACAGCAGCCAGAGAAACGGGATGCTGAGCGGGATCAGCGCCCATGAAAACTTGTAGCCGTTGGTCTTGAGCTTGTAGAGCAGCAGGCGCGGATTGCCCTCGACATCCTTCAGCGCCTCGGCCAGCTTGCGGTCGAGCGCCGGCCAGCCGGTACTGAGATTCACCTGGCTCGTGTCCGGCTGACCCGCATTCGCCTCGCCCGACGACGCCTGGCCGTTCGTACGGCCGATCGTGGCGAACTTGTCCAGATCGCCCGTTGCCATCGCCGCCATGCCTGCGCGCGTCGTCTGCAATGCGGTGAGGTCTTCCTGCAGCGCCTCGCGCTTCGCCTCGCTGAGGTTCGGGTCGGCAAGCTGCGCTTTCAGGGCCGCAATTTCCTGGTCGGTCTGTTCCATGCCGGCCTTCAGACCGGTCTTCCAGTCGGTCGGCTTGCCCGTCTTGAGGATCACGTCGCTGCTCTCAGCCGCTGACCCGTTGTGCGGAATCGGTCCGCCGGTGAACGCGAACACCGCGAACATCAGGAAAACGGTGAACAGGTACAGGGCCATGGGCGAGACGAACTTGACGCGCTCACCATCGATGTAGCGCCGCGTCAGCCGCCCCGGATGGAAAAACAGTTCGGGGATGGTGCGCCAGATCTTGCCTTCGAAATGGAACACGCCATGCAGGATGTCGTGACCGAGGGAAACGAGGCTGCGATGAATGTGTGCCGCCTGGCCGCACGCCGCACAGTACGCACCGGTCAGCGTGGCGCCGCAGTTGCGGCAATTGCCGTGTGCTGCATCGCCCTGCCCGCCCTTGCCCGCCGCCGCGCCTTCGATCGTGTGCGCGATGATGCCGCCGGTAATGACATCGCCCGCTGCTTCGCCTTCGATACTCATGCGCGGGAGAATATCAGGCCGCGCCGGAGGCGCGGGACGGGGAGCGGGGACGAGAGGAAGGGACTGGGGAATGGGGAATGGGGACCGGAGACTGGGGACTGAAGAACGGGAAGCGAGAAGCGGGAAGCGGAATGTGGGTGCGCAGCAGTGGTCAACCGATGCGCGGCTCGTGCGTTATCAGCGTCAGGAGGTTCGGTCGCGCCGCATACTTATGTCGCTTGTGTTTGCTACGCTCAGCGTCGAGTTTCCGGGGCGTCTGCCGGTCGCCCTGACCGGCCGATCAGACGGGGAGGACGGGATTCTGGATCAGGGTCGTGAGCTGGAACGCTTTCTGGCCGGTATCGAACGTCGTGCGTTCCGCATCGCGCGGATCGCGCTGCGCAATGACGACGACGCGCTCGATGCGGTGCAGGACGCGATGTTCAAGCTGGCGCGCAGCTATGGCCGGCGTCCGCCGGAGGAGTGGCCACCGCTGTTCTACCGGATCCTGCAGAACCGCGTCCGCGACGGTCAGCGCCGCCACCAGGTGCGCAATCGCATTTTTGCCTGGCTGCCGTCTTTCGCGGATCCGGAGCAGAACAGCGAGCCGCACGAATCGACGCCGGCGGAAGGACCCGGGACCGTCGAGAGACTGATGGCCGGCGAGGCAATGGAGCTGCTGGAACGATCGATTGCGCAGCTGCCCGAGCGGCAGCAGGAAGCTTTCATGTTGCGCAACTTCGAGGGCCTGGACGTGGCGGAGACCGCCACTGCCATGGGCTGTTCCGAGGGCAGCGTCAAGACGCACTATTCGCGCGCAGTGCACGCGCTGCGGGAAAAACTCGGAGATACATGGTGAGCGACCACGACGAACGCAGCCCCTTCGAACAACGCAGCAAGGCGTTGTTCGATGAGAGCGTCGAGCAACTCAATGGTCATGTGCGGTCGCGGCTGACACAGGCGCGTCATCAGGCAGTGGCGCAATCAGGCGCATCGCACCTGTCGCGTCGCATCTGGATGCCGGCAGCAGCAGCGACTGCCGCGGCGGTCGTTGCCGTGTTCGTAGTCGTGCCGCGCCTCGGCAACGAACGGGGTCTGCCGGAGTCATTTGCCGCCGCCGACGACATGGCGATCCTGCTCAACAACGACGACCTCGAATTGCTGGAAGATATGGATTTCTACGTGTGGCTGGACAGCGATGCAGAAGTGCCGGAAATGCAGTCCCCTGCCGACAACGATGCGCACACCTGACATGCCGCGAACGGATTCTCTGCAAGCGGCGCGACCTGCGCTGTCCACCGAAGATCCGGGCCCGGCCGGACCGGCAACAGCGCTGCTGGCGCTGACAGCGTTGCCGCTGGTTGCCGCCGCCACCGACTCGGAACAGCTGGACGAGGAATTTCTCGAATACCTGGCGGAGTTCGACGGCAAGGACGACTGGACCTGGTTCAACGCCGATGACGATGACCAGCCGCCGCCGAAAAAGCCGCCGGCATCGCCAAAGACGGCGACCGCGCCGCGCAAGGAGAACACCCCTCCATGAATTCGATGAGACGCAATCTGCTGCTGTTACTGGTGGGCACGACGCTTGCGGCAACCGCGTTTGCGCAGCAGGCGCCGGACGAGGAATCGGGCGTCGCCTGGAATCAGCTCAGCCCCGACCAGCAGCGGGTCCTGAAGAATTTCGAATCGAAGTGGAGCACCCTGCCCGCAGATCGGCAGCGGCGTCTTTCCGAAGGTGCCGCGCACTGGATGGAGCTGACACCGGAACAGCGCCAGCAGACACGGCAGCGCTTCAATCAATGGCAGCGCCTGCCGGAACAACGCCGCGCCGTGATCCGCGAACGTTATCGCCAGTTCCGCGACCTGCCTCCCGAAGAGCGCCAGCGGTTGCGCCGGAATTTCCAGCGCTTCAAGCAGCTGACGCCGGAGCAACGGCAGGCCCTGCGTGAACGGTGGCGCAACGCTACGCCGGAGCAACGGCAGCGGGTCAAGCAGCGCCTGCAGGAGCAACGGGCGAATCACTGAGAAAGAAGCGGTTAGCGGTTAGTCAGAGGGTCTGCACCGCCTGTCGCGAACGCGAGGAACCAGCGCGGAATCGTCGCTGCGATCGGCGACTTCTCGGCCAACCGCTAACCGCCAACCGCCAACCGCTTCCTGATCAACCCTGCCATCGGCCGCGCCGCGGCGCTGTCCGGAAACACTTCCGTTTCCAGGTCGCTCTCGCCCACGTTGAGATGTTCGGCCAGCACCGCCTTGAACACCGAACGCAGATCGAGCGTCGGTTGCAAGTCGCGGCCCTGGTAGAGCGATGAAGTCGCAAGTCCCGGCCAATCGGCGACGACCCTGCCGCCCGCAACGGCGCCGCCGGTGAGGAAAGCACACGTCGCGGTTCCATGGTCCGTGCCGCGCGTGCCGTTGACGGCGACAGTGCGCCCGAACTCGGTGGCAATCATCACTGCAGTGCGATTCCAGACCGGACCGAGGGTCGTGCGCAGCGTGTCCAGGCCCGCATCGAGCGCGCGCAATCGATTCGCCAGTTGTCCCTGGTCTGCGCCCTGGTTGGCGTGTGTATCCCAGCCGCTCGCTTCCAGCACCGCGATGCGCGCTCCATTCGCGGGTGCCAGCAGACGCGCTGCCGCCGCGGCGATCTGGTCGAACTGTCCGAGCGGATCGCGATTGCCCGCCATCATCCCGCCGCCGCCAGCCACATCATTTGCCATCAGCGCGGCCTGCAGGCGCTGGGCAAAGTAGGGATCGGTCGAGTACAGATCCTCGATACGCTGGAGCGTGTCTGCGTCCGTCGGCGGCAATCGCGAAGGCGCCCATGAGTTGACGCGCTCATCGCCGCGCAACACCAGCGGCAGATTCTGCGACAACGCCACCGCCAGTTCCTCACTCGTACGCACACGCGCCGCGGGCAACACCGCGAGCGCGCGATTGAGCCAGCCGTCATGACTCAAGCCGGCGCGAGTGGTGCCGTTCTCCAGCAGGTTCTGGCCGTCGAAATGCGATCGCTCGCGATAGGGCGAGGCGACTGCGTGAAACACCACCAGCTCTTTCGCCAGGTAACGTTCATGCAGATGCGGCAACCCGGGATTCAGCGCGAACAGGCCATCGAGCCGGTGCTGCGGCGCCGTGATCGCGAGTGCGCCGCGCTTCGCGGCATAGCCGCCATCGCCATACGCAGGCACTGCCGCGAGACCATCGAGCGCGCCGCGCAGGATCACGAGCACGAACCGCGCATCCGTGTCGACGTCCGCGAAAACGAGTCGCGGTAACGCGGCCACCAGTGGGGCAGCCAGGGCAGATTGAAGAAAAGTCCGGCGGTACATGAGCGCCTCGAATCGGATCACTTCGACCAACTGCGTCGTGTTGCCATGCCTCTGGCGGTCAACCGTCAACGCCCAACGGTCAACGCCGTCAAACTACCTGCGCATGAACTCCGGGCTCGCAAGCAGCAGCGTGAGTCCCTGCGCCGCACTTTCGGCGCGCGCGATCGCCGTTCGCTCAGTCTGGGCTCGGGCGTGATCATCTCCAGCGACGGCTACCTCGTCACGAACAATCACGTCGTCGGCGAAGACGTCAGGCGCGTGACGGAGATCACGATCACGCTGCCTGACAAACGTGAGGTCAAAGGCCGCGTCATCGGCGTCGATCCGATGACCGACATCGCGCTCCTGAAAATCGGCGTCACCGGCCTCCCGGTCGTGCCGTGGGGCGACTCGTCGCAGCTGAAGGTTGGCGAGTGGGTGCTCGCCATTGGCAGCCCGTTCCAATTGAGCCAGACCGTGACCGCCGGCATCGTGAGCGCGATCGGC
>Ga0126377_10003482_pt1 | contig 11154 bp, 9 predicted proteins | sample PanSoiMetPlot_22_FD_92647 | JGI IMG/M metagenome (GOLD analysis project Ga0126377, IMG submission 92647) | Tropical forest soil microbial communities from Panama - MetaG Plot_22 | ecosystem: Environmental > Terrestrial > Soil > Tropical forest > Bulk soil | place: Panama | collected 2016-02-17
AGATGCGATCGACGTGTTCTACGCGGAGTTTCGCAACCCACTCGTTCATGAATTGGCGATCGATAAACCTGCTCGCGCTCGTGCTCGCGATAGTTCGATCACACACGAGTCCGCGATCGGCAAGTGGGGCCCCATCCCCGACCAAAGTCAAAACATCGACGAGATCGATGCGATGACGACGTGGAACGACGACTGGCCAACGCTTAGCGTGGAGGACTACCAAGGCGGCAAGCGACTCAAATTGTCATGCGCTGCCCTTTACTGGGCCGTCAAAAAAATGGTCAGCGCATTGGCCGCCGACAGGTGACGGAATGCCCCGAGACTACCTCACGTTTGGCGACATCGACGGCAAGCTCGAAGTCTTGCGCATCGAATGTACGCGGTGTCCGCGACGGGGTCGCTACAACGTCGCCAAGCTCGTCGCGCAACGTGGGCGCCGCGGCAATCTGCTTTGTGGGACATTGAGCGCGGGCCGATCCGTTGTTCTGTGTCCACGGAGACGATCCGAGTGGTGCGCGGCCCCGGGTCAGAAGCTGGGGTCATTCGGTTCAATTCGCCGAGCCTCGCATCAGTCAATACACCTCACCAAATCATAAATTACTCCGCATTTGCCTCCGGAGGCGGAACCCTTTCTGACCCACACATAACTTGTGAAGTTGTTATAGATCATACAGACTAATTTTGCGGCTTGCTCATCCGTATTATGGGGATTTGCCGCCGCGAAATCGCAATTGAGACCGGCATTGACGTTGTTATAGTCACCTGTGCCGTTGCAGGAATCTCCGATGCATACGGAGAATGGACCATTCCTTTCGGCGCCTTTCGGCGGAACTTGTGGCCCAGGGAATTGCGGCTGTTGCGCAATGCTGGGGTGGCTACTCAAGATAACAGCCGCGACGAACATCAACACACTAACCAAACGCATTATTACCTCCCTTGCTGGGTCGGGATCGGACAGGCCTTCGACCTTTAAGACGGGCACTTCCATCAATTCGGAGTGTTCACAGAAGGCCGGAGCCGTATAAATGCCCGGCTCAGTACGCCCGCGACCTGGGCGACCCGGCGCCGCGCGCGAGATCAGGCGCCGTCCAGAAGGCGCGCTGCACATCGACGATCAGCCGGTGCACGGTGCCGGGCCCGATCGTGTCGACCGGCAATCGGTTCAGCTCGTCCGACAGGGCGAGCAGAAAGTCGGAGCGCTGGGCAGGCGTGAGCGGGCGGCAGGCATCGTAGATCGCGGCGAGCTGATCATCATGGAGGCGAACGAGCGGCATCGCTTCCCTCCTCGTTTGACAAGGAACTTTCAGGCGGCACCGCCAAACGGCGAGCCGCCATCGTCGGGCTTGTCGTCGCGCCGCTTGCCGCCGGGGCCGTCGATCTCCCAAGGTTCGCGGACGTTCGCGAACGTTCGTTTTCGTCCGCATAATTGCCACGGTGGAGCGCCGAGAGGCGAGCATCCTACGTTATTGGACGCAAGGCGCCTCGCAAGCGCCTGGCGTGCTGCGTCACTGCACGCCCGACGGATGCCGCTGCATCCGTGCGCCTGTCGGCGCTCCGCCCACCCCTCGGAGGTGGGAGTCGGTTTCAAGACCCGGGCGCAAGTGCGCCGCGGGAACGATTTGGGTTGTTTGACAAGTTAAGACGTGAATCAGGTCGTGCGATTGAGCACCGGGTTGGAGCTACAGGCGGCGGGTGTGCAGCCCGCACTCCTTCTTGCTTTCGTCCTCCCACCACCAGCGGCCGGCGCGCTCCGGCTCGCCCGGGGCGATCGCCCGGGTGCAAGGCGCGCAGCCGATCGAGGCGAAGCCCTTGGCATGCAGCGGATTGACCGGGATGTCGTTGGCGGAGACGAAGTCGACAAGCTCTTCGCGCGTCCAGTCGAACAGCGGATTGAGCTTGATCAGGCCGCGGTCGAGATCGGCGGACACCAGCGCCATGTCCTGGCGGTGCGCCGACTGGTCGGCGCGCAGCCCTGCGATCCATGCGCGCGCATCGGCGAGCGCGCGGTTGAGCGGCTCGACCTTGCGCACGGCGCAGCAGGCCATGCGTGCCGCGCGCGAGTCGTAGAAGCCATTGATGCCGTGGCGCTCGACCAGCGCCTCGAGGTCGCCATGCCGGGGATGGACGGCGCGGATGCGTCGCCCGTAGCGGCGTTCCACTTGCGCCCAGAGCACGTAGGTCTCGGGAAACAGCCGGCCGGTGTCGAGCGTCACCACATCGATGTCGCCGTCCTGCTCCGCCAGGAGATGCAGGATGGCCTGGTCCTCGAGCCCGAAGCTGGTGGTGAACACGATCCTCCCTGTGATCTCGCGGCGCAGCCGGGCGATCCGCTCCGCGGGCGACATATCGGCGAACAGCCGCGCGAGCGCGGCGGCTTTCGTCCTGAGCTCGTCGAGGCTCGGCGCGTGGCGCGGCCGCGCAACCGTCGCGTTCCCGTCGGTCTCGACTGCGAGCACCAGGCCGCCGCCGGCGATGCGACCGTCGAATTCGAGCACGATGCGTCCGGTGTTCGGATCGGCGGTGTGGGCATCGGATGCGAGCAGTGCCGACAGCTCGAGCTCGATCTCGCCGACGTGGTTCTGCTCGATGACCTCGGCGCCATCCGATGCCAGCAGGCCGGGATCGACGGCGTTCTCGATTTTCCGCGCCACGCCGGGGGACCACGCCGTGCCGATGCGGGCGATGATCTCGCCGCCCACCGCGAGCGGCCGCGGATGCAGCCAGAACACCCGCGCGCGCAGACGCTTGCCGGATTTGGCCGGGCTGTTTGCCGCGGAGATGACGTCGCCGCGCTCGACGAAAATCTCGCGCTCGAGGGTGATGCCGACGGATTGCCCGGCGTGCGCCACCTGCGGCGCACGCGCGCCGTCGGGCACCGGCCAGGCCTCGATCGATTTCACGCGGGCGCGCTTGCCTCCCGGCATGACGAGGAGATCGTCGCCCACCGCGATGCGCCCGCTCTCGACCCGGCCGGCGATGATGCGGCGGTCGTCGAACCTGTAGATCGCCTGCACCGGCAGGCGCAGCGGCAGATCGGCGGGCGGACGCGCCGGCGAAAAGGCATCGAGCGCCGCGAGCACGGTCGGACCCTTGTACCATGCTGTCGAGGGCGTATGCCGGGCGACGCCGTCGCCGTCGCGCGCGGAGATCGGAATGACCGCGGTCGGCGTCAGTCCGAGCCCGGCAAGGTGCGCGACGATCTCGGCTTCGATGCGCTCGAAGCGTTCCGGATCGTACGCGACGCGATCCATCTTGTTGATCACGACCGCCACCTGGCGCACGCCGAGCAGGTGCAGCAGATAGCCGTGCCGACGGGTCTGCTCCTGCACGCCTTCGGTGGCGTCGACGATCAGCAGGGCGGCATCGGCCTGCGCCGCGCCGGTGATCATGTTGCGCAGAAACTCGGCGTGGCCGGGCGCGTCGATCAGCACGATGTCGCGCGCCGGCGTGCGCAGCCGGATCTGGCTGGTGTCGATGGTGATGCCCTGGTCGCGCTCGGCCTGCAGCGCATCGAGCAGGAACGACCATTCGAACGGCATGCCGCGGCGCGCGCTCACCGCCTTGAGCGTCTCGAGCTTGCCGTCGGGCAGGCCACCGGCCTCGTGCAGCAGCCGGCCGATCAGGGTGGATTTGCCATGGTCGACGTGGCCGACGATGACGATGCGCACCAAGGCGCGCGCGGCGGCAGTGACGGCGGGGTGAAGGTGGGAGATCTGAACGTTCATGGCGGCGTACTCGGCGTTTCAGCGGGGAAGCGGACGGCGTCACAAATATCCGGCCTTGCGCAGGCGTTCGAAGGCGTCCTCGGATTCGTGGTCCATGGCGCGGCCGGAGCGTTCCGGGATTTTGGTGGCGGCGAGCTCGTCGAGGATCTCGTCGATGCTGGCGGCGGTCGATGCGATCGGGAACGTGATGTCGGCGTCGCCGAGCGAGCGGTAGCGCTTGCCGTCGCGCGCCAGATAGAGCGGAATGATCGGAATGCCTTCGCGCCGCGTGTAGGCCCAGATGTCGCTTTCGGTCCAATGCAGGATCGGATGGATTCGCAAATGCGCGCCCGGCGGCGGCGAGGCATTGAAGTGGTTCCAGAACTCCGGCGGCTGGTCGCGCACATCCCACAGGCCTTCGGCGCCGCGCGGCGAGAACACCCGCTCCTTCGCGCGCGTCGCCTCTTCGTCGCGCCGGATGCCGGCGATCAAGCCGTCGAAGCCGTGCTTGGCGAGCGCGAGCTTGAGGCCCTCGGTCTTGCGCGCGGCCGAGCGGGCGGCGGGCGGCAGCGTCGGATCGACCGCGTCGAGCGGCGGACACGGTTCGACCAGCAGGTCGAGCTGCCATTCCTTCGCGTAGCGTTCGCGGAACGCATACATCTCCGGAAATTTCTTGCCGGTATCGACGTGCATGACCGGGCAGGGCACTCGGCCGAAGAAGGCCTTGCGTGCGAGCCAGATCATCACGTTGGAGTCTTTTCCGAGCGACCACAGGATGGCGACGCGCTTCAGCCGCGCGAAGGCTTCGCGAAAAATGAAAACGCTCTGCGACTCGAGCTCGTCCAGGCGATCCATGTCCGTCATCCCGACTGCGGCGCGGACCGCCGGCACGCGAATGCAAAAGCCATCTCTTTTTCGAATTTGATCTTCATTGTTTCTTCCACGCCCGCGGCTCGACATGGTAGAATATTTTTCTAATTGCTGCGGTGCTTTCCTTTGTATATGGAAAATAATTCTCGTCAATGAGGATGTTCCAGCGATGGCTTTCGTCGTGCAGATCCTTGCTCTCTGTCGCAGACTGGCCCGGCGGCCGCGGCGAACCGCGCGATCCGATCCGGGGGCTCGTGCGTTATCTTGCGATGCGTCCGCGAGCCGGGGCAGCGAGCCGTCCGCGCTCGTGGCGCTCGATCTGCCGCGATCATTCGGAATTTGACTAACGCTCCTTGTCGCGCCGGGGCTGACACCCCAACTCGGGCCGGAGACGCCGGCTGGTGGAGATCGCCGTGAAGCACCTGGTTACAGGCTTCGTTCTATCGGCAGCGTTGGCTGGAGCGGCACACGCCGCCGACATCACGCTGCTCAACGTCTCCTACGATCCGACCCGCGAGCTTTACGTCGAGATCAACAAGGCGCTTGCCGCGAAATACAAGACGGAGACCGGCAAGACCGTCGAGATCAAGCAGTCGCACGGCGGCTCCGGCAAGCAGGCGCGCTCGGTGATCGACGGCCTTGCCGCCGACGTGGTGACGCTGGCGCTCGCCTACGACATCGACGAGATCGCCGATCGCGGCGTGATCGCCAAGGATTGGCAGAAGCGGCTGCCCCAGAACGCCTCGCCCTATACCTCGACCATCGTGTTCCTGGTGCGCAAGGGCAATCCCAAGGGCATCAAGGACTGGGACGACCTGGCGAAGCCGGGATTGAAGGTGATCACGCCCAATCCGAAGACCTCCGGCGGCGCGCGCTGGAATTATCTCGCGGCCTGGGGCTATGCGCAGAACAAGTTCAGATCGAAGGAGATGGCCCAGTACTTCGTCAAGAATCTCTACAAGAACGTGCCGGTACTGGATACCGGTGCGCGCGGCTCGACCGTGACCTTCGTCGAGCGCAACGTGGGCGACGTCCTGATCGCCTGGGAGAACGAGGCGTTTCTCTCCATCAACGAGTTCGGCAAGGACAAATTCGAGATCGTGATGCCGTCGGTATCGATCCTGGCCGAGCCGCCGGTCGCGGTGGTGGATAAGGTTGTAGACAGGAAGGGAACCCGCGGCGCCGCCGAAGATTATCTCAAGTTCATCTATACGCCGGTGGGCCAGGAGATCGCGGCCCGCGGCTTCTACCGGCCGCGCGATCCCGCGGTCGCGCAGAAGTACGACGGGAATTTCCCGAAGGTGGAGCTGTTGACTGTCGACGAGGCGTTCGGCGGCTGGCGGAAGGCGCAGCGCGAGCACTTCAACGACGGCGGGATATTCGACGCCATCTACACGCAGTGACGATGCAATAAGGCAATGCAATAAGGCAATAAGGTAAGAGCGACTTCGGTGAGCGGGGCGACTTTCTTTCGGCCGCGTCGCGTGATTCCCGGCTTCGGGATCACGATGGGTACCACGCTGCTGTGGCTGTCGCTGATCGTGCTGATACCGCTCGCGGCCCTGTTCCTCAAGACCACCGAGCTGACGTTCGACCGCTTCCTCCGCATCATCACGAGCCCACGCGTCCTGCATGCGCTCGAACTCTCGTTCGGCTTGTCGCTGCTCGCGGCCGCGTTGAACCTGGTGTTCGGCCTCGCCGTGGTCTGGGCGCTGGTGCGCTACGAATTTCCTGGCCGGCGCATATTCGATGCCATCGTCGATATCCCGTTCGCTCTGCCTACGGCGGTGGCCGGCATCGCGCTGACCAATCTCTATGCCGACAGCGGCTGGCTCGGCCGACTGCTGGCGCCGCTCGGCATCCAGGTCGCGTTCACGCCGCTCGGCATCTTCGTCGCGCTGGTCTTCGTCGGCCTGCCGTTCGTGGTGCGCACGGTGCAGCCGGTGCTGGAGGACCTGGAGGCGGAGCTCGAGGAGGCGGCTGCGACGCTCGGCGCCTCGCGGCTGAACACCATTCGCCGCGTCATCTTTCCGGTGATCCTGCCGGCGCTGCTCACCGGCTTCGCGCTCGCCTTCGCGCGAGCGGTCGGCGAGTACGGCTCGGTGATCTTCATCGCCGGCAATTTGCCCAACGTCTCGGAGATCGCGCCGCTCCTGATCGTCATTCGACTGGAGGAATTCCGCTATGCCGACGCCACCGCCATCGCCGCCGTCATGCTGGTCGCGTCGTTCCTCGTTCTGCTCGTGATCAATCTGCTGCAGCGCTGGTCGGAACGGCGCACCAGGGGATCTTGATGACCGATCGGCCGCTGACGTATCGGTTCGAAGCGATTTCCAACACGCGTCGGACAATCGTCCGCTCGCGGGAAGATGCCGCGCTACTGCCAGGCTATCCGTCGCGCGCCCGAGCGTTTAGAACAGCGTCAATGAGCCGACCGAAACCGACGCGGGCTTCCGACGCACGCGCCGACCCTGCGCCCATGCGCTGGGGCATCATCGGCGTTGCGACGGTGTTCCTGGCGCTGTTCATCGTCATACCGCTCATCAATGTCTTCGCCCAGGCCTTCTCGAAAGGGCTCGTGCCCTTCTTCTCCGCCATCAGCCATCCCGATGCGGTCGCGGCGATCCTGCTCACGCTGACCGTCGCGGCCATATCGGTCGGGCTCAATCTCGTGTTCGGCGTGATCACCGCCTGGGCGATCACCAAGTATGAATTTCCCGGCAAGAGCCTGCTGATCACGGCGATCGATCTGCCGTTCTCGGTGTCGCCGGTCATCGCCGGCCTGGTCTTCGTGCTGCTGTTCGGCGCCCAGGGCTATCTCGGGCCCGGGCTGCTTGCGTACGACATCAAGGTCATATTCGCGCTGCCGGGCATCGTGCTGGCGACCGTCTTCGTCACCTTTCCGTTCGTCGCGCGCGAGCTGATCCCGCTCATGCGCGAGCAGGGCACGCAGGACGAGGAGGCCGCGTTGTCGCTCGGCGCGTCGGGCCTGCGCACGTTCTTCCGCGTCACGCTGCCGAACGTGAAATGGGCGCTGCTCTACGGCGTGCTCTTGTGCAACGCGCGCGCCATGGGCGAGTTCGGCGCGGTCTCGGTCGTGTCCGGACACGTGCGCGGCGAGACCAACACCATGCCGTTGCACATCGAGATTCTCTACAACGAATACCAGTTCATGGCCGCGTTCGCGGTGGCGTCACTCCTGGCCTTGCTGGCCCTGGTCACGCTCGCCGCCAAGGTCGTGCTGGAGAACCGCGCAGTAAGGGACTAGAGCCATGAAGATCGCTCTCCACGGCGTCACCAAGCGCTTCGGCGACTTTCCCGCTCTTCACGACGTCGATCTCGACATCGAATCCGGTGAGCTGGTCGCACTGCTCGGGCCCTCCGGCTCGGGCAAGACCACGCTGCTACGCATTATCGCCGGTCTCGCCTGGCCGGACGAAGGCGAGGTCCGCTTCGACGGCGAGGATGCGCTCTCGCGCAGCGTCGGCGAGCGCAATGTCGGCTTCGTATTTCAGCAATACGCGCTGTTCCGGCACATGACAGTGTTCGAGAACGTGGCGTTCGGACTGCGCGCGCGCCCGCGGCGGTCGCGTCCGAGGAATGCGGAAATTCGCGCCAAGGTCGAGCGGCTGCTCGATCTGGTCCAGCTGCGCTCGCTCGGGGACCGCCATCCCGCGCAACTGTCGGGCGGACAGCGGCAGCGCATCGCGCTCGCCCGCGCGCTCGCCATCGAGCCGCGCATTCTGCTGCTCGACGAGCCGTTCGGGGCGCTCGACGCCAAGGTCCGCAAGGAGCTGCGGCGCTGGCTGCGCCAGCTGCACGACGAGATTCACGTCACGTCCGTGTTCGTGACCCACGATCAGGAGGAAGCGCTGGAGCTCGCGGACCGGGTGGTGGTGCTCGACAAGGGGCGCGTCCGCCAGACCGGAACGCCGGAAGAGGTGTACGAGCGGCCGCAGAGCGCTTTCGTGCACGACTTCATCGGCGAGTCCATGGCCGTTCCAGTCACGATCGAAGCCGGCGCCGTCCGCTTCGCCGGGCGCAAGCTCGATCTCGATCCGCAGGGGCTGTCGAACGGCCCGGCAAGCCTGTTCGTGCGGCCTTACGAGGTCGCGGTCGTTCCCGACGCCGCCGAAGCTGCATTGCATGGAGTGGTGCAGCGCGTGCACGGCTTCGGCCCGGCGCGGCGGCTCGAGATCGTGCTGCGCGAAGGCGAGCGTGAGCACTTCATCGAAGTGAACGCGCCACGTCACGACACGATCGCCATCGGCCAACACGTCGGTCTCAAGCCGCGGGCTTATCGACTGTTCGCCGCGGAAAAGTCCTCCCCGTGACAATTCGCTGCTGCCGCGATTGTGGCTGGCATCGCTGGCGGTCTCTCGATAGTCTTTACCCGCAAGTGGATCGGAAGGGCGCATCGAGCGGCAAGCGCAACGGGCACCAGCAGAGCGCGGACGGTTTGCCGTACGGAGGGCAAATGCTCCGAGTATCCGTCACTTTCACGGCGCTGATCGCGGCGAGCTTCATCGCGCCTGGCGACGCGACCGCGCAGCTCCTGTCGTCGCGGCCGATCACGATCGTCATTCCGTTTACTCCGGGTGCGAGCTCCGACACGCTGCAGCGCCTCGTCGGCAAGAAGGTCACCGACAATACCGGGCAGACTCTGGTCGTCGAGTCGCGACCGGGCGGCGGCGGCGCCATCGCGGCGGCGGCGGTCAAGCAGGCACCGCCGGACGGGCACACGCTGATGCAGGCGAACGCCGGCTCGCACGCGGCCAATGTCGCTCTCTATTCCACGCTGCCCTACGATCCGATCAAGGACTTCCGGCCGATCACGCTGATGTGGAGCTTTCCGCAGCTGCTGGCAGTCCCGGTCGACAGCCCCGCGAAGTCGGTCACCGAACTGGTCGCGTTCGCCAAGTCGAAGCGCGAGGGCCTGAGCTTCGCGTCGCAAGGCAGCGGCTCCGGCGGCCATCTGCTCGGCGAGATGCTGAAGATGCGGACCGGTGCCAACATGGTCCACGTTCCCTATCGCGGGGCCGGTCCCGCGGCGATCGATCTTGCCGCCGGCCGGGTCGACTTCTTCTTCGTCTCCTATTCGTCGGTGCAGGCATTTCTGCAGGCGGGCAAGGTGCGCGTGCTCGCGGTCGCGTCGACGAAGCGCCTGCCTGTCCTGCCGGAGGCGCCGACGATGGCGGAAGCAGGCTTCGCCGGGATCGAAATCGATACCTGGTTCGGCCTGGTCGCACCGGCGGCCACGCCGGAGGCGGTGATCGGCAAGCTCAATGCCGCATTCGCCAACGCGGTGCGCGATCCCGAGGTCGTCAAGCAGATCACCGACCAGGGCGCCGAGGCGGTCGCCAACACGCCGGCCGAATTCGCCGCCTTCATCGCGTCGCAGACCGAGCAGTACGGCAAGATCGTCAAGTCGGTCGGAGCAAAGGCGGAGTGAGCGGACTACGCCGGAATTTCTGAGCATCCACCAAAGTTGCAACTCGAACGAGGAGCACCGCAATGGCAACTTGGACGCCCGACCCGAGCTTCTATCCCTCGCCTCGCATGGCCATGAAGGCGCCCGCCGAAAAGCTGGCCTATGTCGCGGCCTTCGATCCCGCGCGCAAGGTGCCGGACGGCATCGCCGTCGTCGACGTCGATCCGAGCTCGCAGACCTATTCCAAGATCCTGAGTACCGTGGCGATGCCGAATGCCGGCGACGAGTTGCATCATTTCGGCTGGAACGCGTGCTCGTCGTGCCTTTGTCCCAACGCGCCGCACCCGCATGTCGAGCGGCGCTATCTCGTGGTGCCGGGACTGCGCTCCTCGCGCATCCACATCCTCGACACCAAACCCGATCCGAAGAACCCCAAAATCGTCAAGGTGATCGAGCCGCAGGAGGTGGCGGAGCGGGCCGGCTATACCCGTCCGCATACCGTGCATTGCGGGCCCGAGGGCATCTATGTTGCGGCGCTGGGCAACCGCGAGGGCAAGGGCCCGGGCGGCGTGTTCATGATGGATCACGAGACCTTCGACGTGCGCGGCCAGTGGGAGATCGACCGCGGCCCGCAGAACCTCGCTTATGATGCGTGGTGGCATCTCGGTCACGACACCTTGGTGACGAGCGAGTGGGGCACACCTGATACTTTCGAGAACGGCTTGATTCCGGAAGTCCTGCTCGGCGCCAAGTATGGCCGGCGGCTGCACTTCTGGGATCTGCACACGCGCAAGCATCAGCAGACCATCGACTTCGGCGACAAGTACCAGCTGGTGTTCGAGCTGCGGCCGGCGCACGACCCGACCAAGGCCTACGGCTTCGTCAATTGTGTCGTGAGCCTGGAGAATCTCTCGTCGTCAATCTGGACCTGGTATCGCGACGGCGACAAGTGGGCGGTCAAGAAGGTGATCGAGATTCCGGCCGAGCCGGCCGATCCCGACCAGCTGCCGCCGGTGCTCAAGGGCTTCAAGGCGTGTCCGCCGCTCGTCACCGACATCGACCTGTCGATGGACGATCGCTTTCTCTACGTCGCCTGCTGGGGCACCGGCGACATGCAGCAATACGACGTGTCCGACCCGATGAACCCCA
>Ga0126377_10003483_pt1 | contig 11153 bp, 8 predicted proteins | sample PanSoiMetPlot_22_FD_92647 | JGI IMG/M metagenome (GOLD analysis project Ga0126377, IMG submission 92647) | Tropical forest soil microbial communities from Panama - MetaG Plot_22 | ecosystem: Environmental > Terrestrial > Soil > Tropical forest > Bulk soil | place: Panama | collected 2016-02-17
CGGCGAGGCCGCCGACCCACAGGTCGACCGAGCCGAGACCGGTGGTCGTCACCCCGTCGAAGTCCTTGGCCGTGTGAACCAGGCTGTCATTCGCCCAGTCGCCGGTGCTGTACAGGAAATCCAAACGGTCGACCGGCGCGTCGATCACCCGGCCATCGGCGAGGGTCACGGGGTCGCCGAACACGATGGCCGCGGCAGCGGCGCGCTTGCCCTCGATCGTCGTCTCATCTGTGATCAAGTGATGGGTGCCGTAGGCCGCGATGAAGTTGATGAGCGATTCCGGGTGCTTCAGGTGCTGGGCGTAGTCGACCCAACTCGTGTAGGGGACGAGCGAGCTGTCGCCGGCCACGTTGTCTTGTGCGGTCAGCGCGTAGAAATCACGTCGCGCCTCGTTCAAGGACGGAAGGCCGGTATCGCGGCCGCGCGCGATGTTGAGCGCCGCAAGGTCGAGCGGCGTGCCCAGCAGGTTGTTGCGGACCGAGTCGGTCACGAACTCGTCGAGGTCGTTGCCCACTTCGCGGGTCAGACCGCGCACGATGGCGCCGGTCGCCTCGGCCGGCGTGGGACCTGAGGCCACGAACTCGAGTGGGTTCAGGAAGGCTCCAATCAGGCCGAGCTGCTGATCCGCCGGGCCGTTCGGGTCGGGAACGACCTGGAAGTCGAAACTCAACCGATCGATCGTCTCGGGCAGCATGGAGTGGCCGAGGCGGAACACGGCGTGCGCGAATTCCGCGAAGATCGACGGATCGATCGTGGTGTCGTAGCCGTTGGGGGCGAGGAATTCGTCGACGCTCGGCACCAGGGTACGCGCGAATTCTTCGAACACCAGGTGCTGGTACTGCATCTCGGTGCCGAATCGTGCCACCTGGAACAGGCGCTCGCCGTTCCAGTCGAGGCCCAGGCCGTTGACGAAGGCGTTGACCGCCGTGACATCGGTCAGGTTGAGCGTCGCCGGCACCACCGGCATCGCCGTGAGCTGATGCGCAGGGTCGAGATAAGAGTTGAGGAGGGCGAGGGCGGCCACCGGATCATTGGTCGGATCGGTGATGAGAACGGCCTTGGTGTGGTCGACCAGCCGGTTGTGCTCGGAGTGGAAAATCGAGTGCACCGCCGTGAGGCCGATGTTCTCGTTGACGCGGCCGTCGCCGGCGATGTAGTGCGCGTCGAGCAACTCGTCGTCGTAGAACCCGGGAGGCGGTGGCGCAGTCGGCGCGTTGACGACATTGTCGGCATCGGGCAGCAGCATGTGGCCGTCGATGGGATCGAACGGATTGGCGGTGGCTGCGATGTCGATCAGGAACTGATGCCCGGTGCGCAGGGCGTGGGTGAGGTCGATCGGCGCAACGCGGTTGCCTTCCACCAGCGTGGTGCCGTCGTCGGCGGTGCCGAAGATGCCGTCGGTGCCGGGCGTCTGCATGACGACCTGCGGCAGGCCGTGCGGGCCGCGGATGTAGTTGCCATAGGCGTCGGTCGCGAGCAGCGGCACGTTGCCGACGTCGGCATCGGTGAGGTTGATGCCAAGGATGTCATGCGCCTGTGCCTTGACCACGGCCCAGGTGGACATGCCGCCGATCGACGTATCGTCGGCCGTGCCGAAAACACCGTCAGCGCCGAGATTGCGATTCTCGATCAGCTTGCCGGTGGCATGCGGCTGACCGTCCGGGCCGATCTCGTACGCGCGCAGGAACACCTGGTGCGACGGACTGGACGTATAGGTCTGGTTCTGGTCGACGAACGGCGTCGTGGTGTTTTGCTGCTCATGGATGTCGTCGGCGGTGCCGAGGATGCCATCGGGACCGGGCAGCATGGTGGCCCGCGTCTCGATCATGAAGTTCGGGCCGTCGTCGGCCGTATTCGGAATCCCATCCGGCCCGGGATTGAACAGCGGATCGTCCGGATTCAACGGAATGAAGACGAACCCGTTGCCGCCCTTGGTGACAAGGTCGAGGCCGTGATCGAAGAACTGGCCGAAGAACGTGAACCACTCGTTGAACGGCGCCGAGAGGCCGACATCCGGCGACAGGTTCGGGAAGAAGAAGACCTGGCTATCGTCGGCGGTGCCGAAAATCTTGTCCAGGCCCGGATCGGTGACGATCTGGACGCCGGGCTTCAGGACGTCGTCCGCGGTATGGAGAATGCCGTCGGCGCCCGGATCGTAGGCGGTCGCATAGGCCGCCGGGTTGTTGGCGGTCTGGTCGACGATCAGGTTCGATATGGTGCGCGGCGCAGAGTCGAACACGAAGCCGCTGGTCTGCGCGTACGATGTCGGATCGCCCACGGCCTGCCCGCCCGGGCCATCGAGATCGATCGTAACGGGATCCGCCGGACGGAATAGCGGGTCGGCAAGGCGTGGGAACGTGTTGTCGGCGGCGCCGAACCCGCTCTGCGTCGGCACGATATTGTTGAGCGTCCCGTCGACCGTTCGCAGGCCGAACGGTAACGTGACGTTGGGAAGAATGTCGAGGAGGCTCTCACCGGCCGCGTTCCTCTCGGCGATGATGATCTGGTCAAGAATGAATTGGAGATCGGATCGAACCAGGGTGACAGCCATGGGGAACTCCCCTCTATTGTGTGCCGACCAATTGCCAAGCGCCTAGTGACGCGTTCCTTTGCCGGAGGCCATTTCAGACGGTGTCCAGAAGCCTGTTCCCGTCGTTATTCGCCGTTTTCTCCCGATCTCGCTTGATCTCGGATTGGCCGCCGCACAGTGCATGGCGTCACGACTGATGATTGCGCTCGGGACGCAAAGCAGGGCGGCGTGCTGCGCCATTCATGGCGAAGCATCGAGCTGAACGAGCCCTCAACTTTCGGGTGCCTGCACTATGCGGTCCCACCCTGACAGCAAACTGACAGGCTGGTATAGTATTTGCTGGATAGGTATACTATTTACTGAACAAACGGACAGGGCAGCGCCATGAGATTGCTCCTGGTAGAGGACAGCACGCGGTTGCGGGAGCTGTTGGGCGAGAATCTGCGGGATGCCGACTATCCTCTTGATGCCGTCGGGACCGCTGCCGAAGCTCGCGCTGCCACGGCTGTGGTCGAGTATGATCTGTTCGTCATCGACCTTGGTCTGCCCGACGATGACGGCATGACGCTGATTCACGAGTTGCGATCGGCCGGCTGCAAGACACCGATCCTGGTGATCACGGCGCGCGCAGGGATCACCGACCGTATTGCCGGTCTCGACGGTGGCGCCGACGACTACATCATCAAGCCCTTCAACCACTCCGAACTGCTTGCACGGATACGCGCGCTGTTGCGGCGCCCGCGCGACTTGCTCGAGCCGACCATGCGAATCGGCCGGCTCGTATTCAATGAGACCACGAGCGAAGTGCTCGCCGATGGACGCTCGCTCGACTTGCGTGCCGGGGAGAGGCGATTGCTCGCCATGTTGATGCGCCAGGCGGGCCGCATCGTCCCGAAAGATACGATCGAGGAGCGCTTGTCGGAGTTCGGTCGAGAACTGTCCGACAACGCCGTCGAGGCTCACGTGTCCCGATTGCGCAAGGCGCTGGATGAGACACCGGCGGGTGTGTTCATCGAGACGATCAGGGGCATCGGCTATACGCTGAAGGAGACTTCGGCGTGACAGGCGATCATCCTCAGTCGCAACCAAGTCTTGCGCGAACCATCTCCACCAGCCTGGGGAAGGTGGCAGTTGCCACGGCCATCATTCAGTCGGTGATTGTCTTCGGTTCAAACTATTTCGACTATCACAACCTGTATTTGGAGCATGTGGCGCACGAGACAAGGACACTGCTGAGCGGAATTAAGAGCGGGCCGGACGGACTTCAATTCGTTCTTCCAGGCCGCCCTGCCGATCACTATGAGGGGAAACGCCAGGCAGCTTACGGCTTCCGCGTGCTCGATGGGGCCGGCCACGTCGTAGCGGCAAAGCAGCCCGAGTTACTGGAGCCGATTTCCCCATGGCGCCCGAATTCTTCCAAAGTGGCGACGGATTTCTGGTTTGTGAAGCTCAATGGCAACAAGCCGTTCTATTTTGCCGGGGGACAGCGACTTCGAGTTGACGGCAATGAAGTGCGGATCGAAATAGTGTCGCTCGGAGATCCGGCGGGCATCCGCTGGTGGGTGGTGCTTTATGAGTCGTTGGGGGACGTTTGGCTGCCGATAGCGCCGATCGTATTCTTGATACCGTTCGTTACAACCATTGCGGTCCGACGCGCCCTGAAGCCGCTCGTCCACGCAGCCCAACAGGCCGAGGCAATAAATCCGGGGCAGGCGACGCAACGGCTGGAACTTGAAGGCATGCCGCGCGAAACCGAGGCGTTTGCGTCGGCCATAAACCGCCTCATCGAGCGCCTGAGCGCTCTCGTGCAGTCACAAAAAATTTTCATTGCCAGCGCGGCGCATGAGTTGCGCACGCCGCTCGCGGTGATGCTGTTGGAGCTTGAGAAAATCGACGATCCGCGAGCTCGCCGTTTGAACGCGGATGTTGTGGGCATGGCGGAGAGCGTCAATCGCCTCCTTGTGCTTGCGCGTCTGGAGCAATCGCCACAACTGGTCGAGCTCGATCTCGGGGCAGTCGCCAGCGAGACAATCGATCGCTTGCGGAGATTGACCGCCGCGCAAGATCACAAGATCGACATGAATGTGACCGAGCCGCAAAATCTACGAGGCGATCCGACCGCGATCCGCGAAGCTGTGCGCAATCTGTTGGAAAACGCGATCAAGCACACGCCCGCGGGCACGTCTATCTGCGTGACGGTCGGTCCGGACAGCACGATCACCGTCGAGGACAGTGGGCCGGGGCTTGCCTCCGAAATTGCGGATCAACTGTTTGAGCCCTTTCGAAAGGGCAATCCCTCGACGGAAGGTGCTGGGCTCGGCCTTGCCATCGTACGGCAAGCCGTCGAGCTGCATCGCGGCTCCATCCAGGTCGGGCGCTCACCGCTGGGCGGAGCGATGTTCAAGCTGAGCTTTGCTTGATTGCCACCACGTGCGGCGGTGACGCCTAGCCGCACACCCGGAAGCGGAGCCAGCGGCCCGGGGCAACACGCTCGCGCGCCCAGTAGCAGCCCGAGACGCGCAGGATCGGTCCGACCGTCACGGGTCTCGCGGTGGTGACCAGCGGGATGGCGACGATGGTTGGGCCGCGAGGTGTGTCGACGAACATGAGACCCGACCCGGCATCGACGACCACGGGCGGCGGCCACCACGTCTGGGCCGGCGCGCTCGCAATACCGGCCGTTCCAATCAACGCTGCGGCGGCGAAAGTGTGCAGTATCTTCTTCATCATTCGGACCTCGGCCATTTGCCACACCATCAGTGGTGATGGTGATGTTGAGTGGGAGCCGACGTGCCTTGCGCGCCGCCTTGCGCCCCGGTCAGGCGATACGCGAGCAGTTCCACATAGGCGAGCAGGTCGGCGGCATCATTCTCGGTAATTCCCATCGCAGGCATGCGCGCGCCTGGGAATTTGGCGACGAGCGCGAGGGCGTCAGGGTCCTTCTGGGACCGCATCTTCTCCGGGTCCTTGATATAGCTCAAAAGCCAAGCGCGTCCGTGGCGGGCGGTGACGCCATTGAGGTCCGGGCCCACACGGTCGCCGTTGCCTACCGTGTGGCACGGCGCGCACAGCTTCACGAACAAGGATTGACCTGGGGGGCCGGCCACCGGGACAGGGCCCATGGTCGCGTTGTCCTTAGGCGGCGTGCGCACCTGCTCGCGCCATTTCGGATCCATGGTACGGATCGTCAGGACCAGCCGGTCGATGTCGCCGAACACGTTGTCCCGTGCCCACTCGCCGGTCGCATCGTTGCCGAGCACGATTTCATTGCGGTGCTCGGTCAGGCTCTGCATCCGCTCGCCGAACTTGGCGTTGATCGCCTTGATGTCGGTCAGCTTTCCGGTCAGAAACAGCCAGCCCGGACCGGCATGAAACGCCTCGGCATATTTTTTCAGCTGCGTCGGGGTATCGTTCTCCGGATCGACGGAGATTGAATTGATGAAGATGTCGCGCCCGACGCTGTCGCCCAGCTTGTCCTCGATCTGTGCCAGCCTCGCCGTGGTGATCGGACAGATGTCCTTGCAGCTTGTGTAAATGAAGCTGAACACCACGATCTTGCCCTTGACGACGTCTTCATAGAACCGCAGCGTCTTTCCGTCCTGCGTGACGACGGGCAGGTTGGGGAAGTAGTCCTTCCCCCAGCGACCGCTTTGCGCCTGCAGCAGGCCAGGGATCGAAACTGTCAGCGCCGCGAGCAGCGCGACGCTGGCCAGAAGCATTCGATGCATTTTTTCCCCTCCCACATGTCAGGTCACTGGCATATACAGCATAGTTAATACTACAGCATACGTAATACCTTGTAAATTCATCCTAGAGACCGTCGCCGACGCCGAGACGGCTGGGAACCCGACGAATTTCGCGCAATCCGGCCGGACTCAAGTTTGAATCGGGCAGCCAGGACTTATTCTGTCAGGCCCCTCTACCTCGTCCGACGACGTGTGGAACGAACGCGGTTCCAAAGGGGGATCTGAAAACGTCAGACCAGCTTCGCCCAGCGGCTCCATGGCCGAGGACAGCGAGCTTGTTGCCCGGCCCGCGCGTACGAGCACTTGCCGACTATCTCGTCGAGGTGTTCCAGCGAGAGCGGCGACTTTTGGCAGGCTAGCTGTCGCGTCTCTCCGGTCTGATCATAATTGCAGTGAAGGCAGTGGGACAGGTGGCCGAAAATGCCTTGGCGCGCCCAGGCACACGCCTGCTGGGATCGATATCCTCAACAAGGAGATCAACGCCGCTCAACGATCCAAGATCAAGGCGCGGTGGCTGACCTGGGGCGGCACGGTCCTCGCCGGCTCGGCCGCCGGTACGAGGACCGCATTGTCGACTTCTACTGGTAGACCGGCTGTGGAAGGGCGCCGGTTCGGGCGGGCGGGGCCGGCTTGCGCGGGCTCGACCCGGCGATCTCTTCCCGCTTGCGCTCCGGCGCAGGCTCGAGGTTACCACGTTCGGTCTTGATGGCCGCGAGCGTGCGGCTGTCGAGATTGTAGATGTCACGCCGCATCTGCAGCTTTCCGGCGTCATCGACAAAGGCCGTCTGATAGGTCAGGTGGACCCAGACCACGGTCGGCTGAATTTGTAGGTTCTGCTCCGAGCCGCCGTACATGCGCCGGATCTTCTCTGCGGTCCAGTGCTCATTCGGCCGTGCGATGTTGAGGAGCACCTCGGCGTATTTGGCCGGATCCTGTACTCGCATGCAGCCATGGCTGTAGGCGCGCACCTCGTGCGCGAACAGGCCCTTGTCCGGCGTGTCGTGCTGGAAGACCGAGAAGCGGTTGTTGAAATTGAACCGAACCCGTCCGAGCGCATTGCCATCGCCTGGCGGCTGCGTGATCGTCACGCCGTCGCCGTTGTAGCTCACGCGTAAGCCCATGCGCTCGAGCACCGTCGGGTCCTGTGCCAGTGCCGGGAGGTATTCGTTCCGCACGATGGACTGCGGCACGGTCCAGGTCGGATTGACGGTAATGAATTTCATCGTTTCGCTCAGCAGCGGCGTCGCCATGCTGGGCTTGCCGATCACAACGCGCGTGGTCCACACTTGGCCGCCGTTGTGCATCACTTTGAGCGTGAAGTCCGGCTGATTGACGAGCACGTGGCTGTTGCCGAGGTCGCGCGGATACCAGCGCCAACGCTCCATATTCGCGACTATGGTCTCGATCTGTCTGGACGCTTCACCTTTTGCACCCGTCGACTTGCCGCGCAGCTCTGCGAGCATCGCCTTGAGCCTACGATAGGGCTCGTTCTGCGGGCTGTAGCGGTCCAGTGCTTTGCCCGCATCCGGGGCATCCGCCATTTTGCTCAGGATATCTGCGGGTTCGGGTGCCGCCTGCGGCAGCTCGATATTGCGGCTCACGCGGGTATAGGAGAAACGCCCTGCCTGCACGTGGCGCGCAAATGTGAGTACGGCGCGCGTGAGCCTGAGCTCGGCCTCGGCCAGCGCGTGCGGTCCAAGGTCCGCAAAATTCGGCGTCCGGTATTCGCCGGGTTCGAGGCCGTCAGTATCGGCATCCTTCAGGCGGGCAATGACCGAGCCGGCACGCGCATTCTGGACACCCTTCTCGAGCCAGAGCGGCGCGAAATTGCGATTCTGGTAGAACGAGTCGACCGCCGCACGCTCCTTGTTGCTGGTGAACAATTTGTCCGCCTTGGTGGCCATGAGATCGCGGATGTTGTCCGCAATCGCGCGGTCGGCAGGATCGAGCGATGCCAGAGGATCGGGCGCGGCAGTCTGCTCGGGGGAAATCGTCTCAGCGGCGGCGGCGCCGTTGGATATCGCCGCAGCCTCGTTCGCCGGCGTTGCGGTCGCGGGGCTAGGCTCCGGTAAAGCCTGCTCCGCCGGTGGCACGGCGGCGCTCTGACCGTTGTTCTTCGCCATGACGAGCGGAGCGGTAAGGACGAGGGCTAAGGCGGTGCTCGCCAAGATGCGATAACGGCGATTTTGCATAGGAATTCTCCCCAAGGTCCGGTTCGCGTGGCTCGCGGAAGAAAGCCTCTCGACGAGGTCGAGTGGGCAAGGGCCTCACAAGCCACTGAAAGCCAGCAAGGAAACGGCGCTGATCCCGATCAGGAGCGCCACGAAGGCACCCAGATCGCAGTCGAGCCAAGCCACATGTTTTGCGGGCATTTTGCCCCCCTGATCGCACAGCCCTTGCCAACCAATTCCCCGGCAAGAGGCTCTCAAGTCATTAGTCGCGCTGGGGGCGGGATAGGTTCAAACGGTAGCGGGCGTGGAGGCTGGAGTCGGCCATTGGCTTCAGGCTGATTTCGGTTGGGCGGTATCCTTTCACCGACGGGTCAGTTGAGCCCTTCACCCATCCGACCGAAAATTCGCCCGTCTCACACGGCTCCAAGCGAGCCTTGGGTGAGCGCATCAACTTGGCCGGCGCGGCGCCCGGGATCGAGTTGCGCAATGTCCGGAAATTTCGAGCGTCAGCGTCTGGGCGCGAATTTTCAATATCCGTGTTTCTGATGCTCACGTCGTCGACAGCGCGCGCGGCATTGCGCTTCTGCGTCCGGGCACCTGGTGATGCAATCCGGCGAGCTCTCCGTTTCTACTTGGCCCCCGTTGCGATATCCTTGCGCCGGTAGTCACGAAGGGAGGATACAATCATGAAGAAACACACACGCCGCGACCTCTTGATCGTCAGCGGGGGTGCGAGCGTGGCCGCGACGCTGGGCCTCCGGCCGGCCCATGCTCAGACTTGGCCAAACCGCCCGGTCACCATCATTTGCCCATGGGCCGCAGGCGGGGGTACGGATGCGACGGCGCGTATCGTCGCGGCGGTGCTCGAAAAGGAGCAGAAGCAGCCCTTCAACGTCATCAACCGCACGGGCGGTTCGGGCGTGGTGGGTCATTCGGCGATCGCCACCGCGGCACCCGACGGCTACACGCTCGGCCTCATCACCGTTGAGATCTCGATGATGCACTGGCAGGGCCTCACGGAGTTGAAGCCCGACAGCTATACGCCGCTCGCCCTCATGAACGAGGATCCGCCCGGCATCCAGGTCTCGAGCACGAGCCCGTACAAGACGGTCAAAGAGCTGGCCGACGGCATCAAAGCTGCGCCTCCAGGCAAGCTGAAAGCGTCAGGCACCGGCCAAGGCGGCATCTGGCATCTCGCGCTGGTCGGCTGGCTCACTGCAATGGGCCTCAAGCCCAATCACGTGGCCTGGGTTCCCTCGAACGGTGCGGCGCCTGCCATGCAGGATCTCGCCGCCGGGGGGCTCGATCTCGTGACCTGCTCGGTGCCGGAGGCTCGCGCGATCATCGAAGCCGGCAAGGCGAGGAGCCTCGCCGTCATGGCGGCGGAGCGCAATCCCGCCTTCAAGGACGTGCCGACGCTCAAGGAAGCCATGGGCATCGATTACAACACCGGCGCTTGGCGAGGTTTTGCAGCGCCCAAGGGACTGCCGGCGGATATCGCCAATGCCATGACGGCCGCGTTCAAGAAGGTCAATGAGGCGGCCGAGTTTCGCGAGTTCATGGCCAATCGTGGGTTCGGCGTGAGGTGGGCCGACGGTGCAGGCTTCGCCAAGTTCATGGACGAGGGCGACAAGGCGATGGGTGTGGCCATGAAAGCGGCCGGCCTGGCCAAGGGCTGAGCGGACGACTCGCCTGGGGCTCGCAGTGATCGCGGGCCCCAAATTCGCAATGCCCATGTTTATCTTTCACCCGCGCGCATTCTGATGCGACTCTCCGATCGCGTAACAGGCCTGTTCATGGTCGCCCTCGGCGGGCTAGCGGCCTATGGCGGCTCGCGCCTGCCGCCGGTACCGGGCCAGCAGATCGGCCCCGATGTATTTCCGCTCGTGGTGGGCATCGGTCTCGTCATCTGTGGAGGGATGATCGCCTTCGGCGTCGGCCGCCACTACGAGGAGGAAGCCGAAGCCGATCTTGCCGAGATCACGGGCCCAATCGCCACCTCGACCGGCAAGGCCGATGAGCCGTCGGCCTGGTGGCGCGGCCTCAAGGCGCTCGTGCCGCCGGCGTTGCTGCTCTTTTATGTTCTTGCCGTCGACCGGCTGGGTTTCCTCCCGACGGCTGCCGTAATGGTGCTGATCACATCACTGGCACTGGGCGCACGGCTGCGCCTCGCTATCCCGATGGCAATCGGGGCGCCGCTGTTCGTCAACCTGGTGTTCTTGAAGCTCTTGCGTGTGCCCTTGCCGTCGGGACTGCTGCCGTTGCCCTGGATAGGCCTGCCATGAGCACAGCGATCGAAGCTTTCTCGCTGGTGCTGCAGACGGACGTCCTTATCGCCATCCTGTTGTCGTCGATCTACGGGTTGGTGGTCGGTTCGCTGCCCGGCCTATCAGCCACCATGGCAACAGCGCTGCTGGTGCCGATCACCTTCTACCTCTCGCCGATCGCGGCGGTTGCGACCATCATCGCCGCCTCCGCCATGGCGATCTTCTCCGGCGACATCCCCGGCGCCCTCCTGCGCATCCCTGGCACCCCGGCCTCCGCCGCCTACACCGATGAAGCCTACGCCATGACGCGCAAGGGCCAGCCGGAAATGGCGCTCGGCATCTGTGTCTGGTTCAGCGCGCTCGGCGGCATTGCGGGTACAATCTCGCTGATGGCGCTGGCGCCGCCGCTGGCCGAGATGGCACTCAACTTCTCGACTTA
>Ga0126377_10003484_pt1 | contig 11152 bp, 8 predicted proteins | sample PanSoiMetPlot_22_FD_92647 | JGI IMG/M metagenome (GOLD analysis project Ga0126377, IMG submission 92647) | Tropical forest soil microbial communities from Panama - MetaG Plot_22 | ecosystem: Environmental > Terrestrial > Soil > Tropical forest > Bulk soil | place: Panama | collected 2016-02-17
AAAGAAGACGGTGCGCCACCAATGGTACGACCGCATGTGCTGACTCACACGCCTCACAGGGCCGCCTAAAGGCGGCCCCTACGGCTACTAATTGTCTTACTTGCCTGCAGCCGCTGCCGGAGGCGGTACCTGAGGCCGCACAGTCGGGCGGCGACCGACCTCGCTGTCGGTCGACGTGGTGACCGTCACCGTCGGCGTGGCGGCTACCGGCGACTCGATGAAGCGTCCGAAGATCATCTTGCCGGCAGTGGTCTGGAGCACGCTCGTCACGACGACATCGATCGTCTTGCCGATCATCTTGCGCGCATTGTCGACGACCACCATCGTGCCGTCGTCGAGGTACGCCACGCCCTGGTTGTATTCCTTGCCTTCCTTGAGGATGAAGACTTTCATCACCTCGCCGGGCAGGACGACCGGCTTGAGCGAGTTGGCCAGCTCGTTGATGTTGAGGACCTCGACGCCACGCAGTTGCGCGACCTTGTTGAGATTGAAATCGTTGGTGACGATCTTGCCCTGCAGCGTGCGCGCCAGCTCGATCAGCTTCAAGTCGACCTCGCGCACATCGACGAAGTCGACGTCGGAGATCGTGACCTCGACGCCCGACATCTTCTGAATCTTCTGCAGGATGTCGAGGCCGCGGCGGCCGCGATTGCGCTTCATCGAATCGGACGAATCGGCCACCAGCTGCAGCTCCTTGAGGACGAACTGCGGGATGACGATCGTGCCGTCGACGAACCCGGTCTCGCAGATGTCCGCGATGCGTCCGTCGATGATCACGCTGGTGTCGAGCACCTTGTACCGCTTGCCAGGACCGGTGGAGCGGAACAGATTCACCAGGTTCTCCGGCTTCAGCCATTCGCCCTTGCGCCCGCCGATCACGATGCCGAGATAAGGCAGCGCCAGCAGGATGACGCTGTGAAGGAAGACCACCCGGCCGTCACCCAGATTGGCCCAATACAAAGCGGCGCCGATGGTCTTGGCTGCGAGCAGACCGATCGAACCGCCAAGTAGGGCACCCACCAGATGCGAGACCGACGTATTCCGAACGCGGAACTCGAAGAGGACGATGAGGCTCCCAACGATCACGCCGAAAGCGGTGTTGAGGAGAGCGCCGCCCGCGAGCGGTTGGAGTTGGTGTGCGGAGTAGCCGACAGCTCCCACGAACAGAACGCGCGCCACGAGGTACCAAGCCATGAAGGACTCCCGGGGATATCCAAAGAACCGGACGCGTTATGAATCCATCAAAAACGTTAAGAACGTTAAAACCGCCGAGACGGAAAATCAAGAGATCAACTGATCGAGTGCCTCCCCCACCGTCCGGACCCCTACGAGCTCGGCACCATCGCGCTGGGCCCCCTCGGTCCGGTCGATATTGGCCACCGGAAGTACGATTCTCGTAAATCCCATCTGCGCCGCCTCGCGGATCCGAAGGGCTGCCTGCGGAATCCCTCGAATTTCCCCACTCAAACCGACCTCGCCGAACACGGCCGTGGACGGCGCCAGCCCACGATTCCGCACGCTGGACGCCACAGCGGCGACGACGCTGAGGTCCGCCGCCGGTTCGTCGATGGCCATCCCACCAGCGATGTTGACATAGACATCGTCGCCTGCGAGCGCGAGGCCGGCACGCTTCTCGAGCACGGCAAGAAGGAGGGAAAGCCGGTTCTGGTCGATGCCGATCGCCATACGTCTCGCGTTGCCGTATGTGCTGGTGCTGACGAGCGCCTGAACTTCCACGAGAATCGGACGCGATCCTTCGACACAACACAGCACCGCAGACCCGGGCGTGCCCGACGCACGTTCGGCAAGAAACAGCTTCGACGGGTTTGCCACCGGATGCAGCCCGCTTCCCGTCATCTCGAACACACCAAGCTCGCTCACCGCGCCGAAGCGATTCTTCACTGCACGGACGACGCGATGCGCGTGGTGACGCTCGCCTTCGAAGTAGAGCACCGTGTCGACAACGTGCTCGAGCACCTTGGGACCAGCGAGGCTGCCGTCTTTCGTGACGTGCCCGACGAGCACCGTCGGTACGTTTTGACCCTTGGCGGCAAAGAGAAACTGCGTGGCCGCCTCCCGCACCTGTCCGATGCTGCCGGGCGCAGACTGGAACTTGCTGGACCAGACGGTCTGCACCGAGTCGACGATCACCATCGCCGGCTTCAGCCTGGCCATCTCTTCGAGGATGCGTTCGATACATGTTTCGGCGAGCAGGTAGAGCGGCGCCGCGCCAACGCCGAGCCGATCGCCGCGACTCTTGATCTGATGTTCGGATTCTTCGCCCGATGCGTACAACACGGGACCAACCGCACGCGCGAAGTGCGAGGCGGCCTGCAGCAGGAGCGTCGATTTGCCGATGCCCGGTTCGCCACCCAGCAGCACGAGCGAGCCTGGTACCACACCGCCGCCAAGTACCCGATCGAATTCATCGATGCCGGTCGACAGACGCACACCGGTTGCCGTTTCAACATCTGCGTACAGCTTCGCCGCGCTGGTACTCGAAAACTGCGCGTACCGATTGTTCGCACTCGGCGCCGCAGCAACCGATTCAGTCGCACGCTCTTCGACCAGCGAGTTCCAGGCACCGCACTCCGCGCAACGACCCAGCCATTTCGGCGACTGTGCGCCGCACTCCTGGCAAACGAATACGACTTTCGGTGGTTTCATGAGAACCGATAGGAATCAGGATGCAGGAATCAGGAGGCAGCCCTGGGCAAGGTCTCAGGTGACAGGCACGAGGCTTCAGCCTGCCTGATTACTGATACCTCAAACCTGGCCCAGACCTGCATCCTGATTCCTGCTTCCTGATTCCTACTCTATTCGTACTGTCTTTCAACTCGCGTGCCCAATCGACACACGATCTCCCATGGAATCGTACCAATTGCAGCGGCGACTTCGCGCGCGTCGATGCGCTGCCAGCTTTCGTCGCCCTGTCGACCGAGGAGCACGACTTCGTCACCCGGCTGGACGTCTCCGTGATCGGTCACGTCGACCGTAATCATGTCCATCGAGACCGCGCCGATGATCGGCGCGCGTCCGCCTCGAATCAGTACGTGACCACGCCCCCCCAAGCGCGTGTCCAGACCGTCAGCGTATCCAGCGGGCACAACGGCGACCGTCCGCGGTTCGGTCGTCTGATACCGCCATCCGTAGCCGACGCCTTCACCGGGTCTCAGCCCCTTCACGGCAACGACGCGGCTGGTCAGTGACATCACCGGCTCGAGCGGAATCGTCGAAGCGAGCGGAGGGGGAACGATGCCGTAGAGCAAAAGCCCCGGCCTCACGGCGTCGTACCACACGCGAGAATCGCGCAGCGTCGCCGCGCTGTTGGCGGCATGACGCTTGATCGACCGCACGCGGCCCTGTACAGGCTGGCCTTCAGATCCGCCGGTCGCGAGTTCCCGTACGACTGCCCACACCGCTTCGAAACGCTCGCGCTGATCACCAAACGCGGGACTCTCGGGAACATCCGCCGACGCGAAGTGAGTGTAGACCGCGTCGAGCCGCAGGTTCGGACTGCGAAACAGCTCCGGCAAGGTCCGGCGCAGGTTGTCGTGACGGAACCCGAGCCGATTCATCCCGGTGTCGATCTTGAGGTGATAGGCGATCGTCGTCTTGTGACGGGCGGCGGCGGCCTGCACGGCTCGCGCCGCGCCGGGCGTCGAGATCGTCGGCGTCAACGAGTACTCGAAGAGACCGTCGAGATCGCTGACGCTCAACGCACCGAAGACGAGTATCGGCAGGCGCACGCCGGCCTGCCGGATGACGATGCCCTCCTCGATGTCCGCGCACGCCAGCATCGTGGCGCCCGCCTCCTCGAGCGCGCACGCCACCCGCGGCGATCCATGGCCGTACGCGTTCGCCTTGATCACCGCGATGATCCCGGGCGCCGTACGGCCTGTCCCGAGCGAAGTCGAGGGGCTTGGTTCCGTCGAGAGATAGGCATCGATCGCGCGGAAGTTCGATTTGAGCGCGTTCAGATTGACGTGGGCGACAGTGCTGCGAATCATGAAAACATTGCGTTACTGCGCCAGATTGGCGAAGCGCGTCTGCTCGCGAAGGAATGCGAGCTTGACGACGCCGGTGGGCCCGTTGCGCTGCTTCGCGAGAATCAATTCGGCGGTGCCGGCGTCAGGGCTGCTGGGATCTCGATTGTAGACGTCGTCGCGGTAAATGAGGATGACGACGTCGGCATCCTGCTCGAGCGCTCCCGACTCGCGCAGATCGGACAACTGCGGCCGGTGGTCCGAGCGCGACTCGGGCGCGCGGCTCAACTGCGAGAGGACGACAATCGGGATGTTCAATTCCTTGGCGAGCCCCTTCATCGCCCGCGAGATCGACGCCAGTTCCAGCGTGCGGTTCTCGAACCGGCCGCGCGCGCTCATCAACTGGATGTAGTCGACGACGAGCAGGTGGAGGCCGTGCTCCTTCTGCAGCCGTCTGGCCTTTGCGCGCATCTCGAGCACGCCGATGTTGGCGGTGTCGTCGATGTGCAGTCTCATCGCGCTGAGTGTCTCGAGCGCGTGCGAGATGCGGCCGTAGTCCTTGCCGCCGATCGCGCCGCTCATCAGGCGATGGCCGTCGACTTGTGCTTCCGAGGTCAGGAGGCGCAGGAACAGCGACTCTTTCGACATTTCCAGGCTGAAGAAGCCGCAGACGAGATCGGGCTGCAACGCCACGTGTTGAGCGATGTTCAGGACCAGGCTCGTCTTCCCCATTGACGGACGCGCGGCCACAATCACGAGATCGCCAGATTGCAGTCCGCGTGTCATCTCGTCGAGATCGGCGAACCCGGTCGGCACGCCTGTGATGAGCCGCTTCTGCTCGAACAGCTGCTCGATCTTCGGGAAGCTCTCCTTCACCAGATCGCGCATCGGCACGAAGCCGGCTTTCAACCGGTCGTCGGCCACCGCGAAGATCGAGCTCTCGGCCTCGTCGAGGATCAGGTCGGATTCCTGCTCGCCTTCGTACGCGTTGGTGAGAATCTTGTTGGCGGCGTAGATCAGACTCCGCAGCGTCGCCTTCTCTTTGACGATGCGCGCGTAGTACTCGACGTTGGTGGCGCGGGGCACGCCGTCGGCGAGCGACGCGATGTAGGCGGGGCCGCCGACCTCCTCGAGCTGTCCCGAGCGTACGAGCTCCTCCTTCAGCGTGACGAAGTCGATCGCATCGTGCCGCTCGTTGAGGGCGACCATCTTGTCGAAGATGCGGCGATGCGCGTCGCGGTAGAAGTCGCCGCTGTCGATCACCTGCGCGGCGAGATTGAACGCGTCGTTGTGGACCAGAATCGCGCCGAGGACCGAGCGCTCGGCTTCGAGATTATGCGGAAGCGTACGTTGCGCAGCTGCGACTGCAGTTTCTGCCATGTGGAGGAGCAGTAACGGGGTCGAAACGGAGGATAGCAGATAGTGTTAGGGCGGGTCTTGCTTTTTAGACCCGCCGATCGATCTTCGGTCAACAACCAGAGGACCGAAGATCTCGATCGGCGGGTCTAGAGAACAAGACCCGCCCTACAAAACGATCTACATGCTGGCGAGCGTCTGGTTGATCTGGTCGTAGTTCGGTTCGTTGCGCGCGTCGTCGAGGACTTCGCGATGACGCACGACGCCGCCGCGATCGATCACGAACACCGATCGCTTTGCGATGTTCTTCAGACCGATCATGTCGGGATTGACCACGCCGTACCTCGCGATCACGTCCTTGTTGAAATCGCTGAGAAGTGGAAAATTCAACTTGTTCTGATCGCCCCAGGCTTTCAGCGCGAAGAACGTATCGACGCTCACGCCGAGTACCTTGGCGTTCACCTTGTTCAACGCGCTGGCCGCATCGCGGAACTTGCACATCTCGGCCTGACAGACGCTGCTGAACGCGGCGGGGAAAAACGCCAGCACCACGGGACCATTCTTGAGCTGCTCGCCGAGCGAGACCGCCTCGCGATCCTGATTCGGCAGCGTGAAATCGGGCGCCTTGGCGCCAACATCTACGGACATCGACGATCTCCTTGAGAAGAGCGGTTTATTGTATCCGCCTGACGTAATATCTTGCCGACATGAGTTCCTCCGCGGCCGCGACGCCGCATCTCTCGCCCGCCGTCCCCTGGTATCGCACGGTCACGCGCGAGCAGTGGCACGTGCTGTTCGCCGCGAAGTTCGGCTGGATGCTCGACGCCATGGATTTCATGCTCTACACCATGGCGGTCGGACAGCTGCGCGCCTACTTCCAGTTCGGCGACGACGTGGCCGGGCTGCTCGGCACCGTGACGCTGGTGATGTCCGGCGTGGGGGGCACGATCTTCGGATATGTCGCCGATCGCTTCGGCCGGACGCGCGCGCTCATGGCGACGATTCTCATCTTCTCCGTCTGCTCGCTCGGTGCGGCGACGTCGCAGAGTGTGATGCAGCTGATGTTCTGGCGCGCCATCCTCGGCATCGGCATGGGCGGCGAGTGGGCGTCGGGCGCGGTGCTCGTCAGCGAGACGTGGCCGGCGGCGCTTCGCAACAAAGCCATCAGCATCATGCAATCCGGATGGGCGCTGGGCTACATGATGGCGTCGATATCGGCGGCGATCGTGCTCGGCATGCCCTCGCTCGGTCCGGGCGCCTGGCGCTGGTTGTTCGTCATTGGCGTGATCCCTGCGTTTCTCACACTCTGGATTCGGCGATACGTCCGCGAGCCCGACAGCTGGACTCGAAAGCCGAAGCGCGCCGGCGGCCGGAATCCGTTTGCCGTCATCTTCGGCCCCGGCCTGCTCCGACGCTCCCTCCTCATCATCGCCCTGGGATCCGCAGTGCAATTCGCCAACTGGGGGCTCTTCTTCTGGCTGCCACAGTTTCTCGCGCGGCCGATCGCGCAAGGCGGGGCCGGCATGGGCGTCGTCGGTCAGCTTCCCTGGATCATCCCGGTGCAGCTCGGTGCCTACTTCGGGTATCTCACATTCGGATTCATCGCCGATCGCATCGGACGGCGTCAGGCGTTCGTGTTGTATATGGTCGCCGCGGCGATTCTCGTGCCGATCTACGGTCAGATGGCGCGCAGTCCGTTCGTGCTGCTCGCGCTCGGACCGCTCATCGGCTACTTCGGCTACGGCTACTTCAGCATGTTCGGAAGTTTCGTTGCCGAGTTGTATCCAGCCGCCGTCCGTGCGACCGGGCAGGGCACGAGCTACAACATCGGACGGATGGCCGGCGCCGTCGCGCCGTACACGATCGGCGTGATCGCAACGCAGCCGGGCATCGGCATCGGACTCGCGCTCAGCATCACGTCGGCGTTCTTTCTCCTCGCCGCCGTGTTGGTGTTCACCCTGCCCAATCGCAGCGGCGAGGCACTCGACGCATGAATTTGGGGTCGGGAGTCATTTCATGAACCGTAATGACTCCCGACCCCCTTACGCATTTGTGAACTGACTTCGAGGACACCTGATGGCAACCACGACCCGCGCCCAGACGGCTCCCGCGACGACGGCTACCGCTACCTGGCATATGTGGGTGCCCTGCATCGGCATGGCCCTGTGTTCGTGGCTGTCGTTCGTCGATCGACAGGTGCTCAACATCCTGTCGCCGACGATCATCAAGGACACCGCACTGACGCCGCAGGACTTCACGACCGCGACGTCCTTCTTCTTCCTCACCTACACACTCGGCAATCCGGTGTGGGGCTCGATACTCGATCGCGTCGGGCTTCGCATCGGCATGCTGCTCGCGGTCGGTGTGTGGACCGCAGCGAGCATGTCGCATGCGTTGATGTATAGCTTCGCGGGGTTCGCACTCGCACGCGCCGTCCTCGGCATCGGCGAGGGCGGTACGTTCCCGGGGGGACTGCGAACTGCGGTGGAAACGCTGCCGTCGAGCCTTCGTGCGCGCGGCATCGCGCTCTCCTTCAGCGGTGGCACGATCGGCGCGATGATGATGCCGCTGCTGCTTGGACCGCTCGCCATCGAGTACGGATGGAAGACCGCATTCATCGCCACCGGGGCGCTCGGCGTGATGTGGCTGATCATCTGGGCCGCGATCGCGCGCCCGCCGTTCCTGCCGAAGAGCGCGCACATGACGTCGAAGATGGCGTGGCCGAATCTGCGTGAACGCCGGGCGTGGGCGCTGATGTTCAGTTACGCGCTGCCGGCGATCTCCCCGGGACCGGTGCTCACGATCATGGCGATCTACCTGGCGCAGCGTCTGCACTTCACGCAGAACGACATCAACAGCATCGCCTGGATTCCGCCGCTCACCTGGGGCATCGGCTATTTCTTCTGGGGATGGGCCGCCGATCGCTACGCTGCCGATAATCCGCGGCCGGTCGGCATGTTCGTGCTCCTCACGGTGATCTCGCTCACGCTCGGACTGACGACGATGACGACGTCGGTGCCGATCGTGATGGGCTTGATCTCGCTGTCGACGTTCATCGGCGGTGGATTCCAGATGGTCGCGCTCAAGGTGGGCTCATATGCGTTCCCGCGGGAACAGTCCGCGCTGATGTCCGGCATCGCGTCGGGCTCATGGTCGCTCGTGAACTTCCTGCTGCTGAACGCCATCGGCGCCGGTGTCACCATCGGCAGCGTCAGGATTTTTCCGGGAGCCAACTTGATCAGCGGTCAGCGCTGGGAGGAGATCTTCTGGATCATCGCGCTCATGCCGGCGGCGGGGATTGCGGCGTGGCTGGTCCTGAGTCGAAATCAGACGACCGCGGCGCGGGCGTAGCGGCGCAGCTGTATTGCGCAGGGTCACGCCGGGCCTGGAAATCAGGCCCGGCGTGGCATTACGAGATACCACCCAAGCAGAGGTACTTGATCTCGAGATACTCCTCGATCCCGTACTTCGAGCCTTCGCGGCCCAACCCTGATTCTTTGACCCCACCGAACGGCGCCACCTCCGTCGAGATGAGACCGGTGTTGATACCGACCATCCCCGACTCAAGCGCTTCGGCGACGCGCCACACGCGGCCGATGTCGCGGCCGTAGAAATACGCGGCGAGGCCGAACTCGGTGTCGTTGGCCATCGTGATTGCTTCGCCTTCGGTCTTGAAGCGGAAGAGCGGCGCCACCGGACCGAACGTCTCTTCGCGCGCGACCATCATCGATGGCGTCACGTCGACCAGCACTGTCGGCTCGAAGAAGCGGCCGCCGCGCGCATGGCGTTTGCCGCCGATGACGATCTTCGCGCCCTTCTTCGTCGCATCCTCGATGTGCTCTTCGACCTTGAGCACCGCTTTGTCGTCAATCAGCGGACCCTGATTGGCGCCGGGCTCGAGGCCGTTCATCGGCGACAGCTTGCCGACCGCGGCCGAGAGTTTCGAGGCGAACGCGTCGTAGACGGCGTCCTGCACGTAGATCCGGTTGACGCATACGCAGGTTTGACCGGTGTTGCGGTATTTCGACGCCATTGCTCCTTCAACGGCCGCATCGATGTCGGCATCGTCGAAGACGATGAACGGTGCGTTGCCACCGAGCTCCAGCGAGACCTTCTTCACCGTCTTCGAGCACTGCTCCATCAGCAGCTTGCCAACCTCGGTCGATCCGGTGAACGAGAGCTTCTTCACGGTGGGGTTGGTGGTCATCTCACCGCCGATCTCGGACGCCGAGCCGGTGACGACGTTGAGCACCCCCTTGGGGACGCCCGCGCGCTCGGCGAGTTCGGCCAGCGCCAGCGCGGAGAACGGCGTCTGCGACGCCGGCTTCAACACGACGGTACAGCCCGATGCGATCGCGGGACCGGCCTTGCGCGTGATCATCGCGAGCGGAAAGTTCCACGGCGTGATGCATGCGACCACGCCGATCGGCTGCTTGATGACGACGATGCGCTTGTCGGCCTGGTGGCCGGGAATCGTGTCACCGTAGACGCGCTTGGCTTCCTCGGCGAACCACTCGAGGAACGACGCCGCGTACATCACCTCGCCCTTCGACTCGGTGAGCGGCTTGCCCTGCTCGATCGTCATGAGGCGCGCGAGATCCTCCTGATGCTCGAGCATCAGCTCGTACCAGCGGCGCACGACAGCCGCGCGTTCCTTCGCCGTCTTCTTGCGCCACGCCGGCAGCGCGCGATCAGCGGCTTCGATCGCGGCGCGGGTTTCCGCAGCGCCGCACTTGGGCACGGTGCCGATCACTTCACCTGTTGCGGGGTTGTCGACGTTGATGGTGTTGCCCGAGCGTGCGTTCACCCAGGCACCCTCGATGTAGTTGGACTGTCGGAACAGCTTCGAGTCTTTGAGGGAAACGCCGGTCGGGACGATTGATGGTGTTGCCATGGTGAGCTCCTCACAGGCCCCAGGGCCCAGGCCTCAGGCCTCAGCAGGGCTCAGGCCTGGCCCAGCCCTGGGGCCTGGGCCCTGAGCCCAGGGGCCTAGTCTACTTCGCCCACTTCTCAGGCTCGTTCAGCGCGACGACGACGTCGTTCAGGAATTGCGCCGCTCGTACGCCATCGACCACGCGATGATCGGACGAGAGCGTCAGCGTGACCATCGGCTTGACGCCGAGCATCCCGTTCGATGCGACCACACGTTCGGCGATCGCGCCGACCGCGAGGATGCCGGCCTGCGGCGGCACGATGATCGCCGTGAAATGGTCGACCGAGAACATGCCGAGATTGCTGATCGTGAACGTCGCGCCGGTGATGTCGGCCGGCTGCAGCTTGTTGGCGCGCGCCCGTTCCGACAGTTCTTTGCGCTGCTTCGCGATGTCACCCAGGCCGATCCGATCCGAGCTCTTGATGACTGCGGTCACGACCGCGTCTTCGACCGCCATCGCGAGCGCCACGTTCACATCGGCGTTGATCGTGATCGTTCCGCTCGCCCAGCTGCCGTTCATGCGCGGATGCTGACGCAGCGCCCGCGAAACCGCGGCAACCATCAGATCGGTGTGCGTGACCTTCACACCGTGCGACTTCTCGATGATCGGGATCAGCCGCTCGCGCGTCGCATTCAACGCGGTCGCATCGACGTCGCGCGACACGAAGAAGTGCGGCACCGTCGTCCAGCTCTGCGTCGTGCGTTCGGCCATGATGCGGCCGATGGACGTGACAGCGCCCGACTGAGCCGCCGCAGGCGGCGAAGTCGGTCTCGCCGTAGCCGCGGGAGGCGCAGCCGGCGCGGCGGAGGCGGACGCTTTCAAAATGTCGTCCGCGAGGATCTCCCCACCCGGGCCCGAGCCGCGCAACTTGCCGAT
>Ga0126377_10003485_pt1 | contig 11152 bp, 4 predicted proteins | sample PanSoiMetPlot_22_FD_92647 | JGI IMG/M metagenome (GOLD analysis project Ga0126377, IMG submission 92647) | Tropical forest soil microbial communities from Panama - MetaG Plot_22 | ecosystem: Environmental > Terrestrial > Soil > Tropical forest > Bulk soil | place: Panama | collected 2016-02-17
ACGGCGAAATTCGTCGCGGGCCAATTGATCAAGGAAGGCCGCGTGCGCCGCAGCTACATCGGCATAGGGGGACAGGTTGTCCCGCTTCATCGCCGCCTCGTGCGCTACCACAACCTTGCGGTCGAAACTGGCGTCCTCGTGGTCTCAACCGAACATGGGGGGCCGGCGTCGAGAGCCGGCATGCTGGAAGGCGACGTGATAGTCGGCTATGACGGTCGGCCCATTGCGGGCATTGACGATCTGCACCGCCTGCTGACCGATCAAAATGTAGGCGTGATGTCGAACATAACCGTCATCCGGCGAAACGAAAAGTTGACGATGAGCATAACGCCCGAAGATTCTCATATGCGTGAGCAACGCGAACACAGATAGGATACGATCAGACGGAAGAACGGGGAGTGAGGAATAGGGAGTGGGGAGTGACGAGTTTTTCCCCACTCCCTACTCCCCACTCTCCAATTTTCTATCCTGCATTTCTCTATCCGGCATTATATGGCTGACCAAACAATCACACGCGATCAGTTCAAATACTGGAAAACCATCGAAGTCCGTTGGGGCGACATGGACGCGCAGGGCCACGTCAATAACGCCGTCTATTTCACCTACCTTGAATCTGCGCGCGTCGAATTGGTCAGGAAGCTCGGCTGCAAAGGCAAGCAAGGCGGCGCCGCAGAAGGACTCGCGCTGGTCTCAACCTCGTGTGATTTCAAGCGGCAGGTCGTCTATCCGGCGGTTATCGACGTCGGATTGCGCGTCGAAAGGGTCGGGCGGCGCAGTTTCGAGATGAGCTTTGGGATATTTATTCAGGGAACCGATCAACTCGTCGCATCGGCGCGCAGCGTGAACGCATGGGTTGAATACGCCGCAGAGCGAGCGGTCGAGATTCCCGACTGGTTCCGAACGTCATTGGCCGAGTATCAATAACCTGCCTGCGCCAACGCAAGAAGCGTTAGCTCAATTCATAGAAGAACTTGGCCAAGCCTTCCGAAATTCTCAAGAACTTTCCCTTCACACACCTTCTTCCGGCCAAAATTTTTTCCGGTGTTTTGCGGCTTCTTCCGGGCAATTTGCGAATTGCCTGGTGAGGGGCAATGAAGCTCCGAAGCTTATTACACAACAATGCGGCGCATCTGACGCCGTCCCACAAACTGCGCTGCGCAGCCTGGCGAGGCTTTACAGAAGAAAATCACGATGCCGAACATACATCAAGCTCATGCGTGTTTACTCCTGAAATTGATCGCTCTGGTCGCAATCCCAGCTTTCCTTCTGACGCTGTCCAGGCCGGCCGCAGGAGTCGCCCAAAATGCGGCGAGATCGGATAAGGTCCCGCGCCCGTCCGGCGCCTTCGCGCCGTCCAACGCAAAAACCGAAGACGGCGAATTCATCGCGGTGGAGAATTTCATTCCCGCAACCCGCTGCGCCTCGTGCCACCAAGATACTTACAAAGCATGGGAGCAATCTCTGCATCGCAATGCGGCGCGCGAGCCGTTCTATCGCGAAAGCGCCGACATCCTGCTGCGAACACGCGGCATCGAGTTCACGCGGCACTGCGAGTCCTGCCATACCCCTGTCGCGCTCTTCTCCGGCGCCCTCAGCGAAAAGAGCGCGAAGCGGGAAGCGCCATTCACCAAGCTCGACGACGAGGGGGTGACCTGCACGGTCTGCCATTCGACCACCGAAGCGCGGCTCGACGGCACAGGCAGCTTCACCGTTCGACGCCCGGCGCTGCTGGCGCGCGAGGACGGTACGCCGATCTACGGCGATTTCACCGACGAACAAATCCTGGCCGACGTTCCCGGTCACAAACGAGCCGTGATGCGCCCCCTGCTGCGGACGCCTGAATTCTGCGCCACATGCCACAAGGTGGACGCGCCGCCATCACTCAACGGCTACAAACACATCCGCGGCTTCTCGGCCTATGACGAGTGGCAGCAATCGGGCGCGTCGCTAGAAACGGTGGCGCCGTTCTACCGCCGTGAGCAGAGAGCGGATTGCCGCGCCTGCCATATGCCGAAAGTAGAGAGCGCGCATGACCGCGCGGCGAAGAACGGGCTGATCGCCTCGCATCGCTGGCTGGGCGCAAACACCGCCGCGCCGCTCTTTTACGGGCAACAGGAGCAGGTCGAAGCAACCGCGCAGTTCCTCGGCGCCAATGTCGTCGAGGTCGACATCTTCGCGCTGCGCAACGCTGCGACCGGCGAATTGATGGCCCCGCTCGACGCCAACCGGCGCTTGGCGCTCAAGCCAGGCGACGAGGTGATCGCCGAGGTGGTCGTTTCCAACCGAAACGCCGCGCACTCGTTCCCGCCAGAAGTGCGCGATTTGTATGAGGCTTGGGTGGAGTTCGAAGCCGTTGACGCCGGCGGCAAGACGATCTTCCACAGCGGCTTCATCAAACCTGACGGCATGCTCGATGAGGGCGCGCACGTCTACAAACAGATCATTCTCGATGAGCAGGGGCGCCAGATCACGCGCCATCAGATCTGGACGACCAATATCAAGGCTTACGACAACGCCCTGCAGCCGGGGCGGTCAGACATTGCGCGCTTCCGATTGCGGATTGCGGATTACGGATCGCGGAATGGTTGCGAGATTACCCTGCGTGCGAGAGTCAATTACCGTCGACTCAATCAGGAATACACGAACTACGTGCTCAAGCGGCAGCGCCGCCAGTTGACTCTTCCTGTCGTGGAAATGGCGGAAGCTGAGGTGAAGCTCTCACTGGACGACCACGCCGCCAAGAATAAGCCTTCAAAATCCACCATCCGTAATACGCAATCCGCAATCTCAAATACGCAATCCGCAATCCCAAATACTCAATGGAAACGTTGGAACGATTATGGCATTGGGCTGCTCGAACAGGCGCAGTACGGCGCGGCGGCTGAAGCTTTCCGTAAGGCTTCTTCACTCAGTCGAGGCGATTCCAATCTACTCGTCAACGCCGCGCTGGCCGAGATGGGAACTGAGCGATTCGGCGAAGAGCTGAGTCAGTATCTTAAGGCCGAAGCGCTGCTCACCAATGCGTTGAAGCTCGATCCGCAAAACTCGCGGGCGCAGTTCTACCGCGCTCAGGTCTGGCGCGCGCAGGGAAAAATAGCGGAAGCCGCCGAGGAACTACGACGACTCGCCGGCGAATATCCTCGCGACCGCGAGGTGCAACGCCAGTTCGGACAGACGTTATTCGCGCGCGGCTGCCTGGCCGAGGCGAGCGCGGCTTTTGAAACTGTAGTGAAGATCGACCCGACCGATTTCGCGGCGTGGCAGTTCCTGTCCGCGCTGTACTCCGGCGCGGGCAGGCGATCCGACGCCGAGCGAGCGCAATCGCTCTATCTGCAATGGCGCGACGACCCGGTGGCCGGCCGGATCGCCGCGAACTTCTTCGCCATACATCCGGAATGGACTGACGAGCGCATCCGCGCGCATACGCACGGACGCCACTCCGCCGGACGCCCAGTGTTGATCGGACAACAGGCCACGCCAGACAAGTGAGCAAAGCATGAATCAACGCGCCAGAAGAATATTGCTCGCAGCGACGCTGTTGTTGCTTTGCGTCGTCGCATCGCCGTCCGCGGCCCAACAACTCATGACGACACAATACGTTTATGACGAGAACGGGCGGCTGCGCGCGGTGATCGCCCCGGACGGACAGGCCGCAGTTTACGATTACGACCCTGCCGGCAACATCACCGCGATCAGGCGGCTGACGCCGGAATCCTACGAACTGCTGACGTTCTCTCCGACCGTGGGGAAGTGGGGAGATATGGTTACTTTTCGCGGCTTCGGTCTTCAAACCGTGACGGCGGTCTCTTTTAACGGCATGGCGGCGAGAATCATTCGCTCCGAGCCGACGAGGCTCATCGCCGAAGTTCCGCAAGGCGCGACCACAGGCCCAGTGACGCTCGCTTCGCCGCGCGGCCTGTTGACGACGCCGCTACCTTTCACCGTGCGCGGCGTCACCGTATCCCCGCCAACGGTCAGCCTCAACGCCGGTCAGATACGGCAGTTCACTGCGCGCGTCCTGCCCGATGAAAGCGATCAGGCCGTGATCTGGAGCGTCAATGACGTGTTAGGCGGCAATAGCGATGTCGGGACGATTACGACTGCGGGCGAATACACGGCTCCGCGCGCGCTCTTCTCAATGATCACTGTTCGCGCGACGAGCGTGGCTGATCCGGATTTGTCGGGCGACGCCTTGGTGATGGTCGGTATTGTCGAAGACCCGGCGCTACGCACCGGCTTCGCCGCCGCTTACCTATTAGTGGGACGCGAACAGCCGACGCCGCCGACGCCGATCGCCGCTATTGGCGCTGGAGTTTCCGTCGGACGCGAGTCGATCACGCCGCCGTTACCACTCGCGGCTTTGAGCTTCGTCTCGGTCGGACGCGAGCCAAACCCGCCTCCAACGAACGCCACAGCCTTGAGTGTTGGCGTCTCGGTCGGGCGCGAGCAATCAGTCCCCCTTGTGCCTGTCGCGGCAATCAGCGTGGCTGTATCGGCGTCGAAAGCGCCTATGATTACCGGAGCCACACCTAGCATCCTCTCGCGTGGCGCTAGTAACGTCACGCTGACTATCCGAGGCGCAAATTTGAACGGCGCCTCCGCAATCAGATTCATCAACGCCGCCGGCGCGGCGGATGCAAGCCTGAACGCCACAAACCTAATCCTCAGCGCGGACGGCGCCAGACTCACGGCCACGCTCAACGTCAATGCCAACGCCGGGCCGGGCCGGCGCCTGATAGTCGTAACGACGCCGGGCGGCAATTCACAGGTTTACCAAACCGGACAGAACACGATCGAGGTTACTCCATAAACGACCAAAGGCTCATTGGCCACCGCCATTGAAGAAGGAGAGTAAGCAATGAATTCAAGCAATCACAATCATCACGGTTTCATGCTCATTCTACAGCGACTCGTTATTGTCACGGCGCTGGCATCAGCCGCGCTGCTTATCACGTCCGTAACGGCGCAGATGCAAAACAAGTTCGACAGCGGCTCGACTGGCATGGATAAAGAATTCAATGCGCCGCCGACGCCTGCGGTGCAGGAGGTACAAGTACCCGAACCCAAAAGTGACTTCCCCAACTACGGAGTCTTCAACTACACCACTTACAACATTCCCGCAGGGGTGACGATCAAGTACAAACCCAATTCCAGAAACACGCCACTTATCATCCTTACTCAAGGCGATGTGACTATTGGAGGCAAGATTGACATCAGCGGCGGCAATGGCAGCGCCGCAGTCTTTGGCGCGCCAAGTCCGAACGGCGGCGGCTTGGGCGGGGTGGGCGGATTCAATGGCGGGAGAGGCGGATTCAGTTTCGATCCATTCCTTTCCGGTGTCGCAGGAGATGGCCCCGGAGGCGGCTCCCCTGGAGCAATTGGATTGGGAATTTGCGCCTCTAGTGGAGGGTTTGGCGGGCCTGGGGCCAACGGTGGTAGTAGCGCCGCTGGAGGTCAGAAGTATGGATCAAGGACTCTGATCCCGCTCATCGGTGGGTCGGGAGGAGGTGGCGGCAATGGCTCCAATGGCATCAGTGGTGGCGGTGGCGGTGGCGGTGGCGGCGCAATCCTGATTGCCAGTTCCGGCGCGATCAATTTTGGCGCCGGACAAACCCGAGGCGAAATTCTCGCCTCGGGTGGAAACGGCATCCAAACAGGCAGCAGTGTCGGAGGAAACGGTTCAGGCGGCGCCATCAGGCTTGCGGCCAACACAATCTCAGGGCGAGCGGGTCTCAACGTGGCTGGCGGATCTAATGGTTGTGGCAATAATTTTTCCGGACACGGTTACATCCGAATTGAAGCGTTCAACTACAACGGCTTTGAACCGCAAACCAGTCCGACAGTCACGGCGGACACCCCACCACAACCGATCATCAGTCTGGCGATGCCGACCACTGTCAATCCGCCGAACGCCCCGCAACTGATGATCACTTCAGTTGGCGGGAAGACCGCGCCACCCGACACCAAAGGTTCGTTTGGCGCTCCGCCTGACATCCTGCTGCCGCCGGGACAGGCCAATCCCATCAACGTCGCGCTGAAAGCCGCCAACATTCCCATCAGCACATTGGTGAAGGTCACTGTCATTCCCGAAGCGGGCGCTCGCGCGTCGGTTGACAGCTCTCCGCTAGCAGGCGCGCCGGATATGTCGACAGCGATGGCCAATGTCAACTTGCCGATGACCGGGACGAGCGTCATCACCGCGACTGTCACTTTCGATCTGCCAAAAGTCGCGCGGGCGGCGCCAATGCTCATTGACGGTGAGCGCGTACGTCGCATCGAAGTCGCTGCGGCCTTCGGCGGCAAATCCGCCGTGACTTACATCACCGAATCCGGCAAGCGGATCAGCCGGGAAGCGGAGTGACGACTCCTAGGAAAAGAGTAGGGCAAAGATGAAGATGAAAAAGGCCCGTTGCGCTATCCATCCGCCCACGAAACGAATACTACGCGCCTCCATCGCCTGGCTGCTGGCGCTGGCATTGTGCTGGCAAGCCGCGCTGCCGGCCCTGGCGGCGCGCAAAGAGCGGCGCGGGAAGCCGATCATATCCTCGCGGTCCAAATCGTCCGCGCGCCCTGTGAAGCGTCGCGCGGCGCAGACCAACTCCGTCAACGTGGTCACTGTCTCGGCTGCGAGTTTCGAGTCCGCCGTCGCTCCTGAATCCATAGTGGCTGCGTTTGGCTCATCGCTGGCGACGAAGGCTGAGGCCGCCAAATCGCTGCCCTTGCCAACCACGCTTGCCGGAACTGCGGTCACCTTGCGCGACAGCAAAGAGATTGAACACGCAGCGCGGCTTTTCTATGTCTCGCGCGAACAGGTCAATTTCCTGGTTCCTTCAGAAACCTCTCCGGGCGAGGCCGTCGTCACCATCATATCCGCCGATGGAATCATCTCGCAGGGCACGGTCGAGGTCAGCGAGGTCGCCCCGGGCGTCTTCACGGCCAATTCCACCGGTCGCGGCGTTCCGGCGGCCAGCCTGATTCGCGTCAGAAACGGACAACTGATTTACGAATCGCTGTTGGAGCCTGATCCGGTGAGCGTCTTTCGTCCGCGCCCGATTGATCCCGGCCCTGACAGTGACCGGTTGTTCCTCGTCCTCTATCTGACCGGAGTGCGGCGCGCTCCCGACCCCAACAAAGACGGCAATGCCAACGAGAGCGTCCGCGTCATCATCGGCAATCTGGAAATCACGCCCGATTACGCGGGGTCGCAAAGGGAGTACGAAGGACTGGATCAGATCAACGTCGAATTGCCGCGCAGCCTTGCCGGGCGCGGGCGGTTGGATGTCGTCGTCACGGTCAACGGGTTCAATTCATCGAACGTTACTGAGATCGAATTCGGCCCGCTCGCCGGCGCCGCGCCGCCTCAGATCGGTGGTTTCAGTCCGACCACGGCGACAGCCGGAGAGACGATCACTATCAACGGCTCTGGCTTTTCGGCAAACCCCGCTGAAAACCTCGTGCGCATCGGCGGCTTGGAAGCCTCGGTCACCGCGGCCTCGGCCACTCAACTCACCGTGACCGCGCCCTTCGGCGTTGAGACCGCCCCGATCACCGTGCGCATGCCGCAGGGTGAAGGCGCGAGCGCGGGCAATCTGCAGGTTCGCACGTCGCTCAGCGGACAGGTCGAAACGACCAGTCGCCAACCTCTGGCGGGCGTCACGGTCAAAGCCGGCGCCAGCCAGACGACCACCAACGCCGAAGGCGTATTCCTATTGACCGGCATGTCGCCGGGCATGGCCGTCGTCGAGATTGATGGCGGCGGCGCTCAACCCGCTTCGTCATACCCCAAGGTACTGCTACGCGCCAAGGTCGACGCCAGCCGCGACAACCAGATCGCGCGCCCCATCGCGTTGCAATTCACTGCGGGCGCGAGCGTTTCGGTGAGCGATGCGGGCGCCTTAACTGAAGACTCGATCATCGTTCCAGCCGCGACCGGGCCAGTCGCGACCGGGCCAGCCACGACCGGGAACCGGTCATCACTCACGGCGGCTGAAGCGGGCAGCGTGATCTTCGATCTGCCTTCTGGCGCGACGGTCTCTTTCCCCGACGGCGCGGCCACTGGACGGCTTGTGTTGACGCAACTCGAAAACAGCCGCGCGCCGGTCAGCCTGCCCAGAGGCCATTTCAGCTCGAACATCCTGCAGATCGCCCCTTACGGCGCGACATTCAGTCAAGGCGGCAGGATCGTCTTTCCCAACAGCGACGGCCTCGCCGCAAGCGCGACAGTCAAACTCTTCAAGCTCGATCAGAATCCGACCAGCGAAAAACTGGGCAATTTCATCGAGGCGGGCGCGGCCACGGTCTCCTCCGATGGCAAGACGATCGAAACGCGAGCAGGCGTGATTACGGAGTCGGGTTGTTACTTCGTCTCGGCGCCGCGTTCCATTCAAACCTTGATCGGGCGTGTGGTTGACGGCGGCGCTCCCGTGCGACGCGCCTTGGTGACGGCGCGCGGTCAGGAATCTTTGACCGACGGCAATGGCGGCTTCACGCTTCGATACGTTCCTGCGCGGCAAGGAGACACCGCGCGGATTGACGCAGCATACCTGCGACCGAAAGGAAGAGCCGAGCGCGTCGCGCGCGATTTCACCATCCCGGTTACCATTCTCCCGGTCGGCTTTGTCAGAGTCACGCCTGACCTGGCGTTGCCCGGCGCCGAAGACAACCGTCCGCCGGTCATTATCGCGCCCACCAGCCTGAGCGTAGCCGTTGGCGAAGCCGTCGAGGTCGATGTCTTCGCCTTTGACCGCGACAGCGATCAGAAGACGTCGCTAGAGCCCTCCGGCCCGTTGTTCGCGACTTTGAATCCTCCGGGCTGCGACGCCTGCAAGTTGCGCGTCGCGCCTGGCGACAACAATGCGGGCGCCTTCACGATCACGCTGACGGCCAGAGACGGAGCAGGCGCCTCCACAACGCATCCCATCGCGCTCAACGTCACCGCGCCCGCGCCGCGCATCATTGATTTCAATCCGAAGAGCGGCGTGATCGGCAGCGAAGTTGTCGTCACCGGCTCGTCGCTCAAATCGGCGCTCGGCAATCCAACAGTCACTTTCGCCGGAGCGAACGGGACGCGGCTCCAAGCCTTCGTCTCCACCCCAGCCAGCGCAAACGAAGTCAAAGTCACCGTGCCGAATGGCGCCGTGACCGGCGCAATCGATTTGACCACCTCGCTGGGTCGAGTGGTCACGCCCGGCGTTTTTACTGTCGATCCGTCGCAGAGCTTCACGCTGACGGTTGAGAATCCGACCGCAACCGCTCTGCAAGGCGGAACTGGGACGTTCGTCGTCAGGCTCAACAGCAGCGCGCCCAATTTCTCGCAAGTGGCCAAACTGTCGCTCGCTGGCGCGCCAACCGGGGCGGAGGTGAAATTCGAGCCGGAACAAATCACCGCCGGGGCGACTTCAACGATGAGCGTCGGCCTTCTCGCCAACACGCCGTCACGCAACTACGAACTGACGATCAGCGCCAAAGCCATCGTTGACGGCGTCGAAATGACGCGCACAGTTCAGGCTACGCTCACGGCGCAGCCCGTGACGCAGACCACGCTGTCGGGCCGCGTGCTCTCGACAAAGAATGAGCCTATTCCCGGCGTAATGGTAACGCTCGACGGCCAATCGGACACAACCGACGCCGCAGGCTCGTTCATACTTCGAGGCGTCAACGCCGGTCCCGCTCGACCGGTAATGGTTGACGGCAGCAAGGCCGCAGTGCCTGCAAATCGCACCTATCCCATCATCAAAGAGCCGATCAACATTGTGGCCAATCAGGCCAATGTCATGCCTTACATCTTCTACCTCCCGGAGATCGATAACCGCGAGCCGACGATGATTGATCCGAGCAAGGAAACAAAAGTGACTACCAGCGAGGCGCCGGGGCTGGAATTGAAAATTCCAGTTGGGGGGCTTGAAGACCTCAATGGAAACGGCGTGCCTTCGGCCACGCTCACCTGTGTTGAGATTGACCGAACTCCGGCGCCGCTTCCCACAGGCGTCGGCGCCAATATGGTTTACACCGCACAGCCGGGCGGATCGCGACCGAAGATGAAGCCCGACGGCACGAGACCGGTGATGCCGGTAACCTATCCCAACCTCGCCGGAGCCAATCCTGGAACGCGCATCGCATTATGGAACTTCGATCACAAAATGGCACAGTGGTACATCTACGGTTATGGCAGGGTCAGCGCCGATGGCCGCCTGATCGAGCCTGAGCCTGGGACCGGATTGCCCGATTTCTCCTGGCACTTCCCCAACGCCGCGCCCGAAGGCAATCCCGCGCCCCCGGATCAATGCCCGAGCGCTCGCACCGGCAATACCGTCGACCTGGCGACCGGAGTCAAAATCGAGATGAATACGGACATCTCTTTCGGCGGCGCGCGGGGCGGCCTGGAATTGACCCGCATCTACTCGAGCGATCTGGGGATTTTTTGCGATAGTTGCGCGTTTGGACGCGGCGCGCGGCACAATTACGACATCCGGCTGACGGGAAGCTTCCAATCGGGTGGCGCAGGGCGGCTTAGGATGCCTGAACAAGGAACCGGCCGGCTCTTCAGTTTCGCTGGCCCAGGCCCGAGCGGCTCGCTGCTCTTCACTACAACTGCGACCAGCGGCCAACTCGCCGACGTGATCACGAAGCTGGCCAACGGAACGTTTGAGTACCGCAAAGGCAATGGCGAGGTGTGGCGATTCGACTCCCAGGGCAGGCTGACGGCGATGGTTGATCGCAATGGCAACACTACGACGCTCAGCTACACGGGCGCTAACTTGACGCGCGTCACCGACACGGTCGGGCGCTCGATCAACCTCGAATACGCCGGCTCCCTCATCTCGCGCGTCACCGATCCGCTGGGCCGTGTGTGGCGATACAATTACAACGGGGAGCTCCTTACCACGGTTACTGACCCTCTTGGTTTTACCACAACTTACAGCTACACGTTCCCCAGCCTGCTCACGTCCGTGACAGACGCGCGAGGCATTGTCAAAAAGAAGATTACCTATTTGAGGGGCGGCGACGGCGCGCTGCGCGTGAGCAAACAGGAGTTTGCCGACGGCGGCTTCGAGACTTATGACTATAAATTCTCGGGGACGGTGGTGACCGAAGCGAAGGTGACAGGCGCGCTGGGCCGCGTGATGATCAAACGCTTCAACGCCGCCGGCTA
>Ga0126377_10003487_pt1 | contig 11150 bp, 7 predicted proteins | sample PanSoiMetPlot_22_FD_92647 | JGI IMG/M metagenome (GOLD analysis project Ga0126377, IMG submission 92647) | Tropical forest soil microbial communities from Panama - MetaG Plot_22 | ecosystem: Environmental > Terrestrial > Soil > Tropical forest > Bulk soil | place: Panama | collected 2016-02-17
AAGTCGTAGTCGTCGTTAATCAGCCCTGGTATCGGCGTGGGGCTGCAGTCGTACGTCGGGTTGTAGGCGTCGTCGAACGCCTGATTGAATCCGGCGCCCCGGTTTGTCGGCACGGCAGGCGGGTTGGGTTTGCCGTTGAGTGGGCCCTTGCGGTGCCAGATGCCGGGCAGCTGCGGAATCACCGCTTGGCCTGCGCCGGACTGAGCGTTGACTGGTGGCGTGAAGGCGATGATCACCGCCGCCGCCATCGCTCCCGTCACAATGGCTCTTCGCGAAGAGTTGCCGTTGCGCGCGTGCCTCATTTGCTGGCTCCGACTCGCCGATGTTCGGCTGAAGTGCGGGCAACCATAGCGCCTGAATTGGTGCGTGTCAAACGCGGGTTAAAGCCAGTGATGTCGATCCAGCCAGCCAAGCAACCTTGAGTTGGCCCTATTCGTCGTTGCCCCCGGTCTTCTTGCAAATTCCATAGACGCTTCTCGACGAAAGATCGGGCGGTCGCCACCGTTGTTCTATCGAATGGGGTTTCACCATGAATATTTCTTGAATTGCCAGTTGCGCTGCCGCACTCTTACGACCGCGCCGCTGCGTCCGAGCGTTACCAAGGGTGGAGGATGCCATGGCTGACATTTTTCTGAGCTATGCGAAAGAGGATCGCGCGCTGGCACGGACCATCGCGAAGATCCTCGAGAGCTGCGGCTGGTCAGTCTTCTGGGACCGCAAGATCACCGCTGGTGACGACTGGCGCCAGGTTGTTCAGTCGGAATTGGATGCCGCAGGCGCGGTCATCGTCCTCTGGTCTCACACCTCCGTCGCAAGTACCTGGGTGCTCGAAGAGGCCGAACGCGGCCGAACACGTCTCGTGTCGGTGCTGACCGCGGACGCGACGCTCCCGATCGGGTTCGGCAGTGTGCAAGGGGTTGATCTCATTGGTTGGCAGGGCGGTCGCGCCGAGGATATCGCGCTACTGGTTGATGCGATTGCCAGGACACTGCAACGCCCACCGCAGCACGCCCCGCGAATTCCCCCGTCCCCATTTCGTAAGCGTGTCATCGCGCTGGCAGCCAGTCTGTTGGTGGCGCTCGTCGCAGGTGTTCCGGTCTTCCGCGCACTCAGGACGCCCCCGCCGTGGATGAACCAGGAGATCGTCCTCGACACGTCGAGCGGCATGAAAAACGACTTCGACGGTAAACCCTCGAAGCTCGACGCCGCACTCAATGCTCTCGGCAAACGCGTACTGCCCGATGGGGACAATCTCGCGCTGCGCGCCTTCGGAGGTCCCTGTCGCCAGGAGGGCGAGAGCCGCTTGCTGGTTCCATTCGGCACCAATCGGCGTCGTCGGATCGAGAGCGCATCGAGCAGCCTTGTACCGGGTGGCGAATCTACGCTGCTGTCGGGTGTCATTGCTGCGCTCACAGATATCGAACCGCTGCCGCATACGCGGCGGATTATCGTCATCACGGGCCACGCCGACCAGTGTTACGACGAAGCGATTCGGGAGCTCAAACAGCGCTTCGAGAAACAGCCGAAAATGGAGGGAAAGGAACCGGTCACGCTGGAGATGCGGTTCATTGGCCTCGCGGTGCCGGCCGCGGATACTCCCAAAATTCAGCAGATCAGCAATACGGTGGGAGGCCAAGCCTACTTCGTCAACACCGTGTCGGAATTGAATGACGTGCTGGAGTACGTGCTCGAGTTCGAGCCCGCGGTCGCGCACGTCAAGAATGTATGGAGCATTGTTGACGAAGTCGGCAAGTCATTGAATGAGGTGGCGCAGAACATGAACGCCGGGAAAGTCGACGAAGCAATGAGCATTCTGAACGCCGGTCAGGTCCGGTACTCAGACATGCGCCCGTCGTTTGACTCGCTCGCCGGACTCCAGCCGTCGGTAAACTTCCAACGGTTCTATAAGCTCGCCGCCTTGAACAGGACCCTGCAAGAAGGGGCCTTTGCTGCCGGTCGTGCCTGGAGCCGCCTCGGCGCACCGCCGAAGGACACACAGTCGCCGGGCTACGAAGACTCGGTGAAGAAGTGGAATGATCTCGTGGCGCAGTGGAATGAAATCATCGGCAAATATAACGTCAATATCAACGAGATGAACCGGCTGACGAACGATATCGTGAACGAGGCGCGTCGGCGCGGTTGATTGGCGGCCAGCCAAACCTACTTGGGGGCGTCGGACGCGGCACACTCCGCGCACAACGCATAGTCGGTGAGTGTCACATCGGGCTCGGTCATGCGACCGTCGGTGCGTCTAGACTAACCGCGGAGTGCGAGAAGGCGGCTGGCGTTCTGCGTGACCCACGCCTGCACGTCCCTGGCGAGAGCGTTGGCACATACCGTCCACGAATTCGGTGCACCCTTCTTGGCGGCGTCACGTGCACCGCGATCGTCGAGGCCAACAAAGATCTTTCTGTAGCAGGAAGGGGACTTACTTTCCTTCGTGGCGCTTGTGACAGCTTCGCCACAGGCTCCCACCGTGAGCATCGCTTCGATATACCGCTCGTTTGCGTGGAGCATGACTGGCGATACGACAACATTGGGGTCGAGCCCTTGCAGTACCGCCGTCAGTTCCGCGTACCCCGTTCCGCGTCCGAGCACTGTCAGAACCGCATCGCTCTCTTGCTGGCGGTCGACGAGGCGAACCGTTTCTACGGCACCGAGTGCTTCGCGAACGAACCCTTTCGTTTCGACCAACACGTCAGTGGCATCGGCGAAACCGCTGGTCATCGGAAGCGTGACAAACACAGCGGCACGATCCGCGCCTTGCTGTTCTGCCCTGACGGTTCCAGCATTTCCGGTCGCAATGAACGTGATGACGATCGCTGAGGCGCCGGCTAGGCGAAGCATCACTTGTGTTCTTCCTTCTTCACCGACACGTGCAAGGCCGATTCCGGTGCGAGGTCGTATCGATAGTCCGCGAGGGTTACAGGGGAGCGACTATCCGATTGCAGATTTGCTGTCAGCGCTGCGAAAAGCGTAACCAGCGTGCAGCACTCACGCGGAAATATCTGCCGGTCCACGCATGCGCGGCCAGCGCCTGGCTGAAAAGTGCGGGCGAGCTCGGCTCGCGAGACGCCCTCACCCGATTTGGTCGCGAATCAGAATCGCGATCTGATAGGCGCTTCGATCTTGATCAGGTCGATATCGAACACCAGCATGCCGCGGGGCTTGCCGCGCTCGCCCCTGTAGGCTGCCTTCTCGGGAATCCAGAAGCGCGTGCGCTCGCCCTCGACCATCAGTTGCAGACCTTCCGTCCAGCCGCGGATCACGTTATTCAGGTCGAGCGTGACCGGGGCGCCTTTCACCACGGTGCTGTCGAACAATTCGCCGGCGGTCGTCCAGCCGCTGTAGTGGACAGTGACGCTGTCACGCGCCGCCGGACGCCGTGTTCCCGTGCCGGCTTTGATCACCTTGTAATACAGCCCTGATGGAGTGCTTCGGGCATCGGCCGGCGGCGCGGCGACATCGGGCGGTGCCACGTTCGGCGTTCGGCGCATGTCGATCAGTTCGATGTCGAAGACAACGGTGCCGGTGGGCCGGCCGGCCTGCCCGTTGAAGGCGAGATCCTGCGGGACCCAGCAGCGCCTGGTTTCGCCGACGGTCATCATCAGCACGCACTCGCGCCAGCCGGCCATGACGCGATTCAAGGCAAACATGTTCGGCATGCCGCGCGCGCGGGAACTGTCGAACAGCCGGCCGTCGCTCGTCCACCCGGTGTAGTGCACGGTGACAAAGTCGGTCTCCTGAGGCTTCTCGCTTCCAGTTCCTGGCGTGACGATCTTCGAGACGAGACCAGAAGGAGTCTTGACCGCCTCCACTGACGGCGCCGCCACGTCGGCTGGAGCGGGAACGTCCGGCGGCCGCTGGGCAAACGCGATCGAGGTCGCCAGCAGAGCCATCGCGGTCGTGAGAAGTCGTCGCATCAGATGGCTGGTTGGCGCGCGAATCATATCAGGCGGGTGAGCTGCTGGCGGGCTCGCCTCATCCGCGTCTGAGACCGAACACGTCGAGCGGGACTTCACAGCTCTGCGGTCAAGCCGGTATTGATTCCGCGAATCTGAGGTCGTAACTTGACGGCAGATGCCAATGACCCACCACGCCGAGGAGGTGATGGCGATGATAGCGTTGAGCTTCATCGACCTCCGCGCACAGTATCAGGCGGCGATGCGGATGCTCGAAACCGCCGAGAAGAGACTCTTGAAGTGTCGGCAACCGCAAGACGACGCGGCGTTTCGGGGGGCTGTGTCCGCGTTGCGTCAAGAAGTCACGGCGCTTTCAAATACCAATCGGTCGGTCCGTGAAGTCCTCGACGAAGTTGCGCGAGACGCAGATCGCCTGACGCCTGAATCCGTCTGAGCTCGCGTTTTCGCTCGCGAACCTAGCGCGTCAGCGTCATCGTCATGTTGATGTTGTAGCAGGTACGGGATGTCGCGCTCATCGAAATCCGCAAGTCCTTGCCAAAGAACCCTCCGCTCGCGCTGACGGTATAGACGCCACAGGAATCCGTGTAGGTCGTCGTTGCCTGCCCCAGGGCTCCCGTTGCGTCAATGGACAGTTGGCCAAAAGGAACGCTCATGTTTCCACATGCTCCGGCAAGTACGATTGGTGCGATGCTGATCGTGTTTCCGGATTGAGTGATGCTCGTGGTCGTTGGGCAGACCACAGACTGACCGAGTTCTGGCAGCGATACCGTTGTGCTCCCTGAGTAATTCCCCGCCACATTCGGCGTGCTCGAACTGGGGCCTGTCAAATTGGTGCCCTCTCCGCCGCCGCATGCCGCAACCACCAGCGCGAACGCAACGAGTGAACGCTTACGCATGAAACGCGAACCCTCCACTGCGCGGTATCGGCGTCACGACAACCGTTCGCTATCGGCCTCGCACGGACACGCAATAGCGTGAACGCCCAAAGCCCCCCAACCGCCAGGTGCTCAGGCCGCAAGCAAACCACGTATCATCCCGCCGTGAACGTGCGATAGCGATTCCCCGAGCTCGATTCACACTGACCCACTACCCGCTAGCCGGGGCAATAGAGGTGCAGCGCCCGATGATCGTCGCGGCCGGATGTGTTGCGGTCATTGCCGCTGTCGTGGCTCTGATCTGGACGATGCAGCGGTCGCTGATCTACTTCCCAGTCAGTGACGTGCCGGCGCCCGGCGAAATTGGTCTGACCGACGTCGAGGCAGTGACGTTCAAGACAATCGACGGTCTCACTCTGAGCGGATGGTTCTTCGCGGCATCTGGACCACCGCATGTCACCGTCCTCGTCTTCAACGGCAATGGCGGCAACCGAGCATATCGTGGGCCATTGGCGGCAGCCCTTCAACGGCAGGGATTTCAGGTGCTGCTCTTCGACTATCGGGGTTACGGCGGAAATCCAGGAACTCCGTCGCAGAACGGGCTGACCGCAGACGCGAGGGCGGCGCGAGCGTACCTGGCCAGTCGCTCCGACGTCGATCTCTCACGGCTGGTGTACTTTGGCGAGTCACTTGGAACGGCAGTGGCCGTCGGTCTTGCCGTCGAATACCCACCGGCCGCCCTTGTCCTGCGATCGCCCTTCACGTCAATCGCCGATGTGGGCCAGTATCACTATCCGTTTCTGCCGGTGCGGCTTCTTCTCCGGGATCGGTTCTCGGCGATCGATCAGATTCGCGAGATTCGAGTGCCACTGCTTGTCATCGCCGGCGCCCAGGATCGAATCGTACCGATGGACAACACCCGGCGGCTGTTCGAGGCGGCGACAGCTCCGAAGACACTCCTTGTCGTTCCAGACGCGGATCACAATGACTACGAGTTGCTTGCGGGAGACAAGATGATCCAGGCGATCGTCCGTTTTCTTCAGCCGCTCACGTGATCGGTTTTGAGAAGGTGTCGTCCGATCGCTCGATGGATCAGCGAACAGAGAAGCGCTCTTCGTGCAGCAGAACGCCGTCTCCGGTTCTGAGCTCGACCCTCCACTCGCCGCCGCTGTCGCTGGACATCATTGCGCGACTGAAGGCGCGGTCACCGGCGCGTGGACTGGCCTGAACGCGGAGTTCTACGGATTGGTACAAGCGATTCTCGCGATACCAACGATGCTGGATCGTTGTCGGGGTCGTGGACGTGACCTGCGTATAGAAGAACAGCGGACCCGGAGGAATCGGACGGTCCGGAGGGTCGCATGCAAAGTCCTCGAGGTCGGCGCAGAGCCGTGCCTTGACCACCGTTAGTCGCGCGGGTGTCGGCGCCTCTGTGGTTCCGCGGACGCTCACTGCATCGGGGCTGCGTTCACCGATCCTCGCGGTCTCTCGCGGTACCGTGGTCGGTGCCGCGGGCACGATCGGTTGCGGCGGGGCGGGCGTCTCCCGCGGTGAGTCTGTCACGATCGGTGATGGAGACTGAGCTTGTCCGCTCGAATTGAGCCACGGACGGACCGCGGTGAGAATCACGATTAGCATGACCGCCGGACCCAGCCCGCCGATCGCAAGAGGACGTATGAATCTGCTCCGCATCAGCGGCTGCACGTCTTGCGGTTCCGGGGGCGACGGCGGTTCAACCGGTGGATCGACTGCAGTTGGCGGGAGCAACTCGACCTGTTTTCCGCGAGCGTCACAGAAATCCTGCAGGTTCTTTCGACTCGTGGCGACAAACGGGTGGTCTGGGTTTAGTGCCGCCGTGGCGATGCCATAGGCGCGGCGAAAACAAACCTCCGCGTCAACCGGATTGTCATTGATCTCGCATACGACACCGAGATTGTTCAGAGTGTTAGCAAGGTCCGGATGCAGCGGACCGAGGGTGGCCTCCTGCAACGCGGCAGCCTCACGTAACAGCGCTTCAGCGGACGCGTAGTTGCCAGCGGCCGCAGACTGTTCCGCCGCTTCGATGATGGAGCGAGGTTCGCGCGGTTCCGGCATGCACGTCACCAGGGGGGAACCGACTTCGCCATTGTAGGACGACGGTTCCGCGCGTCGTCACCCGGTGCCGCAAAAACGATGACAATGCGCGCAAAATCGCGCGATGGCGTCCGGCGATCGTCAGTGACGAAACCAGCGGGACATCACGCGTTTGTGACTGGTGGGCGTTTCTGCCGTCCCACGCTTGCGACTGGTCAGCGTCTCTGACGTGGTTGGCTGTGGCCGGTCATCCCAGACGCTGAGTGGCAGACGTAATTTCACGACCATGTTTCCCGGTGGTTCGACCGTCAACCACAAATGCCCGCCACATTCCTGGAGCAGCTCCTGAAGCGCTCCCAGATCCACTCCAGGTCTTTCGGAAGCGATGTCGCTCGAGCTCGGTTCAGCCGTATTGATCTGAAGCGTTCCCGCGCCCGCCATCTCGCGTCTCATCGCAGTGACGGTAATCAGCGCGTGGTGACCTCGACGCACGTTGGGATGGTCTGCGATGAACTTCTGATCGACGACGACGGTGTCAAGTTCAATTCTCAGCCGCCCACCGCCTGGCATCCGTTCGCGGCCGTAGCTGGCCAGATTGACGAGGAGTCTCTCGACACGGTCAGCCTTCATGTCCACGTTGAGGGCGGATGACGTCTTCGATAGCTCGAGTTCAACGTCATCTCCCGCAACGTGCTTCAGAACGGGTTTCAGATCGCGTAGCACCCTGTTCAACTCGACCGGCTTGAGCGCACTCGTCTGTTCGTCGCCGTGCGCAGTGAGCCGCTCAAGGTAGCTGGCCGCTCGCGCGACCTCACCAAGCAGCCGGTCTCCCCGTTTTCGAATGGCGGTATCGTCGCTGACCGCCATCAGCCACTCCTGGCCATCCTCATGGACATCCCGGAGCAGTCTTCCGCACGTGATAGCAATTTCCGAGGCCAGCCGCGCAACTGCCTCCATGCGGTGCGCCTGGGCAAGTCTGTCCTCGAGCACGCACGCATTCGTGACGTCCTCGACGGCGATCTCGATCGCGTCAGGGCCACACTCCACGGCCGACAGTCGCACGACCAGGCGCTCACCGTTTCGCTGCTTCCATGCCGTCTCGACCGATTGCCGCGTCTTCGTGCTGAGGCAGCGCTCGAGGAGCCAGGAGAGATCGTCCGTTGATTCGAAGACCGTGTTCACAAAATCCGCGCCCCGCAATTCATCGGGCTCGCGATAGCCGACCAAGTTCGCTAATGCACGGTTCGCATCGGCGAGCGCGCCGTCTCGAGTGCACCGCCACAGCGCGAGCGGCGCGTGCTGGAACTGCCGGCGAAGTTCTCGTCGTCCTTCGTCGAGTTGCTTCTCCAGATCCTCGATGCGTGCGTCGCGTTCGCCGCCCTCGACGACGAGCTTCGCCAGTGCATCGGCATGCTCGCCCGTGACGCGGTCGAGCGTCTGCTGAAATTCCAGACGCGCCTTCTCGAGGTTGTGTGTGGTCTCGGTCAGTTCCGCGGCGAGCCGTCGGCCCTCGGTTTCCGCGGTCGAGCGGGCTCGGTCAAGACCATCGCGCTCGTTCTGAAAATCGATCTCGCGACGGCGCGTTTGTTCGCGAATCGTCGCCAGCGATTCATGAGCCGCGTCACGTGCGGCGTTGAGATTCTGGATCTCGTTCAGCAGCTCCGCCTGACGCTCGTTATGGACCTGTCGCTCGTTGGCGAATTCTTGTTCGAGACGCGTGACCTCATCACGGCCGCGCGCGGTGAGGGTCGCGATTTCGTCGCGGAACCGTTGCTCGGCGTTCGCAGCCGCCGAGCGCATCTCAACGACCGTGTGGTCCAGTGCGTCACGACGCGCGATTTCCTGCACCAGCCGCTGCTCGACGTCAGCGCGCGTCGTCCGCTCGTGACCGAGCAGCCGTTCGAATTCGGCGTCACGTTCGGCGGCCCTCGTTTCGGCGGCCAGACGCTCTTGGCGGGCGCCTTCCTCGGCGTCTGTCAACGCTGCCGCCGCGTCGGTCAGTTGCCGCTCGAGCGTGCTCCGCACGGTGGCGGCGTCGGTGAGTTGCGAGGTGAGCTCGGCTTCGCGTTGCGTGAGGCGCTCGATGTCGATCGCATGTGCGTAAATCGTCCGCTGCGCTTCATCGAGCGAAGCCTTCAGCTCGCTCGCCTCGTGACGAAGAGTGTTTCTGGCTTCGGCAGCGTCCGCCAATTGGGTATCGAACTGCGCCTGGCATTCGGCCCGCTCTGTCGCAGCGGCCGTCATCGCCAACGTGTGCTTTAGTTCCGCCTCACGCAGGGCCGCTTCGACCTGCGTGAGCCGCTGCTCGACGTCCGTACGCGCGGTGCGTTCGAGACCGATCACTCGATCGAATTCGGCCTCACGCTCGGCGGCTCGTGTATCAGCGGCCAGACGATCTCGGCGGGCACCTTCCTCGGTGTCCGTCAACGCTGTCGCCGCGTCGGTCAGTTGCCGCTCAAGGGTATTCCGGATGATCGCGGCTTCGGTGAGCTGCAAGGTGAGCTCGGCTTCGCTTCGCGTGAGCCGCTCGACGTCGATCACACGTGCCTGAATCGTCTGTCGCGCCTCATCACGTGCCGCCTTCAGCTCGCCAGCCTCGCGATTAAGCGTGTTATGGGCTTCGGCCGCCTCCGCCAACTGGGCATCGAACTGCGCCTGGCATTCGGCGCGCTCTGTCGCCGCCTCAGCCAGTTGCCGCTCGAGGGTGCTCTGCAGTGTCACGGCTTCGGCGAGTTGCGAGCTGAGGTCCACTTCACGTTGCGTGAGACGCTCGATTCCGATGAGTGCCACCGCATGGTCGCGCTGAGCCGCTGCCAGCGCAGTGTCAACATCGGCGAAGCGCCGTCTGAGCTCATCGCGCGTCGCCGCCATCTGCGACAACTCAATTTCGAACTGCGCCTGGCGTTCAGCCCGGTCTGTCGCCGCCGCCGTCATGGCCCATGTGTGCTTTTGTTCCGCTTCGTGTAGGGCCGCTTCGACCTGTGCGAGCCGTTGCTCGACCTCGGCGCGCGTCGTCCGCTCGTGACCGATCAGCCGTTCGAACTCGACGTCCCGTTCGGCGGCTCTCGTTTCGGCGGCCAAACGGTCTCGGCGGGCGCCTTCCTCGGCGTCTGTCAACGCGGTCGCCGCGTCGGTCAGTTTCCGCTCCAGGGTGCTCCGCATGGTCGCGGCTTCGCTGAGCTGCGACGTCAGATCGGCTTCGCGTTGCGTTCGTCGATCGACTTCGGTGGCGGCCGCCGTATGGTCACGCTGAGCCGCCGCGAGCGCAGTTTCAACATCGGTGAAGCGCCGTCTGAGCTCATCGCGCGTTGCCGCCATCTGCGACAACTCGTTCTCGAACTGCGTCTGACGTTCGGCTTGCTCTGTCGTCGCGGCCGTCATGGCCGACGCGTGCTGTTGTTCCGCCTCGCGCAGAACCGTTTCGACGTGCCCCAGCCGCTGCTCGACTTCGGCGCGCATCGCGCGTTCGCCATCGATCAGTCGTCGGAATTCGGCCTCACGTTCGGCGGCTCTTGTCTCCGCGTCAAGACGATCTCGGCGCGCGCCCTCGTCGGCGGCCTTCGCCGCGTTCGCCGCGTCGCCCAGTTGCCGCTCGAGGGTGCTGCGCATCGCCGCGGCTTCGGTCAGCTGCGAACTGAGCTCCGCTTCGCGTTGCGTAAGTTGCTCGACTCTGGTGACTGCGGCCGTATGGTCGCACTGAGCCGCTGCCAGCGCGGTTTCAACATCGCGGAAGCGGCGTTTAAACTCATCGCGCGTTGCCGCCATCTGCGACAACTCGATCTCGAATTGCGTCTGGCCTTCGGCCCGCTCTGTCGCCGCTGCCGTCATGGCCGACGCGTGCTGTTGTTCCGCCTCGCGCAGCGCCGTTTCGGCGTGCGCGAGCCGTTGCTCGACTTCAGCGCGTGTGGCGCGCTCGTGGCGGAGCGCTCCCTCGAATTCGAGCTCACGTTCGGCCGCTTTCGTCGCGGCGGTCAGACGGTTTCGGCTCGCACTTTCGGTCGCGTCCTTCAACCTTTCGGTCGCGTCCTTCAACGCGTCCGTTGCGTCGGTCAGTTGCCGTTCGAGAGTGTGTCCGATCGCTGCGGCGTCGGCGAGCTGCGAGGTGAGCTCGGCTTCGCGCTGCGTCAGTCGCTCGAGGTCCGCGGCATGTGCTTGAAGGGTCTGCCGGGCCTCATCGAGTGCCGCCTCTCGTTCACGCGCCTCGCGGTCGAAGGTGTTTCGGTCCTCGACAGCCTTTGCCAAGTCGGCGTCGAATTGTGCCTGGCGTTTAGCCAGGAGT
>Ga0126377_10003488_pt1 | contig 11150 bp, 10 predicted proteins | sample PanSoiMetPlot_22_FD_92647 | JGI IMG/M metagenome (GOLD analysis project Ga0126377, IMG submission 92647) | Tropical forest soil microbial communities from Panama - MetaG Plot_22 | ecosystem: Environmental > Terrestrial > Soil > Tropical forest > Bulk soil | place: Panama | collected 2016-02-17
AAGCTCGATCCGCTGGTCATGCTGGTGCCGATCGCGGCGGTACTGTTCGTGTTCGGCTACGCGCTGCAGGCCGGCATCATCAACCCCTTCATCAGCCGCCCCGAGCACAGCCAGTTCATGCTGCTGGTGGCGATCGCGATCATCATCGTCAACGTGCTGCTGATGATATTCGGGCCGGACGCCCGTAACGTGCAGACGTCCTACGCCTTCGACAGCTTCCAGGTCGGGTCGCTGATCGTCGACGCCACCAAGGTCTATGCCGGCGTTGCGACCTTCATCGTCGCCGCGGCCCTGTTCGCCTTCTTCCGCTTCACGCTGATCGGCAAGGCGATCCGCGCCTGCGCCGACAACTATACCGGCGCGCTGGTGGTAGGCCTCGACGTCAAGCGTCTCTACTCGCTCACCTTCGGGCTCGGCGCTGCCTGCGTCGGGGCGGCCGGCTGCATGCTGATCCTGCTGTTCGACGTGACACCCGCGGCCGGCCCCGCCTTCACGCTGCTCGCCTTCATCATCGTGATCACCGGCGGGCTCGGCTCGATGCCCGGAGCGCTGCTCGGCGGTGTGCTGATCGGCCTTACCGAGGCGATGGCCGGTCTGTTCTTCACCCCGTCGGCCAAGAGCATGTTCTCCTTCGGCCTCCTGGTACTGGTGCTGCTGTTCCGGCCGCAGGGCATCCTCGGAAAGCGGCTGGCATGATCGCGCGGTTGCTCGAGGGGGTGCAACGCCGCAGCCTCGCGCTGCTCACGCTGCTGCTGGCGGGGCTGATCGCTGCGCCATGGCTCGCCAACGACTATCTGCTGACGGTCCTCATCACCATCCTCTATTTCGCCTATACCGGCCAGGCGTGGAACGTGATGATGGGCTTCGCCGGGCAGCTCTCGCTCGGCCACGCGCTCTATGTCGGGCTTGGCGCCTACGCGACCGCGGCGCTCTACGTGCATTTCGGCATCGCACCGTGGATCGGGCTTCCCGCCGCGGTCGCGATCGCGGTCGCGGCCGGCGCGCTCATCGGCTTTCTCGCGTTCCGTTTCGGCGTCGGCGGCGTCTATTTCGCGATCCTCACCATCGCCTTCGCCGAGTTCGCGCGCATCGGCTTTGATCATTTCCGATGGGTCGGCGGTTCCAGCGGTTTCTTCCTGCCGGTCGCCAACTACGCCCGCAACGATCTCTGGAATCTGCGCGGCAACCCGACCATGTTCTACTACCTGATGCTGGCGCTGACGGTCGCAGGCTTCGTGCTCTGCCACGTCCTGCTCAAGAGCCGCATCGGCTACTACTGGCAGGCGATCCGCGAGGACGAGGCGGCCGCCCGCTCGCTCGGCGTCAATACGTTCCGCTACAAGATGATCGCCGTGGTTATTTCCGCCGGCATGACCGCGGTCGCCGGCATGTTCTTCGCGTTCTACTACAACAACCTGTTTCCGGAGCAGGTGTTTCACATCTCGCGCTCGATCGAGCTGATTCTTGGTCCCATCATCGGCGGCATCGGCACGCTGTTCGGCCCGATCATCGGCGCGTTCCTGCTGACCGGGCTGTCCGAGCTGATGCAGGAGCTCCTGGCCAAGCTCGGGCTCGACGTGCCTGGCGCCAAGCACGTGTTCTACGGCGTCTGCCTGCTGGTGGTGGTGATGGTGCTGCCGGACGGGGTGTGGCCCTGGCTCGCCCGCAAGCTCGGCGTCAAGCGGAGCGGGTCATGAGCGCGCTGATCGAGATCCAAGGGCTCAGCAAGCGCTTCCGCGGCCTTCTGGCGGTCGACAATGTGAGCTTCAGCGTCGCGCCAGGTACGATCTTCGCGATCATCGGCCCGAATGGCGCCGGTAAGACCACCCTGTTCAACATGATCGCCGGTGCCTTTCCGCCCTCCAACGGCGCCATCACGTTCGCCGGCGAGCGCATCGAGGGGCTCACGCCCGACGCGGTCTGCCGCCGCGGCATCGGCCGCACGTTTCAACTCGTGCGGCCGTTCCCCACGCTGTCGGTCGAGGACAACGTCATCATCGGTGCGATGCTGCATCGGCCGGATCTCGCGAAGGCGCGGTGGCGCGCGCATGAGGTGCTGTGGCAGCTCGATCTGTTCGACAAGCGCCACCAGCAGGCCTCGGCGCTGACGCTGCCGGACCGCAAGCGCCTTGAGGTCGCGCGCGCGCTCGCGACCGATCCGAAGCTCCTGCTGCTCGACGAGGTGATGGCGGGGTTGCGGCCGGCGGAGACCGATCGCATGGTGGCGATCCTCACCAAGCTCAATCGCGAGACCGGGCTGACCATCCTGCTGATCGAGCACGTCATGCGCGCGGTGATGGCGCTCGCGTCACGAGTGCTGGTGCTGCACCACGGCGCGGCGATCGCCGAAGGCACGCCCGATGCCGTGGTGCGCGAGCCCGCGGTGGTACACTCCTATCTCGGCGCGGAGGCGGTCGAGTAATGTTGAAGATCGAGAACCTCGACGTCTTCCATGGCGACGCGCAGGCGCTCGACGACGTGTCGCTCGAGATCGCCGAAGGCGCGATCGTCGCCATCGTCGGAGCGAACGGCGCCGGCAAGACCTCGCTGATCCGCACCATTGCCGGCATGCACCGGCCGGCGCGCGGGCGCATCGCGTTTCGCGGCACCGAGATCCAAGGGTGGGAGAGCTACCGGGTTTGCAATCTCGGCATCGGCCAGGTCGCGGAAGGCCGCCAGGTGTTTCCGACGCTCTCGGTCGCCGAGAACCTCGACATGGGCGCGATGCTGCCGCGCGCGCGCGCCAGCCGGGCAAAAAATCTCGAACGGGTGCTGGCGCTGTTTCCGGTGCTGGCGGAGCGGGCGGGGCAGGCGGCCGGCACGCTCTCCGGCGGCGAGCAGCAGATGCTGGCGATCGGTCGCTGCCTGATGGGCGCCCCGGAGCTGGTGATGTTCGACGAGCCCTCGTTGGGGCTTGCGCCCGCGGTCGTGCAGCACGTGCTGCGCACGATCCGCGATCTCAACCGGGAGGGGCTCACCTGTGTGCTGGTCGAGCAGAACGTGGCGGTGTCGCTGAAGCTCGCCGCCCAGGCCTATGTGCTGGAAAACGGCCGGATTACGCTCTCGGGTGCCGGCGAGACGCTGCTGGCCGACGACCGGGTGCGGCAGGCCTATCTCGGGATGTGAGGGGAATTGTTCGCGGCGCGACGGCTGAGCAGTGCCAGCGCGAGCACGCGAACGGTCAGCGGGCTTTCGGGATATGCCGAACGCAGCATCCTGAGCGCCTCGGCATGCGAGGTCGTCCCTGTGATCCGCTCGACCATGCTCCAGGCAAGGTCCTGGCCCACGCTCGGCTCGGTGGCTGATCCCATGGGCATCCCCCTCGAAGCGGCTGCCCGGCACTTGGCAGACTGATCCGGACTGGTTACCGCATCGTTAACGACGACCACGTGGCCCGGTTCCATCGACCGCTTGCCTGGCGCGCCCGGCGGATGCAAAGGTCCGCGCCCCGCCGGTCCACGGGGTTTTCAATGCAGCAATTTGGGCCGGCGGTTTCAGGAGGTTCGTCATGAAGCTTTACTATTCGCCTGGTGCCTGTTCACTCTCGCCTCACATCGTCCTGCTTGAGGCAGGCGCCAAATTCGATCTCGAGCAAGTCGATCTGCGCGAGAAGAAGACCAAGAAGGGCGATGATTATTGGCAGATCAATGCGAAGGGGCAGGTGCCGCTGCTCGAGCTCGACAACGGGGAACGGCTCAGCGAGGGACCGGCGATCGTGCAATACGTCGCGGATAAGAACCCGTCCGCCGGGCTGGTGCCCGCTGCCGGCACCATGGAGCGCTATCAGGTGCAGGGATGGCTTACCCATATCGGCACCGAGCTGCACAAGACCTTCGGCCCGATGTTCCGGCCGACCACGCCCGACGCCTACAAGGCGATCTCGAAAGAGAACCTGGCCGGCAAGTACAAGAACATCGACAAGCATCTCGCCGGCAAGCAGTACCTGATGGGCGACAAGTTCACCGTCGCCGATGCTTATCTGTTCACGGTGACGCGCTGGTCGCCACGCGTCGAGTTCGACCTGTCGCCGTTTCCAAACGTCAAAGCCTTCATGGATCGTGTGGCGGCACGCCCGAAGGTCCAGGAGGCCCTGAAGGCGGAGGGGTTGGTTCAATAACTAGTTGGACGGCGGACGAGTGACCGACGGCGGAGGTGAATACCCCCGACCGCCGTTGGCGCTCGCTTTCCTTGAGCAGGGAACTGCCCCCGATCGGGAGTAGTAATTCTCTGGTTACTAATGTGTAAATGTGGTAGAGTGCTACACCTATTGAGTTGGGGCGGCGTACCATGCTGGACCGGAGCGCGGAGAGCGACGCTCTCTTCCACTTCGTGATGATCAAGCCGTCGCATTACGACGACGACGGCTATCCCATCCAATGGTTCCGCTCGGCCATTCCATCCAACACGCTCGCCTGCCTCAACGGCCTCGCGGAGGACGCCCAGCGCCGCAACGTGCTCGGTGCGAACGTCGACATCCGTCTGCACACCTACGATGAAACCAACCGGCGAGTGCGCCCGGACCGTATCATCCGTGAAATCCGCAAGGCGGGCGGCCGCGCGCTGGTCGGGCTCGTGGGTGTGCAGTCGAACCAGTTTCCGCGTGCCGTCGATCTGGCGCGGCCGTTCCTCGCCGCCGGGTTGCCGGTCTGCATCGGCGGCTTCCACATCTCCGGCTGCATCGCCATGCTGCCGGAAATGCCGGAGGACATGCGTGCGGCACAGGCGCTCGGCATCTCGTTCTTTGCCGGCGAGGCCGAGGAGCGCCGTTTCGACGAGGTGCTGCGCGACGCCTGGAACGGCGCGCTCAAGCCGATCTACAACCACATGGACAAGCTGCCCTCGCTCAACGGCGAGCCGCCGCCGTTCCTGCCACGCCAGCACGTGCGGCGGACCTCGGGATCACTCTCCAGCGTCGACCTCGGCCGCGGCTGTCCATACCAGTGCTCGTTCTGCACCATCATCAATGTGCAGGGCCGCAAGAGCCGGTTCCGCTCGCCGGACGATCTCGAGCGGATCGTGCGCGAGAACTACGCGCAGGGCATCAAGCGCTTCTTCATCACCGACGACAACTTCGCCCGTAACCGCGACTGGGAGGTCCTGTTCGATCGCTTGATCCAGTTGCGCAACGGCGAGTTTCCCAAGATCGGTTTCACGATCCAGGTCGACACGCTCTGCCACAAGATCCCGAACTTCATCGAGAAGGCGGCGCAGGCCGGCGTGCGCCGGGTGTTCATCGGGCTCGAGAACATCAACCCGGACAATCTCATCGCCGCCAAGAAACGCCAGAACAAGATCACCGAATATCGCGAGATGCTGCAGAAATGGCGCGACCACGGCGCCATCACCTACGCCGGCTACATCCTCGGCTTCCCCGGCGACAGCAAGGAAACCATCCTGCGCGACATCGAGATCATCAAGCGCGAGCTGCCGCTCGACATTCTCGAGTTCTTCTTCCTCACGCCGCTGCCGGGATCGGAGGACCACAAGGTTCTTTGGACGAAAGGGGTCTGGATGGACCCCGACATGAACAAGTACGACCTCAACCACCGCGTCTCGCATCATTCCAAGATGTCGGACGCGGAGTGGGAGGACGCCTACAGGGCGGCGTGGGCGGCCTACTACACGCCCGAGCACGTGCGCACGATCCTGCGCCGTTCCGCCGCCTGCCGGATCGGGCGCCCGGGTACGACGCTGACGACCATCCTGTGGTTCTACCTGATGATCGCGTTCGAAGGCGTGCACCCGCTCGAGGGCGGCGCCTTGCGTTTGAAGTTCCGGCGCGATCGCCGGCACGGCATGCGGCGGGAGAATCCATTCGTGTTCTATCCACGCTATGTCGGGGGGACGATCTTCAAGGCCTGGCGCTACTGGCGGGTCTACAAGCGCTTCAAGGCCACGCTCGAGGAGGTGCTGGCGGCGCCGGATCGTTGGACCTACACGGACATCGCGATCGCGCCGCCGCGCGCCGACGAGTTCGACGCGCTCGATCTTTACCACGCGACCTCGGGCGGCGAGGCCGCGCTCGCGCGCATGCGCCGCGACGACGAGATCCGCGGGACTTCGCACGCGCCGGTGACGCCGGCGGTCGCCGCGGAGTGACGCTGCAAATCAGCCAGGCGGGCCGATCGTCACCGTCAGCTTGCCGACGCCCTCGATCTCGCATTCCAGCTTGTCGCCGGCCACCGTCGCGGCCACGCCCGAAGGCGTGCCGGTCATGATGATGTCACCGGCCGCGAGTTCGACCATCTCGGAGAGCTTCACAATCACCTCGGGCACGTTCCAGATCATCTGCGCGAGGTCGCCGTCCTGACGCACCTTGCCGTTGGCCTTGAGCGCGATGCGGCCTTTGTTCGGATGGCCGATCTTGCTGGCGGGCTGCAGCGGTCCGCACGGCGCCGAGGCGTCGAAGGCCTTGCCGATCTCCCACGGCCGCTTCATGTCGCGCGAGGCGATCTGCAGGTCGCGGCGGGTGAGATCGATGCCGACGCCGTAGCCCCAGATGCAGTCGAGCGCCTTGTCCAGCTTGATGTTGCGGCCGCCGGACTTGAGCGCCACCACCAGCTCCACCTCGTGATGCATGTCCTTGGTGAGCGGCGGGTACGGCACGGTCGCGCCGTCCGGCACGATGGCGTCGGCGGGCTTGGAGAAGAAGAACGGCGGGTCACGCACATCGTGCCCCATCTCCTTGATGTGCTCTTCGTAGTTGCGTCCGACGCACCAGATGCGCCGCACCGGAAACGTCTGGTCGCTGCCGGCCACCGCGATGCTGGCCTGCTTTGGCGGCGTGATGACATAGCTCTTCGTGTCAGCGCTCATGGTCTCTCTTTCAGAGGTTCGAAATGGTTCAAGCCGCAGCGGTCGGGCTCGGCTCCTGGTCGCGCAGCTGCAGGCGGTAGAACGACGCGTAGCGCCCACCCTTGCGCAGGAGTTCGTCGTGCCGACCGGCCTCGGCCACGCTGCCATCCTCGATGACGAAGATGCGATCGGCGTCGACCACCGTGTGCAGGCGGTGCGCAATCACGATCGTGGTCCGCCCCTGGCAAAGGTGCTCGAGCGCGCCCTGCACCTGGCGCTCGGATTCGGAATCGAGCGAGGCGGTCGCCTCGTCCAGCAGGATCACGGGTGCGTCCTTGAGCAGCGCGCGCGCGACCGCAATGCGCTGGCGCTCGCCGCCGGACACCTGCATGCCGTGCTCGCCGACCGGTGTGTCGTAGCCGCGAGGGAACGCCATGATGAAATCGTGCGCATAGGCCGCCTTGGCGGCGGCGACGACCTCGGCCTCGGTGGCGTCGCTTCGCCCGAGCCTGATATTTTCGCGCACCGAGCCGCGGAACAGGAAGACGTCCTGTCCGACATAGGCGAGCTGGTTGCGCAAGGAGCGGCGCGACACGTCGGCGATGTTCTGGCCGTCGATGGCGATCGAGCCGCCCTCGACCTCGTAGAGCCGCAGGATGAGGTTGAGGATCGTCGATTTGCCGCCGCCCGAGGGGCCGACGAGTGCGGTCACCTTGCCCGGCTCGGCCACGAACGACAGGTTCCGGATCACCTTCTCGCCCGGCCGATAGGAGAATTGCACGTCGCTGAATTCGACGCGCGCCGTGGACAGCTTCAGCGCCGGTTTCTGCTCGTCGGGATGCTCGGTCGGCGGATGGTCGATGACGTCGAACAGGATGCGCACCCCGACCAGACCGCTGTTGAGGTCGATGTTGAGGCGGGCGAGCCGCTTCGCCGGCTCGTAGGCCAGCATGAAGGCGGCGAGGAAAGAGAAGAACTGGCCGGGCGTCGCCCCGGTCTCGATGACGCGGTAGCCGCCATAGATCAGGGCGCCGGCGATCGCGAAGCCGCCGAGCGCCTCCATCAGCGGGCTCGAGCGATAGGCGACCCGCGCCCATTTGTTCGATTCCCTCTCGAGGTCGGCGACATTGGCGTCGAAACGCCCGCGCATGGCGTCCTCGAGCGTGAACGCCTTGACGATCCGGATGCCCTGGACGGTCTCCTGCAACGTCTCGAGCAGGCGGGTATTGCCGGTGAACTGCTCGTGCGCGATCGACTTGATGCGCTTGATCAGCTTGCGCAGCACCAGCATCGCCGGCGGCACCACGATGACGCTGAACAGCGACATCACCGGATCCTGCCACGCCATGACGGCGGCGAGCCCCAGGAGCGAGAAGAAATCCCGGCCGATCGAGGTGACGAGCAGGTTGAGCACCTGGCTTGCCGCAGCGGCGCCGGTGGTGAGCCGCGCCATGAACTCGGAGCTGTGGCGGTCGGCGAAAAAGCCGACATTGTGCTGCAGGAGCCTCGCGAACATCTTGCGCTGATTGTCGGCGATGATGCTGTTGCCGATGCGGGCCAGCGTGAGCGACGATCCGTAGGTCGCCAGCGCCTTGATCATGAAGATCGCGGCGGTTGCCAGCGCCAGCCAGAAGATGCCCGGGAGGTTCTTGTGGACATAGGCGAGGTTGATCACGTCGCCGATCAGATAGGCGCCGAGCGCGGTCGTGCCCGCGGCGACCAGCATCATGCCGAAAGCGAGCGCATAGCGCCGCCATTGCCGCGCCGCCTGTTCCACGAGCAGCCGCCGGACCAGGGCGGGGGTGCCGTTGGGGTCCGCGAACAGCCTCTGAAAGTATGATCCGAGCATCCGGCCCCGTTACGCGGCGCGAGCAGTTCCGGGCGGTAAGCCGCGGTGCTGCAGCGCGCCGTTCTTGCCCAGGCTGGGGCGATTTTTCAAGCAGAATCGGAGGCTTCCGCCGGAACCGGGACTAGTGCGGTGGCTCTGACGTTCCGATCAGTCTCGCAGCAGGCTTGTGATCGGAACGTCAGAGCCAAAACCGCACTAGAACCATTAACTTGCTAGTGTCCCTTTGCTTCCAATGTTCGCACCCGAGCGTGCTGCAACGTGATGCGAATGTTGGAGGCAGGACACTGGCTCAGCGGTTGCGCGCTGCGAGCTTTCGGTCCCATGCCAGGGCATGGGTGACGATGGTATCCAGATCGTCGAAATGCGGCTGCCATTGCAGCATCGAGCGGATGCGCTCGGAGGCCGCCACGATCTGCGCCGGATCGCCGGCGCGCCGCCCTGCGAGCTCGACCTTGAAGTCGGTGCCGGAGACGCGCTTGACGGTCTCGATCACCTCGCGGACCGAGAAGCCGCGCCCATAGCCACAATTGAATGTCGCCGAGGCGCCGCCGGCGCGAAGATACTTGAGCGCATCCGCGTGCGCGCGCACGAGGTCGGACACGTGAATGTAGTCGCGGATGCAGGTGCCGTCGGGCGTGGGATAGTCCGTGCCGAAAACGTCCATCTTGCGCCGCCGGCCGAGCGCGGTCTCGACCGCGACCTTGATGAGATGGGTGGCGCCTTTGGTCGATTGGCCGGTGCGGCACAGCGGGTCGGCCCCCGCCACGTTGAAGTAGCGCAGGATCACGTGACGCAGCCCGTGCGCGGCGCCGGCATCGCGCAGCATGATCTCCGTCATCAGCTTGGAGGAACCATAGGGCGACATCGGCACTGTCGCATCGTCCTCGCGCACCGGCACGCACTCGGGATTGCCGTAGACCGCGGCGGTCGAGGAGAAGATGAAGTGACGCACGCCGCCCTTGACCGCGCACTCGATCAGGCTGCGAGAGTTCACCGTGTTGTTGCGGTAGTAGCCGAGCGGATCGGCGACCGAGTCCGGCACCACGATCGAGGCGGCAAAATGGATGATGGCATCGACGCTATGCTCGGCGATCAGCGCAGCAACCAGGGTCTGATCCCCGGTTTCGCCGATGACGAGCGGCACGCCCTCCGGCACCGCCCAGTCGAAGCCGGTGGTGAGATTGTCGAGCACCACCACGCGCTCGCCTGCATCGAGCAGCGCGAGGACCATATGGCTTCCGATATAGCCGGCGCCGCCGGTAACCAGGACAGTCATGCCGAATGCCCGCCGAAGTCTTGTGGCATTGAGTAGCCGAGCCTGATGAAAATCGGGTTATCGGGGCGTGCATGCACGCGTTCACGGCCGGTGACAAGTCGGAATGCGCCGTATAAGACGCTGCGGGCTCTGCAACATGTCCGACATCCTGTTCATCAAGACGTCGTCGCTCGGCGACGTGATCCACCACATGCCGGCGCTGACCGAGGCGCGCCGCCGCCGTCCGGACGCGCGATTTTCCTGGGTGGTGGAGGAGGCGTTCGCGCCGCTGGTGCGGCTGCATCCCGCCGTCGCCGAGGTCATTCCGGTCGCCGCCCGGCGTTGGCGCCGGGCGGCGCTCGCACCGGCGACCTGGCGGGAGCTGGCGGGCTTCGTGCGCACCTTGCGGCGGCGCGAATATGACGACATCGTCGATACCCAGGGGCTCTTTCTCAAGTCGGCGCTGATTGCCGCCCTCGCGCGCGGCCGGCGCCATGGCTACGACGCCGGGAGCATCCGCGAACGCGCCGCTGCCGCGCTCTATGGCCGACGTCACGCGGTCGCGCGCGACCTGCACGCCGTTGCGCGCAACCGCGCGCTGACTGGCCTCGCGCTTGGCTATGCCCCCGAAGGCGCCATCGACTTCGGCCTCTCCCGCGAAGATCTCGCGGCCGCCGCGGGGCCGCCCTACGGCATCCTGCTCCATGCCACTGCGCGGCCGGAAAAAGAGTGGCCCGAGGCGTCATGGGTTGCGCTCGGCCGCGCCTTGCGCACGCGCGGCGCGTCCCTCGTGGTGCCCTGGGGAACCGACGCCGAGCACGCCCGCAGCGCCCGCATTGCCGCGGCGCTCGCGGATGTGCGCGTCGATGCCCGCGTGCCCGACCGGCAACCGCTCGACCGCATGGCGCGCCTGATGGCCGGCGCGTCATTCGTTGTCGGCGTGGATACCGGTCTGCTGCACCTCGCCGCTGCACTCGGTGTCCCGCTGGTCGCGGTTTTTCTCGGCAGCGAGCCCGGCCTTACCGGGCCAATGGGGCAGGGCCCGCTGGCGGTTGTCGGCGGCAAGGGGAGCGTGCCGTCGGTTGACGACGTGGCGCGCGCGCTCGAACGTCTCGCACCGTAAGGCGGCCCCGAAAAGCAGAACCCCCGGCGGTTTGCCCGCCGGGGGTCCCTGGAGGTTGCCACGATCGATCAGGCGATCATGGATAGAAGTTGCGCTGCCAGCGGAACATCGCTGACCAAACGTCCTGG
>Ga0126377_10003489_pt1 | contig 11149 bp, 7 predicted proteins | sample PanSoiMetPlot_22_FD_92647 | JGI IMG/M metagenome (GOLD analysis project Ga0126377, IMG submission 92647) | Tropical forest soil microbial communities from Panama - MetaG Plot_22 | ecosystem: Environmental > Terrestrial > Soil > Tropical forest > Bulk soil | place: Panama | collected 2016-02-17
CCGGAAAAATGCACGACGATGGCGCGCGGATCAATGTGTTTCAACCGATTGAGGCCGAGCATGGCGATGGAGGTGCAAAACGCGCCGCAAAGAGCCATCAAACAAGCGAACTTCCCGCTCCGAAAATGCGGCTGCTGAATCAGCGCGATGCCAACGACGCTGGCGACCACCGCGCAGATAATGCCTGTTGTAGGCCGCTGTCCAAACATCAACCATAATAACAGCGTTACCCAGATTGGCGACGTATTCATTAACGTCAATGTGTCCGACACCGGCAAGTGGGCGAGCGCATAAAAGTTGCAAAGCATTGCGGCGCTACCCGCGGCGCTCCTTACCCATAGCGTCGCCGAACCGCGCCAGACGAGCTTGACGCGGCCGGCTTTTGCAATAATAGTCGCGAAGAAAAACGCGCCGACCGCGCGCGACACAACGACCAATTGCCAATCGCAAGATTCGCCCGCCCGGTGGCTGAACGCCGCCATCACCGCAAACGCCAGCGAGGCAAAAAGCATATGCAGATAGGATGTTTTATAGTGAACGGGGAATTCATCAGATGAAGACATTTGATTTTGGCAAATTGATCTGCCTCATTTCAGCGCCTTGTTTTGGCCCACCTCAACATTTGACATCCTGCCTAACCGGGTACTTGACAGAGTCGCCTTCGCTGCGGCGGTCGTCTACGTTTGCGGACTGCTTCGCAAGCGCCTGACCAGTGCTTCGCTTCGCCAAGAGGTCAGTTGGCGAACAGCTTATTACCCGACGTCCAGCCATGCAATTAGACATTTCCTGGTCATAACGCTTAAGCTGGTCTCGTATGAAACGAATCTTTGTTATCGGAGCGACTGGCGTCGTCGGACGCCATGTCATCTCTCAACTGATCGCCGCTAATGTCCGCGTCCGCGCCCTGGCTCGCAACCCGGATTCCGCCAACCTGCCCGCGCAGGTCGAGATCGTCCAGGGCGACCTCACGACCCCAGATACTCTCGACCGATCCTTAGACGATGTCGATGCAGTGTTCATGGTATGGACTGCTCCTGCGACAGCTTTTGCGCCTGCACTGGAGCGGATTGCGAAACGCGTCTCACGGATAGTTTTCCTCTCCACTCCGCACCAGACTGCGCACCCATTATTCCAGCAGCCCAGCCCGCATGCAAAAATGCACGCGGAATTCGATCGGCTGATTGAGGCCTCTGGACTCCAGTGGACAATCCTGCGGCCCGGAATGTTTGCGGCAAATGCTCTGCTCTGGTGGGCGTCGCAGCTTCGCGCGGATGACGTCGTGCGCTGGCCCTACGCGGAGGCGCCAACCGCGCCGATCGATGAGCGGGATATCGCGGCGGTCGCGGTCCGAACACTTTGCGAGGAGGGCCACAGCGGAAAGGATTATGTGCTGACCGGGCCTCAATCCCTGACCCAGTCCGAACAGCTAAGCATAATCGGCGACGTGATCGGCCGCTCGCTGCGCTTCGAAGAAATATCGCCGGAAGAAGCGCGTAATGAGTTGTTGCCTATAGGACCGTTGCCAGCCATAAATATGCTGTTGAACGCCTGGGCAGCCGCAATCGGCCTGCCTGCATTCATCACGTCCTCAGTCGCAGACATCACCGGAAGGCCGGCGCGGACATTCCGCGATTGGGCAATCGATCACTCTACCGAGTTTCAGCGGTGATTTTTATGTTCATTGACGATATAGATCATCTGCCCGATGTGGTGTTGAAAATGGGCTGCGCATCGTAGGAACACCATTAATCGGTCATTCGCGTACTCCATTCCTATTGCGTTATAGTCGGCCCCCCATGAATCTTTTGTCTGCGCCTCGAGCGTCTTGACCACCAGCTCAACGACTTCATCCAGTTGTCGCAAGACCTCTTCCTTCGATGGGGGATCGTCTTCGGTGAATTCCCGATCTCGATCACGCACGTACCCCGTCTGGGCGACCTGGGCTCCGATGTAATAATTCAGGTTCCCAATGATATGCAGCGCCAGATGTCCTACGCTATTACCGTATGGATATGGCTTCGTCCAAAACTCCTGTTCCGAGAGGTTCTCCGAAAGGGCGCCGACTCTCTTTCCGAAGTCGCGATAGGTTTGGATAAATCCATCCGCAATTATTTTCGATAGCTCACTCATCTCTTCGTTTTTCCTTTCCGTATCTCGTTTTCTTAGAAGAGTCACGTAATATCAAAAAAGACTGTACGTCCCTCGGCGTTCCTCGCCAATAACCAATTTAAGATTGGTATCTGACAAATGGTTTTCGTCAGGCGATAATCCGGCGTGATGGATTTCTCAAAGTTTAAATTTAGGAACGAGGCGTCAAATCCGCTCTATAACCAGTTGCTGGAGGCGCTTGAAAGCGCGATCGGGAGCGGCGCCCTGGCCATCGGGATGCGGTTGCCCTCCGAGCGCTCAATGGCGGACCAATTGAAAGTCAGCCGAACGACGGTGATGAGCGCGTATCGTGAGCTTGAGGCGCGTGGTCTCATTCACAGCCACGTCGGCCGCGGGACGTTTGTCTGCGCCAGCCCTGAGGGGGCTGGCGCGCCCTTTGCGTGGCGCGGAAAAGTTTCCAGAACCGCCAGCCTGACCAATGACCCGGCGTTGCGCCACATCACCAGCGACGCCAACCGACCGGATCTGATTTCCTTTGCCGCGGGGGCGCCCGCGATCGATATCTTTCCCGTGAAAGACTGGCAGCGCCTTCTCGATCAGGCGCTCCGTGAAAAACCCGAGGAAGTGTTGAGCATTGGGCCAACCGCCGGACTGCCACGCTTGCGTCAGGCCATCGCCGGGCGCTTCGGCGCGAAGCCTGACCGCATCCTGATACTCTCCGGTTCACAACAGGGGATTGGGCCCATCAGCCGCTGCCTGATCGATCCGGGAGACGCGGTCATTATTGACAGACCTTGCTATGTGTGGGCGATTCAGCTTTTCCGCGCGGCGGGAGCGCACCTGATCGGCTGGGACATCACGCGGGCTGATATGGGTGAGTTGGAGGATCTGATTATGCGCCACCGACCCAAGCTGATTTTCACCAACCCGACTTTTCACAATCCGACCGGACGCACACTGTCGCTGCGAGAACGAAAGGAGCTGCTGAAGTTGGCGGTTCGTTATCGCGTGCCCTTGCTTGAAGACGATCCCCACCGTGATACGTATTTGGATTGCCAGCCACCGACGACGCTCTACCACCTCGACGAACACGACATCGTGATCCACCTCAGCAGCTTCTCGAAGAATCTTGCGCCGGGGCTGCGGCTCGGATGGCTGGCGGCGCCTGAATATATTGTGGACCAGCTCGCGTTGATCAAACAGCGGGAAATTTTATTTACGGAAGGCGCAGGGCAATATGCGCTCGCCGCTTTTTTGCGGAGTGGCCTGTTTGATGACCATCTGGTCAGACTGAGAAACGAACACGCGCGGAGGAGACGCGCTTTCCAGGTCGCGCTGGAACGCCATGCGCCCGCTGGATTGTCGAAGTTCGAGGTTCCGCCGGGTGGACTTTATTACTGGCTCCGACTGGATCAAAGCCTCAATTCATCACAGTGGTTGCAGCAGGCGCTCGCGGCGGGAGTGGCCTTCACGAGCGGAGAGATTTTTTACGCCGACGCCATCAACAGTCAACACGCTCGGTTCTGTTATACGTCGTTGCCGCTGGAGAAAATCGAGGCGGGAGTCAGACGGCTGGCGGAGTCCATGAAGTCCGGAAGTCAATTTCAGGCGCGCGGACATTCGGACATTCCATTGGTATAAGCGATTGGAGCGAAAGAAATTTCGACTCCCGGCGCCCCAAGGCGCGAGCTTCATCCGTATCGTTGGGCGACCTCTTGGCGCTTAACGCCTTGTCATTAGCGCTCAATCTCGCGCTAGACCGTGTGGCGCTGCAAGAACGCTAACGTCATCTGGTTGAACTCTTCGACTTTTTCATAGATTGGCGCGTGCGAACACCCTTCAAATATTATCAATTCAGAGCCGCGAATATTACCTTTCATTCGATCCGCAAAACGGGTCGAAGTCACCAGATCGTGTCGCCCGAAGGTTATCAGCGTTGGCGCAGTGATCCGACTCAATTGGGCCTCGACATCGTGCGCTATCACGGCGTTCGACTCTTGTAGGAATGTCGCCACTGGCTGAGCTGGACGGCTGCGAACAAAGTCGGCTAATGCCTGGATGTATTCTGGCCGGGCGGCATACAACTCGGGTGTTAAGCACCACGGGAAAATAGCCTGAATAACCATTTCAGGCACGCTTCCCAACGCTTTGGCTGTCAGCTGCCATGCTTCGACAACGGCCTTGAGAAAGTGATCCGTCTTCGTCCACCCACTATGCAGCGACAATGACTTGACTTTCTCCGGATACTTGGCCGCCAGCCACATACCGGTAGCCGCTCCCAAGGACAAGCCCGAGATATGCGCCTTCTGGATTCCTACAGCTTGCATGAAAGCGGCGATATCGTCCGCGAACAACTCACTGGAATAGACGCCTTCGGGTTTGTCGCTTTCACCCTTGCCGCGGTGGTCGACGGAGAAGCAGGTAAAATGCTTGGCGTACTCCGCCACCTGGAAGGCATAACAGGCGTAATCGGCTGATAAGTAGGGAATGAGGATCAGCGGTTCTCCAGTTCCTTGCTGGTCATAGTATATAGTGATGTCGTTGGCTTTGACTTTAGGCATGAGAGTTTCTCCTTATGAATGTGGCTCGTTAAGAGGTTGTTATGCTGAAGCAGGCGTCATGGGATCACCAGACCAGAACTGATCTTTCCTGTTCCGATTTAGGCTTGGCGGCCGAGTTCGTAGAGATACTCGACATACGAACGCGTCGCGCCATCGATGCCTTGCACTTTGGGATTGGTTGATTCGATCACGTAGTATTCATCCGGCGCATGCGCCCCGCCGCCGTGACCCAGACCGAAATGTCCTGCGGGCAGCCGAAGCGGATCGCCGGTGAAGACATAGCCGGGCCAGGACCCTGCCAACCGCGGCATAATGATGGGATCAATTCCCGCCCGTCGATACACCGCCGCCTGCGCTTGCACCAGCGCGGAGTCCGCCGCCGTGCTGGTCGGATCATATCCGCCGGTCATATTCACTTCAATGTCGCCAAAGCCGTGTTTCGCCAGATGCGCTTTGAGTGCGGAGAGCGCATCGGCCGCCGTCATATCCGGCACCAGCCGCAAATCCAACTTCGCCACCGCTTTGTGAGGCAGGATGGTTTTGCCTCCCGGCCCGATATAGCCGCCGACCAAACCTTCAATATTGACCGTCGGCTTTGAAACCAGCATTTCGAGCGCTTCGCGCCAGCTCACATCTCGAATCCAGCGGTCTACGCCGAGCTGTTGCTTCGTCGCCGCTTCATTGATCCTGCCCGCGGCCACGGCGATCATCTTCTTCTCCGCGTCCGAAAGAGGACGAGCCTTGTCGGCGTAATGCTCAATCGCGGGAGTGTTCCCGTCGGCCGAGACGAGCGTGTTGAGCGCCTGCACCAGATGCCAGGCCGGGCTATCAACCCGCGCCTTGTTGCTGGAATGAGTGTCACGCTTCGGGCCGCGCCCCCAGCGCTCGCCGCTCGCCACCATCTCGAGTTCAATCACGCCTTTCGCGCCGAGATTGATCGTGACTTCGCCGCCCGGATCCTGTGACGGAAAAGGCATGAACACGCCGCTGCAGCGCTTCAAGGCTGAAAGAACTTCAGGCCGCCCGATCACCTGCGGAAAATGCGGCGAACCGATCTCTTCTTCGCCTTCAGCCACAAACACCAGATTGACCGGCAGCTTCTTGCCCGCGGCGCGGATGGCGTGGAGGGCGGCCAGGAAGGTCGCCTCCGGGCCTTTTTGGTTGACGGCGCCGCGGCCGACGAGGATCTTTCCGAGTCCCGCCTTATCCACCAGCGCCGCTTCAAACGGCGGAGACGACCACTCGGCTGGATCAACCTGCTTCACGTCATACATAAAGTAAAGGCCCAGCGTGTGCGGAGCGCCCGCGTCCAGCACTGCAAATATGCCAGGCTGTCCATCCGTAGATATTTTAGTCACCTGGGCGAACCCGGCCTCGCGCAGCATTTGCATGGTCAAATCACAGCCTTCCGTCATGCCGCGATTTTCGGCGGCGATCGAAGGCTGCCGGATCCAGTGTTGCAGGCGCTGCACGGCCTCATCATGTCGTTTTTCGATCTGCGTCCATATCGGCGTCAGCTCGGGATCATCGGCTGGCTTAGGCCGCTGCATTGTGCCCGGCATTGCATAGGATGCGGCGCCGAGCGCAGCGGTTTTGACAAAGTCTCTTCGGTTCATAGGGATTAGCTTTCCTCCTGGAAAATCCCTGGGAGCGCCGCCCATCCTTACCTACGGCGCATCGCTCCTTACGGAGCTGCCCGCAGGCAAGGATGGGCGGCGCTCCCAGGAGCGATTACCTCTGAAGCATAAACGCGAAGAGACTGTCGCCCGCGCCGACCACGACGTACTGGCGGCCGTCCAGCATATATGTCTCAGGCGCGTTGCTGGGGTTGTCGGTCAGGCCGGCATGCCACAACGGCTTTCCGCTCAGAGGGTCGTAAGCTATGAAATTGCCAGCGCCGTCGCTGCCGAACAATAATCCGCCCGCCGTGCTCAACAGGCCTTGCGGGCCGTTCAGCGTCGGATGCTTCCACACGATCTTGCCGGTTTTATAGTCGATGGCCCGCAAGCAATTCCCCACGTTTCCAACGAAACGCTCAGCGGCGCCCCAGCCTTGAGGGCGCTTGTCGGTATCGGTCAGGTAATACAAGGAGTACGCTTGAGACGTGCCCACATAGAAGAGGCCGGTGTCGGGATTGAAACTGGGAGCCGGCCAGTTCGTGGCGCCGTCTGAATTCGGTGAAACCAACACTCCCGCAATTTGTGGATCCTTCTCCGGATCGCGTTTGGGCTGTCCCCGCTCATCAATCCCCTTATGCCAGTTCAACGATTCGACGAACGGCTTCGAAAGGATGTTCTTGCCGTTGGTCCGATCAAGCAGGAAGAAGAAGCCGTTTCGGCTGGCCTGCGCCAGCAGCTTGCGCGGCCGCCCATCAATCTGGCCATCGATAAGCACTGGCACTTGCGTGGCGTCCCAATCGTGCGTGTCATGCGGCGAACACTGGAAATACCAGGCCATCTTTCCGGTATCGGGATTGAGCGCCACGATGGAAGCCGTCCATAAGTTGTCGCCTTCACGGCTCTGGCCGGCCATCACCGGATTCGGGTTGCCGGTGGGCACATAGAGCAGCTTCAACTCGGGATCGTATGTCGGCGGTTGCCAGGGCATTCCGCCGCCGTGCGCAGCCGAATACTCATCCGGCCAGGTCTCAAAGCCAGGCTCACCTTTCCGTGGCGTCGTGTACCACTTCCACTGGATCTCTCCGGTCTCCGGATCGCGAGATTCCAGCCAACCGGGGACGTCCAGCGAGTCTCCGCCCATGCCGATGATCACATGGTTGCCGATGACGAGCGGAGCTGGCGTGGAGAAATATTCCTGTTTCACGTCTGCGATCAGCTTGTGCCAACGCTCCTTGCCCGTCCTGGCGTCGAGCGAAACGATGTAGTTGTCCGGCGTTTCGAAAAACAGATAGTTGCCGTACATCCCCATGCCGCGGTTGCCGATATGGATGCCGCCCCGCGTCTTCCATGCGTAATGCCATATCTGCCTGCCGGTCCGGGCGTCAACAGCGTAGGCGTGGTCGGGCAGCGCAAAATACAGCACACCGTTGACCATCAGCGGCATAGCCTTGATGGTAGGGCCGCCGAATTCCATACCTATACCGCTTTTGAATGCGGAGTCCGGGCCCTCTCCACCGATGATCGCGCCGTCAGGCTTGACATTGACTCGATGAATCCAGGCAAGGGTCAGCCCCTTGACGTTGGAGGCGTTTATCTCTTTGAGCGCGCTGTAATGCCGGCCCGAATAATCGCCGTGGTAAGTCGGCCATGCGTCGGTCGCGGGTTTGAGCAAGAGCGATGGATCGAGCGGTCCTTGCGCAAAAATAGTAAATGGCGCAAGCAGTAGAGCGAAGCTGGATGCCAGAAAGTAATTTTTGATATTCATTTGAGTGTCACCAGGTAAGCAGTCATATTGTGAAGGTCGGAATCTTTCCATATAGCCAGCATGTCGACATGCGCCTGCAGCGGGTCTTTCACTTCCACCTTGGGCGTGTCGCCGTCGCGCGTAAAGGAGCGAATCGTGCCGGAATCGTCGCGCAACACGACGTCAAAATCGGTGACCCGCAGCGGCAGTCCGGAAAAGGATTGTCCCGAAGGAAGCGTGACTGTCACGGTAGGAAACGAACTTAATGCGCGGCCTCCTCCAGCGCTGCGTCTGGGGCCACCGCCGAAACCGCCGCGACCGCGCGGCATTACGATCCTGCCTTGCAGCGCGACCGGATCGTATTTGGCGCCGACACCCTTCAAATCCCCTGTGATAGAGTGGCAGGTGTTACACTTGCCGGCGCCATTGAAATAGGCTTCGCCAGCCTTTGCGTCGCCGACCAGAATGTTGAGGACTTTGTAGCTGTCCCGATCAACCACCGCTGCGATCCGCTGATGCAAAAACGCCGCAATATCCTTGGTCTGTTCCTCGCTCAAATCGAACTTGGGCATGCCTTTATCAGGTCGGCCGACTTTCAGGAATTCTCCAAGTTGCTTGCCAGCCTCGTCGTTCATCACCAGGACCGACCGGATCAGGTCTGGGCCGGACTGGCCGCCGGTCGCGTTGCCGCCGTGGCAAAAGCCGCATTGCGCGACAAACATTTGTTGTCCACGCTCCACGGAGTCTTGATCTAACCTGGGGCTTCCTCCCCGAATTGCGACCGGATTGCCAGGAGGATTGCCTGCAGTCGGCGTTCCTACCAGCGTCGTTACCCCCACAAAGAAGGCAACGATGATGATTGCTTTCATTCCCTTCATTCCTTTTCTCCTAAGTCTTGTGTGATTTGGTACCGCTTTAACCCATTGGGGCGACCAAATAATCAATCAGGGCGATCAAAAAAAGAAGGGCAAAGAAGAAAATATTCGTGGCCGGCTGCGGAGAACGCGGCGTTAAGCTCCGAAAAGAGAGGAAATTTGGCGGGCGGCAGGTATTGAAGACGATGGAGGATATTTACGGCCAGTGGCGGTAGACGCCACCGGCCGTTCTTGCAATTGCAACTCGATCTAAAAGATCAGTTTGAGAGCCAACTGTCCGATGCGCGGATCTGAAGCTCCGCGCGGGTTGCCGAAATCGACGCGCCGCGTGAGGCTCGCGCCGGATTGGCTCGCCGAAATGACGTTGTACAACTGGCCGTTGAAGCTGGAGATGTTCAGACGGTTGAAGAGGTTGAAGAACTCGGCGATGAATTGCATCCGGTACCTCTCGGTGAAATAGAAGGTCTTCGTCGTGCGGAAGTCGAAGCTGACGAAATGGCCGATGTAAAACGAATCGCGTCCGAAGCCCGGCGCGCGATCCGAGTTGCGGTTGCCGTCATTGTTGAGGTCGACATTGGCGGCAAGCCTTGCCGAGAAAGGTTGGTTGCTGCTCGCCTGGAAAATGCCGCCGAGCTCCCAGCCGCCGAGGATTACGCTGGCAGGGCCATGCAGGTCCTTGAAATAATCCAGGTTCCAAAGACCGCTAGCTACCACTCGATGCGGGACGTTGGCGTTGCCAGGACCTCGCTCGTCGCTGAGCAGCAAGCTCTGCTGCGCCTGTTTCGCGTCGTCGCCCGCGTTGGCGGTCACGACCGAGGTCGCGTCCGGCGCGTCGTCAATCACCTTCGAGTAGGCGTAAGAGAAGAGGAGTTGATAATGCTTTGCGAATCGCTTGTTGACCTGCAGGACGAGCGCGTTATAGCCGGAGTTGGAGTTGCTCTCGAACTCGCTGATGCGGCCGAAGAGATCGCCGGGCGCGCCGATGGGCCGGTTCGGGCTGGCTGCTCCTGGGTAGCGCAGGAACGTCGAACTGGACGTCGAACCATCACTGCCAATAATAGTAGCAGTCCTCGCCACGGGCTGTGGCAAGTTGATGTCGCGCGTCCGCTGCAAGTGGCGGCCCTGTACCGTCAAATACGAAAGGCCAACTGAAATATCGTTTGTTATACCGTACTCAGCGCCGAAGTTGCCCTGCATTGTGTAGGGCTGCTGATAGTTTCGCTCAAAGACGAACAGGTTAGCCGCTGGCGGCTGGCCGCCCCTCTTCCGAATATCGTCGAGACTGGTGAATACGAACGGATAGACCAGGCCGGTGGGATTGGTCAGAGTGACGCTGATTGAGTTGAGGCCGTTGTTGGAAAGCGCCGTGCCGAGCGCGATCGAGGGCGTGCGGCCGTAAAATATGCCGAAGCCGCCGCGTACAACCAGCCTGTCGGCCCCCGTAGGATTCCACGCGAAACCGAAACGCGGCGCGACGTTGTTGTAATCATTGTTGATGCGCGAAGTGGCGATGCCGGCCGCCGCCAATGCAGCGCTCGGATTGCGCGTATCCCCTTGTGTCATATTCTGAATGTCGTAACGCGCCCCCAGATTGAGCGTCAGACCGCGCGCCACACGCCAGTCGTCCTGGAAGAAGAAGCCGTACTCATTGAAGTTCGGATGGGTGCTCGCTCCCGAGGTGCCGTCGCCGGCGAAGGCCTGTGTGTAGCTGGCGACGACGTTGTTGGCGAAATTGGCGTAGCTCGTATAGGTGTAACCGCCGCCGAAGAAGCCGGGGAAGAAGTTCTCGATCCTCTCGATGTTGAAATCCGCTCCGCCTTTCAGACCGTGTTTGCCGGCGATGTAAGAGACGTTGTCAATGAACTGATACCTGTTCTCGGTCGTATTGCGCGGGCTGAAGTTGTTGCGCCCGATGGTGAGGGCGGTTTGGCCGCCGTTGCTGATGACCGCTTCCGGAGCGTTGCTGTTGGCCAGACCCGGTTCGGCGTCACGCGCAAACTGGAATCGGAACTCGTTGAGAAGCCGTGGCGAGATGGCGGAGCTGAACGTGGTCGCGAAAGAGTCCGTCGTCACCAGGCTGTCGCCGCTGTGCTGTTGAGCGTTGGTTGCGCCGCTGTTCTCCAGATTGGTTCCGGTGAAGTTCTGGCGGTTGTAACGGAAACTGAGCCGATTGCCGGAGTTGACCTGCCAGTCAATCTTTCCCAGATAGACGTCCTGATCGAAGCCGCGCGTATAGTTGAC
>Ga0126377_10003490_pt1 | contig 11149 bp, 13 predicted proteins | sample PanSoiMetPlot_22_FD_92647 | JGI IMG/M metagenome (GOLD analysis project Ga0126377, IMG submission 92647) | Tropical forest soil microbial communities from Panama - MetaG Plot_22 | ecosystem: Environmental > Terrestrial > Soil > Tropical forest > Bulk soil | place: Panama | collected 2016-02-17
GCACCGCGCGGGTAATGCTGTCGATCTCTCAGATCATTCAGTTCGCCGATCGGAAGTTCTGCAGTTGAAAAACTTTTCACCGGTTGCGTGGTATCAAGTTCCTGCGCGCTAAACATGATTTTTAATTGAGTCGCTTGGCCGCGAGTGATTGGTTCGTTATGGACCGGCCTTAGCCCACCTCCCACTGCAGTAAGCGCAATGAATGTGCCAACTTATCTGACGAGGGATTATGAGCAAACTTTCACGAGCGAACTCGATGAGAGGGGATAATTGCGCAGTGACGCTGCGGGTGGTGAGAGATTCTCCCCATGAAGAATGAACGTTTGCCCTCTCGGAATTGTGATAAGCTTTCCGAAATTCGACATCTCGCGCTTAACGATTCGTGGCTTGACGCTTGCTACCATCGCATGTGATGGGATCTGAGCAAGCAGAGAGGGATCAGGTTCTAAGTTCTATGAGAACCCAGGCGAATCATCGTCGTGCTGTATTGCTGGCCCTCGCTGCGTCCGCCTTCCTGACCCTCCTGATCATTGTAGGCTCACGAAATCTCGAACATTACGATGCGGCTCTTTTTGGTTACACGGTTGCGAGCGTCGTAGCCTTTGGCGCTGTAGTCTTCCGCTACGCCATTTGGTTGCAGCGTCCCGCCACTCGCGTCTACTGGCGTCGAGGCTGGCAATTATTCCGCGATCGCAAAAACCTGGTCCCCAATACAAGCAGCGCTGCAAAAACGCTGGTCGGCGGGTTCATGGCCCAGAAGTTTATCTTTCGTCGCGGCCTCTCACGCTGGGTAATGCACCAGTTGATCATGTGGGGCTGCATAATCTCGGCACTGATTACCTTCCCGCTTGTGTTTGGCTGGGTGCACTTCGAACTAGAAGGTCCACGGGGCTATCGCGCTTATGTCTTTGGCGTACCCCTAAACATCCTGGATGGCCGCAGCATTTTGGCGTGGATCACATTCCATGCCCTGGATTTCACGGCCATCATGGTGATCGTTGGCTGCGCGATTGCAATTCACCGGCGCTTGCATGATCGCGGCGCGATCGCTCTGCAACAGTACCTGCTCGATTTTGTTCCTCATCTGCTCTTGATCGCGATTTGTGTCACCGGCTTGATGTTGACCGCTTCGAGTCTGTGGTTGCACGGGTACATGTATTCCTTCATCGCCTTGTCGCATCAAGCAGTGGTGATCATGACTTTGTTCTATTTGCCCTTCGGCAAACTGTTTCATGTGATCCAAAGGCCGGCCTCGATCGGGGTTGAGCTCTATCAACGGCGAGCTCGCGAGATGCCGCAAGCAGTTTGTCCGCGGTGTGGCGTCGAGTTTGTCGCCGAGATGTGGTTAGGCGATCTGAAAACAGTAGTGGACAAACTTGGCTTTGATTATCGCCTCCCCGATGGTCGCATGTGGCAGGACTACTGCCCCCGCTGCAAGCGAGTAATCAGAGGCCTGGCATATTCATCACTGCCTCAAACCAACGAACCGGTTTTTAAAGGGTCAAGGAGTTCCTAGCCGTACTGCCAAGCGGCAATAGGCAAGCAAGGATCAAAATGGCTAAGGTTGGCAATCTCCAGAAAATCATCGAAGACTTCGGGCCACATCTGCACGATACGCCTTACGATGGTTGGCGCGCAGACCGCGTCATAGACCGCGTCGTGCCTACTCATTGTCCCTATTGTGCCGTTCAGTGCGGGATGAATCTGTTGGTCGAAAAGAGTCACGTCGTAGGATTTGAGCCGCGCTACGATTTTCCGGTGAATGAAGGTCGCCTCTGTCCGAAAGGGGTGACGGCCTACTTGCAAGTGCATCATCCCGATCGCCTCTTACATCCCTTGATCAAACGCAACGGTAACTTCGAGCGTGCCAGTTGGGATGAAGCACTCGACCTGGTAATGACGAAATTCAAGGAGCTGCAGGCCGCTCACGGCAAGGATTCGATCGGCGTGTACTCCGGCTCGTCGCTCACTACCGAAAAGACTTATCTGATGGGCAAGTTTGCCCGTGCTGGACTCGGGACTCGTTACGTCGATTACAACGGCCGTCTCTGTATGGTGTCGGCCGCAGCCGGCAACAATAAAGCGTTCGGCATAGATCGGGCGGCCAATCCCTGGTCTGACATTCCGCTCGCAGAGGTGTTGCTGATTGCCGGGGCAAATTGCGCTGAAACCTTTCCGGTGCTGAACAAGTTTCTCTGGCAGCAGCGTGATAACGGTGGCCGCTGGATCATTGTCGATCCGCGCGAGACCGCGACGGCACGACAAGGAGATCTTCACTTGCAGTTGAAGCCTGGGACCGACGTCGCCCTGGGAAACGGTCTGCTGCAGGTCTTGATCGAAGAAAAACTGATCGACGAAACATTCATCAACACGCGCACTAATGGTTGGGAGGAAACTAAAGCTCTGGTTGCAGGTTACACACCGCAAGTGGTGGCGGAGATTACCGGTGTGCCGGCAGAAAAGATTGTCCGAGCTGCGCAGCTCTACGGTAGGGCGAAGACATCGATGGTATTACATGCGCGCGGTATCGAACATCATTCGCACGGAGTGAACAACGTGCTTTCGTACATCAATCTCGTACTGGCTACGGGAAGCATAGGCGCGCCTGGTCGCGGCTACGGCACCATCACCGGCCAGGGTAACGGACAAGGCGGTCGCGAGCATGGACAGAAGGCGGACCAACTTCCCGGTCAACGTTCCATTTCAAATCCTGAACACCGCAAGCATGTTTGCCAAATTTGGGATTTGCCGGAAGCAGAGTTACCACCGGCAGGTGTCTCAGTGGTCGAGATGTTTCAGAAAATGCGCGAGGGTGAAATTCGCGGCTTACTGTCGATCTGCAACAACGTGATGGTCAGTTTGCCTGATACCAACGAAGTAAGACGTTCGCTCGAAGGTCTCGACTTTTATGTCTGCATCGATTTCTTCATGTCGGAAGGTTCGCGTTATGCCGACGTCGTTTTGCCGGGCAGCACCTGGGCCGAAGACGAAGGAGTAACCACAAACAGTGAGGGGCGCGTCGTCAAGATCAATCAGGCTACGGAGCCGCCCGGCGAAGCGCGACCCGATTGGTGGATCGTGCAAGAGATCGCCCACCGCATGGGTCGGGAGAAATATTTTCAGTTTTCTGGGCCGCGCGCGATTTTTGACGAATTGCGAGTCGCCTCGCGCGGTGGGAATGCCGATTATTACGGTATTACCTGGGAAAAGATCGAAAAACAAAACGGAGTGTTTTGGCCTTGTCCGACGGAAGATCATCCGGGAACGCCGCGCTTATTTGAAGAGCGCTTCTATCATCCTGACGGCAAGGCAAAGTTTCATGCGATCGACTATGAACCGCCTCAGGAAACACCCGACGAAGAATTTCCGCTGATTCTGACCAGTGGCCGTGTCGTTTATCAGTATCTATCCGGCAACCAGACAAGGCGAATTGGATTTCTGGTGGAGCAATGTCCGGAGCCGTATGTGGAGATCCATCCGGAGACGGCGCTGACGTTGAGGGTGAACGACGGCGAACGAGTGCGAGTTGTTTCGCGGCGCGGCCAAGGCGAGTTCCCGGCTTTGATTGTCAAGACTATTCGCAAAGATACGATCTTTATTCCTTACCACTGGGGTGAGGAATTGGCGGTGAATCAGCTGACTAATCCGGCGCTCGATCCAACTTCGAAGATCCCGGAGTTTAAGGCGTGTGCGGCGCGAATTGAAAAGATTCACTCGCGCGAGTTACCGATAGTGGGGGCGAAGCGGAAGGGGATGTCGAGGAGTGAGTTTAGGTGATTCTTGGGTCTTCGGTCTTCGGTCTTTGTCAGTGGTCAGTGGTTGGTGGTCAGTGGTCAGAGGCGGTAGTTAGTGGTCAGGGAATTTATAGGACCTATTCGACCTATAGGACCTATTCACAACTACTAACTACTGACAACTAACTACTAACTACTAACTACTAACTACTGACTACTGACTACTGACAAAAACCAAAGGCCAAAGACCAAAAACCCAAAGCATTTATGAAAGAAACAATGTTCATCGATCCGCAGCGCTGTATTGGCTGCCGTGCCTGTGTAGCAGCCTGCCGGGAGTGCGCCACTCACAAAGGTTACTCGATGATCTACGTCGACTATCTTGATCGTTCTGAAACAACGGCCACCATGCCCACTGTCTGTATGCATTGCGTCGAGCCCACCTGTGCCCTCGTCTGTCCCGCCGACGCAATCAAGACGAATGAAGACGGCATTGTGATGTCCGCTCTGAAGCCACGCTGCCTCGATTGTCGCAATTGCGTCAATGCCTGCCCCTTCGGTGTGCCCAAGTACAACACCGAGATGCACCTGCAGATGAAATGCGACATGTGTTTCGACCGTTCGAGCGAGGGGCTTAAGCCAATGTGCGCCAGCGTCTGCCCAACCGGTGCAATTACCTTTGGAAAATACGAAGACATAGTGCCGCTTCGTCGCACGAAACCGGTAAATGCCCACGTGTTCGGCAATCAAAAGGTGGAAACCAAAGTCTACTTGATGCTGCCAACCGATTCGCAGGAGGTTGCAGTTGATGGCTGTGGTGTGTTCGCGGGACAGGTCGCGCCTGACGCACAACCAAGCCTCGGATCATGGATTGACTTGCAAGTTGAACAGTCAGACAAGAGCAATGAGTTCTAAGCTTAACGACACAATCAATCGAGTATTGAACGACGAAGCTGATGTGCGCACGGCAACTGCGCCATATCAAACTGACTTTCCCTACAATCGCGACGAGGAAGCACATGTGACGCGACGTGAGTTCTGCAACTTTTTAGGACTCACCTCGGCAGCTTTGTTCATCGGCTCAACCGGTTTTGCGGCCAAGGCTGCCTTCGATGCGACGGGCAGCGAGGTGTTCACGCCCTTGAAGATTGAAGGTGCAGAAACCCTGGCACCGGGAGAGTCGCTTAATTTCCGCTTCCCCACCGAGAAAGACACTGCAATCCTGGTGCGATTACTCGATGGCACTTACCACGCTTTTGGTCAAAAGTGTACCCATCTTTCGTGCCCCGTCTATTTTGACCGCGACCACCAACGACTCGAATGTCCTTGTCATGAGGGCGCGTTTGATGCCAACAGCGGCGAGGTTTTGCATGGTCCACCGCCGCGCCCTCTCGATACGATCAGCCTGGAAGTTCGCGGTAATGGTGAAGTGTGGGCCAACGGCAGAATTGCCGGCAGCGGAGAAAGAGTGATCTGATGCAACAGTCAAAAGCAGGGAGCAACGACGGTCAGCCAGGCAAGGGTCGTGAGGCGGTAGCGCAGGCGCGCCTGGCACTGCTCGTAATGATCAACGTGGCGCAACTTTGGATTCTGGCGGCGACCGTCGAGGCTGCACTGGCCCACCACTTCTCGCCGCTTGTGCCACTAGTGATAGCCTCAGGCATTTGCTTTGTCGTAACACTCACGATCATTTTCTGGTGGCGACCGGCCTCCCGCCATTACACGAGTTCCGGTTACCTGAAACGATGAACGACTCGGTTCTAACCTTGCTGCAAGAAGACCACGCCTCGTTGGGCCACCTGCTGGTTGAACTTGACGGCGAGTTACTAAAAGCCAACCTTTCGCGCGCTTTTGAACTGTTGGACCTCTTCTGGGCCCGACTGGCGATTCACATTCGCGGCGAAAACTTGCATCTGTTTCCTGCTCTCGCCGCGATTAGTGTTAACCAGTCCGATAATGATCTACCCACGTCCCAGGAAATAAAAGATGTCCTCACCATGCTGCGCAGTGATCACAACTTTTTCATGAAGGAGCTCGCCCGGGCAATTCAGGACATGCGCACGATGATGGGCCAAAATTCAGCCCGCAAGGAGGAGTTGGAGGATCTGCGCCGGCAGCTGCAAGTCTTGAAGAGACGGCTCGACCGTCACAACCATTTGGAAGAGGAACGCGTTTATGTTTGGCCGTCACTGCTGTTTGACGATCAGGCGCTGGCTAACCTCGCCGATCAATTGCAGCATGAACTGCACAATCTTCCGCAAAGGTTTTCGTGAAATTCAACAACTGCGCAGAATTCCGCGATTCCCCGGCGAAATCTCGCAGCAACCCGTACACCGTGGGCATAAATGCTCCAATAAAGTTGGCGGCACGGTCGTTGCCGTTAGCGAGTGGGGGGTCGACGTGTTGGTGAGGCTGCGCAGTTCTTGGGAGCGCGGGCGGCCCGCCAGCTAAGACCTCGCGACTTGGCTCGAGTTGCTAGCCGGCTGCGTTCCCAGCGACGGCTGCTGTACTGCGTGGCTTGTGGCTCGATAGGACGAAATGAAGCAGCGTATCAAGGCATTTGAGACCGATGACGAGGGTCACTGGCGGGCCGAGCTTGAGTGCGGTCACTTCCAACATGTGCGCCATGATCCGCCATTGACCACACGGGAGTGGGTTCTGACTGAAGCAGGTCGGGCGTCTCGCATTGGTTTTGTACTCGACTGCAAACGCTGTGATGAAGAGGCGGATGAATAACAGCAAGATCAGCGAAACAGCGGCCAATTTGTTCCCGGGCTACTTTGCGCTCGTGATGGCCACAGGAATCATCTCCATCGCTGCATTCCAACTAAGCATGAAACCAGTGGCTCTCGGCCTACTGGTCATTAACATATTTGCTTACGCGATTCTCTGCTCATTGCTCTTGCTGCGCTTGATTCGCTTCTTTCCGCGTATCAAAGCAGACATCACGGACCATGCTCGTGGCCCAGGCTTCTTTACCGTCGTCGCCGCCACCTGCGTCCTCGGCAGTGAGCTCGTAATCATTTTGGGCCAATACACGGCAGCCTTTGTTCTCTGGATCATCGGACTGCTGCTTTGGGTTCTAATCATGTACTCCTTCCTGACAGCGGTAACCGTGCAGGAAGACAAGCCGCCACTGGAGACCGGGATAAGTGGCACCTGGTTGCTGATGGCGGTCGCGACGCAGTCCGTTTCGGTCCTCGGAACCCTACTATCGGACCATTATCCGGGATACCGCGAACCGTTGCTCTTTCTCGCACTCTGCATGTTTCTGCTCGGTTGCATGCTTTACCTGCTGCTGATCACGCTGATCTTTTACCGCTTCACTTTCGTCAAACTGACGACTATCTCGCTGACGCCTCCCTACTGGATCAACATGGGAGCTGTGGCGATCACGACCCTGGCCGGAGCGCGGTTGATTATCGCTGCCCCCACGTGGGAACTGTTGGCAGGATTGGCGCCATTTCTCAAAGGATTCACGTTGTTCTTCTGGGCGGCCGGTACCTGGTGGATTCCCTTGCTGTTGATACTTGGAATTTGGCGACACATCCGCAAGCACTTTCCACTTGTTTATGACCCGCTGTACTGGGGCATGGTGTTTCCCCTCGGCATGTACACGGTATGCACGCTCCAGCTAGCGAAGGCCATCAACTTTGAGCCTTTGCTGGTGATCCCACGTTACTTTGTTTTTCTCGCATTGCTGGCATGGCTGACTACTTTCGTTGGCTTGATTCACAGTTGGTGGCGACCGAAAGCGAGAGGTGCGACGGTGGCTAACAGAATTTGAAAATAATAACTACTCGAAGGATGGAATTTATGAATTCAATTGAAACCAGGACAGTACGTGATCTTGCGCTTGAGATTCCCGGAGCGACTCGCGTGTTTGAGAAAGCGGGAATTGACTATTGCTGTGGTGGCCAGCGTTCGCTGGCGGATGCTTGCACTAGTGCCGGTGTCACAATCGAAGAGATGATGAACTCATTGGAGTTAGCCAGGTCGTCACAGCCTTTGGCACAAGAGGTGAACTTCCAAAACGGATCACTTGCCGAACTAATCGATCATATCGTGGCCAAGCACCATGTTTTCACCAAGACCGAACTCCAGCGCTTGCGTGCACTTATCGATAAGGTCCACGGCGTCCATGGTGAGAATCATCCCGAGCTCGCACAACTTCGCTCACTATTTCAGAATTTGAGTTCGGAGCTTGAGCCGCACATGCTGAAAGAAGAGATGGTGCTGTTTCCTTATGTCGTCAGACTGGAAGCTGCTACTCGTAATCAACAAGCCGTTAGTACGCCACCCTTCATGACAGTGGCGAATCCGGTGCGGATGATGATGCTGGAACATGAAGCTGCCGGTTACCTGTTGGAGAAAATGCGCAAACTTACCAACGACTACACCACGCCGGCAGACGCATGCTTCAGTTACAAGACACTCTACGAGGCGTTGGACGCATTGGAGAAAGATCTGCATCACCACATCCACCTGGAGAATAACATTCTCTTTCCGCGCGCTGTGGAGATGGAAGCACAGCTAAGTTATTAACGCTTCACAAATAGTCTTGAGTAAAAGAGCGGCGTTGTTGTCTGAGACGCCGCTCTTATTGCTCGAGTTTTCTAACTGAATTCTCCTATTGCGAGCGCCATAGGCCTTCAAGTAGCCCCCAGTTGTATTGCCGCATCTTCTGTCCCATTGTTTCGTTTATCTCGTAGTTGGGATCCCACGCCGGCAGCAAGTCGGTGGCTTCGGGAAATAAAGGTACCAGCGTTCGGCTGCGGCTGAGCATCGAGTGCACGCCAGGGCGGAAGTGGCAACTAGCACAAAAGTCCAGCGAGACCCGTAAACTTCTTTCGAGAGGACCGCCACTGGAAGGTTCTTCAAACACATCAACCCCATGTGACATGAAGAGCGGAAATTCCGTGTCTCCCTTCGCTAACGCGCGCAAGCTACCAGATGCACTCCCGGCAAACAATCGCACTCGACTAAATTTAAACTCAAATACGGACATGCTGCGACCAGCCTCAACCCTGCTCGTATCGTTGAGCGCCTCAGCGACGTCACGAGGAATGGTGTGATGCACGCGAACCTGAATGTCTTCAATGACGTTGGTTGGCGCAAGCTTACCAGTTGAATCGATCAGCAGCATCGTGCGCACCATTGCCAGTTGCGTCCCAACCGGAAACTCAGGCAGGTCAGGATTGGGCCTGGCGCGATGAGTTGCGGGATCAAAGATCCAGGGTCGGGGAAACAGGGACAAGTTCTTCAGATAGTCCAGCGTCGCCTCCCGGTCGCCCGGCAAATGGATGAAGATTCTGAATACCGAGCGATCAGAGAACGTCTCGGCATGCAAAGGAGCAACAAGACCGCCACCGCGAGCGCTAAGCAGTACCCATGGGCCCTGCCGTTGCAGTAGCTCCAGTGGCAGGAATGGTTGCTCAGGTCGCGTGACCTGGTAGGACGAAGCGAATGTCTTGGCAGCGATTGTTTGCTGGTAGGTATTGGGCAACCGGGAAATTTGCTCCGGAGAAAGAGCAAGCCGTCTAATCGCCAGCGCCAATTTCTGCTGCAGCTTCAACTTCTCTGGCGCATTACCACTGATTTCCGTGGTCCAATCGAAGATAGCCCAGAGGTCACGCTGCATGATCGCGCGCTGCAACGGATCAGTGATGGCTTTTTCAGCATGGGTGGAAAGAAATTCGTCGAGATCAGCGAGGGCTTGTGCGTTGGCGGGCTGGCTCAGGAGGTATTTCGTACTGTACCAGAGTAGCGGATCAAGTTCGTCGTAGCCGTACTCCTTTCCCTCAGCTGAAACGCGGCGATAAAGGCTACGATAGAGTCGATTCCAAATATGGTTTGGGTCCGGATTGTAGAGTCGCCAGTTTTCAGGTGTTTCCGGCCTGGCAGCAACAGTAATGAGCACCGATGGCGTGTTTGAGGACCTGGTCTCAACAATAGAACAAACAAGTACAATGACTGCGCCCAGGAGGAGAATCAAAGAAATACTAAACCCAGGATTCGAAGGGCTAATTGATCCAACCTTCATCCAGCGCATGCTCCAGATTTTACTCGCCAGTTGGTGAATCTCAATAGATAACATCGGCTTCAGCCGGGGGAGTTTCAATTTCTACCTATTCCACTAGAAAGAGAAAGGCCGCGGGTGGCTCCCAACCACCCGCGGCCAACGCCATCGAGAGCGACATGAGCTCAGTTGACTCTCACATCGATCTGTTTCGCGATCACTTCCTCACGTTTTGGCAGCGTCACTGTCAACACGCCACAATTGAATTCGGCGCTGATCTTCGTGGTATCGATGGACATCGGAACAATAAAGCTCCGCATGAACTCGCCATAGTGCCGCTCCACACGATGATAGTTTTCGCGATTGGTCTCCTCTTCGAACTTGCGCTCGCCCCGAAGGGTAAGCACCTGGTTCTCCATAGTGACCTTGACGTTTTCTTTCATCACCTCCGGTAGTTCAAACTTGAGCACGATCTCCTTCTTGGTCTCGAAGATGTCGCAGGCGGGCGTCCACGGTTTCATGGGCCAGTAATTCTCTTCGACTGGGAGCTTCGGCCGTAGCGTGCTCAGCGGCTCGTCCAACATTCGATTAGAAAAAATGCCAAATGGATCCATGATGAAGTTTCTTGATAGGGTGCTCTGACTCATTTGTTCAACTCCTTTCTTGGGTTAAATGTCTGTCCTGCGGAATTATTGCCAGTTAGGACGGACGTTCCTCCCCGGAGGACTGGCTCGCATCGAGTTCGTGGATGCGCTCCCGGAGCCAGTCCCTGACGAGACGCTCCAGCTTTGCTTCGTTATCCTCGGCTTCTAGATCTTCAACCGTGTGACCGGCCTCATCCAGGGCGATGTAGTGACAAGGCACTGCCTCGGTGCGGTGCTCGGGCGCCACAAAGTCGAGCAAGCGACATTCGCTACAGGGATGGGCTCGATAGGGATAACCATAGTTAAGGCAACTCAGGGAGTCCTGGAAAATCGACTTTGTCAGCCACGGTGTCCGAACCGAACGCCCGTAGCCTCCCTGCTCGATGAAGTTGAGTTCCTCTTGGAGAAGTTCGAGAGTGTCGCGTTGATCTGGTGCCATGATAGTTCCTCCGGCTAAGCGACCTTGGTCCAATGGGTGTCTAACAGGTGGAAGAGCAATAGGCGTTCCAAACAAAACTGCGACTTTTTGGCTGGTATTGAGATTGGGATTGCGAGCCATGACCCAGAGAAGCGTGTTTTTCCACAAGATACCAGTGACTTCAGTCGGGTGGAGTTTCAATTTCGGCCTACTCAACGACTCCCAATTCTCTCTTACAGATACCACCGACTTCAGTCGGGTGGAGTTTCAATTTCGGCCTACTCAACGACTCCCAATTCTCTCTTACAGATACCACCGACTTCAGTCGGGTGGA
>Ga0126377_10003491_pt1 | contig 11148 bp, 9 predicted proteins | sample PanSoiMetPlot_22_FD_92647 | JGI IMG/M metagenome (GOLD analysis project Ga0126377, IMG submission 92647) | Tropical forest soil microbial communities from Panama - MetaG Plot_22 | ecosystem: Environmental > Terrestrial > Soil > Tropical forest > Bulk soil | place: Panama | collected 2016-02-17
CAGGACCTGACGCCGGAGCTTCGGCAGCTCGTCGAGCTCATCCTGGCCGGCGACGACGACACCATGTGACGGATCTGCGCACTTGTCGTGGGTGCGACGGCCCTGGCACCAACAACAAGTGCGCAAAACCGAGGTCCGGGCACCGACGCCATCTCACCAAGTGGACAGTGGGAGCGCGACGTTGGGCTCACCCGGCCCAACCGTCATACCCCTGCTGACCTGCGGCTTTGCGTACTCGCGAGTCCGCCGACGCAGGTCACCACCACTCGGCGCGCCACGCCGGAGATTTGCCCACAGCCGGATCGACCACAACGGTGGAAATGGATATGCCAGCGATCGGACGGAGAGACTCGTGCTCACCCTGACCGAGAACGCCTGCGACGTGGTGAAGACGATCACGGAGCAGAGCACCCAGACCGATGGGGCCGGTCTGCGCATCAGCCCGCAAGATGCCGACCCCAGTGCCCTGACCGTTGCGCCGGCCGAGGCGCCGGAGACCACCGACAAGGTCGTCGAGAAATCCGGAGCCCGGGTATTCGTCGAGGAGAACGCCGCCGCGGTGCTCGACGACAAGGTCCTCGACGCGCAGGTCGACCAGACCGGCGGCGTGCAGTTCGCCCTCGCGGTGCAAGGCTGACGCCGTGGTCGGCGGTCACCGTCAGATGCGGTTGACCGCCGACACCACGGCCTTCAACGAGGCGGTCACGATGTTGGCGTCGAGACCGACTCCCCACACCACCCGACCGCCGATCTCGCACTCGACGTAGGCCGCGGCCATCGCGTCGCCGCCGGAAGAGAGCGCATGTTCGGCGTAGTCGAGCACGCGTACGGCGTGGTCGACCGACTCGAGCGCGTCGCAGAAGGCCGCGATCGGGCCGTTGCCCTGTCCGGTCAGGGTGTGCCGATCTCCGTCGACATAGACGTTCACGGTGAGTGCGTCATGCTCGCCCGCGGCCGACGACGTGTGCACCGAGTTGAGCCGGAGCGGCGTCGTGCGATCGAGGTACTCGGTGCGGAAGAACTCCCACAGCGCCTCGGGAGCGACCTCGCCTCCGGCGGTGTCGGTGTGCTGCTGCACGACCCGGCTGAACTCGATCTGCAGCCGCCGTGGCAGGTCGAGGTTGTGCTCGGCCTTCATGAGATAGGCCACGCCGCCCTTGCCGGACTGGCTGTTGACCCGGATCACGGCCTCGTACGTGCGGCCGACGTCGTGCGGGTCGATCGGCAGGTACGGCGCCTCCCACCGGTGCTCCGACACGGGTACGCCGGCCGCTGCTGCGTCGCGCTCGAGTGCCTCGAGGCCCTTCTTGATCGCGTCCTGGTGCGAGCCGGAGAAGGCGGTGAAGACGAGATCGCCCGCGTACGGGTGCCGCGGATGCACCGGCAGCCCCGTGCAGTACTCGACGGTGCGCCGGATCTCGTCGATCTCGGAGAAGTCGATCATCGGGTCGATGCCCTGGCTGAACAGGTTCATGCCGAGTGTGATCAGGTCGACGTTGCCGGTGCGTTCGCCATGCCCGAACAGACAGCCCTCGACGCGATCGGCGCCGGCCATCAGGGCCAGCTCGGTCGCGGCCACGGCACAGCCCCGGTCGTTGTGCGGATGCAGCGAGACGGCGGTGTGCTCGCGCCGGCTGAGCTGACGGGAGAACCACTCGATCTGGTCGGCGTAGACGTTTGGCGTCGACATCTCGACGGTGGCCGGCAGGTTGAGGATGATCTCGCGACCCGGCCCGGACTGCCAGGTGTCCGAGACCGCCTCGCAGACCTCGACGGCGTACTCCAGCTCGGTGCCGGTGAAGATCTCCGGCGAGTACTGGTAGCCGAAGTCGGTGCCCGGCAGCAGCTCGTCGGCGTACTTCATGACGAGCTCGGTGCCGCGGACCGCGATCGCCTTGCACTCGTCGCGGTCGACGCCGAAGACGACTCGGCGGAACAGCGGCGCGGTCGCGTTGTAGAGGTGGACGTTGGCGTCCCGGGCGCCGACCAGGGACTGTACGGTGCGCTCGATCAGGTCCTCGCGAGCCTGGGTCAGCACCGAGATCGTGACGCCCTCGGGTACGACGTCCTGCTCGATGAGCTCGCGTACGAAGGCGAAGTCGGTCTCGCTCGCGGCCGGGAACCCGACCTCGATCTCCTTGTAGCCCATGCCGACGAGCAGCTCGAACATCCGCCGCTTGCGGGCCGGTGTCATCGGGTCGATCAGGGCCTGGTTGCCGTCTCGCAGGTCGGTCGAGAGCCAGCGAGGGGCGGCGGTGATGGTGCGAGAGGGCCAGACGCGGTCCGGCAGGTCGATGGGAGTGAAGGCCCGATAGCGGTCGATAGGCATGCCGCTGGGGCGCTGAGGATGGATGGCCATGGCGCGAAGCTCTCCAGAGGAGGGGGATCGGCGGCCGGCAGCACCGAACTCCGCGGCGAGGGGTCCGGCCTGTTAGAGGGCCCCGCCGCGGCCGCGAAGGAGGAGGCTCGCGTAACGCATGGCGCGGTCAGCCTATCGCACCCTGCGCGGACACATCGCGGGGCGGTGGCTGCTGGTCGGTGATCCCGGTTCCCTCGATGTCGAGCTTCGGCAGGATCTTGTCGAGCCAGCCCGGAATCCACCAGGCCCGGTCGCCGAGGATCGACATCACCGACGGCACCAGGCACATCCGGACCACCGTCGAGTCGATGAGCACGGCGAAGGCCATACCCAACGCCAGCATTTTGACGGTGGCATCGCTGTCGAAGACGAAGCTGCTGAAGACGACCAGCATGATGCCGGCAGCGGTGGTGATGACCCGTGCAGTCCCGCCGATGCCGATCGCCACGGCGCGATGGGAGTCGCCGGTCTCGAGATAGGCCTCGTGGACCCGGGAGATGAGGAACACCTCGTAGTCCATCGACAGGCCGAAGACGATCGCGAAGATCAGCATCGGAACGAAGGCCGGGATGGGTACGGCCTCGTCCATCCCGATCCAGCTCGATCCCCAGCCCCATTGGAAGATCGCCACCACGACGCCGTACGCCGCGCCGACCGAGAGCAGGTTCATCGCGGCCGCCTTCAGTCCGATCGCGAGCGACCGGAACGCGGCGGTCAGCAGGATCAGCGACATCAGGACCACCGCGAAGATGAGCAGCGGCAACCGGTCGATCACCTTCGAGGTGAAGTCGACCGACCCGGCCGTCGTCCCCGTGACCAGGGTGTCGACGCCCTTGACCTGGGGCAGCACCGAGTCGCGCAGGGTGTTGACCAGGTCGGTCGTCTTCTGGTCCTGCGGGCCGGTGGTGGGCACCACGGTCATCGTCGCGGTGTTGCCGGCCTTGTTGAGCTGCGGAGCGGATGCCTCGGCCACGCCGGCGGTGTTCGCGACCACCTGCTGCAGCTGGGTCAGCACGGTCTTCTTGTTGTTGCCCGGCTCGGGGATGGCCACGATCGTCAACGCACCGTTGGAGCCGGGGCCGAAGCCGCGGGCGATCATGTCGTACGCCTGCCGGTCGGTGTCGCCCTTGGGATCGGTGCCGGCATCCAGCTGCCCGAAGTCGATGAAGATCAGCGGGATGGCGAGCACGATCAGCAGCGTGGCGCTGACGATCGCCCACGGCCATGGCCGGCCGGCGACCATCCGCCCCCATCGCGCGAACGCGGAGTGCTCGTGGCCGCCCTCGGTGAGCTCGACGGCGCTGACCTCGTGGGGCGCACCGGAGCCGGAGTTCTCCGCCTCCGGGCCGAAGATCTCCGATACGAGGTCGTCGGTGCCGGGGTTGCCCGTGCTGGGGTTGCCGGTCCCCGGATTGCCGGCGACCGCCTCGGCGTCGGCGGCCGCGGCGCGGGCGTGGCGGCGCTCCCGCCATTCGTGCAGCCGCTCGGACAATGATCGGACGTTGCCCTTGGCCACGCTGAGGAACGACGGCACCAGAGTCAGGGCCGCCAGCATGGTCACTGCCACGACGACGGCCGCGGACAGCCCGAGGGCGCCCACGAACGGGACCGCGGAGACGTAGAGACCCAGGATCGCGATGATCACCGTGCTGCCCGCGACGACGATCGCTGCGCCCGACGTGGCGTTGGACAGGCCAATCGACTCGCGTACGTCCATCCCGGCATCGACCTGGTCGCGATGTCGTGACACGAGGAACAGCCCGTAGTCGACGGCGACGCCGAGGCCGAGCAAGGTCGCCACCGTGGGAGCGGTCGTCGGGAACGTCATGGCGGACGCCAGAATGCCCAGCAGCGAGAGACCGGCCACCACGCTGAAGATGGCCGACAGGAGTGGGATCGCGGCAGCTACGAGTGATCCGAACATGAACAGCAGCAGCACCAGGGCACACGCCAGCCCGATCGCCTCCGACGACTTATCGTTGGTCTCGGAGTTGATCTGACCGGCATAGCCGCCATACTCGACGCGGAGACCGGCGTCCTGGGCCGGTTTGGTCGCGGCGTAGAACTCGTCCTGGTACGCCTGGTCGAGGGAGGCCGTCAAGACGTCGAAGTTGACGGTCGCGTACGCGATCCGGCCGTCCTTGGCCACCTGCGGTGAGTTCTTGACCGCGAACGGACTGGTCGCGGAGAGCACGTGCGGGAGCTTCGAGACGTTCGTGACCGACTGGTTGACTGCACTCGAGCTGTCCGAGACCTTCTTGCCCTCCGGCGCTTCGTAGACGATCTGCCCGGCATACCCGCCGGCCGAGGGGAAGGCCTCGTCCAGCTTGTTCATGCCCTCGTTCGACTGGCTGCCCGGCACGTTGTAGTTGTTGTTGAACTCGCCTCCGAAGGTGGCTCGACCGATCAGCAGGCCGGCGACGATCACGATCCAGGCGGCGATGACGGCCCAGTGCCAGCGGGCGCAGATCTGGCCGAGTCGCTGCAGAAACTTGTGCATATGGGGCCGCTTCCCACCGAAGAGAACAAAGGTCCAATCGACAAGGACACGCGAGACGGCCGAAAAATACATCGGACCGTGGTGATTTTCGTCCCGGATCCGAAACGCGCCTGACAACTGGGCCCCGACCCGATTCGATGGGCTCATGGAGCTGATCGGGCTGGATCCGCGCAACGTCGACGGGATCACGGCCGAAGGCATCGCGGAGGTCATCGACGCCGCCAGGCAGGCAGAGCCGGGAGGAGCCGCCCCGACCAGCGCCGAGACCGTACGGCTGCACAAGCGGTTCGGATGGGGCGAGCAGCGGGCCGACTGGCTCACCGTCGCGCGAGTCGACGATCGGATCGTCGGGAGCGCAACGATGATGTTCCCGCCGCGGTCCAACCGGCACCTGGCGTACGTCTGGATCTCGGTCCATCCGGAGCATCAGCGCCACGGCATCGGATCCACCCTGCTCCGGGCCGCCGAGAATGTCGCGCTCGCCAACGGACGGCGGAGCCTGGTCGGGTTCACCGCCCGCGACGGCGCCGGAGCGGCCTTCGCCGGCGCCCGCGGATTCGAGCCGGGTCTGGACAACGCCATCCGCCGACTCGATCTGGTCGGAGTCGATCCGGACCGCTGGATCGAGCACCGGACCACTGCGCTGGAACGGGCCGACGGCTACCAGCTGGTCCGGGTGCTCGGACCGTCCGACGACGCTCTGCTCGCCGAGCTCACTCCCCTGTTCGCCGCCATCAACGACGCGCCGACCGGCGATCTCGACATCGAGCCGGACGCCTTCGACCCGTCGTCGATCCGGGCGTACGAGCAGGCGATGGCCGACCGCGATCAGACGATGTATCGCGTCCTCGCCCGCCGCCGCTCCGATGGGGAGTGGGCCGGGCACACCATCGCGCTGGTGGACCGGCACGTGCCGCAGTGGGCCGCTCAGGAGGACACGAGTGTGGTGCCGGACCATCGCGGTCACCGGCTCGGACTCGCGATGAAGGCCGACCTGCTCGTTTGGCTCGCCGAGGCGGAACCGCAGCTGGAGTGGATCCAGACCTGGAACGCCGAGTCCAACCGACACATGCTGGCGGTCAACGAAACGATGGGTTTCGTCCTCTTCGCCCGGACTATCGAGCATCAGAAGGCGCTGACCTGAGGTGACGCAAGGGTGCGGCTTGGCGATTCTGACTCGCTCCGTACGCTGGGGCGGGTGCAGCGCCTCGTGCCGCGCCGGTTGGGGACCGCCGTAGCGATCGTCGTCACCCTGCTGGTCGGCCTGACCGCAGCGGGGTGCCGCGGCGACGGCGCGGTCGATCCGAACGCCGATCCGGCCGACGATCCCTCCACGTCGGCGCCGACGTCGGAGTCGCCCTCGCCGGACCGGATGCTGCTGCCGAAGGAGCCTGAGCCGCGCGAGGGCGCCTGCCACGATCTGTCGTCCCGTCAGGTGAGCAAGGCGCACGACAGGCGGAAGCCGGTGCGCTGCCGCAAGTCGCACACGACTCAGACCTACTACGTCGGCGCCTTCACGGTCGACACGTTCGCCGACCAGACTCCGGACACGGCCGCCATCGCCGAGTACGTCACACCGAAGTGCACTCGGCACTTCAAGCACTGGGTCGGCGGCGATCGAGTCACTCGCTCGCTGGCCCGGGTGCATCCGGTGTGGTTCGTGCCAACCACCCGCGACATCAAGCGCGGTGCCCGCTGGTTTCGATGCGACGTGCTGGTGTCGGCGACCGACAAGCGGCTGGCGGAGCTCCCGCGCAGCACCGAGGGAATGCTCGACTCGGACTCCGCCCTCGACGAGTACGGCCTGTGCAGCCGCGGCTCGCCGGAGCGCCCCCACTCGAAGACGGTGATCTGCAGCCGGCCGCACACCTGGCGGGCCTTCGACATGATGCGGATGCGCGGCTACAAGTCCGACGACTACCCGTCGCATAAGCAGCGGCACAGGTCCGCGAAACACTGCCAGGACCAGGCCCGAGTGCAGCTGGACTACCCGCTGGAGTGGAGGTACGGCTGGCAGCCGCCGACCCGGCAGCAGTGGGCGTCCGGCGTACGTTGGGGCATCTGCTGGGTGCCGAGCGACTGATCGGAGCGCCCGAACCGGACCGCTAGGGTTGGGTCACCGACCGAAGACCACGCGTTCCGGGGAGCATGGTGACGATCTGGCAGCGAGCCGCCGTTGCGTTGGGGGCGCTGTTGCTGGCGAGCGCGTGCGGGTCGACCACCGATCTCGTCGACTCCGAGCCGACCGACAACGCGACCGACTCGACGGCGAGTCCTTCGCCCACGGAGCCCACCGAATCGACCGAGTCGCCGACGACGGCGCCGACCGTCCCGGCCACTTCGGAGCCCAAGGTCGGCGAGTGCCGTCGTACCAATCCGGTCCAGAGCGCCCTCGGCGGCAGCCTGGAGGTCCGTGAAGCGCTGCCGTGCAGCGAGAACCACAACGCCCAGACCTTCTTCGTCGGCCTGATGAACGAGGAAGCCCAGGCGGCCGCCCGCCGCGGCGACGGCAACCGGCTTCGGTTCCTTGTCTCCGGGATCTGCAGCCGCAAGCTCGCTGACTGGCTGGGCGGCTCCAGCGAGGACGTCGCACTGAGCGTGTTCGACTTCATCGTCGGTGCGCCAGGGCCGAAGGAGATCGGCCCGGGCGTGCGCTGGTTCAGCTGCGACGTCTACGCGATCCGGGCGCTGAACGGCCTCAAGCTCGCCGCGCTCCCCCGGACCACCGAGGGCGTGCTGTCGTCGTCCCAGGCCGGCGAATGGACGAAGTGCAACCGAGGCGGTTTCGGGGACGGCACCACCAACATCGTCATGTGCAGCAAGAGTCACAGCTATCGGGCCGTCGCCGGCGTTCACCTGGGCGAGCTCAACGGCGACTACCCCGGCTCGAGCAGCCTGCAGAGCCAGCTCGAGGGTGACTGTACGAAACGGGTTCGCGCCTATCTCGGCACCACGGCCGGCTTCAACTACGGCGTCACCTGGCCGAGCCGGCAGCAGTGGAACACCGGCGATCGGTGGGGTGTCTGCTACGCCCAGACCAGCTCCTAAGACGGGCCAACGCGCCGGCCCGCGTCGGTCTAAGTAAGAATCTGTCCGTGGTCCGTGTACGAAGTCTCGCCGTTGGCCTGGCTCTGGTGGCGCTTGCCGGCTGCGCCAAGTCGGGCGATCTGGTCGCCGACGAGCCGGCCGAGCCGAGCCAGAGTCCGACGACGACGCAGACCACCGGGGCGCCGATCCTCGCACCGGAGCCCCAGGTCGGTACCTGCCGCCAGCTCACTGTCGCCGACATCGCGCCGCCGACCAACGACACCAGTCCGGTGCCCTGCGCAAAGGCGCACACGGCGGTCACCTACTACGTCGACCAGTGGCCGAAGCGCATGGTGCAGGCCGCGAGCAGCATCGACGACAAGACGCTCCAGGACTACGTCATGGCGAAGTGCGACAGCGCCTGGCGAGACACGGTCGGCGGCTCGCTCGAGGACTGGGTGATCAGCATCGTGAGCTGGGCGTGGTACCGACCGACGCCCGAGCAGTTCGCCGAAGGCGCCCGCTGGTTCCGCTGCGACGTCGTCGCGGGTCAGAACACCGAACGCCTCGAAGACCTGCCCCGCAGCGTCAACGGCCTGTTCGACAACAACGACTACCCCGACACGTTCCATGCCTGCTGGACCAAGGTGTTCAGCGACCAGCAGGGCGTCGACGAGGGCACGCTGACCTCCTGCGCCCGCAAGCACCAGCAGCGCGCCATCGGCATCGTCCAGCTGGGCAATGGCAAAAACGACCAGCAGTACCCCGGCGCTGATGCCACGTTCAACCAGGCGAACGAGCTCTGCGCCGACGCGGTGGCGAAGTGGCGCAAGGAGAAGGAGCCGGGCCAGTTCGGGCTGCAGTGGCCGCGACGCAACGAGTGGAACGGCGGCGAGCGCTACGCCACCTGCTGGGCCGTGACCCGCGACTGAGCCGTCGTCAGAAACCGAGCCGGCGTAGCTGCCTCGGATCGCGCTGCCAGTCCTTGGCCACCTTGACCCGCAGATCCAGGTAGACCGGCGTGCCCAGCAGCCGCTCGATCTGCTCCCGGGCCTGGCTGCCGATCCGGCGCAGCCGCGATCCCTTGGCGCCGATGACGATGCCCTTCTGGCTGTCCCGCTCGACGAACATGTCGGCACGGACGTCGACCAGCGGTCGATCCTCGGGACGGTCCTCGCGACGGCCCATCTCCTCGATCACGACGGCGATCGAGTGCGGCAGCTCGTCGCGCAGATCCTCCAGGGCGGCCTCCCGGATCAGCTCGGCCACCAGCTGCTCCTCGGGCGCGTCGGTGAGCTCGCCGTCCGGATAGAGCGGCGGACCGGCCGGGAGCTCCCTGATCAGCAGGTCGCGCAGCAGCTCGACCTGGTGACCGGCGGTCGCTGACACCGGCACGACCTCGCGCCAGTCGATCCCGGTCTCGGCACCGAGCTCGGCGATCTGGGCCAGATGCTCGGCGAGCCGGTCGGAGCCGACCAGATCGGTCTTGGTGGCGACCGCGATGGCAGGGGTACGCCGGACCCGGCCCACCTCGCCGGCCAGGAACCGATCGCCCGGCCCGATCCGCTCGTCGGCCGGCAGGCACACCGCGATCACGTCGACCTCCGACCAGGTGCCCCGGACCAGGTCGTTGAGCCGCTCGCCCAGCAGAGTGCGCGGCCGGTGCAGTCCGGGGGTGTCGAGCAGCACCAGCTGAGCCTCTGGCCGATGCACCAGCCCGCGTACGACGTGGCGCGTGGTCTGTGGCCGCGACGACGTGATCGCGACCTTCGACCCGACGAGGGCGTTGACCAGGGTCGACTTGCCGACGTTGGGACGCCCGACCAGGCAGGCGAAGCCGGAGCGGAAGGAGTCGCTGTCTCCGCTCACGTGCGCACGACCCGCTGCAGGCTGCCGGCCGGATCGGCGACGAACACCACGACGTCACGACCGGCCAGATCGCGGACCGCCTCGATGTCGTCCGGTGCGGGCTGGCGCATGTCGGTCACGACAGCCGCCGCCTCGAGTCCCTTGGCACCCGACGACAGCGCCATCGCGACCGCGAGCGCCAGAGCAGACAGCTGGAGCGACGGGAGCGCGACCGTGGCGGCGGTGTAGGTGCGTCCGTCGAGGTCGCGGACCGCCGCACCCTCCTCGGCCCCGGTGCGCTGTCGGGTCGCCCGCGACAGCGTGACGAGCTTCGCGTCCTCGGGATCGTCCAGGCTGGCGGCTTCGTCGCTCGACATGGGATCAGGCTAGTGCCGCGTCGGCTCGACGAGAGAATCGACATTGCGGGGACCATCGCCCCCAGGATGTCGATTCTCCCGTCAGTGGCCCGCGTCGGCGCCGGACTGTTCGCGTAGCGAGGCCGGCTCGACCTGGCGGACCAGCACGGTCCCGATCTGATTGCGCCGGCCGGTCGGGTCCTCGGCCCGGAACAGCAGACCCTCGACCTCGACCTCACTGCCCGGGATCGGGACCTTGCCGAGATGCTTGGCCATCAGACCGCCCACCGAGTCGACGTCCTCGTCCTCGAGCTCGATGCCGAACAGCTCGCCCAGGTCGTCGACGGCGAATCGGGAGCTCACGCGTACGCCGCCACCGGACAGCCGCTCGACCGCATCCGGCTCGACGTCGTACTCGTCAGTGATCTCGCCGACGATCTCCTCGAGGATGTCCTCGATCGTCACCATGCCGGCCGTGCCGCCGAACTCGTCGACGACGATCGCGACATGCATCCGCTTCGACTGCATCTCGCGTAGCAGGGCGTCCACCGGCTTGGAGTCGGGCACGAACAGGCAGCCGCGGGCGATCGACTCGATCCGCTCGGTCGACTCCGCCTCGTGCTTGTCGAAGACCCGCTTGGTGATGTCCTTGAGGTAGGCCATGCCGACGACGTCGTCCAAACCGTCGCCGATGACCGGGATCCGGGAATAGCCGCTACGCAGCGCCAATGACATCGCCTGCCGCAGCGTCTTGTGCCGCTCGATGAAGACCATGTCGGTGCGCGGGACCATGACCTCGCGCGCGATCGTGTCGCCAAGCTCGAAGACCGAGTGGATCATCGCGCGCTCGCCGGACTCGATCAGCCGGTCCTGCTCGGCCAGGTCGACCATCTCGCGCAGCTCGGCTTCCGACGCGAACGGGCCCTCGCGGAAGCCCTTACCCGGCGTCAGAGCGTTGCCCAGCAGAATCAGCAGCCGTGGCAGCGGTCCGAGAATCCGGGTCAGCACGGTCACCGGACCGGCACTCATCAGGGCTATCCGCTCGGCATGTTGCCGGC
>Ga0126377_10003492_pt1 | contig 11148 bp, 16 predicted proteins | sample PanSoiMetPlot_22_FD_92647 | JGI IMG/M metagenome (GOLD analysis project Ga0126377, IMG submission 92647) | Tropical forest soil microbial communities from Panama - MetaG Plot_22 | ecosystem: Environmental > Terrestrial > Soil > Tropical forest > Bulk soil | place: Panama | collected 2016-02-17
AACCATGCGCGGCAAGGCGATTTTTGCAATTCGTTCCACGGCAACACCTGTTCAATCACCTGGATTGTTGGCGGGTGATCGTACTGCGGCGGCGGTAAAAGTACTCCCATGTCATGCTCCTCCGGTATCGCGCTACGGCGTGCGCAGGCGCAGAGGTAGCGCTATCATGGAAAGCAGGTAAATAAAAGATCAGGAGACCTTACCTATTTCCTTCATCCACCTCGTTCCCCACTCACGAAAACCAAGATCGTGCATAATCGACGTGTTATTAAATCCCCTTCTAATCGTATCGTACACTCGTACTACATCATAATTTGTCAATTCTCTGTGGCACATTATCTTAACTGTTTTTCCAATCCCTAATCCGCGCGATTCTTTTTGTACAAACCACATATCATCAGCCGCCACACGCTCATCAAAATGCAAATCTCGATACCAGAAAGCGCAGGCATACCCCAACGGTTGTCCCGTCTCCATTGACCGGGCCACAACCCACACGAGACGACCTTCAAATTCTATTCTGTGATATCTCTTGAAATCCAAATTGAAAGGTTTTCCCCTTACCTCATAACCATGCTTGAAAAATAGATCATCAAACTCGCTTTTCGGCTGAGGAAATATTTCTCTGCCATACCTAACAAATTCAATGTCTGGAACAAGTGATAGTGTCATTACTGATTCTCATATGTTGCCGAAAAGAACAAGCGATCAGACCCGCCGAAGTTGGTTCCTACGCCGTTGTTGCAAGTTGCCGTTGTTGATCCTGACGCAATACGACAACCGGGGCTAAAGCCGGAACCCGAATTGTTGCCGGCAAACCCCTGATTAACTACTGGCGTTGTTGGAAGCGTGAATGTCAAGGCGCTAGTGCAGGTTCCTAGAGCGGTGAAGTTAAAATCCAAATTAAAAAACGTAATCTTTCCTATGGAGTAGAATCGAGCGCTATTGGTAGTGAAAGTTGCCGTTCCGCAGGATGGGGAAGGGGTAAATGTCGTCAGAGCGGGCGGCGGGAAAAACGAAAAATTCGCGGTGTTCCCACCCGGTGAAAACAGAATTCTGTTTGACTCAAGGCAGAACAGATTTGTGATGTTTGGACACGTTGCCGAATTTGTCTGCCCTAGGGACACAATATAATTTGGCTTGGCGGCGGCCCCCGGAGTTCCCACGTTTGCCCACTGTGCGCCGCCTCCAGACTGAAATGGATCAGGATTTACGATCGTTGTCGAGGCGGGCCATCCGCCGCTATTGACACTATAGTCTAGACACCACGATGTTGCGCTGGCATTGCCGCCGTAGTGATGAACCCCCACCCACGTTCCCGACTCGGTTCCCTGGAGCGTGACGCCGCATACCGACACAACGGAGGTCGGAAGAAATATATCCGCCCCGATATTGGTTTCATAATCCGTATCCGCCGACGTTATTCCCGTTACCAACGCGCCGGTCGCTCCAGCTATGGAGGGCACCTGATACGTAATGTTATAATACTTGTTGTGTTGGCTGTTGGTATTGGTGAATGATCCGAATGGTGCGACAGTCTGCGATATTCTCCCCCTAAAACAGTTTATAAAAGAAATGTTTTTAACCTCTCCATTCATGGCAGATATAACGTTAAGTCCAACCGATGCCGCCGTACTTGCGCAATCTATATAGAGGTTTTCAACCGCCCACCCCTGAATAGGACCATTGACGGCAATTACTCCACCCGCTCCACTGCCGCCCCATAGAAGCTTAGGACCATTTGTTGCAACAAACCCCGGAAATATCGGAGCGGTGTTCGGGTTACCAAGCCCACGAATAATGACGCCCTGGTAGGTCGAAGCGGTTGAACTCGTACCGTTGCCAAGATTAACGTTAGAATTGACCTTACAAGTTCGATCGGGAATGTAGACGATCTTACTGACGGTCGATACCGACGCCGCTGTAATTGCTGCATTTATTGCAGCCGCATCATCCGTCACGCCGTCGCAAACAGCGTTGAATGGCGGTGCGGTGACTAGAAACCCGGCCGCAGCATTTTGGGCGACATAATCAACCGACGCGCAAGCGTTGCCGGCTGTCCCGGCCGGTCGGGTCGGGCAGGTCGGATTTTGCGCAAGCGCCGCGCTGACGGTGAGACTGAAGAATAACGCGAGAACCAATCTCATCGGCTGTATTCCTCCATCACGGTGAATGGATTACCGGAACCGCTCACAGAAAGGGCTTGCCACGCTTGGCGCGCCGCGGCGCCTTCCAAGACTATTTGTCCTCCATTCGCAAAGACTCTAAAGCCACCACCTAGCGCCGATGTTGTGGGAGCTAGCGCAACGCTACCGCCCCCCGCCGTGCCCTGCAAAACCGTCGTAGGAAATATCACGATATCGACCGTACCCGGATTATGAAATGTTCTTCTCGACACTGACGCATTTGCGCCAACAAGAGACGAAACCGTTGTACTAATCGCGTTGAATGCAAATATTGAGGAATTTTGAAGCGAAGTCGTTGCCATTATCCAACCCCGAAGGCCTGATCTATTGCCTGATGTTCTTGATTATGTAAGTCCATCCAAGAATAAAACTGATTTTCATCGTCCAGGTTTACGACAGAAAGATCAATGCTGGTAACATTTGCGAACGGGCGTACCGCCTCGTGCCAACTTTCGTGTGAATTTAGCCAATCGCGTCGCCCCACCTGTCCCGCCTGCACGATCAGTATGGGCCAAACGGAAATCAACGCTTTTGCCGGGCTTGCAAGAATTGCTGCGTTATATCTCAAGTGCTGGCGATAATGCCCTACCAGCCATTCACCGTTGCCGGCAATGTCGCCGAACTCGAATATATTGAGGGCAAATTCAGTGCTCACGGTGACGTTCCCCACAAATCGGCGTCAACGAATTCGTTGGCTATTGCGTTGATCGATAGATTGGCAAGAGTCCCGGTTACAGTATTTCCTATGAATTTGCCATAGCCTTCCGTGTCCTGATATGGGAACTTAAATCCTCCAGTCACGAAATTGACGTTTGCCGGTGAGTTATTCTGAAACTGCACAACCTGACTAAGATTGTTGACCCAATTAATAACAGATGACGCCTGAAACTGGTAGTTATTGCTGCCGTTCTCCGTATCAACCGTCATCGTCAGATTTTGCGCGGTCTGTGTAGTGACACAGATGCCGGACCTTATAAGGGTTTTAGCGGTGATAAAGTTTCCGTGCGGCGTCAGCGACGTTATCAGAATGACGGGCGCTGCCACAGATGTATTTTGCAACAATTGTGTAACGTCTGATCCTGACGAACCGAACGTCTCGACCTGCGTGGACGAAGCGAGGGGCAGGGAGCAAATCGCAATAAGGGAACCTTGGGAAACAACGAACCATTTATCCTTCTGAAACATCACCATGATGTTTCTCGTCCCGTTTATGGGGTCGAGATATTTCAACAAAAGCAAATAACAATGTATGTTGCTCAAATCGTTGAGTGCAGATGATGGTTGTAGACTGAAATCTGTCAGCTTGAAAATACCGTCCAAGTCGTCGGAAATCTTCTGAACCGTTGCGCCGAAAATTCCGTAAACTCCGTTTTTATTCGCCATAACAACAATGCGGTTATACGACTGAATTGACATCAGAAAAGACGTTCCAACATCCGAAGAAAGCGTAAGTATAGTAAAGAGTGTGATTGACGACTGTACGGTGATTGAACCGATTTGCTTAATGCTTTGATCTCCAAAAATGTACAGGAAGTTGTTAAGCGAACGGACTGCGGTGATTCCGTGCACCAAATCCTTGTCCGTAATCGTGGTTGACCCGGCGGCATCCGCAGGATTGATGTCATCGAAAGTCTGTCCTGTTGACGCTCCTGTGCCGGTGAAATTCAGGATACGGAATTGGCCTACCGCATTGACGGACGCCCACCACACTCGACCGCCGAATATGTCTATGGTGTTACCCTTAACTTGAGGCCAAACAACCACGGTTGCAACCGCAAGGGTAGTATGCGCTCCGGTGAACACAACAGTGATGGTATCAGTGGCGAGATTTCCAGTTCCAGGGTTCGTAACATTGACAGCAACAACAGACCCGCCGGATAAAACTGCTGTCGCAGTTGCCCCGCCGGCATTTCCGCCAGCCCCTCCGGTAAAGCTGACAGCGGGTGGAGCGCCATAGCCGCTACCTCCATTTGTGACGTTGATGTTGGGCGATATGCCGCCAGATTTGACAAATAGCGTTCCATCCCAAGTCGCATATCCGCCGGTCGGGTCCATAATCAGGATACGAGACGACGCAAAAACCGTCATATCCGGCGTTGTCGAGAAGGTGGCCGCCGCAGCGACGACTGTCTGTGCGCCAGTGTTGGCGTTGATCGCGATGCACGATCCGTCCGTATTGAATGCGATCACATAATCAGTTGCGCCGATATTTGCAGGGAAGTACCTGGAAACTGTTTTACCAGCCAATGTGGTGAGTGCAGCCGCAGCCCCCGGCACCGTTAATAAATCATTATCTGCAATCGGCTGGACGTTCTCCATCCACGCCACTTCGTTTTCAGGCAAATTCTGACGCGCAACCTTCGTATTCATTTTCTTGAATTTATCGAAAACAATAAATTTAGAGTCGCCAATCTGGTTGGCGCGACGCTGAGATTGTGGGGAAAGCGCCATTATGTTGCGTACCTTATTTTTTTCTTCATTTTCTCAAGTAACGACAATCCGCAGTAACAACAAAACTTCATTTCATTATCATTCGGAGTTCCGTAGGTAATAACGAAAATGTTATTACAAGACGTATGCCAATTACCGTCGTTATCAGATGTCCAAATACATTTCATTTACTTTTATCCACTTACCGTGCGCATGGCACGACGCTGATACGTGCTGTGATACGGGTTGGGGATACGAATTCCGCCAGACGTGTTTATTATGTGCGGCACATACGACGCATACTTGTCATGAAATCCGGCAACTTGCCCAAGGTTTTGGTGCTTGTATAGCAAGTATGACGCCGCTCCGAACTGCACCGCTTGGTTCCAGGGCTCAATCACCTGATTATCAAAGTCAGTAGTAGCTACAAGCGGCGCAGTCTGGAAAACTATATCCCATTCCGCGTAGTAAAGCTGATCGGGCGGCGCTTGAATATAAACCTGCGGAACAAGACCCTGCTGAATGACAGAGAACGCCGTAGGCGGTTGTTGAAACGTCGTCGTCGCCCAAGTGCGGAAATAGGCATCAAACAAACGAAACGGCGCGTAACTGAGTTGCCGACGTTGTTGGTTCCACAGATAGGAAATCTTGTTGACGACAAGCGGTTGACCAACAACCGTTGAAAGAGGATTAGCTTGGAATAGCGCTACGGGCGTTGCCGCCGCACCGGCACCTATCCCCCCTATGGTGATCGTCGGAATCGAGGTGTAGCCCTGCCCCCATTGCGTCATTGAAATCGACGTGAGGACGCCGCTTGTGAGGTTCCCGACCGCAAGAGCCTGCACGCCACCGGGCGGCGGCGCAGAGAACGTTACCGGGACCGTCGAGCCGCCGCCGTAGTTCGAACCGCCGGCCGTGACGTTTGCGCCGCCGATCGCGCCCGACAGATTGTAGATTTCCTGACCTTGGAGCAATTGCACGCCAGTGACGTTTTGTCGCACGCACTGCATATCGCGCGCGGCATCGCGCCGGGCGTCGTTAATGCGGGAAATTACGCGCGCAACAGGCCATGAACTCGCAGTCGAGTCGTGCAGCAATTCTTGCACGTCCGCGATGTAGTCCGATAGCAGCATGTCGTGCGCTCCAAAAGAGCGCGGACCGCGCCTGAATTACTGCTCTCGACACAAGCCTTTCGGCCGGCAGGGGTTGCACCTGCATCGTCTCGCGGTCCGCGATTCACGATGACAAACAACGGCTTGATTTGCAAGAAATTCGGCCATGTACACCCTTGCAAAAGACGCCCAACCTCAGTACGTTACTTTCGCGCGCACGCACGGAAAGATGCCCCCGGAGGGGTGTCAAGTTTTGAGAACGCAGGGGCCTCTCACCGGCCCCTGTTTCATTTTTAGCATGTGATTGAGATTGGTGGGAAGGGCGTTCGATCGTTCGTCGCGCCTAGGACGCGACCCGCGACACCCTTCCCGATACACCGTCGCTCTTGCGCTTGGTGTTTTCCAAAGATTCGATAATGGCGTTTATTCCGCCGGCCGCGAACAATCGGTCGAATGCCTCTAGGCGCTCTTTAGGCACGCACACAGAAGGTTCGTCGTGCTCGCCCGGCCTTACGCCAGATACGCTCATTACCGCGCCCCCAGCTTGATCGTAGCCCCCTCGCGACCCGCACGGTGCCGATCTGCGCGAGGCTTTGCGCGACTCTTGCGCCTGCCGACTCTCGTCGTCGTGTCCGGTTCTGCGTTAAGCGCCGGCCGATCATCCGCCTCGTTGCCGGTATCGAGCGGGATCGGATCATTGGGGTTGCGGCGGACAAGATCGTAATAGATCGGCTTGATTTCAACCCGACTGGCTAGCACTTCGTACCGAGGCGGGCCATCCCCCAGCCCCTCGGGCTTCAGATAGTCGCGTCCCGACCAACCATATCGCTTCGCCATGTGCAGAGCGCGTTCCGGCAAATCGCCAGGGTAGCCAAAACAATGCATGGCGATTTCTGGCGATACCGCAACTGCTACCTCTGGCGGGAAATCCGTTGGAATGCCGTTGAACATCCCCGGAATGAGGAAATCGTTGTGGTTGATGACCTCAACCATCATCACGGTGGGGATGGGTCGGTCGGCCTCTGGGGCGTCCGTCATTTACTGTACCATTGCCTGAACGATCGAGGTGTCAGTGCGACCACCGTATTGTGTATTTGTCACCGTCGCGAGCGTGTTGCCACCGATATATGTAACGGTTACCGCGCCACCCTGCAAGCCATAGCCGGGATCTTCCAAAGCAAACGATCCTGCTGCTGCATTGGTGGTTCCCCGTGCTGGACGTGGAAAAAACGTATTGTTGTCGTTGGCGCCGGCCACCAGTCCAAGCGATGTTATCGCCGGGTATCCAGTGGTGGCCGTGGTTCCGCCCGTTGCCGTAACGGTGCCCGCAAAAGCTGCCGTCATACAGAAAGACATGATGGGTGTCGCTGCCGCTGCACCGAGCGACGTGCCGCCAAACGTGATTGTCGCTTGACTGTTGCCGGTATAGCCGCCACCGAACTGCGTCATCACAATAGCGGTCAGCGTGCCGGAACCCGTCAGCGCATTTCCGGTTAGCAGCGCGCCAGTTGTGCCGGTGACAAGATTGCCCTGATACGGCGATCCGTTCCATGCATTCGCCGGATTGATGAGACCGGGCGGATAAGGCGTACCAGGATTCGTCGTGCCGAACGTGTCGCCGGGGAAGCGCAGCGCACCCGGATAGAACTGCCATTCCGGAATAATGTAAAACTGCGGAATAGACGTATAGCCTGCGCCGGGGTTGACCTGCGTCACGCCCGTGATGACACCGGCCGATGACAACGTTGCGGTGAATGTCGCTTGCACACCGCCGGCCGGCGGCGGATCGCAACACACGATCGGCGGCACAAGGAATCCAGAACCGCCCTGTGTAACTGTCGGTGCCGGAACCGAACCGCCAACGACGACATAACCTTGCGCTTGTGCCGTGACGCCGCCCGCGGCGGGTGCGGCAAATGTAACCGTCGATCCGGTCTGAATCGGGCCAATACCGTTTGTACCGCCCGAACCGGCGTTGGTGATATTGCCGCCGACGCAAGTTCCAGAGTTGTTCAAAAGACGGTAGTTTGTGCCATCGGCAGAAATCTGCGCAAGCGTTTCCGGCCCCGCGTATTGCCGCCAAATGGCATTGTCGGGATCCCACCACTGCACGATTGTTTCATCGCCTGTTGTGATGAGGTAGGTGCCCGATGGGGGATACCACACGCCGCCCGACACCAACGTCACGATATTCGGGAGACCCTCGTTTTGCGGCGAAGTAAGCGGGAGGGGAAACTGACCGCGCATCTGTGCCATGACAAGCTACCTCAAATCGGAAGGAATTGCAGGGCAGGCCAAACAAAAAGGCGGCGACCGGAGCCGCCGCCCATCTTGTGGGATCAGACCCTTGACAACGGAGGCCGAAACAACCGCGTCCGGCAAGTTCACCGGCCTGCAATTTCCACACATTGCGATGTACCTCATATCGGCAGAAACTGCAAGCCAGCAAATTTTCCTTGACACTTGGGTTTGACGTTGACGAGTTCCATCAACGACAGGATGGCGCTGATCCATCCGAATTGGTTGTTTGGTAGTGTAGATTCAAAACCGGAGAAACTGAACGCAGCCCGTTCGTGCAGGAACAGATTGAGGTAATTCGTGTTGATCAAATAAATAGTTCCCTCCGGGCAATATACATCCGCATAAAATGGTATTCCGGCGATATCGAGCGCCTGGAAGGACGAGTGCCCGACGAAGTTTGCGGAATCCAGCTTGTCGGACGGATTGATATTGTATCGTTCTTGTGGGGTGAAGTCTTCCGCCAGCAAGGCCCATGTTCCGGCCCCCATGATGCCGATTGTCGGCATTTCGCCCGTGGTTTTCGTTACTTGGGCGATATACTGAATCATCAAGTTTCTAGAAGGAATGACGTTGCCGGTGTTGTTGACGAACGTCGATTTCCAAAATGCGTTCGTTAGGCGCGGAATTCCGCCGTAGGAATTCAGGAAGGTTCCGTCGTCAATCGCTCCGGGAAGACCGACGAGTTGTTGGTTGTTGGCAATGTTGTTGAACAATGCCGTTGCCAGAGCGTCAATCGTAACGTTGGTCGCGTCGTTAAATCTGGCATCGATAAGAGGCACGACGCTGTAGTCAACCTGGACAAGTCCCTCGAAACCAAGGAATGGAATCGGAGTGACGAAAGCCTTGAGGTTGAACTCGGCATTCTGAATTCCGGGGAGGGCGCCGGGTTGCTGGAACGATCCGGAGTAGTCGGTCCACTGACCGGCCACCATCGGGGTGCCCTGCACTGGCGCGGTGATCGGAGAAAGGCCGCCGCTCGCGACCTGTGCAGCGGACAGCAGCGCGCAAATCAGCGGCGCGGCCTTCCAGATTTGCACATAGACGCGGGGCATGAAGGCGCGACGGACCACAGCCGTAAGCTCTTGCGTGATCGGCCCTTGAGTCGGAATTATGCCACTGCCATATTGGGGCACTTAACGCCTCCTACCGTTGGAACGCAGCCGGCAAGCGGTTGCGCTTGAATTCGGTGATGACCTGAATTGCCGCATTGCGCGTCGCGCCGTTCATGTCATCCTTGAAGTCTTTGAAGCTCATCATTTTCCCGTCTTTGCCGGGAACCGTGGGAAACTCCCACGTCGCGCCACCGGCCATAATTTCAGGCGGTGGCTGCAAGGCAGGATTCGGCGGCGGATTGCGTTGCGCATAAATGTCGGCGCCGGCCTCCCAGTCGGGAAGGCCGTAGTGCTGCATGATCTTGTCGATTTCCTTGACCTGATTTTCGTTCAGCTTGCGCTTGGTAATGACATTGCGCTTTTGCTGATCGCGAGCCCGAGCGACATTTTGCATCCGCTCCGCAAGCCGATCATCCTCGAATTTCTTCGTGAACTCGTTGAATTTTTCTTCAAGGAAAACGTCGCCAAAAGCTTTGGCTGCACCCGGATCGACCTTTTTGACAAGGCCCGCAAACTCTTTTCGTGTTTGTTCGTTGTGGGAAAGATTGAACGCCAGCCGTGAGAGGCGGTCCATGTCGGCAGGCGATAACCGTAATTGCTGTGTTGTCATCCGAGTGACCCGTTGCGATGAAGTTTCTTTTCAACCTCGTTAATCTCGCGGCGCTCTCGGCCTTCCTCGCCCTCATTGTGGGACTTGGGCCATTTGCCTGTTACCGATGGCAAATGGACCGGATTGCGCCAATGGCCCGCCCCCTGGTCCCCGATCATATCGAGAATTGCTTGGCGGCTTGGGCTTTTGGGCCTGAAAAGCGGGCGGTCGGTCATTGGACAAGTGTCTGATCTGGCGTTTCAACCAAGGCCTTTTCCGCAAGCTCAATCGCCTTATCAAGCTCTGCCTCATCCTCAAGTAACAAAGCGCGTTCAAGCGCTTGTATCGCCTCAATTTTCCTTTTGATTTCAGCGCCCTTCATTACAGCGGCCGTCCGCCACGCGCTTGCGGCCCGCCCTTTTCGAGCGTCATTTTGTTTTTATCGAACATCGACTTCGAGGCGGAAGAAAACCCGCCGTAATCCATGTACATCGGCGGGTTGCGGAACTGTCCGTCCTCCATCCGGCGACGGTCAAGATCCGCAGTGTCAACGCCTTTGGGTTTCAGAAATTCACCGGCCATTTTTTCCTCCCGCGGGATTTGGTCCGTAATTTTCGATAAGGGCGACTAGATTCGGACGCCGTTGCCGCTCGATACTCTCCGCTGTTGCTATCCCGGCCCACACGAGGAATCGTTCCCACAGTGTAAGCCAGTGCAATTGGCCGTCGCGAAAGACCAGCATCGGACCGTCGATATGGTTCATCACAAATGATGGCCGTGACGACATTGAAAAGCAGACATTTGGGTTCGCTGTGTCGCTGTAGCTTTTCATACCTCACCTCCCGGCGCGATTCCGCCCGGTTCTCCCATCGGCGGTCCACCCATCGGGGGCGGCAATCCGCCCGGCGTCCCGCCCGGAGAACCGCCCAGCCCTGCCCCTGGCGCGGTCGCCGGTACGGGCAACGGCACCTTTGGCTTCTCCGGTTCGGTCTGACCCTTGAACACGCCATTGAGCGCCGCTATCGCGCGGGCGATGGCATTGAATTGAGTCGAGCCCTTCTCGAAAGACGCCCCGACCTCCAAGAGCTGATCCATGATCTTGCTGACTTGCTCTTTCGAGCGAGCCTGCATTCCCGCACCAGTGCCGGGCGAAACCATCGGAGAGCCACCGGGACCACTGGGGCCGCCGATCGGCGACTTAAGGCCGATTCCGGGCTTCATCGGTTGCGGGGGCGTCGGCATAAATCAGCAATTCAGCATGTTAGACATGCCTATTCGTATGCTTCCGTTGAACTTACGTCAAGAGATTGAGTTTTTGGGTTGAAATTTTGTTTCTCGCCTATTGCCATATCTCTAGGGTTGGCTAAGATCGAACGCGGCTACGTTCTCTGATCAAATCCATTCCCGCCCACCGGGCG
>Ga0126377_10003493_pt1 | contig 11148 bp, 8 predicted proteins | sample PanSoiMetPlot_22_FD_92647 | JGI IMG/M metagenome (GOLD analysis project Ga0126377, IMG submission 92647) | Tropical forest soil microbial communities from Panama - MetaG Plot_22 | ecosystem: Environmental > Terrestrial > Soil > Tropical forest > Bulk soil | place: Panama | collected 2016-02-17
GAACAGATCGAAGCGCTGGCCTATCACTATTCACGCTCGCCATCGAACGCGACCGAAAAAGCCGTAACCTATGGCCTGCGCGCGGCGGAGAAAGCGGTTGCCGTGTACGCGCACGATCAAGCCATTCGACACTATACCGAAGTGTTGGAAGCGCTTCACGACTTGGATGATCCGCAGACCGAAGCGCGCGCCTGGGAATTGATGGGCGATGCAAACATGAGACTCTATTATGTCAAGGAAGCCCTCGCAACGTACGATAGCGCGTTGAGTGTTTTGGAAAAGAACGACCTGACGGAGTCGCATGAATACTGCCGCCTGTCCTATAAACTGGGAGAATTGATCATCCGCGAACAACATGAGCCTAAACGGGCGCGTGAATATCTTGAGCGCGCGCTTGCCAGCCCGGCCGCTTCGATAGAAAGCCCTCAACGCGCCAAATGCCTGGCAACCCTGGCGGTTTGCCTTGTACAGGAAGGCTCCCTGGATGAAGCACAGACTCACGCGCAAAATGCTGTAGACCTGGCCGAAAAGTTGGAATTTTCTGAGGGGATTGCCAGCGGCTGCGGCGCGCTCTGCAATGTATTCGAGGCGAGAGGCGACCTCGCTTCATACGCCCAGACCTCCGAACGGCAGGTGACGGCGCTGGATCAAAGCGGGGATTTGTACGGCATTTATGATGCCTATTTCCACATGATAAATCTGGGAAATCAACGCGGCGATTATGCCCAGGTGGAGCGTTACGCATTGGAAGGCATGGAACTTTGCCAAAAATTCAACGCGCCGGGCTGGGAGGCACCGATCCTGGCAGGTTATTTGTTTGCGCTCAATGATGCAGGACGCTGGGAGGAAGCGTTGAATCACGGCCAGCGGGTCCTGCCGTTGTTCGAGAGAGTCGGTTGCAATTCCTGTTTCATGTTTGTATTTTGGAATCTGGCTGACATCGAGGCGAAACGAGGCAGGCAGGGACAATTCCAACAATACTTCAAAAGCGCTATGGATATTAAGAGTCAACTCAAGCTCGATCCGGCAACAGATATGCGTTGGAACTTATTCGAGCATGTGCTCAGGCAGGAATGGGAATCGGCATGGGCGGTGGTAGAGAATTATCGCGCCGCTGGACATCCTCTGTTCGGCGTTACATCCAGCTCGATGGAGATGTGGAGTTTTGCAGTTCCGGAAGTCGCCGCCCGTGCGGGTCAAGTTGAGGAGGCAAAAAGTCTCGCCGCGGATTCAAGGACTTTGTTTCAGGCGCTTGGCATGCCTTATGGTGTACTCACAAACCGCCTTGCGCTTGGACTGGCGTACGCCTGGCAAATGAAATGGGCTGAGGCATTGACAGAACTCGAGCAGGCGCTCGCGATCGCTCGAACGCTCGACTACCCATGGGATATTGCCGTTACACTTTACGAAATGGGGGTGTCTCATACAAAGCGCAGAAACGAAGGAGACCTGGAACGGGCACAGCAGGAATTCGAAGAGGCATTCAGAATATTCACGGAGTTGAAAGCCCAGCCATCCATGGACAAAGTCCGTGCGGTGCTGGACCGCCTGAAGTAATTGCCATTATCCAGAAAGGGATATGGATAGTGAGCTTACCAGTGGGCACCGTCACCTTCCTATCCACTGACATCAAAGGCCCGACCAGACTCATGACAGGACAGTCTTATGCCGTGCCTGCCCTCTCGGCATAGCAAAATGGGATACTGAGTCAATCGGAGTCTGATTCCCGCCCTAACCATCCTGATAACACTTTTTGTAACGCTGTTTGTCACGCTCTTGCGTGACCAAAAAAGCGTCTCTCTCTGCTTTAATATGAACATCTTAGCCACTGTTCAGCAAAATCAGTTGGCCAGGAAGCAGGTAAACGTAAAATTTTGCAACGATAATATTGATCAGGAGTAATCAAAATGTCCACTCTACAGCAAGTTATCAATCGTATTTTGTCCGATAAGAAGTTCCGTGACGCTCTGCAAGCAGATCCCTCCAGCGCGCTTCAGGAAATGGGGATTAAACCTACAACTGAAATGTTGACCGTGTTTGAGCGGTTAAGTGTGACTGATGACAGCGATGTAAATGTCTTTTGTGTATGCTAGTAGAATGCTCGGAGAAGGCATATACAAAAATCTGCAAAACCCGTTAAGTGTTCGGAAGCATCAAGTTTCACTCAACAGTAACATGACTGCTTCCGAACCTTAGGCATCCTGTTTGGTTTTGGTCAACTTCACAGAGAAGTCCAAATTTACGCTTTCGTCAATTTACACCTCTACTGAGACGTTATCCTTAAGCAAAGAGGTACAGATATACACGATGTTCCACTCTTATAGCCCAACCCTCTAAGGAGATTTATGCCCATGGAACCAGACTGTGAAAACTTGCTGATTGGGGTGACCGGGTCCGCTGCCGCTGTACAGATAACTCAGTATCTGGTGAAGCTCCGCCAGACATTTGCTAAAAATATCTATATCATGATGTCTCAGGCAGCACAAAATTTCGTGCCCGCCTACACGCTGGAACTTTATTCTGGCAATCCAGTCACCACCGATGATTTCAAAATCAATGGCGATATTCGCGTGCCCCACATCCAACTGGCTCAGCGTGCAGACCTCTTCTTGATTATGCCAGCGACTGCTAACATCATTGGCAAAGCGGCTCATGCCATTTGCGATGACCTCATCTCCACAACTATTGTTGCTTGTCAGGCTCCCATTGTTTTTGTTCCCTCCATGAATGAATTGATGTGGAAGAATCGACTGGTACAGCGCAACGTTGTCACACTCAAGGAGGTTGGTTATTACTTTTTGGATCCTGTCGAAGGCTATGCACTTAGCGACCCAACCCATCCAGGAAAAGGCGTGATACCACCTATCGATAGCATACTCCTGAGCCTGAAAGCGATCCTAGCTATGACTCGCGAAGTGAACCATCTTAGAACGGACAACAACGAATGAAAATGTCACGACTGAGTGAAATCGAATCGAACCTACCTCTTTGGGATATGAACGTGCCTTATCCTGGGTTGGAATCACCTGAATTTGAGCTTGACATTCAGGCAACTATCCAGGCTGTAGAGGAACTGGTGGCTCTGTTTGACGGACATCACATCTCCAGACAGGAAAAGGTCGCGTTGGACCGTGCCGTCTTAGAGACTTTCGAGCATATTCTGGGTCAGTACAACATCATTTACGATAAAGTCCACACGATGCGTGTCTACATCGAAAGTTTTGTCCACACCGATTCACGCTATGAACTGGCTCAGACTATATTGAGCGCTTTTAGACTCTCCTTGAGCCAACTATCACTCCTGCGCACCCGGCTGGATGGCTGGATTGCCTCACTTGACCTGGAGAGTTTGCTGGAGCAATCGGCCGTTGCCCGAGACCATGCCTTTATACTTCGCAAAGTACAAGAACAAACTGTCCATCAGACGTCAGTCGCCAAAGAAACCATAGATTCTAAAATGAGCCAAAGGGGCAAGGCCATCTCGACTTCATCGTGGGAAACTATCGCCTCTCAATTAACCGTGAAAGTTGTAGTAGACGGTGAGGAACGAGAGATGACGATGAGCGATGTCCGCAAATTGGCCTACCATCCCGATCGCGATTTGCGGCGGCGTGCTTATGAAGCTGAGCTAGCTGCCTGGGAACAAAGGGCCGTTCTCCTTGCGGCTACACTCAACAGCATTAAGGGTAAGCAGATTTTGCTGGCGAAAGAGCGAGGTTGGGACTCGCCCCTGGAAGATGTTCTAGCGAAGAACAATATAGATCAGCAGACACTCGATGCCCTGATGACAGCCTTGCACGAGTCCTTTTCCGATTTTCAACGTTATCTGCAAGCCAAAGCTCGCTTGTTGGGTCTGCCAGTTCTGGCCTGGTACGATCTGAATGCACCCGTGGCGGAAAATGCGCAAAGTTGGCCCTATGCCAGAGCCAAAAAGTTTATCATTGAACAATTTGGCACATATTCATCCAAAATGGCGATGTTGGCCCAGCGTGCTTTCCAGGAAGGTTGGATTGATGCCAGGCCGCGAGCCGGTAAAATAGATGTAAGCTACTGTTCCCATTTTCGGAACGATGAGTCCCGGATTTTGGTCAACTACAAGCCCACTTTTTACGAAGTCACGATTCTGGCCCATGAACTGGGACATGCCTACCACAATCTGAATCTGGCTCAGCGCACAGCATTGCAACGCGAAACTCCAAGGACCTTGGCCGAGACCTCCAGTACCTTTTGCCAGACCGTGGTGCAGATGGGTGGCTTGAAGCAGGCTTCTATCCAGGAACAGCTTACGATCCTTGATGCGTCTTTGCAATTTACAACCCTAGCGATTGTAGAATCGACAACCTGGTTTCTGTTTGAGAAAGCGATGTGTGAGAAACGAGAAAGGGGCGAATTGTCCGTGGAAACATTAAAGCAACTGATGCTGGACAGCCAACAACAATGTTATGGCGATGGTCTGGACACGGATGCACGTCATCCCTACGTCTGGGCAGCCTGGCCGCACCAATATTGGTATTCATTTTACAATTTTCAATATGCCTTTGGTACGTTATTCGCCCTGGGTCTTTACCGACGCTATCAGGGATATCCCGAAGCGTTCAAGATATGCTACGATGATCTGTTGGCCTCTACCGGGATGGATGATGCAGCCGAGTTAGCCGCTCGCTTTGACATTGACATTCGCTCGGCCGATTTCTGGCGCTTGAGTTTGGATATGATTCGGGGAAATATCGACAGGTTTGAGACGGCCGTTGCACAACTGGCACAAGACAAATTATCCATGGATGGTACATAAATCTCATCGTAGTTCACTTCATATCTCACTAATTCAACCACCGTACACACAAACTTTAGAATATGATCATAGACACGCGCCAACCAGTGGTGTTTGCGGAATCCGCTCTAAAGCCTATAACCCCAGGTTCGAATTCTATTTCGTAGCACTGGAAAGAAAACAGGCACTGGTTAGTGTCTGTTTTTGTAGCAGGGGCAGGATTTGAACCTGCGACCTTCGGGTGATGAGTGTCTATCCTATATCGCTGGCTTACCAGCTTTAGGTACCAATTTCAGATGAGTCTTGCGGTTTATGATTCTAAAGAGCCTGTAGAGTTTTGGTTGTCTCCATCAATAACCCATAGGGGACTTCATAACATAGACAGAATTTTTATACAATACTATCTTGGAAGATCTGGTAGATGTCACTATAATATTGGATATCTATTGCAACGCCTCTGCCAAATGGAAAATTTAATTCCTCGCCCACAATAGATATGAAACCCAAAGCGCCAGCTTGAGGGCGAGATTAGATGGCCATGTCAACAAATCAAGTTGACTCATTGCAACCCGCATTAACGTCTCACCTTAGTCCTACAACTCGCAAAAATGCCATATCTTGCTGAAGGACATCTGGGCGTTGCAGATAATGTCAGAGGATCTATCGTTTGTGCATCGCTTTTGCCGAATATCTCGGATAGTTGGAATCGTGGCACGAATCGACGCTGAGGCATCCCCATTCCGTCCCTACTCAACTCTTCATGATCCACATGTGGCACTTCAACATGAATATCAATGCGATCCTGCAACGGATCAGAGATTCGTTTTTGATACTTGGTAATATTCGACTTAGTTGCGGGCAACCAAGCATGATCTCTAAGAGTCTCAGCGTAGTAATTGTCACTGAGATTTGCTACGAACGATTGGCAAATAATGGATCAGCTTCACAATCAGTACCTCTCCTTCTACTAATATCATTAGCTCGACAGTAAAGGCTTTTAATTGCCTGCGACAATGTATTTCTTCATCAGAGATATTGATACCAAGTTGAAAAGTTGTTGACGCAGATTTTCCTTCCCTCAGACTCGCCTCCAAACAAGGGACGGGTTCTACGCGGAGCCCTAGGTCGTGATCGTTCAAATCATTAATCACGCGACCGAACATCGCGAGCAGATTAAGAGCATGCTCAGCGTTCTCGGAGTGACTTCACCAGATATCGATGGCTGGGATTATGGAGATGTGACCATGGCGCTGATTGCCATACCAAAGTGAGCAAAGCTGAAGTTCTCAAAAAATATCTTTAAGTCGATAGAACTCTATTCATACATCGTTCATACTTTCTTCACAGTCTGCCGTTAGTATATTAACAACGCTACCCTAATTCCCTTATTGTGCTTCGGTTAGAAGGTATACAGAGCGTAAAAGGATAGGCTCTAGCCCCCTTTTATTGCCTAATGACACCCATCACCAATATGTTGGTTTTGCAACTTTCAGGGTAGATTCGTGGTGGTGAGGCTAAAATTGAGAACCGTGCTGGATTTTGGAGTGCCTGTTTTATAATAAATCTATGGCTGTGTCAATTTTAGCCACGAAACTTTATATCCCTCCGCCGCGGCCTAAAGTTGTCCACCGTCCTCACCTGATCGGGAGGCTGAACGAGGCTCTGCACGACGCACCAGGCGTGACCCTCATCTCTGCGCCCGCCGGCTTTGGCAAAACCACGCTGGTCAGCGAATGGGTCGCCGATTGCGAGCGACCAGCTGCCTGGCTGTCCCTGGACGATGGCGATAACGATCCCGCGCGCTTCCTGGCTTACCTGATTGCGGCATTGCAGATCATTGCGCCGAATCTTGGAGCAAGTCTATTTGCGGCGCTCCAGGCCCCTCAACCACCACCCCCTGAATCGATTCTGACCGACCTGCTCAATGAAATCATCACCATCCCAACCGATTTCGTTCTCATCCTGGATGATTATCATGTAATCGACGCCCAATCCGTAGACCGGGCCCTCACCTTTCTACTGGAACACCAGCCGCTTCAGATGCATATGGTCATCGCCACGCGTGAGGATCCCACACTGCCCCTGGCGTGGTTACGAGCGAGCGGTCAAATGATGGAGCTGCGCGCGGCTGACTTGCGCTTTACCCTGACCGAAGCCGCCGAATTTCTCAACCGGATCATGGGGTTAAAACTTTCCACAGAGGATATCGCGGCTCTGGATACCCGCACCGAAGGCTGGATCGCCGGCTTGCAATTAGCCGCGCTTTCCATGCAGGGACAGAAGGACACCGCCACCTTCATCGAATCGTTCACCGGCAGCCACCATTTCGTGATGGATTATCTGGTGGAAGAAGTTTTGAAGAGGCAGTCTGAAAACATTCAAACATTCTTACTGAACACTTCCATCCTCAACCGCTTGTGCGGCCCCTTGTGTGATGCGGTTTTGCTCGACGCCACCGCACCCGGTCAACAAACTTTGGAGTATCTCGAGCGCGCCAATCTGTTTATCATTCCTTTGGATGATGAGCGGCGTTGGTATCGTTATCATCATCTCTTTGCTGATCTGCTGAAACAGCGACTCCACCAGAGCCTCAATTCAACCATGGGGGATGCCAAAAGCCGCCCGCTGATGCATGAGCTGCATATCCGTGCCAGCCAATGGTATGAAGACAATGGTCTCGCGCTGGAGGCGTTTCAGCATGCGGCGGCCGCCAACGACATTGAGCGCGCCGAGCGGCTGATCGACGGAAGGGGCATTCCTCTTCATTTGAGTGGCGGTGCAACTCCTATTTTGAACTGGCTGGAGTCGCTGCCAATGGCCGTGATGAATGCCAGACCCTGGTTGTGGTGGAGGCATGCCGCCTTGTTGCTGATCAACGGCCAAACGATCGGCGTAGGAGAGAAACTGGACGCTGCGGAAGCTGCATTTGCTGTCGCCTTAAGAGGCAGCGAGCCGGATGAAAAAACCAGATACTGGATCGGACGAATTGCCGGCGCCAGAGCTGTGTTGGCTCTCACACGGTACGATGTACAAACCATGCTTACCCAATCTCGCCGGGCCCTGGAATATCTGCCAGCTGGCAATCCTGCTGTGCGCACCACTCCTTTTTGGACGCTGGGATATGCCCACTTTCTTCAGGGCGACCGCGTCGCGGCCCGCCAGGCTTATACGGAAGCCATATCGAACAGCCAGACATCCGGGGATATCTTTACCACCATACTGGCAACGATCGGTCTGGGCAACGTCCAGGAATTAGACAATCAGCTCTATCAGGCGACCGAGACCTATCAGCGCGTCCTGGAATGGGTGGGTGATAAGCCGCAACAAATTATCCACGAAGCGCATCTCGGACTGGCCCGCATACTTTTTGAATGGAACGACCTCCAGGCCGCAGAGCAGCACGCACGAAAGAGCATTCACCTGGCGCGACAATATGAAAGTGTTATTGACCGATTCATTGTCTGTGAAGTGTTTCTTGCCCGCCTGAAACTGGCGCAGGGCGAGGTGACTGAGGCGGCTGAGATATTGGCGAAGGCCGATCAAACTGTGCGCCGGTCTAACTTTGTGCATCGCATCCCTGAAGTGGCGGCCGCGCAAGTGCTGACGTCACTTCGCCAAGGCAATCTGGCGAGTGCGTCTCAGCTGGCTCAGGCACACCAACTTCCTCTGAGCCAGGCTCGAGTGCATCTCGCCCAAGGAAATCCATCTGCCGCGCTTGCAGTCCTGCAGTCATTCCGCCAACAGGTGAAGGTCAAAGGCTGGATGCATGAACAACTCGAGGCAATGATTCTACTGGCGGTCACTCACCATGCGCTTGGAGAAAAGGAGAAGGCTATGCAAGTTCTGGGGGAAGCGCTTGCGCTGGCGGAGCCGAGCGGCTTCATCCGTAATTTTGTTGACGAAGGGGCGCCAATGGGGCAACTATTGTCCGAAGCCTCGACGCACGGCTTGATGCCGGACTATGTGAACAAATTGCTGGCCGCTTTCGAAGCAGAGGAGCAGCAGAGCAAAAACAGATCGCCTCTCCCCTCGGCACAGCCGCTGATCGAGCCATTGAGCCAACGAGAGCTGGAAGTACTGCGTCTCATCGCATATGGTCTCTCAAACGACGAGATTAGCAAACGGCTTTTCCTCGCCCTGGATACGGTCAAGGGACACAATCGCAGAATTTATGACAAGCTGCAGGTTCAAAGGCGCACAGAGGCGGTCGCCCGCGCTCGCGAGTTGGGCCTGTTATAACTGTCATTGTCTTTACCTTTTTAATTTTCTCCCTTCCATACCTCAAAACAACACCTAAGACCAACACCAAAGTGTCTATACGGCAACACCTTGGTGGAGATATATTCCTTGTACATTGAGAAAGCAGTGTGAAGGAGTTATCTGATGGATATTTACGAAGCGTTGTATACCTCCCGAGCCATGCGGCGGCTGAAACCTGACCCGATCCCCTACGACGTGCAGGCTCGCATCCTCGATGCGGCTATTCGCGCGCCCCACATAGGAGAAGGGTGGCGTTTCATCCTGGTAGATGACCCAGCGATCAAGTCTCAGCTCGCGCCGCTCTATCGGCAAGGATTTGAGCGCATGATTGGCGGCCGACCGGAAGAGCTCTTCGCCGACGTAATGAAGACAGATACTCAGATGGGACGGACCGTTCGATCAGGGCTTCATTTGGTCAACCATTTTGCTGAAGTCCCGTTATTGCTGATCGGATTTGGGCGCACGAAAGATGGTGCTGGTATCTACCCGGCGCTCCAGAACGCGATGCTGGCCGCCCGCGCCGAAGGGATTGGTTCTACCCTGACAGGGTTCCTGCAGAGTTACTTTGCGAACGAAGTGATGGACATTCTCGGTGTACCGAAGGACGACGGCTGGTATATGCATGGGGTCGTTCCGATGGGCTATCCACTCGGGAAGTGGGGCGTTGGGTCTCGCAAACCAGTCCACGAGGTCGCAGCGCGCAACAGCTGGCAGGGCGACCTGGGTTTCACAGTGCCAGAGCCGTTATGGCCGAAATAACCGATACAGGTCAACCAACGATCTATCAAATCAGGGTCAAGAGCCATCTGGGTTCTGGCTGGACCGACTGGTTCGAAGGATTGACCATCACACTCGAAGAAACTGGCAACACGCTTTTGACTGGTCCGGTCGTCGATCAGGCCGCGCTCTATGGAGTGCTGAAAAAAGTGCGTGATCTAGGCATGCCATTGGTTTCGGTCAATCCGGTCCAGGGCCATGAGACTCAGCCTGACAAAGAAGAAAAAATTAATGAGGAGAATATTAAATGACTACCCATCCCGCCGGAGGATCGCGTCTTATGTATGCAAGAGTCGCGGGCCTCACGTTTCTCTTTTACATTGCAGCCGGTCTCACAAGTATGGCACTGAATGACCAATTGCCCATGATCGATCTGCTCTCCGTGCTTATGTCCCTCTCAGCCGTAGTACTGGGCGTGATGCTCTATGCGCTCACGCGCGAGCAAGAACCGATTGTCGCAATGCTGGCTCTGACCTGTCGCATCCTCGAAGCCGCCCAGGTCGAAAGTGCAATCTTCTTCGCTGTGGGCAGCACACTTTTCTGCTGGCTCCTGCTTCGCGGCCGGTTGATTCCCATCCCGCTGGCCTGGCTCGGCGTAATTGCATCTGTCCTGCTCGTCGTGATCCTCCCTTTGCAGCTCGCCGGACTGTTTGGTGGCTCGATGTCATGGGCATCATCGGCCACGTGGCTTGTCTGGTTACCGATGCTACTGTTCGAGGTGGCTTTCTCACTATGGCTGCTCATCCAAGGCGTCGCCGCGCCGATCGAACGTAACGTGGCTTCATTACGAGCCGACCAACCGCTATGACGGATTGAAGCTATTCCACACAACTTAGGATCTAATCAAATGACAAATCGCACTGCCAAAACATCTCCCCTTGTGCTTGCAAGAGTCGCCGGGTTCCTGTATCTATTGGTCATCCCACTCGGTATCTTCGGCGCTCTGTATGTTCCCTCTAAACTGATCGTATCTGAGGATGCCGCAGCCACAGCGAACCATCTTATGGCTTCCGACTCTTTGTTCCGGCTCGGCATTGTGAGCGATATGCTCGCTCCATTCGTCTTGATCTTCGTGGTTTTATTGCTCTACAAACTACTCAAACCCGTTGACAAAAATATGGCCTGGCTGATGGTTATATTCCTTTTGCTGGGCGCCTCGGTCGCGACACTGAACAAGCTGAACCAATTTGCAGCTCTACATATTTTGAGCGGCGCCGACTACTTAAACGTATTCACCACCGAGCAGTTGCAAGCGCTGGCGCTTCTATTTCTTCGATTATACGCTCGTGGCGGAACAATCGCCGCTGTATTTTGGGTCTTTGGTTATTTCCCATGGGTTA
>Ga0126377_10003494_pt1 | contig 11148 bp, 10 predicted proteins | sample PanSoiMetPlot_22_FD_92647 | JGI IMG/M metagenome (GOLD analysis project Ga0126377, IMG submission 92647) | Tropical forest soil microbial communities from Panama - MetaG Plot_22 | ecosystem: Environmental > Terrestrial > Soil > Tropical forest > Bulk soil | place: Panama | collected 2016-02-17
GCCCGGCAAGCCGACGCTACAGCTACGCGCGCGGTAATCAGCCCAAGAAAGATGCAAAGATGACCAGAGCTGCATGCGACGCTGCGTCGATTTCGACGACCCGACGCAGGTTTGCCGTCGGTGCGGCGCTGGCCGTCACGACGGCCATGGTTGTCTCCCCGGCGCCGGTACCGGCGCAGGCCAAGTACCCGGACCGGCCGGTGCGCATCATCGTGCCGTTTGCTGCTGGCGGCGTCGCCGACATCACGACGCGAATTGTCGGCGAGAAGCTCGGCGAAAAGCTGGGGCAGCGTTTCGTGGTCGAAAACATGCCCGGCGCAGGCGGCATCGCCGCCGCGCGCGCTGCGCTGTCGGCTTCGCCCGACGGCTATACGATCGCCTTGCTTACCAACGGCACGGCGATCAGCGTTCCTCTCATGAAAAACCTGGCGTTCGATCCGCTCAAGGATTTTGTCCCGATCTCGAGCGTGGGCATTTTCGATTGCGTCTTCGTCACCAACGCCGCCTCCGAACTGCGCACGCTCGCCGACTTTATGAAGATGGCGCGTGAGAAACCCGGCACGCTCAACGTCGGCACGATCAATATCGGCAGCACCCAGAACCTGTCGGCCGAACTGTTCAAGGCGACGGCGGGCATCGACTTTGTCATCGTTCCGTTCCGCACCACGCCAGAAGCGGTGGTCGGGTTGATGCGCAACGACGTCCACATGGTGATCGATTTTCCCGCGGCGCTCAAAGCAGGGCTCAGCGATAACAAGCTGCGCGCCGTCGCCGCGACCGGGCCGGTCAGCGCGAAGGTTCTTTCCGGCGTGCCGACGGTGGCGCAGGCCGGCGTGTCGAACTATGAAGTGACGTCGTGGAATGCACTCTATGCGCCGGTTGGAACGCCCAAGGAGATCGTTGATACGCTCAACCGCGCGCTCGGCGACATTCTGGCGGACGAGGATGTGAAGAAGCGCGCGCTCGATCTCGGTATCGAAACCAAGGCAAGCAGCCCGGCCGACATCGATGCGCGGATGCGCGCCGATATCGACAAGTGGGCCAAGGTGATCGAGCGCGCCGGCATCGCCAAGCAGTAAAATCCCGCCGACGGCGATCATGGCGCGAACCGAGGAGTCACCGATGACTGCGCTCGAGACCCGCCGCAAGCCACAGTTCAAGCTGCCGGCGGGCGCGTGCGACGCCCATTGCCACGTGTTCGGGCCTGCGGCGAAATTTCCTTATGCCGCCAACCGTTCCTACACACCCGAGGATGCGCCCAAGGAGGCGCTTGCCGCGCTGCACGCCCACCTTGGCATCGAGCGCACCGTGATCGTGCAGGCGAGCTGCCACGGCACCGACAACCGCGCCATGCTCGATGCGATCGCAGCGAACCCACGCCGCAGGCGCGGCGTCGCTATCGTCGACGACTCGGTTGGCGAAGCCGAGTATCGCCAGCTGCACGAGGGGGGCGTGCGCGGCGTGCGCTTCAACTTCGTCCGCCATCTCGGGAGCGGACCGGACATGCAGGTGTTCGACCGCGCGCTCGACAGGATCAAGGGGCTGGGTTGGCACGTTGTCCTGCATCTTGATGCCGAAAGCATCATTCCACTCTCCGACATGATGCGGAAGCTGCCGCTGCCCTTCATCATCGACCACATGGGCCGCGTACCGGCCAAGGCCGGGGTCGCGCAGCCGTCGTTCCGCGCCCTGCTCGAGCTAGCCAAGGACGAACGCTGCTGGATCAAGGTGTGCGGCTCCGAGCGCATTTCCATGCCGCCCTATGCCGAGGCGATTCCGATCGCCGCCGCCATTGTCGAAGCGGCGCCCGATCGCGTGTTGTGGGGCACCGATTTTCCCCATCCCAACCCGACGCACGACGCTGACGAGGCCGATCTCGTCGACCTCGTGCCGCGTTTTGCCAAGAGCGACGCCGCGCGGCAGCGCCTCCTCGTCGACAATCCGGCGCGGCTCTACGGTTTCGGCTCCCTTTAGTTGGCGACGGTCCATGGACTGGTCGAAGCCGATCGACCTCTATTGCGAGCGGACCGATCTGGCGTTTTGGGCCGAGCCGGTCAATGCCGTCAGCAATGCCGCGTTCCTGATCGCGGCTGCCGTGGCGTTCGTGCAGTGGCGCCGTGCCGGCGCGAATGACCAGCCGGTGCTGGCGCTGATCGGCGTCACGGTTCTGGTCGGGGTGGGCTCGTTCATCTTCCACACGTTCGCCACGCGCGGCGCCGTCCTGTTCGACGTCATTCCGATTGCGGCGTTCATTTACGGCTACCTGTTCCTGGCACTGCGGCGCTTCCTGCGACTGTCCCTGGCCGCGAGCATCTTGATCCTCGGCGCCTTCGCGGCACTGTCCTATGGGATCGCCGCGATCGTGCCGGCCGACGCCATGAACGGATCGCATGCCTACCTGCCGGCGCTGGCGGCGACGCTTGTGGTCGGCGGCCTCTGCCGTCGCGAGCCGGCCGGGCGGATCATTCTGACGGCCGGCAGTGTGCTGGCCGTTTCGCTGGGTTTTCGCACCATTGATCTTGCCGTCTGCAACGCATTTCCGCTCGGGACGCATTTCCTGTGGCACAGCTTCAATGGTGTGGTGCTCTATCTGCTGTTGCGGGCGGCCGTGATGGAGCGCCGGGCTTGAATACAAATTGGGCTGTTTGAAGCGCCCGCCGCTCGCTTTCCGAGCAGTGCAGGACCCGGCAGGAAACCCGCCGTCTCCTTGTGAAAGCTGATTTCCTTTCGAATCAAAAGTGTCGCGGTCTGGCATACCGCTTGCACGCTCGTATTACCGTTTTGGCATTTCGTAATACTCAACCCAGGAGAATGCGATGGGCCACAAAGCCAGCGTCAGTTCGGTACTAGCTCTCGTATTGTCGCTCGTCATGCTCGCCATACGGCCTGCTTCAGCGGCCCCGCTCAAGGTCGGCTACAGCGACTGGCCAGGCTGGGTCGCGTGGCAGGTTGCCATCGACAAGGGATGGTTCAAGGAAGCCGATGTCGACGTCGCGTTTGAGTGGTTCGACTACTCGGCGTCGATGGACGCCTATTCCGCCGGCAAGCTCGATGCCGTGCTCATGACCAACGGCGATGCGCTTGTCACCGGCGGCGGCGGCGCCAAGAGCGTCATGATCATGGTGACCGACTATTCCAACGGCAACGACATGATCGTCGGCAAGCCCGGCGTTAAGAGCCTGAAGGATCTCAAGGGCAAGAAGATCGGCATCGAGGTCGGATTGGTGGAGCATCTGTTGCTGCTTCACGGCCTGGAAAAGTCCGGCATGAAGGAGAAGGACGTCACGCTGGTGAACGCCAAGACCAACGAGACGCCCCAGGTTCTCGCCTCCGGCCAAGTCGATGCCGTCGGTGCATGGCAACCGGTTTCGGGCCAAGCGATGAAGGGTGTTCCTGGATCGCGTCCGGTCTACACGTCGTCGCAGGCGCCCGGCCTGATCTACGACGTCCTGGCCGTGACGCCGACCAGCTTGAACAGCCGGCGCGCCGACTGGATGAAGCTGATCAAGCTGTGGGACAAGGTCGTCCACTACATCGAGGATCCCAAGACCCAGGACGACGCGGTGAAGATCATGGCGGCGAAGTCCGGCCTCAGCCCGGCGGAATACAAGCCGTTCCTGAAGGGCACCAAGCTGCTCGATCTGGCGGAAGGCAAGAAAGTCTTCAAGAAAGGCGATGGCCTCACCTCGCTCTACGGCTCGAGCAAGATCGCCGACGGCTTCAACGTCAAGAACGAGATCTACAAGCAGGCGCAGGACATCAACAGCTATATCGATCCTTCGCTGACCAACGCCCAATAGCCGAGACCGGACGGGCGTAGATCACGATGAAACGCATACGGTGGTTCCAGGTTCACAAGCCAGTGTCACCGCGCGCGCGGCTTGTGTTCGGCAGCCTGTCGTTCGTGCTGCCGATCGTCGTGTGGTCGATCGTGAGCTACGTCCCGTCCGTCTGGCATCCTCTGGTCCAGATCACCAATCCAGGCTCGGTCGACTATCTCCAGCCCGGCATGCGCATGCCGAAGGAGGCGTTCGACACCGAAGTGGCGGACGCCAAGGACGACGACAAGGATCCGCCGGAGGGCTTCCCGGCCAATCCGGTCTATCTTCCCGCGCCGCATGAGGTGGTGGCTGCGCTCTACTCCTCTTTCACGACCCCGCCCGCATCGCAGGACGGGGTGTGGCTGCACCAAAGCCTGTGGCACAGCATCCAGGTCATCTTTTGGGGGTTTGTGATTTCTTCCATTGTCGGCGTCCCGCTCGGCGTGCTGTGCGGAACCTACGGCGTGTTCTCGCGGCTGAACGAACCCTTCATCGAGTTCTTCCGTTATCTGCCGGCGCCGGCTTTCGGCGCGCTCGCCGTCGCCATTCTCGGCATCTATGACGGGCCGAAGATCGCCATCATCGTCATCGGAACGTTCTTCCAACAGGTGCTGATCATCGCCAACACCACGCGCAAGCTGGACCTCGCGCTGGTCGAAGCCGCGCTCACGCTCGGCACCAGGAACACGCAACTGCTCTCGCGCGTGGTTCTCCCGGGCATCCTGCCCGATCTCTACCGCGACCAGCGCATCCTGCTCGGATGGGCATGGACCTATCTAATCGTTGCCGAGCTTATCGGCACCACCACCGGAATCACCTGGTTCATCACCCAGCAGGCGCGCTACCAGCATTTCGACAATGTGTATGCGGCGATCGTCATCATCGGGATCATCGGTCTGGGGACGGACATTGTGCTGGCTTTGCTCGGCCGCCGGCTGTTTCCCTGGGATCCGTCGCTGGCCAAGAGCGAGTGAGGTGCGCGCCGCCACATGAACCGCATCCTCGCCGCTCCACCGTCGCTGCCGTCCTACCGCGACCAGTCGCCGGAGGTGCGCGCCCGCTTCCTGCGCCTTAAGGCACGCGAGGTGATCCTGAAGGTCGAGAACCTGAACAAGGTCTTTCGTTCGGGCAAACGCGCAACGGTTGCCCTCAACGACATCAATTTCGCCACTCACCGCCGCGAGTTCCTGTGCGTGGTGGGTCCGTCGGGCTGCGGCAAGTCCACACTCGTGCGCATCCTGGCCGGACTCGAAGAGCACACGTGCGGCAATGTCTTGCTGCAGGGCAAGCCGGTGAGCGAGCCCGGCACCGATCGCGGCATGGTCTTTCAGGGCTACACGTTGTTTCCATGGCTGACCGTCAAGAAGAACGTGATGTTCGGTCCGGAGGTCAACGGTCACAGCAAATACGAGGCCGAACGCCAGGCCATGCAGTGGCTTGAGCTCATTGGCCTGGAAAAATTCGCCGACGCCTATCCGCACCAGTTGTCCGGCGGCATGAAGCAGCGCGTCGCGATCGTGCGGGCCTTGGCGAACCAGCCGCGCATTCTCCTGATGGATGAACCATTCGGTGCGCTCGATGCTCAAACCCGCTGCCGCATGCAGGCGCACCTCCTCGAGATCTGGCGCAAAATCGATATTACGATCGTCTTCATCACGCACGATCTCGAAGAGGCGATCTTTCTCGCCGATCGCATCCTGGTGCTCTCTGCCCATCCCGGCAAGGTGGAGGAATTGATCGAGGTGCCGGTGCCTCGCCCGCGCCACGCCACGCAGCTGATCACCCCGGAATTCCTCGCCACCAAGGCGCGGCTGGAGGAGCTGATCTACCAATCGGCGATCGACGAGGAAGAGGAGACCTATCCGCCGGTCGCGCGGCTCGCCGATGTCGCCGACAACGTCGAATAGGTCGCCCGCCATGCTGTGGTCACAACATAGGTGGCTGGAACTTTCGCGCGATCGTACGGGCCGGAATGGCGTTACCGGAATGCCGAACCGGAGCGTGGACGCCTGTGGTTCGACTGGATGGTGGAGGATTTGCCCGCGCTGCTCCGATGCGCAATGACCGAAAGCCTGCCGCGCTCCTCCTTCGCGTCAACCAACTGACGCCTGTCGCGCTCGGCGCACCAGGTTGCCGCTTTGCCGCCGTAGGCGATGAAAAATAAAGGTGTGATGAACGATGTACACGGTTGAAGACATCAAGAAGGCCCAGCAGGAACTTCAGCAGAAAGGTGTCAAATATTGCGTCGGCGCCTACGTCGACATTCACGGAGTGCCCAAGGCCAAGGTCGTGCCGCTCGCCCATCTTGAACACATGGCGCACGGCTCGGAGCTCTACACCGGCTATGCCCTCGACGGGCTCGGGCAGGAACCAAACGATGATGAGATCGCGTCGGTACCGGACCTCAATCACGTCATCCAATTGCCGTGGGAGCCCAAGATCGCCTGGATGCCGGCGGACAACACGTTTCGCGGCCAGCCGTACCCGCTCAACACGCGCGTCGCGTTGAAGAACGTGCTGGCGCAGGCCGCCGAGCTCGGCATGGGGTTCAATCTCGGGATCGAGTGCGAGATCTTCGTGCTGAGGCGCAACGCCGATGGCACGCTGTCGATCCCCAATCCCGACGACAAGCTAACCAAACCTTGCTACGACCTGCGTGGCTTCCTCGACAATTTCACCTGGCTGGACAAGGTCGCCAACTGCATCAACGACCTGGGCTGGGACCTTTATTCGTTCGACCACGAGGACGCCAACGGCCAATACGAGTTCGACTTCCGCTACGCCGACGCCTTGACGATGTGCGACCGGCTCATCTTCTTCCGGCACATGGCCAAGCACTACGCCAAGGAAGAGGGCCTCCTGGCGACCATGATGCCGAAACCCTTCGCCGACCGGACGGGTAACGGCGCGCATTTCAACATGTCGCTTTGCGATCTTGCTGACGGCCGCAACCTGTTCGCTTGCGAGTCATCGCAGGATCGTCGCGGCCTGGGCCTGACCGAGACCGGTTACCATTTCATCGGCGGCATCCTGCGCCACGGCCGTGCGCTGTGCGCCGCGTTCGCGCCGACTGTCAACAGCTACAAGCGGCTCGTCCGCCAGGGCGACATGGCCTATTTCTCCTGGGCGCCCGTCTTCAACTCCTACGGCTCAAACAACCGCACCAATTCGGTGCGCGTGCCGATGGGCGGCGGCCGCTGCGAATCCCGCAACGTCGATGGTTCGGTGAACCCCTATCTCGCGGCGACGCTCGCGCTCGCTGCCGGCCTCGAAGGCATCCGCAAGAAGATCGATCCCGGCGAGCCCAACGAAGACAACCTGTATACGATTTCCGAAGCCGAGCGGACGCGACGCAACATCGAATTCCTGCCGCAGACGCTGCAGGAGGCGGTGGCGGCCTTTGCGGCCGATCCGTTGGTCGAAGCGACGTTGGGAAAGGAGCTGCGTGATGAATTCATCAAATACAAGACGGTCGAATGGGAGGCCTATCACCTCGCGATCAGTCATTGGGAAATCGAGCGCTACAGCCATCTGTTCTAGAGCATCTTCCGGAAAAGGGGACATCGATTTGCTGCAGAAAATGCGACGAACTGAAGAATCTCGAGTGCATTTTCGATTCAACATCACCGGAACGCGCTCTAGGAGCCGATGATGGCTGCGCCCGCTCGCGGCCGCGGCCGGCCGGTCAGCAGGATCAGCATATCACTCCCCGAGGACCTGCTGTGCGACCTCGATCAGACGGTCGAAATGCGCGGCTTCGGCAGCCGCTCACAGGCCGTCAACGACATGCTCCATCAGTTCCTGGTGGAGCATAAACGCCGGCTCGGAAGCGAGATCATGGTCGGCATCGTCGCGTTGTTCTACGACAATTCGGTCCCAGGCCTGCAGAAACAGCTGGCGGACCTTCAGTTCCGCTACATCGACGAGGTGATCAGCTCCTTGCACGTGCACTTGATGCACAACCAGACGATGGAGGTCATTCTCGTCCAGGGCCCGGCGCGAAAGCTGCAGATGATCGCCGACCAGATGACCTCGCGGCGTGGCGTCATTGCCGGTCAGATGCATCTGATCGCCGCGCTGATCCCGCAGCTGCACCCGTTCACCCAAGGCACAGAACAATCACAAGGAGCTGCCTCATGATGTTCCATCAATTTGTCCGGCGGTCATGCAAGGCGGGGCTGCGCCGCACGCCGAGGGGCGTGCGCCGCCATCATTCCGATTTCGACCGCCAGGCGACGCAGGGATGGAAGGCGGTGGAGGCGGAGGGGAAGCTGCCCGAGCAGGGCTGGCGCAAGGAGCAGAAATGGGCGCTCGACATGGGCCTGCCCGGCGCCGAATGCTTGACCGATCGCAGCATCCCGACCTTCGCGCGCGGCGAGTTGCCGCATTTTGCCGGCATCAACACGTTCCTCAAGGCGCCCTATGTCGAGAACGTGCACGACGTCGGCAAGTACGATGCCGCGGTCATCGGCATTCCGTTCGATTCCGGCACCACCTACCGGCCCGGCACCCGCTTCGGGCCGCAGGGCATCCGCCGCATCTCGGCGCTCTACACGCCCTACAATTATGAATTGGGCGTCGACCTGCGCGAGCAGATGACGCTGTGCGACGTCGGCGACGTGTTCACCATCCCGGCCAATCTCGAAAAGAGCTTCGACCAGATCTCGCGCGGCGTCGCCCATGTGTTTTCCTCGGGCGCGCTGCCGTTGATGCTGGGCGGCGATCATTCGATCGGATTCCCTTGCATGCGCGGCATTGCGCAATGCACCTCGAAGCGCATCGGCATCATCCATTTCGACCGCCACATCGATATTCAGGAGAGGGATCTCGACGAGCGCATGCACACCACGCCGTGGTTCTGGGCGACCAACCTGCCCAATGTGCCGGCGAGCAACCTGGTGCAGCTCGGCATCGGCGGCTGGCAGGTACCGCGCTACGGCGTGCAGGAGGCGCGCAAGCGCGGCACCAACGTGCTGACCATCGCCGACATCGAGACGCTTGGCCTCGACAAGACCGCCGAGATCGCGCTCGAGCTCGCATGGAAGGACGCCGAGGCGGTCTATATTTCCTTCGATGTCGACTCGCTCGACTGCGGCTTCGTGCCCGGCACCGGCTGGCCCGAGCCGGGCGGCTTCCTGCCGCGCGAGGCCCTCAAGCTGCTCGGCCTCGTCTCGGCTGAGGGCATCTGCGGCCTCGAAGTGGTCGAGGTCTCGCCGCCGTACGACACCTCGGATATCACGGCCTTGGTCGGCGTGCGCGTTGTCGTCGAGGCGCTCGGCTCGCTGGTTGCGCACGGCAAGCTCGGTGCGCACAAGCATCTCATCGACAAACCGGTTTCCTATTGAGGACAGCACCATGCACCGCGGCGACGACCATCACCATCATCAAGACGGCGGCGATCTTTATGAGACGACCGTGGCCGGAGCGGGCCACAATCACCGGCCGGCGCCGCGTGGCGTCGTGCAATGGCAGACGCCGCATCGCCACCCCGGCGTCGACAACGCGCCGGCCAGGGCCGAAAGCGATCTCGACCTGGTTGAAGCCACCTTCGTCGAAGCTTTCCTCGACGCCAGCGACCCGACGAGCTTCTTGCGCCTCGCGCAGGTGCCATTCGAGGCGAGTGTGCCCGAAGGCGCCAAGCTCGCGCTGCTGCGCGTCGAGATCGACGCCGTCGTCGACGTCGGCGCGGTCACGCCCCATCTCGGCGGCGCGAGCTTCCGCTACGACCCGCTGCCGGCGCGCATGGTGTCGCGACGCAAACGCCTGCGCTTCGTCTATTTCGACGGGCAGGGATTACGCGCGCTCGATCTCGCGCAAGTGAGGGGACTCGTGGTGACTTGAAACACGTCCGCGTGCCCCCGATGCAGCGCACCACTTTGTGCGGAACGGGTTTTGCTCACAGATCCGGGCGACAACCTCACATCCCGTCATAGAGCCACGCCATGCCCTCGTAGCTCTGCTCCGGCGTGCGGCCGGCGAGCATCTGCTGGCGCAGCTCCGCCGCGACGCCGCGAGCGTGGTAGAACTCGCCATAGACCCGCGCCATGATCTGCGTGCGCCCGGTGCGCAGATAGCGCTGCTGCTGATAGGCCTGGAATGCCGCCGGTAGGTCGTGCGGTGTTTGCGCCGCCTTCTCAGCCAGGCACACCGCATCCTCGGTCGCCATGCACGCGCCCTGCGCGAGATATTGCAGCATCGGATGGGCGGCATCGCCCAGCAACGTGACGCCGCCGCGGCTCCAGTCCTTGATCGGCTCGCGGTCGCACAGCACCCACATGCGCCAGGTCTCGATGCGCTCGAGCATGCGCAGCACTTCCGGTCGCTGACCCTGGAAGCGGTTCCATAACTCCTCGGGATCGGCTTCCGCGTTCCAGCCCTCGACATATTTGTCGGAGTGGAATACCGCGACCAGGTTGTAAAGCTCGCCGCGGCGCAGCGGATAGTGCACGAAATGCGTGCGCGGTCCGGCCCACAGCACGACATCCGGCCGCCACAGGTCGGCAGGCACGTCCTCGCGCCTCAGCACAGCACGATAGGCGATATGGCCCGACACGCGCGGTGCGCCATCGCCGACGATCTTTTCGCGGATGCGCGACCACATGCCGTCGCAGCCGATCAATGCGCGGCCGCTGATTTCCTCGCCCGAATCCAGCGTGATGGTCACGCCCTTGCCGTCGTCGGCGAAGTCCATGACACGGCGCTGGGTCTCGAGCGAGATCAGGTTGTTGCCCTGGCAGGCCTTGAGATAGACGGCGTGGATGTCGGCGCGATGGGTGACGGCATAGGGCTGCCCGAACCGTGCGGCCATTTTGGCGCCCAGCGGGATGGCGGTGACGAGCTCGCCGGTCAACGCGTCGCGCATTTCGAGATTGTCGGGTGTGAACGCGTCGGCGAGCAGCGCGTCCTTCAAGTCGACGCGTTCGAGCGCGCGGAAGATGTTGGGGCCGAGCTGGATGCCGGCGCCGAGCTCGCGGAACTCAGCGGCCTGCTCGAACACCCGCACCGGAAAGCCCTTGAGCGCCAGCGCATAGGCCGCGATCAGCCCGCCGATGCCACCGCCCGCGACCAGGATCGGCAATCCCTGACCGTTGTCCTTGTCCATCGCTCGCTCCGAATTGCTCTGCGGTTGTCGTGCCGATGATCGCACGGCCGCGCGGTTCGCCGTGCAGGTGCTCAGAATCGCTTTTTGCCGCGCGCGTGGCGCGCCGTCCACACCCGTATTTTTCGGCTGCGCCGCCGGTCCAGGTTGCGGTATTATACCAAAGTCTAAGAGAGCGCGCGTTTGTGCTCACGCGTACAAGGGGAGGGCGTTCATGAGTTCAACGAC
>Ga0126377_10003495_pt1 | contig 11147 bp, 14 predicted proteins | sample PanSoiMetPlot_22_FD_92647 | JGI IMG/M metagenome (GOLD analysis project Ga0126377, IMG submission 92647) | Tropical forest soil microbial communities from Panama - MetaG Plot_22 | ecosystem: Environmental > Terrestrial > Soil > Tropical forest > Bulk soil | place: Panama | collected 2016-02-17
CATTGCGAATTCTCCGTCGGCAGCGCCAGCAACCGGCGCGCGGTCGTGATCTGGTCTGAATGGGTTGGCGAGCTTGTATTACAAAGCTTTCGGCTTGTCACCCTTTGGATTCGGGCGGTTTTTCGGCGCTTTGCGGGCTTGGTAGGCCGACCAAAGGTCGGGTCGGCGTTCGGCGGTGAGCCGCTCTGCCTCCGCCTGCCGCCATGCTTTGACCTTGGCGTGGTCCCCGGAGATGAGCACGTCAGGGATCGGCTCGCCTTCAAAAACGGGTGGCCGGGTGTACTGGGGGTACTCAAGCAGCCCGTCGGCAAAACTTTCCTCGGCGGCGGAGGCTTCCTTGCCCATGACGCCGGGCAGCAGACGTACGCACGCGTCCAGGAGTGCCAGCGCAGCGATCTCGCCCCCCGACAAAACGAAGTCGCCAAGTGATACTTCCTCGAGGCCGCGCGCCTTGATCAGGCGTTCGTCGACGCCCTCGAAGCGTGCGCACACAATGACAACTCCCAGACCATGCGCGAGCTTTGCAGCCCGGCTTTGCCGGAGCGGCGTGCCGCGCGGACTCATCAGCAGACGAGGGCGCGTGTCGTGCGGGAGAGCGTCGATTGCGTTCGCGAGGACGTCGGCCTTCATCACCATGCCAGGCCCGCCACCGGCGGGCGTGTCATCGACGGTGCGGTGCTTGTCGGCCGCATGCGTGCGAATGTCGACCGTGTCGAGCGACCAGATACCGGACGTCATTGCCTTGCCCGCGAGACTGGACGCCAGCGGCCCAGGGAACATCTCAGGAAAGATGGTCAACACGCTTGCCCGCCACATCCTCATTCGTCCCGCGTTTCAATCTCAACCGGCCGCACAAGCACGATCTGCTTTGCCTCAAGATCCACACTTGGAACCGTTGCGTCGTTGAACGGCAGCATCAAGGGTTCGCCAGTGCCTACCGGCATGATTTCGATGATGTCGCCGGCGCCGAAATTATGCAGTGCGTGTACGGTTCCGATCTGGACGCCCTCCGGTGTCACGACGTCGAGACCGATCAGGTCGGCGTGATAGTAAGTGTCCTGCTCGTCAATCTTCGGCAGCCGTGTCCGCGGGATATAAAGCTCGAGATTACGTAGTCGTTCAGCGGCGTTGCGGTCACCAATCCCCGTAATACGCACGATGAAGTGGTCTTTGGCCGGGCGCATGGCCTCGATTTCGAAGCGTTGCTTGCCGTCTTCCGTTTCCAGCGGACCATAGGTTGCAACCGCGGCCGGATCCTCCGTAAACGACCAGAGTTTCACCTCGCCGCGTACGCCATGCGCGGCGCCGATGCGGGCAACGCAAATTCGTTCGGCCACGGCGCGAAGAGGCGAGCCTTAGCTCGCCGCCGGAGCCGGTGCGGCCTCGGCCGGCTTTTCCGCCTTTGCCGGTTTCTCCGCGGGCTTGCCGCCCTCGGCGGCCGGCGCGCCACCGGTAGCTTTCGCCGCTTCTTCTTCCTTCGCCTTGCGTTCCTTGCGCGGGATCGCCTTTTCCGGATTGTTCCGCTTAGGCCGTTTCATGATCCCGGCGGCGTCAAGGAAACGCATCACGCGATCGGATGGCTGCGCGCCTTTTTTCATCCAGGCCTGGACCTTTTCGAGGTCAAGATTGAGCCGTTCTGTCTTTTCCTTCGGCAGTAGCGGATTGAAATAGCCGAGCCGTTCGATGAAACGGCCGTCGCGCGGCGCACGGTTGTCGGCGACCACGACGTGATAGACCGGCCGCTTCTTGGTGCCGGCGCGGGCGAGACGAATAACGAGAGACATCCTTTAGTCCTTTCTTTGATCGGTGATCATTTCTTCTTTCCAAGGCCGGGCGGCAAACCGCCTGGCAATCCGGGAAACTTTCCGCCCAGTCCCGGCAGGCCGGGTAGTCCGGGCATATTCGGAGGCAGCTTTGGCATCGTCGGCGGCAGAGAACCACCAATGCCAGGCATATTCGGCGGCAGCTGACCGGCGGGCATGTTCTTCGCCATTTCCGCGACTTGCTCGGGTGACGGCATGCTTGAGCCGAAGCCCATGGCCTGCGCGAGACCGGCAAGCGGGCCGCGCTTGGCGCCGCCCATCATCTTCATCATGTCCGACATGCCGCGATGCATTTTCAGCAATTTGTTGATCGCCTCCGGCGTCGTGCCGGAGCCGGCGGCAATGCGCCTCTTGCGGCTGGCCTTGAGCAAATCCGGGTTGCGGCGCTCCTTCGGCGTCATGGAATCGATGATCGCGATCTGACGCTTGAGGACATTTTCATCAAGATTGGCCGCTGCGAGCTGGTTTTTCATCTTGGCGACGCCCGGCAGCATGCCCATCAGCCCACTGAGCCCGCCCATGGCCTGCATTTGCGTAAGCTGCTCGCGCAGATCGGCGAGGTCGAAGGCGCCCTTGCGCATCTTCTCGGCCGCCCGCATCGCCTTTTCGGCGTCAATGTTGGCGGCGGCTTTCTCCACCAGCGCGACGATATCGCCCATGCCGAGAATACGGCCGGCGATCCGAGCCGGATCGAATTCTTCGAGCGCATCCAGCCTTTCGCCGGTGCCGATCAGTTTGATCGGCTTGCCGGTGACGGCGCGCATTGATAGTGCCGCGCCGCCTCGGCCATCGCCGTCGACCCGGGTAAGCACAATGCCGGAGAGCCCGACGCGCTCGTCGAAAGAGCGCGCCAGATTGACCGCGTCCTGACCGGTGAGGGCGTCGGCGACGAGCAGCACCTCGTGCGGGTTGACCGTGCGTTTGACGTCGGCCGCCTCGTTCATCATCACGTCGTCAAGCGTTGTGCGGCCTGCGGTGTCGAGCATCACGACGTCGTAACCGCCGAGCCGGCCCGCTTCGACGGCGCGACGTGCGATCTGCGGCGGCGTCTGGCCTTCGACAATCGGCAAGGTGTCGATCTGCGCATCGCGGCCGAGCACGGCAAGTTGCTCCATTGCCGCCGGACGTCGCACGTCCAGCGAGGCCATCAGCACTTTCCGGCGCTGCCGGTCGGTGAGCCGCTTCGCAATCTTGGCCGTCGTTGTGGTTTTGCCCGAGCCCTGCAGGCCGACCATCATGATGGCGACCGGCGGTGCGGCGTTGAGATCGATGCCTGTGTTCGCGTCTTGAATGCCGGCGCCAAGCGTCGCGACAAGCTGGTCGTGCACGATCTTCACGACCATCTGTCCGGGCGTCACGGACTTCATGACTTCGACGCCGACGGCCTCTTTTTTGATGCCGTCAACGAACGCGCGGGCTACGTCGAGGGCCACGTCGGCCTCGAGCAGGGCACGGCGTACCTCGCGCAACGCAGCGTCGACGTCGGCTTCGCTGAGCGCGCCACGGCGGGTGAGGCGGTCGAGGATGCCGCCGAGCTTTTCCGACAACGAGTCGAACATCAGCTTACAAACACCTTTGCGCCCGAGGGCGCATCGCGCTGTCGGGCGGGGGCCTCCGGCCTCTCAATGGACCGGGCGGCGGAATGAAATTTTACGTCTCTATCGAGAGCGGCGGGAACCTAGGTTCGCGATGTGGCCGAGTCAAGGCAGGGCGGATTTAGGCCCCTAATTCATAACTAACGGTCACGACTGCCCGCAACGTCTGCTCGCCGGGGGCAACAGGAACCGCGCCGGCCCGCATGGCCTGCATCGGCCGCGGCTGCGGGGAGGAACCTTCTTCGGTAATCGAAACGACCCGCCCGAGCTTGGCCCCTGCGGCCCTGGCAAAAAGCTCGGCCTTCCGGCGCGCGTCCGCGACCGCGTCATCGCGCGCCTGGTCGAGTAGCTTGGACTGCTCGGAGACCACGAACTCGATGCCCGACATCTCGTTGGCGCCGGCGGCAATCGCGCGGTCGAGGACGGCCGGCAGCTTGTCGATATCGCGAATCCGGACCGTCACCTGGTTGGTGGCCTGGAAGCCGGTGAGTCTCGCGGTGCCACCCTTGTTCGGATCATACTGCGGCTGCAGTGACAAACGGGATGTCTGGATGTCACGGTCCGCGATACCGGCATCCTTGATCGCCGCGAGGACCGCGGTCATCTGCTTTGCGTTTACCTCGCCTGCCTCGCGCGCGGTCTTGTCCTGACTCGTTACGCCGATGCGGATCATCGCGGTGTCAGGCGGGACCGCAACTGTCGCTTCGCCCATGACCGTCACGAGCTTTTCCGTCGCGTGCGCCTGACCAAGCCCAACTGTGCACGCAATCAAAATAATTGCTGTACGCCAAATCATCATCACTTCACCGGAACGAATACATTGACCACCAGCTTGTCAGGATCACTCTTCACCGGATCGGTGGTGTACTCCTCGATGAAGAGGTCTTTTGCTTCCAGTTGCTTGTCGTCGAGATAGTTCGTGATCGCCTCATAGGTCGTATCCATGGCGTCGTACGAGCCGCGGTGGACAAATTTGTAGGCTTTCCCGGAGGGCGCGGGACCGACTGCGATATCGCCTTTGGGGGGATCCTTTGGCGCCCCTGCGATCGGCAGCGCCGCCTGATAGGAAAAACCGGTATCGTCAGTCTGCGTGTAAACCGTGAAGGCGGGGCCGGTTGGTTTGATGTTCTGCTTGTCGAGATACTCATGCAGCGATTTGAACGCATCGACCAATGTGTCGAAGGCGGTGTCCCATTTGCTGTGGCCCTTGAGATAGACCATCGTCCGCTCGGGCAATGTCACCTGTTCTCCAAAGGCATCGCCTGGCTGCAGCGGTGACGGTGAAGCCGGCCCCATGGGAGCCGGCATCGGGTCGCTGACACCGGGTCTGGGCTGCGCCGCGGCCAGGTCGACCGTGAATGGCAAGGCAAGGACGGCAAACGTCAAAATAAGCCGAAAGGGCGACATCACGGCTCTCCGTCGTTCGCGGCGGTCCGGCTATTCGCCAGCATTGGTGCGCATTCTAGCATGGCCTCTGGCCAATCCTCGTTTATTCGCCATATAAAACCGGCAAAACCCGGGCAAAGCACGTTATGGGCGCACTCGCCAATCAGTCCTTCGTGAAGATGAACGGTGTCGGCAACGAGATCGTCGTTGTCGATCTGCGACCGCGCGGCGGCAAAATAGAGGCAGAGGAAGCTCGCGCGGCGGCCCGGCCTGGCGGGGCATCCTATGATCAGCTGATGGTGCTGTATCCGCCGCGCACGCCGGGCACCGACGCCTTCATTCGCATTTATAACAATGACGGGTCGGAGGCGGGCGCTTGCGGAAACGGGATGCGCTGCGTTGCCGATCTCGTGGCCAGAGCGAGCGGCAAGGATACGCTTACCTTCGAGACGACCGCGGGCATTCTCAATTGCTGGAAAGGTGCCGACGGGATGTTCACCGTCGACATGGGCCCGCCGCGCTTCAAGTGGAACGAGATTCCGCTGGCGGAGGAATTCCGCGACACGCGTGCCATCGAGCTGCAGATCGGTCCAATCGACAAACCGGTGCTCCATTCACCGTCGGTGGTGAGTATGGGCAACCCGCATGCAATCTTCTGGGTCGACGACGTCAATGCGCATGATCTCGCGCGTTTCGGGCCGTTGCTCGAAAATCATCCGATTTTTCCGGAGCGCGCCAATATTACGCTGGCGCAGATCGTTGCGCGCGATCACATCATCATCCGCACGTGGGAACGTGGCGCCGGCCTCACCAAAGCTTGCGGCTCGGCCGCTTGTGCTGCCGCAGTTGCCGGTGCCCGGCTCAAGCGCACTGGGCGCAAGGCGAAGGTCACGTTGCCTGGTGGCGAATTGATCATCGACTGGCGCGAAAAAGACGATCACGTGCTTATGACGGGTCCCGTGCAATTCGAGTTCGAGGGTCGCTTCGATCCGGCGCTCTTCACCGAAACGAGGGTGTCGTGAGCGTTGACGTCGTCACATTCGGCTGCCGCCTGAACACCTATGAATCGGAGGCAATCCGGCGTGAAGCGGCCGCAGCCGGTCTCGATGCCACCACCATCGTCAATACCTGTGCCGTCACAGCCGAAGCAGCGCGGCAGGCGAGGCAGACAATCCGGCGCCTCAAGCGCGAGCGTCCACACCAGCGCATTGTCGTGACCGGCTGTGCTGCCCAGACCGAGCCCGGAAATTTCGCGGCCATGGCTGAAGTCGACCGCGTCGTCGGCAACGAGGAGAAATTCGACGCCCGAACATGGAGTTCGACGGCCAAGATCGCCGTGTCCGACATCATGGCGGTCAAAAGAATGCGGCCTCATGCGATCGACAGCATCGAAGGCAGGTCGCGCGCATTCGTTCAGGTGCAGAACGGATGCGATCATCGCTGCACGTTCTGTATTATTCCTTATGGTCGCGGCAATTCTCGATCGCTCCCTGTCGAAGACGTTGTTGGCCAGGTCCGGCGTCTCGTTGACAACGGCTATCGCGAAATCGTGCTCACCGGCGTTGATATCACCAGCTATGGCACGGATCTGTCCGGTGCGCCGCGGTTGGGCGCGCTGGTCAAGCGCATTCTCAAGGGGGTTCCAGATCTGAATCGTCTACGGCTTTCGTCGATCGATTCCGTCGAAGCCGATTTTGATCTGCTCGATGCGCTTGGCAATGAGCCGCGGTTGATGCCGCATCTGCATTTGTCGTTGCAATCCGGCGATGATCTCATTCTCAAGCGCATGAAGCGGCGGCACGCGCGCCGCGATGCGATCTCCTTCTGCGAACGCGCCCGCCGGTTGCGACCTGACGTTGCTTTCGGCGCCGATATCATTGCGGGCTTCCCGACCGAGACCGAAGCGATGTTCGTCCGCTCGCTTGATCTGGTCGACGAATGCGGGCTTACCCAGCTGCATGTCTTTCCATTTTCGCCACGGCCCGGAACGCCAGCGGCCCGTATGCCGCAGATCGATCGCGCTGTCGTCAAGGAACGCGCCCGGCGGTTGCGCGAGAAGGGCGAGGCGGCACTCAAAGGGTACCTCGACGGCGAGGTTGGCGCTCGCCGCCGCGTTCTCGTCGAGTCACACGCACTCGGGCACACCGAACAGTTCATGTCGGTGCGGCTTGCCGTACCGGTGCAGCCCGGTGTTATTCTCGATCTCGCAATTACGGCACATGACGGCCGGCAGCTTTTGGCGGCTTGAGGGGGATGCGATGGCCTACCGCGATCATCTGATCACGACGATGGATCAACTCCAGTCTCTTTACGGAGAGAGAATGGGGGCTTCGGTCGTCAAAGAGATCGACCATATCAGTGATGGCTACCGCAAGCTGATCGAGGCGGCGCCTTTTGTGGCCGTCGCAACGGCGGGCCCCGAAGGGCTTGATTGTTCGCCCAAAGGCGATGTGCCCGGTTTCGTGCGGATCCTAGACGACAGGACGCTGGCGATTCCTGATCGCCCGGGCAACAACCGCATTGACGGGTTCCGTAACATCATTCGCGACCCGCGCATCGCACTTCTCTTTCTGATTCCGGGCGTGGGCGAAACATTGCGCGTGAACGGCCGCGCGTCGATCTCGATCGATCCTGAATTGATGCAAAGCTTTGCCGTCAACGGCAAGCTGCCGCGCTGTGTGCTCATCGTTCATATCGAGAGCATTTATTTCCACTGCTCCAAGGCAATCGTGCGCTCGAAGCTTTGGGAGGAGGCGACCAAGATCGACCGCAAGAGCTTGCCGTCAACGGGTACCATCATTGCCGAACTGAGCAATGGCAAGCTCGGCGGCGAAACCTATGATCGCGAGGCACCGGAGCGCATCAAGGCGCAACTCTACTAAATGATAGTCGCCTGATGCTCAGCTACGTTTTCCTTCCAACCAATAGACTGCCGCAGCGAAAGCGAAATAAAGCACGAGTGCGGTGAGCGCCATCGCCGTGTCTGAAACCGGCGGCGGACCGAAAAAAACGTAAGCCTGCACGACGACGGCAACGATGCCAAAGACCAGCATGCCGTAGCGGCCGATCCCATCCTTTGGTCTCGTTGTCCTGAGATAAAGCGCGATCCCCCCGAACAAAAGAGCGATTTCGAGAGCAAAGGCGATTGCGGGATAGTTCCAAAGTCCAAGTCCGACCTTATGGGAATCGTCAAACAGCGCGAGATCCGGACGGTGCACCAGCAAATCGAGAACCCAATGTGAGAATACGGCACTGCCGACGATCGCTGCGGCGCTCCATTTTTGTGCGGGCGCGATGGCTCGATATGCGACGGCTGCGCCCAGCGACCATAGTACGGCGCCCGGCAAGCTGTGCGTGTATGGCATGTAATAGAGATCAAGCGGGTTCGTAGCGGTGATACCCGGAACAATGCGGACCTTTTCGATTCCAAGCAGAACCAGAACAGACCACGCGATGTCGACGAGCTGGACCGCGAGGAACAGAACCCACAAAGGTATTGCCGGCTTCGCGGCCTTGCCCACGAAGCTAGGTCCGTAGTGACCGATGAACATTGGGTGCTCCGATTTGCAGGAAATGGTTTCTGAACGCCGGCACCACATTGAAGTTCCGGCGCAGGCTGTTGGCTTCATTTTTCGATTGTTGACTGCCAGCCGCAGGTGGCAAGCCTCTCGCGCATATGCTCCGGCACCGGCGCGGTCACTTTGACCGCCGGCTTGTTCTTTGAAATAGGTACCGTCACCTCGCGCGAATGCAGATGAAGAGCCAACCCTCCGGTGCGAGGTGCATTGCCATAGATATTGTCACCGACGATCGGCCATCCCATTTCCGCACAATGCACGCGCAATTGGTGAGTGCGGCCGGTGACAGGCTCGAGCGCGAGCCAGGTAACTCCCGGACCTCGCCCCAGGACCGCCCATGTGCTGGTCGACGGCAGGCCAGTCTGGTCAGCCTTCATCCACCAGCCTCGCGATTCGTCGCGCTTGGAAAGCGGGATGTCGATTTGCCCCTGTGCGGCCTCTGGTCCGCCTTCCACGACGGCCCAATAGCATTTACCGACCTTGCCCTGCTTGAACAGCTTGCCCAGCAACGCCAGGGCTTTGCGATGGCGCCCGAGCACCAGGCACCCGGTGGTGTCGCGGTCGAGGCGATGTGCCAGTGCGGGCGCCCGCGGCAGGCCGAACCGCAGCGCGTCAAAATAGTCCTCGAGGGCATCGCCACCTTTCGGTCCGCGATGCACGGGCAGCCCCGCCGGCTTGTCGACAACCAGCATCAACCCGTCGCGGTAGAGCAGGCGGACGAGCATCTCTTCCGGTGTCATGCCGAAACCGCTATCACGAGCGTCACATGAACGACAGCGCGCAAACCGAAGGCTGGTGGGAGCGCCTGAGCGGCGGGCTCAGGCGCACCTCCTCGTCGCTCGGCTCCTCCATTACGGCACTGGTGACCAACCGTCCGCTCGATCCCGAAACCCTCGACGCGTTGGAGGACGAACTGGTGCGCGCCGATCTCGGCCAGGACCTTGCCGCGCGCATCGTCGATGCATTGCGGGAAGGACGCTATCCGCAAGGAATTTCTTTCGATGAGATCAAGGCGGTCCTTGCCGGCGAGATTGAGAAGGCATTGGCGCCGGTCGCAAAGCCCCTGGAATTTACGGCGCGGCCATTCGTCATACTTGTTGCCGGCGTCAATGGTTCCGGCAAGACAACGACGATCGGCAAGCTAGCCGCGCGCTTCCGTGCGGAAGGCAAGACGGTGATGCTGGTCGCCGGCGACACCTTCCGTGCTGCCGCGATTGATCAGCTGAAGATCTGGGGCGAACGGACAGGTGCAAAAGTGATCGCGCGCGAGCCCGGCAGCGATGCGGCCAGCCTTGCATTTGACGCGATTACCGCCGCGAACAGCGAGGGCGTGGAAGTCGTGCTGGTCGATACCGCTGGCCGTCTCCAGAACCGCGCCGAGTTGATGAGCGAACTGGAAAAAATGGTGCGTGTCATGCGCAAGGTCGAGGCGACGGCGCCGCACGCGGTGTTACTTGTGCTCGATGCGACCGTCGGCCAGAACGCGCTCAGCCAGGTGGAGATTTTCGGTAAGATTGCAGGAGTCACCGGGTTGGTGATGACCAAGCTCGACGGAACTGCGCGTGGCGGAATTCTTGTGGCGATTGCTGAAAAATTCGGACTCCCCGTCCATTTCATCGGTGTCGGCGAAAGCGTGGATGACCTTGCGCCATTCACCGCGCGGGATTTTGCGCGCGCCATGGTAGGACTGGAAGATTGAGAACGCCCATGGCCGCGCAAAAGAAGCAGCTCAATCCGGTCCTCAAGCTGGTGCTCGATATCGGGCCGTTAATTCTTTTTTTTGCGGCGAACTCGAAGTTCGGCATTTTTGCCGCCACCGGCGCCTTCATGGTGGCGGTACTGGCGGCGCTTGCGGTTTCCTACGTCATGACCCGGCACATCGCAGTCATGCCAGTCGTCACGGCCGTCATCGTCCTAGTCTTCGGCGGGTTGACGCTGGTGCTGCACGATGAGCTCTTCATCAAGCTGAAGCCGACGATTATTTACGTTCTGTTCGGCGGCACGCTGGTGGGCGGACTTCTGTTCGGGAAGCCCTTGCTCGGGATCGTTTTCGATTCCGTCTTTCATCTTCGGGAAGAAGGCTGGCGCAAATTGACCTGGCGATGGGCGCTGTTTTTCTTTGCGCTTGCGATCCTGAACGAGATCGTCTGGCGCACGCAGACCACCGATTTCTGGGTGAGCTTCAAATTATTCGGCGTGGTGCCGCTGACTTTCCTGTTCGCAGCGCTGCAGTACCGGTTGCTCACCAAGTACAGTATCGAGAGCAGCGATAAAGGCTAGCGCAGCGCCTTTTCGATCTCCGGCTTCAACGTGTTCGCCAGATTCTCTGCCGTGATTGGTCCTATGAGCTTGTATGCGATGCGGCCGTCGCGTCCGACCAGAAAGGTCTCCGGTACCCCATACACGCCCCAATCGATCGAAGCGCGGCCGGCCTCGTCCCGTCCGGTTGCAGAAAACGGATTGCCGTAGCGATTGAGGAACCGCCGAGCATTGTCGGGTGAATCCTTGTAGTTGATACCGACAAGCTGAATGCGCTTGTCCTTCGAGAGCTGCTCCAGATACGGCACTTCGTCATGGCAGGGAACGCACCACGACGCCCACACATTCACCAGTGTCACCGCGCCTGCAAAGGTTGCGTTGGTCAGGCCAGGCACTGGCTTGCCGTCGCGTTCGAGACCGGGCAGTGAAGGCAGGTCGGTGGCCGGAATTGGGCGTCCTATTAGTACCGAGGGAGCCGGGACGGATCACCGGAGCCGAGGCGGTAA
>Ga0126377_10003496_pt1 | contig 11147 bp, 10 predicted proteins | sample PanSoiMetPlot_22_FD_92647 | JGI IMG/M metagenome (GOLD analysis project Ga0126377, IMG submission 92647) | Tropical forest soil microbial communities from Panama - MetaG Plot_22 | ecosystem: Environmental > Terrestrial > Soil > Tropical forest > Bulk soil | place: Panama | collected 2016-02-17
TCCCTTCTCTTGAAGTCAACCCATTTGGCTCAGGTTCTCCCGTACCAGGCGCATATGCAGGATCAAAAGTGTCGATATCCCAGCTAATGTACACTGCGTCTACGTTATCATTTGCTCGATCAGCAGCTTCTCTTGCGATTTGATCAATTCCGAGTTCCTCTACATCTAACATGGTAAACCATTGAAAATCTTGGTCTGCCATCCATTTGTAAATATCAGGCCCAGGCCAATAACCTCTAGGTCCTATCAACGTGTAATTTTTTCCTTTGAGGCAGCCTAGTTCCATAATCCTTCGGATGTGAGCTCCATGGTCGTATTTGAATCCACAAAGCCCCTGAGGTGCACAATCTGCATGTGTATCTATATGAATCATGCCAATATTTTTATATTTTTTTGCGAAAGCCCTGACGTTTGCAAACGTAATGGAATGATCTCCACCTAGCATAACTGGAAGACCATCTATGTCTAACACTTCCTTGACCTTATCTGTCATTCTTCGATGAGACTCTATCACGTCTCCTGGCGAAACGACTACATCACCATAATCTACAGTTTTGAAAACTCCAAACGGATCCATTCCAGTTTCTATGTTGAAATGCTCATAAGGAGGCGATGGAACAGTAGAAGCAGCTCTAATAGCACGAGGCCCGTATCTTGCTCCCGGACGAATCGTAGTTCCAAAATCAAAGGGTTCACCGATAATGGCAACATCTGGTTTAACTTTTTTAAGCTCTGCCTGACTTCGTAACCATGGTAATTTCAAAAAAGTTGGAATACCAACGAAAATTGGTTCATCATTTCCTTTATAAGAATCTCCATAAAATTCCATTCCCATATCTGTTCTCTTGTAAGATAAAGAAATTAATGTTTTTAAATATTACTGAAATCGATATAGGCATAAATAAAGTCAATTCGTATAGGAATGCACTCAGAATCGTATCCACTGCAAATTTAAATAGTCTTGAATACACTAGAAAGTGTGGATATTTCCTATGTCTGGGCCACTTTTGGTGTAATTATTGCTGCAGGTGCTTTTTTGTTATACCTAGGCACAATTGGTTTGAAAGGAGAAAAGGGAGAGCAGGAAAGTGAGATGCAAAGTAAATGATGCATAATAGATTAATTTTTATATATTGTCCTAAAATTTTGGTAGTTTAAAAACTATTCATTTCCAGATCATTAGTCATATGAAAACAATGTGGCCGTTTAGACGTAAGTTGCCAGAGATCAAAACCATAAAAATGGTTAAGGACAAAAAAGAATTTTCAAATGAACTCGTAAAATATGGTGAAGACATGGCCAACGCAAATAGATTGGATGAAGCCCTCGAATCATTTGATAAAGCACTTGAAGTTGATCCACAAAATGATCTAGCATGGGGAGACAGAGGCTTAATTTTAGACAAAATAGGTAGAACTGAAGAAGCATTAGCTTCTTTTTATAAGGCAATTTTGATAAATCCAAATAATGCAATAACGTGGCATAATAAGGGATTAGTTTTGCTTCAAACTCGGAAAGTGCAGGAATCTATAAGTTGCTTTGATAGAGCTATCGATATTAACCAAAATTATGCCAAGGCATGGTACAATAAAGCAAGGGCACTATCACTATTGGGCGCGCTAGATTCATCACAAAAATGCTTTGACAGAGCGAAAAAGCTAGATCCATTGCTATATACAAAATTGCGTAAATTACGCAAATAAACAAAATAAAAATAATAATATTTTAATTCTCATATATCGTGTTGCAATGACAACTATGAGTTCTTCTGGGATATTGGAAGATATTAATATCAATAAAATACGTCACTCTTTATTCAGAATTCGAGAAAGTTTTGTCGGATTAGAGGATTTAGCAGAATCCATAAAGCAATTTGGATTACTGCAACCTATCGTAGTTAGACCGAAACTAAATGAATATGAGGTGGTAGCAGGGAATAGAAGGTTAGCTGCATCAAGTCAGCTTAGACTACGAAAGATAAGTTGCCACATTATGGAACTATCTGACAAGGAGGCATTCGAAGTGGGGCTTGTAGAAAATATTCAGCATCACACAATGAATGCGATAGAAGAAGCCATTGCATTTAGTAAATATGTAGATGACTATGGCTGGGGGGGCGTATCAGAACTCGCTCGACAGATTGGAAAAAGTCAAGAATACGTAACAAGAAGGATTCAACTTCTAGCTCTCCCCGAAACAATCAAGGATGGAATTATTAGCCGGCGAATAACTCCAAGTGTGGCATCTGAATTGCTACCGTTGAAAAATGAAACTTATATAGAGGATGTAGGACAATTTCTACTTACCAAATCGATTTCTAAGATTCAAGCTAGAAACTTGGTGAGAAAAGCAAGACAGAAGGATGAGAATTCAACTGATACTAACTCTATAGATTTTAGAGACTGCAGTAAAAAAGCACGTGCAAATTTATCTATTTATTATGACGACTTCGACAGTATAGATAAAGCTCTTATGAGATCAATTGCTTTGATGAAATCTACCCTAGTAGATTTCGATGAAATCATACATAGTGTTAACGAAAATTGGATTCTAGCTGAATTACTTATGCAGTATAGATTAATCATACATGGCGATATTGACACATTTCTTCATCTGAGGAAAAAACTGAAATCCAAATTGCCAAGAAGTTTCGCACAAACTATTTTTAGTAATTATAAGAAAACAGAAAGTGACTGGGTCAATGAAAGTAGGCTTCACCCTGTTCATCATTGGGCAAGATTTTTGGCCTAAAGGCATGATTTGAAATGAGTTCTGAATTGAGTCTAATTATTAAATTTATTTATGAATTTGACTTTAATAATTTCAGATTATTGAAATCGAATTACAGCGTGAAGTATAAGGCAAGCAATTTTGTGTCGATTTAAATGGATTTTAGGCAGTTTATGCTGTGGTAACATGAAAGATGGTTCTTATTTTTGATATTGATGATTTGAAAATTATTATTTATCAATGAAAAAATTTTTAGATATGAGACAGAATGAGTAACTTAGAAGATAGAATAGTAACGATATTAATGGAATCTCCTGCTGATGCATATATAATTCATAAAAAAATCGATAATTGTAGTATGAATGATTTGAATAAGATCTTAACTAAACTATATTGCAGAAAAATTATTAACGTATATGATCACAAAAAAAGTAAAAGAACGGGACTTGATTATCCAGTTTATTGTTTATCAACACTCAAATCAATTGTCAATGATGCCCGAGTTTTAAATACTGCTACAATGGTTGCCGGGATGACCTCGGAAAGAGTGGTGGAGTACAAATTTCTATATCGCAATTTAAATTCTTCACGTGCTCATCAGTGTATATTAGATATTGGTACTGGGAATTCAAATATGGTTGAAAGTCTTATGGTACATAGTAATAATGTTTGGAAAGTTATTGCAATAGACCTCGTAAGGCCTACGTCCAGAAATCATAATAATTTCTTTATAATGGACGGCAGATGTATGGGTTTTGCGTCCAATATTTTTGATGTAGTAATATGCATAAGTACGATAGAGCATATTACCAATCCTCTAACATCTAAAAATATTGCTATTAATATGCGAGGCGAAATGAGAGTACTAAAAGAAATTAGTCGCATATTAAAAATAAATGGCAAACTAATTCTGACTTTGCCATTTGGGAAGACTAATCTAATGATCCCACAATACAGAATCTATGATAATTTAGCTGTAAATTATCTAGTTGAGAAAAATAGTTTTAATATTCTAAAACAGGAATTCTACTTATTTGATTTAAAAAAAGGTATTTGGAAAAGACATTCTATGAAGAATTTTGACTTTAATTTTATTCCAGATTTGTATCCTGCTTACATACATAGTCCGATATGTCTATGTTTATTAATGAAGAAAGCTTAGGCAACTTGGCAAATATTTTTAAAAATGATAATTAGAAGCACGTAGGTGATAATTGCTCATATAAATTTGATGATGATATGTGAGGACGGGCAAGGGAAGATTCAAAGTAAATCAATAAAAATCAAATGGTTCAAGTATATCGTTGTTGGGTAATTTTATACTATCGAATCGCCAGTACTCGGCAGTGAGCATGGCTTATGACTTTGTTAGCCACACCACCCATAACGAACTTATCAATACCTGCCAGTCCTTTAGTACCTATAATAATCAAGTCGACGCCATTATCTTTTGCATAATCAATTATACTCTCAGCAGAAGAAGGAGAATTTATTATCACTTTTGTCTCTACCGCAATTCCATGCTTTTGGGCCATAATCTTCACCTCGTTAAGTAATTCCTCAGATTCCTTTATTAGGGCACTCTCGTAATTTTCTATTCTTCCGCCTCTGTAGAAACTAAGCAAATTCCATTCCATTCCCATAGCTGCTTTATCTAGAACATGAATAGCCAGTAGGGACGAATCAAACGCTTTTGAAAGAACAATCCCGTTTTGTATTATCTTTTCCTTAAATCCAGATTTATCAATTGCGATTAGTATCTTCTTAAACTTGTATTCTTTGTTTTGCTTATCATTCGCCGGATGTTCCTGTTGAGGGGATATTTCGTTCACACGCATTTACCTCTTACTCTTCACTTGCCTAACATCTATAGGATTTTTCCATTCAGAAACATCTGTGCCGTTAACTACATCCTCCTCTGACGGAATTAGATATATGACATCGTGTCTGGATGGCGTTTTCTTATAAGTTACCAAACTTACTCCTACGAATACTGCAAGAGAAACAAGTGGAGGTATGAATGTATCTAGACCTAGATATGGAAAGTACGGACTATCGGGTGTAGCAGTACTGATTACAAAGTACAATACCAATCTCAATGTAGAACCCACTACAATTGAAGCAACGGCAGCTTGTGGCGTAGATTTCTTCCAATATGTACCCAAAATCAATGGGACCAAGCAACCAGCAAATACAATATCAAACGCCAGAATTAGGTAAATCCCAGGCCTTGGAATAAGAGCCCCCAATGCAAATGCCGCAAAGAACATAGGAATGACCAAGAGTCTTGTTGCCAACAATAATTGCCTATCATTTAGCCCACGTCCCTTTTGTTTTAGTTTTTTAAGAATATTTCGTTGAAGGATGTTTCGGGAAACTACGCTAGCTATCGCCAGCGTGCCTCCATTAGCTGTAGACATACCACAGCTTACAGTACTCACCAGCATCAGAATACCAATTACCTCAGGTACATGTTTTATGGCCATTATTGGATACAAAGTAAATGGGTCCTCAATTCCAGGTTCAAGCGTATGTCCTATTATACCGATCATAGTTGTTGGGACCAGAATTAATAACGTTAGCCCAGCAGCAAAGTAGCAACTTTTTTCGGCGGTTCTTCCACCTCTGGCTGCAAATACTCTTTCCATGAAATCTAATGCAACAATATCTCCTAACCCTAAGGCTAAAATTCCCGCCCAATTTACCAAAGCACCATCCTTAATACTATAGAGACCTGACAAATCCATAAAGTTACCAGGTACTCCCGCGACGATTGCTTCCAATCCTCCGGGTATGGGAGACCAAGGACCTATAAAATATATAAATCCCAGCCAAAATCCCGCCACCGCTAAGTATATGTGAAATATATCAGTATATGCGCATGAGAACAATCCTCCAAAATATGTATATAGTAAGACTACCGCAGTAGATATTAACATTGCCCAAATTAAAGGTATATTGAGTACCACTGACAGGATATAACCGCTTGCTCCAAGGTTACCAGCTACCAGGACTATAAAGCTGACTGACATAATTACCCCGGACATTACTTCTGCGGTATTACCATATCGTCTGAAGTAAAAATCGGCAAGAGTAACCATATCCATTCTATTAAATATTCTGCCAAAGAATAAACCAGTCAATACCAAGCAAAGGCTTAACCCTAACGGAATAGCTGCTCCAGACCAAAACCCATATTGAAAGGCTAGTGACACATTTCCCAGAGATGCATTACCATCAACAGCTTCGGATACTAGCATCGTACCAATAAAGAATAACGGTAGGCTTTTACCTGCCACAATATATCTTTTGCTACTTTTCTGTACAAATTTAACTGCCATTACACCGATTACCGCAGTAGCTGCTACAAAGGCCATTACTATAATTGGATAACTTAGGGGGACATCCACTATTTCTTCAGCTAATTCGGGTTGAATTATCAAATATTTAAGTTTGTTTCTATCTCACTAAGGGATTCGAGGTTATGTCTGAATAAAGTAACACGACATTTTTGTGTTTTAAAAGTTACTAAATTATTTTATGATCTCTCATCATGTGTAACTTGAAGGAAGACTCTGAACCAAGCGACTCATCACAGGTTATGCAAATATACGAAGTCTTTTTATCATGCGCTCGTTCCGCATGATCCAGAAGCTCAAACCTATCCTTAAATATAGATCCACAGGCTCCGCACTTGTATCTTTTATCGAACAAAAGTAACTTACGGGCTATTTTTATTTAAGACTTTTCCTAAGTTGGCATATCCTATTTTTAATAAAATATAAAGATTGCAAAATACAATTATTAAGTAAATCCGTGAAAATCAAATTGAATATAGCGCTATAAAAAATCATGAAAAATGCCTTCGGCAAAAATGCAATATATTAGCTGTCATATCAGAGGGAATTTAGATACAAATATTTGTCCAGAATAATCGTTCTTTGTTTAAATATTTGGCTTACACAAAATCTCCTAAGATTTGAAGTGGTCAAGGTGTTTTAAGGGTTTTATTACAATCCTTTTAAAAGCCAAAATCATTATTGTAGGCGAATTCCTTATTATCAATCCAAACCCCTAAATTAACAAATATTAATTATCAATTACAGGGATAATATAATTGCCAAAATATCAAAATATGAGGTAAATTTCCACCAGTATTTGCAGAATACAAATTTTGAGATCAACACCGTTTAAATATTAGGCATTCCTAATTAGGTGAGCCTAAATATGTCATACCAATCTCTAAAATATTCTCAGAGTGACAACGCGATAGCATTGTTACACGAGCTTTCTGAGGAGATGGCATATCGAATAATCTCCTCCACTTTCGAATCAGCTAAAACAGTTACACAAATTAGCATAGAGAATGAAATTCCATTAAGCTCAACTTATAAGAAAATAAAGAAATTAGTTAAAAACCGAATCTTACGAGTTGAAAAGATTACAATAGATAATACAGGTAAAAAAGTAATTTTTTATAAAAGCAAAATACGAAACATAGAATTTAAAATGGGGGTGCAAGGAGTAACACTAGAATTAAATAGTCTGGTCTCTTAGTTAATTAGGTCAAGATTCGTCTCATAAATAGGGTATTAAAATTTAGTCCTTGCTGCGGTAAATATTTATATCTATTCCGACCTCTCTATCGATCAAGAAATCTGATTTCTCACACTTAATATAATATATGAAATTTATTGATGGATTAATTAAGTTTATATTCTAATTCATATATAGATAATGGTATAAACTATCCAAACATTTGATTTGAAGTAATAATTAATATTCTCAGTGAACTATTAATAATGAAAAACAACAATAGTATCATAATCTTAATTTAGTAACGTTGTTTATTGGCCAATTAGGCCATAAAATTTAACATGATTATATATTTCTGAGCATACATTTAACACAAGCTCTGCTTAACATCCGTCAAGTTTATTCTAATTGAGATGATCATCATTATGAATTACTACGGACATTAAGTTTTATAATTGGAGTACGTATATCGTTATTCAAGAAACTGTATGATATATTACAAAACCAAATATAGCCAGTGGTTAAATTAAAATATATAACCCAATAATTAAAGCGTGTTCCTATTTATGGTAGCTAATGAAATTATAATTGTGTTCTCTACGTCCATACCACCACTAGTTGATACTAATCTAGCGAATATAGAGTGATTAATTTGTAATTTTAGTTTTAAAAATGACCGCCAGTATTAATAATCATTATTTATCAAATTCCATTGGCAATACAAAATAATATAAAATATGATTTTGACTATTGTGGGGAAAAAAATTAGATTTTACAAGAATCTATTGTAGTTATATGAGAGATGATAACTGCAGGCTTAAAACTTAGGATCTTGACGTGGTTTTACCAGGAATTACTTGTTCTTTATGATTCTCTCAAGATTATAGAAACTGACTTCCAGGGTAGCAAATAAGTTTTAATAACCTATTATTCTATTTTAGCACTCCTTTCCTTGCCAAAATGCGTGAATGTCATGAACATAACTAGTAAAAATTAGCAATACTTTTGGAATATGACGAGTACTATCAATCGAATGATTTGGAGATCTGCCTAAATTTAAATTTTTTACAATATTCAAAAATACTATCCTTATATTTTTATTATGCAAGAAATCACATGGATTTATGTTTACGGGAATTATTGAAAATACGGGTATTATAACGGATATCTCAAATATTAATAGGCATAAAAGAGCACATACAAAGATTAGAGTGAAGATTGGTGACTTGATCAAAGGTCTCAGGATTGGGGACAGTATGAGTGTTAATGGGTCCTGTCTCACAGTAATTCAAATTCTTAAAAATACTGCTGATTTTGAAATGGTAAAAGAAACTATTGCCAGAACCTCGCTAGGAAATTTGAAGATTGGCGATAAGGTAAATCTTGAAAGAAGCCTAAAAATTAATAGTAGATTGGAAGGACATATTGTGTTGGGACACGTCGATGGTACTGGAAAAGTCTTCAAGATTAGAAAATCTGTTTCACAATTAAAAATGTGGATCGCAGCTAATAACAAAGAGATCACAGATTCATTAGTTTCGAAAGGCTCTATTACAGTAGACGGCATAAGCTTTACAATTGTGGATGTAGAGGAAAGTAAGTTTTCGATAATAGTAATTCCACATACGCTGTTAGTAACAACCATTGGCAATAAAAAAGTAGGTGATTTGGTTAATTTAGAAATAGACATTCTGTTTAGATATATTAAATGCCTATACCATAAAACTGGTAGAAACCAGAAATATAGTAAACTATTTAATTAGAACCTTATAAGGTTACGTGTGTCCATCATAAAGGCAATAGAGGCCCTCAAAAATGGCCGATTCGTTATGATTCATGATAGCAAATCTAGGGAGGATGAAGTCGATATGGTTATTGCTGCTAAGTATACTAAACCAGAAGATGTTTCAAAAATGCGAAAAGAAGCTGGCGGCTTAATATGTATCTCTATTTCCAATGAAATTGCTTCTGCATTAGATTTACCATATATGCACGACATATTACATATTTTGAATAATAAGACGATTTCAAATATGATTTTTAGCACAGCTCCATATGGAGATAAACCTTCCTTTTCAATTTCAATAAATCATACTGATACTTTCACGGGTATCACTGATATTGATAGAAGTACCACCATTAGAATGATGCATGAAATATGTTCGAGGGAAAATAGTAAAGAATTGTTCATCAAGAATTTTAGGACTCCTGGTCATATCCCACTTTTAATTGCCGCAAAACACTTACTTAAGGAAAGGCTGGGACATACGGAGCTATCTGTGGCACTAATGAACATATCTTCACTATCCCCTATCGCCGTAATATGTGAGATGTTAGATGCTAATACACACAAATCATTAGATGTAAATAATGCAAAAAAATATTCGTCTGAATTTGATATTCCGTTAATTCAAGCAAGAGATATCATATCCTATTGGGGTAAGCTATGAAGGATAGTATCAGAATTGCCATCGCGGTGTCTGAATTTAATGGCGAAATTACTCTCAAAATGTTAGATGCAGCCAAAGCACATGCTCATACGTTGGGTATAAAAATCAGTTATGTATGTTTTGTTCCGGGAGTGTTTGATATGCCCTTAATAATAGACGAACTGCTTCAGAAGAAAAACGTAGATGCTGTAGTCACATTGGGATCGGTAATAAAAGGAGAAACTAGTCATGACCAAGTAGTTGCTATGAACGCATCAAGGTTAATTGGAGATCTGTCATTAAAATTTCACAAATCAGTAACATTGGGTATTACTGGCCCGAATATAACTTTTACACAAGCCAAAAAGCGAATTGTCGTAGTCGCAAAAAGGGCAGTAGATGCGGCAGTAATAATGACTTTGAGATTACGTAAATTAAGAGAAATGAATGACGATACTGAAACGATGGAGGAGTTAATTGACTAACCAAATTACAATCATTAAGATCAAAGGCTATGGACCATGGACACTGAAATTAGGCAGCGATAGAGAAGCGCGATTACAAATTCTTCAGTCAAAGTTTTACATCAATGTACAAGAGAAATTTTCCAGGAGAGACGGTATTGTGTATTCAAACAGATTTGATGAATTAATAGCGATTACTAATGGAATTTCATTACAGCAGCATAATGAAATTCAAACCGAATTGTCAGAGTTTCATGAGGATTTGAATTTTCTAATGTTTGTTGGTACAGGACCCACACCTTTAGATGCAATTAATGATGCACATAATGCCTTTTTGGGAAATCATGCGATTGGCGACAACATTTATGCAAGCAATGTAGATGTCACACACATAGGAAAAACTGGTAACCGAATTCAGATTCTACATCTAGATTTGGACAATTCAACCACATCACTAAAAGACCTTTCTGCTTATCGGATTACTGCTTTTATATTTAGCGTCTATTCAGGATTAATTAATGAATTTATTAGACTGAAATCGCTGACTTTCTACCTTGGTGGAGATAACTTTATGGTCGTCTCCTCAAATTTGAATCAACAGCAAATTGAGAGTATCATTAATCGAATCAATGTAACCCACAAGATCAAATTCAATTGTGGTATAGGTAATGGCCTTACCGGAAGAGAAGCTGTTATGTCAGCAACAAAAGCCTTGGATACCATTAGGAAATTAAGAGACGGTGGAAAAGTAACATCAATTATGGAAAATGTCTCTGATTTTTAATAATATAAGCTTTTTTCTTGGAGAGAATCTTGATTTCATTGAAAATGGATACATAGTCATTAAGGGTGGATTAATCAAGCAAGCAGGAGTAGGGGAATATCATGAGTTTAACTATAAGGACAGAATTCTTGATGGGCAAGGGGTGCTGGCATGCCCAGGGTTTATTAATTCTCATACACATGTAGGCGACTCGGTAGGGAAGGA
>Ga0126377_10003498_pt1 | contig 11144 bp, 10 predicted proteins | sample PanSoiMetPlot_22_FD_92647 | JGI IMG/M metagenome (GOLD analysis project Ga0126377, IMG submission 92647) | Tropical forest soil microbial communities from Panama - MetaG Plot_22 | ecosystem: Environmental > Terrestrial > Soil > Tropical forest > Bulk soil | place: Panama | collected 2016-02-17
CGGGGCCGGTTGCGGATTCCGCTATCCGTCGATACTACCAAGAGCGAGGTAGCGCGCGCCGCGCTTCAGGCGGGGGCGGAGATCATCAATGACGTCAGCGGACTCAGGTTCGACCCCGCCGTGGCCGAGGTTGTGGCGGAGACGGGCGCCGCGCTGGTGTTGATGCATTCGCGCGGCGCGCCAGGAATGATGCATCAGTCGCCGCCCGTCGATGACGTCTTCGCCGAGGTGATCGGCGGACTGCGGCGGTCGATCGATGAGGCGCTCCGTCGCGGAGCGCAGCGGGAGCGGATCATCCTCGACCCCGGCATCGGGTTCGGCAAGACCCCCGAACAGAACCTGCAATTGATCGACAATCTCGATCGCGTCATGACCGAATTCGGCCTGCCTGTTTTGCTCGGAACCTCGCGCAAATCTTTCATCAAACGCGCGCTGGATAAGTCGCTCTCCGGCGCAGCGCGCGACGACATGCGCGAGCGCGTCGCGGGCACGGCGGCGACCGTCGTCATCGGCGTTTTGCGAGGCGCGCGCATTTTGCGTGTTCATGACGTCGGATTAATGTTGGCTGTGACGAGGATGACGGAGGCGGTTATGACGGCGGGTCGGCCGTGAGGCTTATCACTACACAAATTATTTTAGGTATGCGAACATCATTAGCGCCTTCATTGTGTGGCGTACAGTACCGGGAGCGGTAGCGACCGGCTGTTCTTAAGAGAAAACTCTCCGCCGACCGGTCGCTACCGCTCCCGGTATTGCGCCGAAGGGTGAACAGCGGCGCAAAAATGGCACAGGTTTTCCTATGAAACTGCAAATCAAGTCCGGACGTCTCTCGCTCTTCGCATTGGGCGCTCTCCCGCTAATTGGCGGCGCATTTTGGTTGGGCGCCGCGGCTGACGACATCAGCGTCAGGCAGGCGCGCGAACTGATTCAAAACATTGCGGGAGCGAATCTCAACCAGGACCAGGTGCGGATCAAAAATATTTCGGCCGGCGTCGGCGGAGGGGGAGTGATTGTCGAAGCTCAGATCGAAACAGCTTTTCGCATCACGAAAGGCAAAGACGGCTGGCGCATCGCCGAGGCGCGTCTGGGCTCCGGGCAGTGGGAATCTTTCGAACTGATCGAAGAGGCCATGCGGCGCGAGAAAGTTCGGCGGACAAACGACATATTGCGGCAGATCGCCGACGGGCTGGGCGTGTATAAGAGCGAGCGCGGCCGATTCGTGGAGTCGGATCGGATCACCGAACTGCTCGATTTCCTTTCGCCGCGCTATGTGAAATCTCCGCAACGGGTCGACCTCTGGGGAAAAGAGCTTGAATATCAGGGCTCGGCTACGAGCTATCGCCTGATTTCATACGGGCCCGACCGCAAATCTGGAACGAAGGACGATCTGATCATCGAAAACGGCGCCCTCAAAACCGGCGCCAACTAATATATGCAATACATTTCAGCCGAACATCAGAGAGCCGTCGGCGAGCGTCTCAAGGTCGCTTCGATAATAGTCTTCGCGTTTTGCGTGTCCGTAGGCGTCTTCGCGCTCATCGGGCGTCTGATAAAGCCGTCGGAGGCGGTGCCCGGAAGCGAAAGGTTCAATTCCATCATCCCAGCCATTGTGATCGTTCTGGCTATGGGGGTGATCGTTTTGCGGCGCGTCTGGATGTCGGCGCTGGTTATGGGAATGGCGACGCGGAACGGAGTGCCCGCCACGCTCAGCCGGCTGCTGCAGATGACCGTTGTTTGCGCCGCTCTCTCCGAAATAGTGGCGATTGTGGGATTCATGTTTTACCTGTTGACGGGCGATTATCGGTATAGTCTGATTCTTTGCCTGGTCAGTCTGCTGCTGCTTTTTTACACTGCGTTCCCCCGCCGCGGCGAATGGGAGCGCGCCGTCGCCGCCGCCGCAAACGCGCGAGCCTAGATCGTTCATACGATGAAACCATGAAAATCGCCCCGGGAGCGCCATGAATGGAACTAATAGGTCTTGATCATTCCCATTCATGACGCTCCCGGGGATTTTCTGAATAGTAAAAGTAGTTCAATGATGATATCCAAAAAAATGGGCGCCGCGGTTCTCTTCATTGTGTTGGCCGTAGTCTCCGCGGCGGGGCGACCGCGTCGTGGCCAGGAGCAGAATCCACCGGCTCAACCATCATCCGTGACGCCGTCAGCCCCAGCGCCTGGGGCGCCGACCATTCAACAGAATGGGCAGAATGGGCAGAATGCGCAGAAAGAGACTACCGATGCGGCGCGCCGGCAGGCGTATGTGCGGTTCATCGAAGCCCGGCGGCTGAAGGGTGAAATTCAACGGCTGCGCAATCCGGCGCGCCTGCTCGATGAAGCCATCAAAGCGTACAAGGAGACCATTCAACTTGACCCTGCCGCGGCCGATCCGCACGTCGACCTGGGCGAGCTTTACTTCTTCGTTCAGTTGCGCCGGGACCTCGCCGAAGCCGAGGCGCGTGAGGCCTTGAAGCTTGATCCCGATTGCGCGGACGCCCATCTGCTGCTTGCGCGCTTGCATGTCTATTCGGTCAGGATAGATCGCAATTCGCGGCCATCGCTCATCGAGCAGGCGATTCGCGCTTACGAAAAAGTGGCGGAACTCGATCCTGGAAACGCCGAGGCCTGGGCGATGCTGGCTGAATTGTATAAGTCGAAAAACGACACCGACAGGCAAATTCGCGCGTTGGAGAAATGGGCCACCGCGCCCATCCCGAATGACACGCTCTTTTACAACTCGGTGATGAACAGCGAGCTCTCCGGCGATCAGGCCTACTACCAACTCTCGCGGCTCTATCTGAGTCGCGGGAATAATGGAGAGGCTATATTGGCCGCCTGCCGCGCCTACGAATCCGATCCTGAATCGAACGATTATGCGCGCAACCTGATAGGCATTCTGCGCATGGCCACCCGCGACGGCGAAGAGTTGCGAGTTTACAAGCGCCTCATGAAAACATCCGCCAGCCCGGCGCTGATGGTCGGCTACGGTTCCGCGCTGGTCCGCGCCGGCGATTACGCCGAGGCGATCAAGATATTGAGTGACTATGTGGCGCTCGACCCGTCGAACTCGAGCGCCGTCGGATTGCTCGCCGTCGCGCAGAGAAGGGCGAACCAGCGCTCGGCCGCCATTGCGACGCTCAAGGCCGGTGTTTCCAAATCCGATGAGGGCGCGCGCATGGATCTGGCGCTCGAACTCGCGCAGACGTACGAAGAGGCCGGGCGCAACGAAGAGGCGATCGCGCAATACCAGCAAGTCTTCGAAGAGCTTTTGAACAAGGCCGCGCCATCGCCGGCCAATTCGTCGCTGTTCGGCGAGGTGGTCAATCGCCTGGTTCGCGTCCTTCGGAGGTCAGGCTCTCAGGCGGAGTTGCAGAGCGTGCTGGCGAAGACGCGGCGCGCGCTCGACGATAGCAATCCGCTGCTCGACCTGATCACCATCGAATCGCTGCGCGAAGACGGCAAATTCCGCGAGGCGCTGGAAATGGCGCGCGCCGCGGCGCGCGCTCGTCCTGAAGACCGCGCGCTGAAATTCACCGAAGCTGTAATCCTCGGAGAGTCGAAGCTCTACAATGAGAGCGCCGACCTGTTGCGTTCGATGATCAGAGGCGGCGCCGACAGCGCGACCGATGACGCGGGCGTTTACGTCATCCTCGCCGGTGTGCAGATGCAGTCGGGCGATTTGAACGAGGCGGAAAAATCGGCCCGCAAGGCCCTCGAACTCAACCCGGATGACCCGCAGGCGCTGATCCAGCTCAGCTCGATCCTGGATCGGGCCGGCAAGCACGATGCTTCGGAGAAGACCCTCCGCGAATTGCTCAAACGCGAGCCGGACAACGCCACCGCGCTCAACAACCTCGGCTATTTCATGGTCGAGCGCGGCGTCGGCTACGGTGAGGCGCTGAAGTTGATCGAGCAGGCGGTCGCGATTGAGCCGACCCAGGGGAGCTTCCTCGACAGTCTGGGCTGGACTCATTTCAAGTTGGGCAACATCGAGAAGGCCCGCCAATACCTCGAAAAAGCCACGATCTATTCCAACAGAAATTCGACCATCCACGAACACCTCGGCGACGTGCTGCGCGAGGCGGGGCGCCTGGCCGAAGCCCGCAAGCAGTGGGAGAAGGCCCTGGAATATTCGGTCGAGGCTGATGAGATCGCGCGACTGAGAGGCAAGCTCAAAGACGCGCGATGACACTCACTCTTCCCTCCTTTGCCAAAATCAACTGGACGCTCGAGATTCTGGGCAAGCGTCCGGACGGCTATCACGAGGTTCGCACACTGCTGCAGACCGTCAGCGTCGCCGATGAATTGACCTTCGAATTGACCGGGCAGGGAATCGCCGTCCATTGCGACCATCCCGAGGTTCCGTGTGACGAGACGAACCTGGCTTACCGCGCGGCGAAATTGCTGAGCGATTTCACTGGCGCGGACCTTGGCGTTCGCATCCGGATCGCCAAACGACTGCCGGTCGCGGCCGGGCTGGGCGGGGGCAGCGGCAACGCGGCCGTGACTTTATTCGCGCTGCAAAAACTCTGGAATGTTCAGGTCGAGCCGCGCGATCTGTTCGGCTTGGCGGCGAAACTGGGCGCCGACGCGCCTTTCTTCCTGATCGGCGGCACTTGTTTGGGTGTGGGACGCGGCGATGAAATCTATCCGCTGGCGGACATCAATGAAGAGTTTTTGCTGCTCGTGAACTCCGGAATAGCGGTTCCGACGCGCGACGCCTATGCCAATCTGCCCCCCGAGTTGACAAAGCCGGAACCCATAATTAAGATGCCTCTTTCCTTTGAGGCCGCTTACGCCGCTATAGCAAGGCCGGGCGCTCCTGTTCCGTTAGTCAACGACCTTGAAAATCCGGTGTTCGCCCGGCATCCGGCGCTCGTCGAGGTCAAGCGACGGTTGAAACAGGTAGGCGCATGCGGCGTTCTAATGTCGGGCAGCGGCTCGACGATCTTTGCGATCTTTGACAGCGCTGAGGCGCGCGCGCGCGCGGAAGACGACTTGAGCGCAACCGGCTGGCGCAGCCTGCGGGCGCGCACGCTTGGTCGGACAGAATATCTTCGATTGCTGGATCAGTAGCGGGCGCTTGAAGCCGCCAACGGCTCGCGCATCGCATTTTAAGATTTCCGCTCTAATCGCTTCGGCGCCAGTAGCCCGGCCGTGAGGGAGGGAATGGCGCAATAATCGATGCCCCCTTCACGGCCGCGCTTCTGGCACAGTTAAAAGTTTGCTGGGGAGTCGCCAAGTGGTAAGGCAGCGGCCTTTGGAGCCGCCATTCGTAGGTTCGAATCCTACCTCCCCAGCCATATGAATAGAGATCCGTGAACAGCCTTCAGATATTCTCAGGCAACGCCCATCGCCTATTGGCCGAGGAGATTTGCCAGTATCTCGGAATCGAGCTTGGTCGCGCGAACACAACGCGCTTTCCCGACGGCGAGTTCAACTTTCAGATATTGGAGAATGTCCGTGGCGGCGACGTTTTCATCGTGCAGCCGACCTGCCCTCCGGTCGATGCGAACCTGATGGAGTTGTTGATAATGATCGACGCCTTCAGGCGTTCGTCGGCTGACCGCATCACCGCCGTGATCCCTTATTACGGTTACGCGCGGGGCGACAAGAAGGACAAGCCGCGCATTCCGATCTCTGCCCGGTTGGTCGCGAACCTGATTACTACAGCCGGCGCCAATCGCGTACTGACTGTAGATCTGCACACGCAGCAGATTCAGGGTTTCTTCGATATCCCGGTGGATCACCTATTCGCGGCCCCCTTGATAGTCGATTATTTTATGAAGAACCCGATAGAGGACCTGGTCGTCGTCGCGCCTGATCCGGGCGGCGCCGAAAGGGCGCGGGCTTACGCCAAACGGCTCAACGCCGATTTCGCCATCGTCGATAAGCGGCGCGAAAAATCGCAGCCCAGCCATGCCGAGGCGGAAGTGATGAACGTCGTCGGCAACGTCGAGGGCCGCAACGCTCTGGTCGTCGATGACATGGTCGACACGGCCGGAACGTTGACCAAGGTCGCCGAAGCGGTGGCCAAGAAGGGCGCCAATCGGATTCTGACCAGTTGTGTTCACGCGGTTCTCTCGGGAAACGCGATCGAGCGGATCAAAAACTCTCCGCTCGAAAAAGTGGTCATGACCAATACGCTGCCCGTCAATGATGGTTGTCAGGCGCCGCTTTTTAAATACTTGACCATCGCCCCGCTGCTGGCCGAAGCGATTAAATCAATTCACGAAGAGTCCTCAGTGAGCAGGCTCTTCATCTGAGTTTTTATAGAGTACAAAGAGTTTATAGTTGGAGTTGAAACAATGAGTCTCGATAGGAACATTTCTCTGGAAGCGAAACCCCGCAGTGAGCGCGGAAAGAACGCTTCGCGCCGCCAGCGCGCGCAAGGCCTCGTTCCGATCACCGTCTATGGCGGCGGAAAGGAAACGGCGAGCGCGAACATCGTCAAACGCGAATTCGCGGCGCTTCTACGCGGCCACGGCCGCAACGTGATCTTCACACTCAACGTCGACGGCGCCGCGACTCCGGTAAAGATCGCCGATATGCAGGTCGATCCGGTTAAGGGAACATTGATTCACATGGACTTGATGCGGATTTCGCTGACCGAAAAGTCCAAATTCGAGACGCCGATCAGAATCGTGGGCGAAGCCGAAGGCGTCAAGACCCTCGGCGGCATCCTTGAAGTGGTGACCCACTCGCTCGAAGTCCGCTGCCTCCCAGGGGATTTGCCTTCGTTCGTCGAAGTCGACGTAACGCCAATGAGCATCGGTGACAAAATCAAGGTCGGCGATCTGAAACTCGACAGCAAGGTCGAAGTCCTGGACGACCCTGAGACTATGATCGTCACAGTCTCCGCGCCGCGCGCCGAAGAACCGGCGCCGGAGGCCACTCCTGAAGCCGCCGCCGAGCCTGAAGTGATCAAGAAGGGCAAGGGCGAAGAGGCGGAATAATCGGAAGATCGAGAATCGATGATCGAGGATTGAGGATCAAACAACAGCCTCAACCCTCGGTTCTCGAACTTCTATCTTCTATCTACGATCCTCGATCTTCAGCGCTATGTGGCTGGTCGTTGGCTTAGGCAATCCTGGCCCGAAATACGAATGGACGCGCCACAACTGCGGTTTCATGGTCGTCGATGAGTTGGCGCGTCGCGCGGGGAAGGAGATCAAAGCCCCTGAATGTCAGGCTTTGACAGCCCGCACGACAATCGGAGGGGAAGAGGCTCTGCTGGTCAAGCCGCAGACCTTCATGAACTTGAGCGGAGTCGCGGTCGTCGCGCTGAAAAAAAAGTACGAGATCGGAGAAAACTCTCTGATCCTCGTCGTTAGCGATGACCTGGCGCTGCCCTTCGGCAAGATTCGCATTCGCGCTCAAGGGAGCGCGGGCGGCCAGAAGGGGTTGAAATCGATCATTGAGAAATTGGGAGCGCAGGATTTTCCCCGAGCGAGGTTGGGCATCGCCCCCGACCATCCCGTAAACGACGCGGCGGATTTTGTCCTGTCAGAATTCCCAAAAAAAGATCGTGACGAGCTCGCCCAAATAGTGGCGCGGGCGGCTGACGCGGTCGAAGCTGTTTTGACAATCGGCGTCGCTAACGCGATGTCGAAATATAACTGAAGACGGGAGCGAGTGAGCTAGGGAGCGGGAGAGCGAGGGAGCGAGAGAGTGGGAGAGTGATAGACAAAGAGAGTTGCGGTGTTGAATACCGGCTATCTTCTTGTCTTTCCTTCTCTCGTTCTCTCATTCTCTCGCTCTCCCGCTCCCTCGCTCTCCCGCTCTCGATTATCTCCTTGCTCGGCGACCATGCGCGCCGGGCTGTTTCAGCAACATCCGTGAGGAGGAATAGTGTTGAGAACATACGAAGTCGCATTCATCGCGGCGCCGAATACCGCCGACGATGATCTCTCCAAACTCAATTCCCAGATCGAACAGATCATCACCGACCGCGGCGGCAAGATCACCAAAATAGACAATTGGGGACGCCGCAAACTCGCTTACCGCATCGGGAAATTCGATGAAGGCGTCTACACTTTCGTTTACCTTGAGGGTAGCGGGCAGGAGATCGCCGAAGTCGAACGCCGTCTGCGCGTGACCGATTTCATCATCCGTCACCTTACCGTTCGCACCGACGAGGCCTTGAAGCGCGCCGAGAAATTGAAATCGAAGCGTAAAGTCTCGTTTAAGCAGCGCAGCCCCGATGACGACTTCGATCTCGATATCGATGTCGAAGACGAAGAGTTGATGGAAGAGGCTTAAAAGGCGCCGCGCGTAAGCGCGCGTCTGTTTCATTGGTTAGCCGCGCGCTTACGCGCGGCGTCGACCCAGAACACACAATCGAGGAAGAGTTATGGCTGAAATGGAAACCGAAGAGAGAGGCGCTAAATCGGCGCGCATGCCGCGGGGTGGAAGCCGCCGCCGCCGTATTTCGCGCCTCTCCGCCGAAAAGATCGATTACATTGATTACAAGGATGTGAAACTGTTGCAATCGTTCATCGCCGAAAACGGCAAGATCATGCCGCGCCGCCTGACCGGCGTCACATCGCAGCAGCAGCGCAAACTCGTCGAGGCGATCAAGCGCGCGCGCACCATCGCGCTTTTGCCTTTCACGAAGTTCTAATGCTTGGAATTCCGCCTTCGGGCGGTCCGGATCATCGAGCCGTACCGCCCGAAAGCGGAACTCCAAACGATTTTCCGCAGGAGTCTGATTTATGCCATTGATGGAGCTTTTATTGAAAGAAGACGTTGACAACCTGGGCGCGCGCGGCGATCTCGTTAAGGTAAAGCCGGGATACGGGCGAAACTACCTGTTGCCGCGCGGGTTGGCCATCCAGGCCACGCCCGGCAACAAGAAGCAGATCGAATTGCAGCGCAAAAACCTCCTCAAAAAAGAGGCTGTCGAGCGCGACACGGCGACGCAGCAGGCCAACCTGCTCAAAGAGGTCACGCTCGAATTCGCGCGCAAGGTTGGCGAGCACGGCATCCTTTACGGCTCGGTCACCTCGATGGACATCGCCGAAGCTCTCGCCGCTAAAGGCTACGAGATCGACCGCCGCCGTGTGCTCTTGAAAGAACCGATCAAGGAGCCGGGCGAATTCGAGGCGCCCATTAAGCTTCACCGCGAAGTCACGACCAGCGTCAAAGTCGTGGTCAGGAACGAAGAAGCGGCGAAGTAGCTGGCGCCTGGCGCCTGGCGCCAACCACGGATAAAATTTTTTCCCCAACAGGGTCATCACATAAACGGAGAGCGCGGTTCGCAACCTTGACCTGCGCTTTCCCCTGCATAAGATGACGGTGGGGCGGAGAACCTGAGTTCAACGCCCCGCCGTTTTTCTCGTTCAAAAGTAACTTCTCAAGGTTTGAATTCGATTTTGTCCCTTAGCGCACAGGTGTCCTCAAAACCCCCGTTATGAGACCAGGACTTACAAGGTTCATCCAAATATGGCGAAGCAAGGATCGAACGGAGACTTCACCCTCGACAAGGCTCTGCCCTCCAGCATCGATGCCGAACGCCTGATCCTCGGCGTGGTGCTGCTCGACAACATGGCGATCAATCAGGCGGCGGAGAATCTGAAGCCAGACGATTTTTTCATCGGCTCGAACCGTCGCATCTACGAGAAGATGATCGCGCTCTACGAACGCGGCCAGGCGATTGACCCTCTGACGCTGCAGGAGGAGTTGCGCCGCGCCGGCGAACTGGAGCAGGTCGGCGGCCCGGCGTACATCGCCGCCCTCTTCGACGGGGTCCCGCGTTTTTCCAACATCGAAAATTACGTCGAACTCGTCAAAGGCAAATCGATGCTGCGCCGCCTGATCACCTCGGCCAACCAGATCATGGCCATGGCCTTCGACGACGAGGAGGAGCCGGAAGTGATTCTGGACAAGGCCGAGAGCCTGATCCTCGCAATCGGCGAAGACCGCATCAAACAGGGCTTCGTTCACATCGGCGACGTCGCCACGCGCCAGCTCACGGTCATCGAAGAGACCGCCGGGCGCGAGCAATTGATCACCGGCCTCGCCACCGGCTTCGCCGACCTCGATTACATGACCTCGGGCTTGCAGCGCGGTGACCTGATCATCATCGCGGCCAGACCGAGTATGGGAAAAACGGCCTTCAGCTTAAACATAGCGCAGAACGCCGCCATGCGCCCGCAGTACAATGGGGAGAAGGCCGTGGTCGGCGTCTTCTCTCTCGAAATGAGCAACGAGCAATTGGTCAACCGTTTGCTCTGTTCGCAGGCGCGCGTTGACGCCCACCGTTTGCGCAGCGGCTATTTGAGCAAGGATGAATGGCGGCGCCTGGCCGTGGGCGTCGGGGAATTGGCTGAAACCAAAATCTACCTCGACGACACGCCCGGCCTCTCCGTGCTCGAAATGCGCGCCAAGGCGCGGCGGCTGAAGAACGAACAGAAAGCGCTCGACCTGTTGATAATCGATTACCTGCAGTTGATGAGCGGTCGCGGGCGAAACGAATCGCGCCAACAAGAGGTCTCGCAGATTTCGCGCGAACTGAAGATGCTGGCGAAGGAATTGAACGTGCCGCTGATCGCGCTCTCACAGCTTTCGCGCGCGCCTGAAACGCGCACGGGCAGCCACAAACCGCAGCTCTCGGATTTGAGGGAGTCGGGATGCCTTGCCGGCGAAAGCCTGGTGACGATGGCCGACAATGGCGCGCAAATCCCGATTCGCGATCTGGCCGGTAAATCTGGTTTCAAAGTGTGGGCTTTGAACGAGGCGAATTTCAGGCTTGAACCTGCGGTCGTCAGCCGGGCTTTTGCTACTGGCGTCAAGCCGGTGATTCGATTGACTACCAGATTGGGGCGCACAATTCGCGCGACGGCGAATCATAAGTTCAGAGCGTTCAGCGGCTGGAAGCGGCTTGATGAATTGACGGTCGGCGAACATCTGGCGCTTCCGCGCGTCATAGAAAACCCCGCTCGGCAGAGCATGGCGAATGATGAGCTGGCGTTACTCGGCCATCTCATCGGTGACGGCTGCACACTGCCGCGCCACGTGATCCAATACACCACACGAGAGAAAGACCTTGCCGAGATCGTCGCCGAGTTGGCGCTGAAAATCTTCGGCAGTGAGGTCAAGCCGCGCATCAATCAGGAGCGCAAGTGGTATCAGGTTTATCTCACTTC
>Ga0126377_10003499_pt1 | contig 11143 bp, 8 predicted proteins | sample PanSoiMetPlot_22_FD_92647 | JGI IMG/M metagenome (GOLD analysis project Ga0126377, IMG submission 92647) | Tropical forest soil microbial communities from Panama - MetaG Plot_22 | ecosystem: Environmental > Terrestrial > Soil > Tropical forest > Bulk soil | place: Panama | collected 2016-02-17
GACCACCAAAGACGCCGGCATGACGCGTCCGCATCAGCCGGGCCAGGCGGTGTTCCGATCGATCCTGCCTGAGGATATCGACTGACAACCTTTCCCGGCCTTTCCGCCGGCGGCGCGCCTCGCCGCCCTCTCGCGGCGCCCGGAAGAAGACTTTCGCCATCGGAGGTCAACGACATTAGCGATGGTCGAATTGAAACAGCAACGCGGCGACGAAGCTGGGCAGGACCACGCTCGCTGCACTGGTATGATTTCGTTTTGGTACGGCTTTGGTTGTCCCAAATCGCTGGGTGGCCCGGGGTAGGGCAGTGTCCTTGCTCAATCTCAGATGAGTGCGCGTCTCGTTCCAGTAAATCGAGTACGCGGCCAGAACTCGCCGCAAATGTCGTTTTGGACTGCACAGGTGCGCTGCACATCCACGGCGAGTGCTCCAACTTGGCTTTGAGATCGCGCGTTCAACCGTCGCCAGGCCAAGACAATGGCCGTTTCCGCCTTCAACTCCTAGCCCGTAGTTCAGCAGCCTCGGCAAATGCTCTGGAGCGCGCCTCTTGCTCTTTTTTCTCTCTCAATCTCCTCCGCTTGAGCAGCCAGCCGGCAACGTCGGTGTTGACGTCTTTGTAACCAAAGGCCTTGCCATGCTCGCCTTCCTTCTTCAGCGAAGCGAGGTAGTCGTAGAGATTGTCCGGCCCCGTGAAACCAGGCTGGCGCGGCAGGACGCAAGGACCATGGCATCAGCGGCGCCAAGGGCCGAGACAAGCGGCCGGCGTACAACGCAATGCTGCGTGATGCCTTCCGGCGCCAATTCGATGTCGTCATGGCCTGGTCGGTTGACCGTCTGGGTCGCAGCCTGCAGGAGCTGGTGACGTTTCTGGGCGAGCTCCACGCCCTCCACGTCGATCTGCATCTGCATCAGCAGGGCATCGACACCACGACACCGGCCGGCAAGGCACTATTCCAGATGATGGGCGTGTCTGCCGAGTTCGAGCGGTCGATAATCCAGGAACGCGTCCGGGCGGGCTTGGCCAGGGCCAGGAGCGAGGGAAAGCGTTTGGGCCGCCCCACCATCTCCGAGGAGAAGGAAGCAGCCATACGGGCCGCCCTGAGTCAGCCAGGGCGACCTGGCGTGCGGGTGATTGCCAAGCAATTCGGTGTCGATCCGAGCACGGTGCAGAGGATCAGCCGCCCTTTCGTGGCAAGTGGCGTGGCGACGTAGCGCGGAAGGCGCGACGGTGAGATGACCGAACTCGCCTCGCCCGCTACAAAAAAAGTCATCTGTGGCGAAGAGGCACCAGCTGCATTTGCGCCGCCAATTCCCATGGAAATCATTGGTTAATATCGGAAATCTGATTAGTTGGGTCCATCCTAAAGCGGGTTTCAGGCCGAGCCCCTTCGCCCAGCAGTTCACTTTTTAGCCATGGTGTTTCCCCGACATGTGGTCACGGGCTGGGGAGCGCCGACGGGGGAAGCCATGAGATCAGTCGTCAACAAAGCAAACAGATCAGTCGTCAATGAGTTAATTCTGTTTTCCTCCATTAGTGCCTTGTTCATGGGTATCGTGCTCACGACGGCGAGTTTGGTGGGCTGATAGGCGGGCCGTCGCGTACCCGCGGCGCCGGACGATCTACACCCTGCTGCTGAACTCGGTCGTGGTCGAGCTGGTGACTGCCTCGTCTCCGAGTTCGTTCACGAAGAAGTGGTCCCCGACCCTCGCGTCTTACGATCGCGTCACCACCCTTCTGATAAGCCCCTGAGCATCGGTAGGGCGGCGCGCACACAAGGCCTAGCCGGAGTGACGATGGAGCTACATTCAGCGCTGAGAGCTCCCCCAGGAGATTTCCGGAGGTGAAACGTCGTAGGATCCGACGATCGGCATAGATAGGGATCCTGTAATGCTCACGAGCGCCGTCCCAATGGGCTTTCTCGCAGTCAGCGATTTTGCCCTGGCGCGGGCCTTTTACGAGGGTGTCTTAGGCCTCGAGTTCGTAAGTCAGGATGACTTCGCTCTCGTGCTACGCAGCGGGCCGATTTTTGTTCGGCTCATAATTCCTCCCCAACGCGTTGCAGCACCGTACACGGTCTTCGGCTGGCAAGTCGCTGATATCGATACGGCAGTGGTTGCCCTCTCAGGCAAAGGCGTGACCTTCGAGCACTATGCCTATTTCGGCGACAGCCAACGCGCTGACGGTGTCTGGTCCGCTCCAAGCGGAGATAAGGTCGCGTGGTTTAAGGACCCCGATGGCAATCTCCTTTCACTATCCCAATACGTGAGTTGAGCCTAGTCGCTCTGCTGGCGGTCAAAAAGACTAGCTCTGTTCCCGAAGCGGACATAACGCCGGCACACGTCATCGGCCGGAATGGATCTGATAATATCGTCGCTGTGATGGGATTCCGCCAGAGTTGTGTCAGGTTTTCGAACCTCGAACTCACAAAAGAAAAGCGCCCCGGGCGGAGGAAACACCCGGGGCGAGGTGACCCGCTCAAGCGTGGAACGCTGAATTGGGTCGACCAAGGAACCACATCGCTATGTTAGCCGAGCACGAAGACGCGAAAGGGCGAATAGCAGTAGACCTTGTTTCTCGGTGTGCTCTATTTTTTCGTCCGGAGGACCACTGAACACAGCCAGCGCTGTGCAGTCCTACACGGCGGACCACGCCTCAGGCCGGAATGTATGCCCACGACAGAATGAGCAATGTGGCCAGCGTTGAATGAACTACGATCCACTTGCTGTCCGAAGTCCAGGTCATGACGCCCTCCATCACAACTGCTGATCTGACCGAATGCATATAATGCCCGGGGAGAGTCAGCCTGTGACCTTGATCACTCGTAGATATAAATTTTCCGACAGCCACTTGGGTTAGGTATTGGCTTCCCTGTTAAAGCCACGCAGGACTAGGCATCGGGGGGCCCCGAGCAGACGCGCATCACATCGACTGTTTACGCCGAGGAACGAGTCCGTGTGGGCTTGGCGAGGGCACGGAGCGAGGGGAAGCGGCTTGGGCGCCCGCCTTTGGCAAAGGCCACGGAAGAGGCCATACGGGCCGCGCCAAGCCAGCCCGGACGGCCCGGTGTGCGGGTGATCGCCAAGCAGTTCGGCGTCGATCCCAGCACGGTGCAGAGGATCAGCCGCCCTTTCGGCGACCAGGCCGCAAGCGCCGTGGCGTAGCTACCCGGAGGGCACCGGTAGAAAGGGGCTGATCGGCGGGGCTGGCAAGCGTGTCCCCGCCGATCATCTCCAGGAGCGAGCAACGCCTTGCGGCGACTCGCAGGGAGCTACACTCGTCGTGGATTGGCGATGTGGCGCGTTCCCCGCGTCATATGAAGCACGCGGCAGTAACGGCCGACCGAGTGACCCCGGCCGACCAACGTCTCAGATTTCGATGACACGTTGGTGTCGCTGATCCGGCTATGTCGAATATCCTCGGCGGGATGACCCTCATGAGGTGGCATGGTTTCGTCCAGTGCTGTTGAAGCTATGCCGTCACGTCTTTGGAGCAGAAGTGTCGCGAGATGGTGGGCAAGGAGGTTGGCGAGGGCGAGGTTCGAAGCGGCATCAACCGTCACCAGGTGCAGCGGTGGAGCGAGTGCATGATGGGCATGCCATCTTGATTTTCGTGGCCTGCGGTCGCCAAGTGAAAACGCCCCCAAAAAGAAAGAAGCCCCGCTGGGCGGGGCTAATCAGGAACCTAAGCGTAGGACGTCTAAGGGCCAGAAGAGGCTATCCTCGCAAGATGACGACGGGATGACGCTGCGCCGCGCTTAATCCGGTCAAAGTGCGCGCGGTCTTTCTTCACCCGTTCCGCCATTTCCGCCCACTGCTCCGCGACCTGGAGCAACCGATCCTTTTGAGCGGCATTTTGCGGCAATGTCGCTTGCTGGCGGCATTCCTCCACTCTCGCTTGATAAATTGCCAGTCTCGATCGCATGACGCTGTACTCCGTTACATCCTACAGCAATCTAGGTGCGCTCACCCAGCGGATCAGCACCACCACCAAGACTAGGCCCAACAACTCCGCTGACACAACCCTAGCGGAGTCAAATTTCACGGGTCGGCGCCGCATAATTCGGGGCTATGGCCAAGAAGCCCGCCCCTGAACGCGTTTGGGAGAAATTATCGGCGCGCTTCTTGTGGGCGCCAGCACACTAATTGCAAGCATCGCCTACGCCATAAGCCGTAGTGGTGGTTAGCAAGGACTAAGCTACTCCATCAAGAACGGTCCGACGCTTCGAACGCTGGCGGACGCTCGCGCGTTCATGGTTGAGCTACCGGAGCAGGATCAGCTACGGCAGGTGGTGAAAACCGTCGACCGCTGCTACCCGTAAATGACAGTTCCCGCGATCACGGCACCGTCCAGCGCAATCCAACCCAGGCACGGTAGATAGATGTTCCTGTCACGCTTCCGGATCCCGAACCATAGCCAGAGAAGGGCGGAAACAAGATACGCACTCCACGTCAGGATCGAAACGCCCGCTGCCTGGTGACCGAGCCATGGTCCACACCTGGGGAACGGTCATGATCATCGTGAATACGGACATCCCCCCTAACAAGACACGCAGCTTCGTATCCGAAGGGGATGCAGCAGCCGCAGCGTTCGCCGGTCCGTGAATCATTTTGGCCTCCCTGCGCGAAGCTATGAGTACACGCTAGCTACCAGCATAGATCGCAATCGATCCCCAACCACTAGGAGCAACTATGAGACCGTTCATTGAGACCGGCGCAATGATCGCAGCGTGTGGTTCTGCGATATTCTGGTTCAGTCCGCAATGTGCCGTTTGCCCAGCATCAGGGGGAGCACAGACGAGGTAGGGGCTGTAACGGAACTATCGAAGGCACTGCAAAAAATGAACAGATGGAATTTTTGGGCTGCAGGACTGATGGGCATAACTGCCTTGTTGTCGGCATTGGGCAGATTTCTCAGCCACCTTTGGCCTTGAGCAGCTCGAGCAGCTGGCCGAGCTGCGAGCGCCGATCGCGCCGTCAAGCGGGCCGCCGACCCCTCAGAGACTGTGACGCGCGCGTCGATCGAATCACTGTGCCTTTATGTTGGCAGCTTGGATCACTTTCGCCCACTTCTCGCTCTCGGCCTTGATCAGGGTCGCAAATTCCTGCGGTGTCGTACCGACGGGGTCGAGGCCAAGCGCCGCCAGGCGCTCGGTCGTGTCGGGCAGCCCGACGATCCTTGCGATCTCGCGATGGATCGGGGCGATGATCTCCTTGGGTGTGCGGGCTGGCACCAGCACTCCGACCCAGCCGTCTCCTTCGACTTCCGGATAGCCGGCCTCCGCCATGGTGGGTACGTCCGGCAGCCCGCGCGACCGCCTTCGGCTAAGAATCGCGAGCGCCCGCAGTCTGCCGTCCTTGACCTGCGGTTCAGCTGACGCAACGGCGCCGAAGGAAATCGGAGTATGGCCCCCGACAACCGAGGCCATCGCCGGCCCACTGCCGTTGAACGGCACGTGTAAGAGGTCGAGGCCGAGCGAAACGCGGAATTGTTCGCCCAGGAGATGCGACGGCGTCCCAAGCCCGGGTGAAGCGAAGTTGTATTTACCCGGGTTGGCGCGAATGAGCGCGACGAGATCACTGACGGTTGTCGCCGACACCGATGGGTGGACTGTAAGCGCGGACGCGAAAGTGACGGCAAGCGAGACTGGCTCGAAGTCCTTGCTGGGATCATATGGGATTGTTTTGAACAAACTCGGATTGATGACGTAATTATTGACCGTGACCAGAATCGTGTGGCCGTCGGGCGCGGCGCGCGCGGCTTGGCCGGTACCGATGTTTGCGCTCGCGCCCGGGACGTTCTCGACGTAGAACTGCTTTCCGAACTGTTCCGACAATTTCTGCGCAAGGAGACGGGCGGCCGCATCGGTCGGACCGCCGGGACCGAACGGCACAATCATGCGCACCGGCCGTGACGGATAAGCTTGCGCCCTAGCGAAGCGCGACCCGACCGACATCGCGGCAGCGCCTGCTGCCAGATGAAGAAATTGCCTGCGGCGAAGCTTCATGATGGCCCTCGCGTCAGCGCACGAGACACGCTGAGAAGGGTTGGATGCCCGCAGACGGCAATAGCGTTGCCGCTGAAACGGGGCTTTGGCGCGTCCCTCGCTAGTTACGCTACATCATTCACACGACAGGGCGGAAGGGGCATGACCGCTTGGTGGCACTGAGCGGACGTGCCAGCTACGCCTTTGAATGTCCGCTATCGAGGGAAGACCAGACAACAATTGCTCAGCCCGAGCCTTTCCACACGTGACCCAAAGCGGACATTTGCGGCTGCCTCGATAGACACCTCCGGTTGCTGACCATAAACTCGGTCGAAAACTCGTGCTATGGAGGCGATTTCTTATGGCCGAGGTGCGCGTCGAACGCCGGCTGGCCGCGATCCTCGCGGCTGACATAGCTGGCTACAGCCGCCTCATGGGCATTGACGAAGAGGGCACGCTCGCGGCACTCAAGGCGAGCCGACGTGAACTTGTCGATCCCAAAATTGCGGAACATCGGGGCCGCATCGTTAAGACGACCGGCGATGGGGCCCTAGTCGAATTTCCCAGCGCAGTCGATGCCGTTCGTTGCGCAGCCGATATTCAGCGCGCCATGGCGGCGCGTAATGCCAGTATCCCCGAAGATCACCGTATCGCGTTCCGAATCGGTATCAATGTTGGTGACATCATTATCGACGAAGGCGATATCTACGGGGATGGTGTAAATATCGCCGCTCGCGTTGAAGGACTGGCCGAGCCCGGCGGGGTGTGCCTATCTGACTACGCTTATCAGCAGATCAAGGGAAAGGTGAATCTCGACTTTGTCGATTTAGGTGAGCAGCGACTCAAAAACATCGCCACGACTATTAGGGTGCATAGCGTTCGTTGGGACGAAAGCGGACAAGGGGCGAGGGAGTCGCTCGCGTTGCCCGACAAACCTTCAATCGCTGTACTGGCGTTCCAGAATATGAGCGGCGACCCTGAGCAGGAGCATTTCGCCGACGGCATTGCCGAAGACATCATCACTGCTCTTTCCAAATCACGCTGGTTGTTTGTCATCGCGCGCAATTCGAGTTTTTCTTATAAAGGTCGAGCCGTCGACATCAAACAGATCGGACGCGAGCTCGGCGTTCGCTTTGTACTTGAAGGTAGCGTGAGGAAGGCGGGAAGCCGCGTCCGGATCACCGGACAGCTCATTGAGGCCACGACCGGCACTCATCTTTGGGCTGAACGATACGACCGCGATCTCACCGACATATTTGCCGTACAAGACGAGATCACCGAGAATGTCGCCGCCGCGATTGAGCCTGCCATGGCGCACGCGGAGCGCCAGCGCGTCAGTCGAAAACCTCCCGACAGCTTGGATGCCTGGGAGGCTTATCATCGCGGCCTATGGCATTTTCTCAATCAAGAACTTGAGGAGAACCAGAAAGCCAAGGGGTTCTTTCAGCGCGCCATAAATCTTGACCATGGGTTTGCGGCTGCGCACGCCGCGTTGGCGCTGTGCATCGTCTGGGATGGTTGGGTTTATGCTTCACGACCAATGGAAGAGTGCGTCGTCACTGCGCGACCGCTAGCGCAACGGGCGCTTTCGCTCGACAATGCAGACTCGATGTCACACTTTGCTATGGGCTTCGTCCTACACATGGGCGGAGACATTGCAGGCGGATGCAACGAGTACGAACGCGCTATTAGCCTCAATCCAAACCATGCGTGGGCGGTGGGCGCGTTGGGCGGCCTCTATGCCAACGACGGTCGTCCGGACGCAGCTCTTGCTGCGCTGAACAAAGCTATGCGTGCTAGCCCGCATGACCCTCTCATGTGGATTTGGATGCTCTGGGTGGCTGCCACCCACTTCTATGCGGGTGCTTTCGAGGCGGCAGTCGAGGCTGCCAACCGCCTCATTCGGTTTCGAGCTGATAAGTCGAATGCCTATCGGTTTAAGGCGGCGGCCCTGGGCCACCTCGGTCAAATCGAAGAAGCCAACAAGGCTTTGAACATGGCGATCGAAGTGTCCCCGCAGAATTTTGACTACTTCGTTCGAAAACGCCCGACGTGGATGAGGGCCGTTGATCACAACCTACAGATTGATGGTCTCAGAAAGGCCGGATTGCCGGACAAATGAGCCAACGACGAGGGCCAGGGAAGGTCTGCTGTTGGCACCAAGCGGACGTGCCGCACGTACTGGCGCATGTCCGCTTTTCGGCGGGTGAAGTGGACAATGTGCGTTCTTTGACCTCATCGGTCCGAGTGAAGCAGGCCGATTGGCCACTCGATTCAGAACAATTCAGGTCCGCCCCAAGGACCGTTGCCCCAGTAGCCTGCAAGTTGCAGATGCGGCAAAGCGCCTGCGATAGCGGTCGCTTGCTCGTACTATGATCAGCCGCGCGGCACCGTTAGGAGGGGGAGAACTCCAACATGAGGCGGCGAGACTTCATCACGTTGCTCGGCGGCGCGGCGGCAGCTTGGCCACTCGCAGCTCGGGCTCAACTTGGTGAACGGGTGCGTCGAATCGGCGTGTTGGTCGGCACTGCGGCGGATGACCCGATAGGGCAAGCGCGGGTTGCGGCCTTCCTGCAGGGATTGGGGCAGTTGGATTGGCTGGTCGGCCGCAACATTCGGTTGGATATTCGCTGGGCGGCCGCTGATGCTGATCACACTCGTGGTTACGCAGCCGAATTGGTGGCGCTTGCACCCGACGTCATTCTGGCCTCGAGCGGGTCTGTCGTTGGACCATTGCGGCGTCTGACGCGCACCATTCCAATCGTGTTTACCGAGACGTCCGATCCGGTCGGCGCTGGCTTTGTTGAAAGCCTTGCGAGTCCGGGCGGCAACGTCACCGGCTTCCTCACGTTTGAATACGGCCTGAGCGGAAAATGGCTGGAACTGCTCAAGCAGATCGCGCCACCCGTGACGCGAGTTGCGGTCCTCCGCGATGCCGCCATCCCTTCTGGGACGGGACAGTGGGGCGCGATTCAGTCGGTGGCGCCGTCTTTCGGGGTGGAACTGCGCGCGATCGACGTGCACGATGCGGGCGAGATCGAGCGCACGATCAAGGCGTTCGCGCGCACGCCGAACACCGGCGTCATCCTGACGGCCAGTGCATTCTCGGTGCGACATCGCAAGCTGATCATCACGCTGGCGGACCGGCACAAGCTCCCGGCGGTCTATTTTCAACGCGCTTTCGTCGCGGACGGAGGTCTCGTCTCTTATGGACCCGACACCATCGACCTGCACCGTCGCGCCGCCACATATGTCGACCGCATCCTAAAAGGTGAGAAGCCTGCCGATCTGCCTGTACAGGCGCCGATCAAGTTCGAACTCGTCATCAACCTCAAGACTGCCAAGGCGCTCGGGCTCACGGTGCCGCCATCGCTGCTCGCGCTCGCCGACGAGGTGATCGAATGAAGCGACGCGATTTCGTCACGCTGCTCGGCGTCGCGGCTGCCGCGTGGCCGGCGGTGGCGCGAGCGCAGCAGGGCGAGCGGATGCGGCGCATCGGCGTTCTGCTTCCGGCAACCGCGGACGATACCGTCTTCCAGACCCGCATGGGCGCGTTCCTGCAGGCATTGGCGCCGTTGGGGTGGAGCGTCGGCCGCAACCTGCAGATCGACATCCGCTGGGCTTCGGCCAACGCCCCCGAGATTCGCCGGCACGCGCAAGAGCTGGTCGCACTGGCGCCGGATATCATCCTGGCCACCGGTGACTCGACAATTCCTCCGCTGCTGCAGGCGACCCGCACCATCCCGATCGTGTTTCCGATCGCCGCTGACCCGGTCGTGACCGGCTTCGTCGACAGCCTGGCGCGGCCCGGCGGCAACGCCACCGGCTTCATGATCTTCGACTACAGCATGAGCGGCAAATGGCTGGAGCTGCTCAAGGAGATCGTGCCGGGCCTGTCGCGCGTGGCGGTCTTTCGCGACGCCACGCAAGGGTCCGGAACCACCCAGCTGGCGGTCATCCAGGCGATGGCGCAGTCGCTGCGGGTGGAGGTCAGCGCGGTCAATCTGCGCGAGGCGGGTGAGATCGAACGCTCCGTCGACGCTCTCGCGCGCGTTCCGAACGGCGGCCTGGTGGTCACCGCGGGCGCCGCCGCTATCGCTCACCGCAATATGATCATCACGCTGGCCGCCCGGCACAAGCTGCCCGCGGTCTACTGGGAGCGTTTCTTTGCCGCCGGCGGCGGCCTCCTGTCCTATGGACCGGATATCGTCGACAACTATCGTCGCGCCGCCGGTTACGTTGACCGCATCCTCAAGGGCGAGAAGCCGGCCGACCTGCCGGTGCAGGCGCCGACGAAGTACGAGTTGATCATCAACCTCAAGACCGCCAAGACGCTCGGCCTTGACGTGCCATCGACCGTGCTCGCCCGCGCCGACGAGGTGATCGAATGAGACGGCGCGAGTTCATCACGCTGCTCGGCGGCGCGGTCGCATGGCCGATCGCGGCAAGGGCGCAGACCCAGCAGGCCGTCCAGACGATCGGATACATCAGCAGCCGATCCGCTCAAGCAGATGCCCATCTCCTGGCTGCATTTCGTTCTGGCCTGAAGGAGGCTGGCTACGTCGACGGACAGAACGTCTCCATTGAGTTCCGTTGGGCGGAGGGCGACTACGAGCGTCATGAGGCGCTAGCGGCTGATCTAGTCCGGCAGAAAGTGGCGGTGATTGTCGCCACATCCGCCCCGACCGCCACGGCAGCAAAAAAAGTCCCGCGAGGTTCAATCCCACTGGTGTTCACGAGCGGAGAGGATCCTGTCAAAGACGGGCTGGTCGACAGTTTCAACCGCCCGGGCGGCGACTCCACCGGGATTTATGTTTTCACCGTCGGGTTGGGACCGAAACGACTCGAGATTCTTCGCGAGCTCGTACCCGGAGCACAGGTCATAGGATTCTTGGCAAATCCCAACGTGCCCACCACCGAATTCCAACTAAAGGATATCCAGAACGCAGCGCGCGGAGTGGGCCAGCGGATCGAGATATTTTCCGCAAGCTCGGAGAGCGAGCTTGTCGCAGCGTTCGACAAAATGACCCGCTCTAAGATCGGCGCGCTGCTGATGGGAGCAGATCCGCTCTTACGATTGTCCCAATGCGGGAGTCACGGCAAAACAGCCGGGATAAAAGGACACGTGCGCGGAGAAGCCGTCGCCAACGTTCAATGCCGA
>Ga0126377_10003500_pt1 | contig 11142 bp, 10 predicted proteins | sample PanSoiMetPlot_22_FD_92647 | JGI IMG/M metagenome (GOLD analysis project Ga0126377, IMG submission 92647) | Tropical forest soil microbial communities from Panama - MetaG Plot_22 | ecosystem: Environmental > Terrestrial > Soil > Tropical forest > Bulk soil | place: Panama | collected 2016-02-17
CGGAGCGACCATGTGAGTTTAGCCCGGCTTTTATGGTCTTTGAGAAATAAATACAACAATGGATTGTGGCGAATCCCACCGACGGCAGTCGGTGGATGGTTAAGGTCTAGCCTACATAGCGGCCCTCTTTTTCACGAATCCCACCGACTGCCGTCGGTGGGATTACTCCGATCCGCCGTTGCGGTGTAGGTTGTACTTTAACTATCCACCGACTGCCGTCGGTGGGATTGTGCTGGAGTTGTTGCATTTAATTCTCAAAGACTATCAAAGCCGGGGCAATGAACGCATCCGCCATCAGTCGCGGCAGCGACGGTTGAGACTGATCGGCAGGGTCAACCGTCGCTGCCGCGACTGAGACCAACTATGGAACAGTTCCCCGGCTTTGAAAAGCCGGGCTATGCTCAATCGCCGCTGCCGCGGCTGATGAAGCGTTATAACATTTAATTCTCAGAGGCCATAAGTCGTCACGAGTCGTGACGACGTTAGTCGTTACTACGTGGCTATTTTCGGATGAGATTGTCAAAGCGGTTCCCGGCTGTCAATCGTGTGAGCTATCATTCGTCTATGAATTTCAACCAAGCTGTCGAGTTGATCGCAAAATCGAACCGCATAGTCGGCTTTACGGGCGCCGGCATTTCGACCGAATCCGGCATCCCCGACTTCCGCAGTCCCAACGGCATTTGGGCCAACAACCGCATCATCGAATATCAGGAATTTGTTTCGAGCCGCGCAGGGCGCGTCGAATCCTGGCGACAGAAAGTTGCGATGTGGCCCGAAATGCGCGACGCCCAACCGAACGCGGGCCACATGGCTTTCGCCGAGCTCGAACGCCGGGGGACATTGCGCGCGATGATCACGCAAAACATAGACGGGTTGCACCAACGCGCCGGCTCAACGAAAGTGATCGAATTGCATGGCACGACCGTCGAAGCGGTCTGCCTGACTTGCGGAGATCGCATCACGATGGACGAAGCCGTGCGTAGAGTCGAATCGGGCGATCAGGCCCCGGAATGCGATCATTGCGGCGGGTTGCTGAAACCGGCGACCGTCTCTTTTGGACAGGCGATGCCTGCGCGAGAGATGGACCTGGCTGTGGATGCCTGCCACGACTGCGACGTGTTCCTGGCCGTCGGGTCATCATTGGTAGTCTATCCGGCGGCGGCTCTGCCCGAACTGGCGAAGCGGAACGGCGCGGCCTTGATCATCGTCAACCGCACGCCCACGTCGATGGACGGAATCGCCGATCTGGTGATCAATGACGAGATAGGAAAAACGCTGCCGCAGTTGATTGGAATGACAATTTACTGAGCGACGGCAGGCGTCACGATCCCATGACATTCGCCGAAACCGATTCGCCTGAATCCTTCGCGCTCGCAATACCCGCGAAATATCACCTCGTCGCCGTCCTGCAAGAACCGGCGCGTCTCGCCCGTCGGCAGATTGATCGGCTCGGCGCCGCGCCCGGTCAATTCGATCAAACAGCCCAGGCTCTCTTTCGTCGCGCCCGAGACCGTGCCGCTCGCGATCAGGTCGCCAGGCTGCATGTTGCAGCCATTGCTCGTGTGATGCGTGAGCATCTGCGCGAATGTCCAGTAGAGGTCTTGCGTGTTGCTTGCGCTGAGTCGATGCGGGGCGATTCCCTTTTCGCGCATCTGCTCGCTTGAAATCAAGACTTCGAGTTTGATGTCGAAACCGCCGCGCTCGCGGTTTTCTGGTGAATCGAGGTATGGCAGCGGCTCAGGATCGCCCTCCGGGCGTTTGAATGCGGGCGCGCGGAAAGGCGCCAGCGCCTCCATCGTCACGATCCACGGCGAGACCGTCGTGGCAAAGCTCTTTGAGAGGAACGGCCCCAGCGGCTGATACTCCCAACGCTGAATGTCGCGCGCCGACCAGTCGTTGACCAGGCACAGGCCGAAGATGCGGTCTTCGGCTTCGGTGATCTTGATTGGCCGGCCTTGTTCATTACCTTGCCCGATGAAGAACCCGACTTCGAGTTCGTAATCCAACACTTTGCTCGGGCCGAAGGTCGGAGCTGCGGCGTTGTCGTCCTTTGTTTGTCCGACGGGGCGGCGAATGGGCGTCCCGCTGACGACGATTGAAGACGCGCGACCGTGATAGCCGATCGGAACCCATTTGTAATTCGGCATGAGCGGCTGGTCGGGGCGAAACATCTTGCCGATGTTGGTGGCGTGGTAGATCGAGGCGTAGAAGTCAGTGTAATCACCGATGTTGGCCGGCGTAGGCATATAAACATCAGACATTGGTACAAGAAGGCCAATGTTTTCCGGGTGAGTCTTTTGGTAATCCTGGATCGTTGTTGCGCCCTCTCGCAATAACTCCATCGCCTGGCGACGTAAGTCGAGTCCTGTCGTGCGACTGATCTGCATTAACAGGTTCAGGCTGTTCGACAACATCCAGGAAAACTCATCTTTCAAAGAAAAAAGGCCGGCCTTGCAACATTCATTCAAATCCAACACTTGGTCGCCGATGGCTATTCCCACTCGACCTTTGGCGCCGATATCAAATCTTTCGAAGAGACCGAACGGCAAATTCTGAATCGGAAAATCCGTATTCGGATCGTTGGCTGATTCAACCCAGCTTCGCAGGTTCGGATCGTGGGTTTCGTTGATTGAATAGCTCATAGCAAACCGTCCGGTTCAGTACCGAGAGCGGTAGCGACCGGGCGCTTGTTGGGCCGGCCGTTACCGCTCGCCGTACGGCGCCGTCCTCATAGCAAACCAATTTTCTTCAAGTCTTCAATCGGCTCTTCAAACGAGCAGGAGCCGAAGGCGATGGCGAGCAGGTTGCGCGAGTTTCGCAGTTGCCCTCTGACGATCATCTCGTCGCGCCACGTCACGCCGCCGCTGTTGAATTGGAACGCGTCGGGAGATTTCTCTTCGAGCAATTCGACGAGCCTGTCGACGTCCATCCCGCTTTGCGCGAATGCGGCGGCCAGGAACACGTTCAAGAACCCGTGCATCATCGCCGACGCGCTGTCCGGCTCGTAAGTCAGCCTGTTGACTGAGCGCAGCGGATGATGCAATCCGGCGGTGGCCTTGAACGGCGCGTCCTCTTCGGCGCAAATTTTGATGAAGCGCGCGAGGTCGAATGATGAAGGGAATGCGTCTGCATTCACGCCGCCGGTCCGAACTTTCGCCCGCGCTTCCGTTTCGGCGACGCTCTTGATCAATTCGGTCGGGTCGCCGCCGATCGGAATCTCGAAATAGGGCGTGAGATTCGTAGGCGTCAGCCTCATTGCGTCTTCGATGTCGGCCGGCCGCGCGGCCTTGATTTCAATTGTGTCGATGATGGCTGCGCCCGCGCGCTTTTGATTGAACTCGGCGATCCTCGTCAGGTCGGAAGGAAGATCGGCGCCGACTAGCGCGCTCAATCGCCAGAAATCATCTCCTTCCAAGCCGGCGCCAGGTAGCATCCCTTCCGCAGCATCTTCAAATTCATCGAGCCTAGCAACCGGAACGACAAATCGTCCGAGCGCCCATCGGTATTCGCCCTCGCGGTACTCGGCGTATTTGCGAGTCGCGGTCGACATATCGAGCGCGGCGGGCGGAAACAGCCCCGCGTAATCAATCAAACCCAACAATAGTTCTCGAAGCGAATGAATCATCACTGCATACCGCGTCCCTTCAACTCATCTTTGGCTTAAGCGCATTGCGCCAGAAACCCGGGTAACTGAGAGGCGTTAGGCGGTACGGTACAGGGAGCGTGAGCGACCTGAGCATCGATCAATTGGCCTATTGATCGATGCTCAGGTCGCTCACGCTCCCTGTACCGTACCGCTCGCCTATTTTATCTCAGCTGAGGCTGAAGAAACGATTCAAGCGCCTGCGGGTCAAAATTCTTCTTCAGCCCCTCCCAGCACTCGAAGTAATCTTTCTGCCGCGCCTCGGTCTCCATCGCGAATTTGGTCGGGTGAATCACGTAGCGCGATTCGAACATGAACGCCAGCGTGTTCTCGTAGCGCTGCGGCTTCAGATCGGCGTCGCGGGCCTTCTCGAATGCGTCGGCGTCAGGGCCGTGGGCCGACATGCAATTGTGCAGACTAGCGCCGCCGGGCGTGAAGCCTTCTTCCTTCGCGTCGTACTGTCCGAAGATCAGCCCCATGAACTCGCTCATCACGTTGCGGTGGTAGTATGGCGGGCGGAACGTGTGTTCGGCCACCATCCAGCGCGGCGGGAAGATAACGAAATCTACGTTGGCCACGCCTTGCGTGTCGGAAGGCGAGGTCAGCACGGTGAAGATCGAAGGGTCGGGGTGATCGAAGCTGACCGTGTTGATCGTGTTAAACCGCGCCAGTTCGTATTTGTACGGCGCGTAATTGCCATGCCAGGCGACCACGTCGAGCGGCGAATGATCGATCTCGGCCTCCCACAGATTGCCCTGGAATTTTGCGACGATGCGGAAATCGCCCTCGCTGTCTTCGTAAGCGGCGACGGGGGCGAGGAAGTCGCGAGCGTTGGCGAGGCCGTTCGCGCCGATCGGCCCGAGTTCGGGCAATCGGAACTGCGCGCCATAATTTTCGCAGACGTAGCCTCGCGACTCGCCATCGGGCAATTCGACCAGGAACTTCAACCCGCGCGGCAGAACGCAAATTTCGCCCGGCGCGACCTCCAACAAGCCGAGCTCCGTGCGAATCATCAATCGCCCCATTTGCGGAACGACTAGCGTTTCGCCGTCGGCGTTGTAAAAAAAGCGGTCGCGCATCGAGACATTGCAGGCGTAGACGTGAATCCCCACGCCCGTCTGACCGGCCAGATCGCCGCAGCCTGCCATCGTGATCAAACCGTCAATGAAATCGGTCGGCGCCGAAGGCATTGGCAAAGGGTCCCAGCGCAATTGATTCGGCGTGGCGGGAGTCTCATCGAAAGGCGCGCTTCGCAGCAGTCCCGCGCGGCCATTCGGAATTTGCCTGAACGGCTTGTGCGTGACCGACGGGCGGATGCGGTAGGTCCACGTCCGGCGGTTGGCCGCGCGCGGCGAGGTAAACGACGAGCCGCTGAACTGCTCGGCGTAAAGCCCGTAAGGCGCCTTCTGCGGCGAGTTCTGTCCGACAGGCAGCGCGCCCGCAATCGCTTCGGTGGCGAACTCATTGCCGAATCCCGATTGATACTGTATCGCCATAAAATTCAAAGCCACGGAGGCACAGAGGCACAGAGTTGAAGAGACAGGAAGATGAAGAGAAAAGCGTCTCTGCGGTCCCTCTGTCTCTTCATCTCTGTGCCTCTGTGCCTCCGTGGCGACGCCTCAGACTAAATTTCCGCGCTTCGCCTGCTCGCGCTCGATGGCCTCGAACAATGCTCTGAAATTGCCCTTGCCGAAGCCCTGCGCGCCTTTGCGCTCGATGATCTCGAAGAAGAGCGTCGGGCGGTCTTCGACCGGTCTGGTGAAGAGCTGCAGCAGGTAGCCTTCTTCGTCACGGTCGACCAGAATGCGCAGTTCGCGCAGGGTCTCGACGTCTTCGTCAATATTGCCGACGCGATCGGTCAACATTTCGTAGTAGCTGTCGGGAACTTCGAGAAACTCCACGCCGTTGGCGCGCAGTTGGCGGATTGACGCGATGATGTCCTTCGTCAGCAGGGCGATGTGCTGCACACCCGGCGCCTGGTAAAATTCGTTATACTCCTCGACCTGGCTCTTGCGCTTGCCGTGCGCGGGCTCGTTGATCGGGAACTTGATGCTCCTGGACTCGTTCGCCATGACAATGCTGTTGAGCGCCGTGTACTCGGTCGAAATGTCTTTGTCGTCGAAGGTCATGAACCGCTCCAACCCCAGTACGCGGCGGTACCAATCCTCCCAGAACTTCATCTGTCCATACTCGACGTTGGCGACGTAATGATCCAATCGCAGCAAACCCGCGTTCCGCCCCGGCGCGCGCGACTCCACGAAGTCGGGCATGAACGGGCCGTCGTAATCCCGCTTCGAGAAGAACGAATGGATGGTGTCGCCGTAGATCTTGACCGCGGAGCGACGCGCTTCGCCTAGCTCACTCTTGATCGTGTACGGCGCGACCGCGGGCTCGGCGCCGCGGGCCAGAGCTTCTTCAAACGCGTAATCGGCGTCGTCCACATCGAAGGCGATGTCGCGCACGCCGTCACCGTGCTTCATGATGTGTACGCTCGAAGCGTCGCGCGACGTGTAAGGCGTCGTCAGCAGGAGCTTGAACGTTCCCTGCTGCAGCGCGTATGAACACTGCTCGCGGTTGCCGGTCTCCAGCCCGGTGTAGGCGATGCGGTCGAAGCCGAACGCGTTGCGGTAGAAATAGTCGGCCTGTTTAGCGTTGCCGACGTAGAACTCGATGTGATGGACTTGCCGGATTTTTAACGGATTGTTTTTCATCGCTCACTCCCCTCTATCTCCTGATTGCTTCAAGTTTCTCCTCCAGCCGTTCAATACTTTTAAGTAAGGCGCCTCGGTTCTTGGCGCTTTTCACCCACTTCGGAAGGCGAGTCATCTTTGACCACTTCCATCCGCCAGGTCTCCTCTCTCTATGCGATGCGCCGATGTATGCTTTGAGAGCCTGTAAATGGGCCTCATTGTAAGTCCACAAGATTTGCCCACAGGTTTCGATCTGAAGTAAAAGCGGAAGTCCAAAATATGGATCGAACGGATGACCTAGAAATCTGTCCTTATGCCAACTCAGTTTCATCTCTGACTTTTTAGAGCAAGAGGCGCATTCAACTTTGACGGTTTGTTTTGTTCTGTTGCTGTATTTCTCTTTCCAAACCTCTGCGATTAGCCATTTGTGACCGCAATTTGGGCAACGCTGGCGCGCTGTTCCGATGACTGGGCCTATCCATTCGATTTCATCATTAGCCCAATCCCGGCTAAATGAACACTTGAGACATTGAACACGAGCCTCCTCCATCCAGAAAGGCATTGCGTAAATGTATTTGCCTCGTACTAGCGCAGGCCTGCCGCAATTCGGGCAAATACAGAAAACGTCCTTCCCATACCAACCAAGAGTCGCGCCATCATCAACAAATCTCTTTTCTTCAAGCGTCATGATTTCACCTGCAACCCTTTCCAATTCACAACTCAGGTCGCGGGAAACTGTGGCTCCTCCCCGGGCTTCTCATTCATCGATTCCTTCAATCAATTCTTCTAAATCGCCATAATCGTAAGGCGGCCGCTTGCGGACGGCGAAAACGTCTACCGTCTTATCCGCCTCTGTGATGGCGTACAACACCCGCCATTTATTCAAACGCAGACGGCGTAATTCAACAGCGATGTCAGGGACATTCAAGGCTTTGCTCTGTGGAGGGCGGGGATCGTTGGCCAGATCTCCAATCTCATTTCTGACTCTTTGTCGGACGTGGCCGGGAAGCGACTTGATTTCTTTGAAACAAGCGGAAGTGACGTATAGCTTGTAGCCGCTCACTTCAATTGTTCCTCCACTTCGCCCCATTCCAGCCATCCGGCTTTTTCGCGATCCCCATTCGCCGCTTTCAATTCGCTCATCGCTTGTTTCGAGATCTTCGCATCCTCCAAATCCTCAAGCCATTCAATAAGCGCGTCCCAGTCTTCCGCACTGAGCACAACAAGCCGTTGCCCTTTGACGGTGACGAATTGAGCTGATTTCAGAACTTCCAATCCGGTCATTCGGTTTCTCCTTCGATGAAAATCACGTTGGCTCCGCTTATCATACCACTCACTACCAAAAGGCGTTAGGCGCGCTGACAGGCGCCACTTCCCGGTCGCTGTGTTTTCCGAACCTTCCGATAAACTCCCGCGTCACTTCCTTCAAATACGCATACGACGGGATGACGAACAGAACGGGCTGCATGTCCGAATAGTCGTACGAGGTGTGAATGACCTCTTCCAGATCGAACTTTCGCCGCTCGACCTCGTCGCCGAAAGCGTGTTCGAGTTCGCTGTAGGACGACAGCAACCCCGCGCCGAAAGCCTTGATATCGCTCCCTTCTTCGACCAGGCCGAATTCGACCGTGAACCAGTACAGACGCCCGAGCTGCTCCAACTGTTCGTCGCTGGCGATGACCGCGCCCTTACCGATGGACTGCGAATAGTCGGCGAAGTCGGGGTTGGTGAAGTTCGGGATGTGGCCGATGATCTCGTGGACGATGTCCGGCTCCGGCGTGTAATCGGGTCGCGAATGATGTCGGAGATATTGAGTGCAGAGCATCGTCCGTTTGCCAAGCCAGCTCAAGAAGGCGCGGGTCTCGACCAGCCCCTCGATCGGCGCGAGATGAAAGTTCGAGGTCTCCTTCAACCGCTTGTCGAGGCCGCGCAGTTGCGGGATCTGGTCGCGGCTGATGCCGAGCTTGCGTTTGGATTCCAAATAGAGCGAGCAGGCGCGCCGCCGTTGGGTCTCTTCCAACTGGTCGTAAACGTGCCGCCAGATGGCCGTCTCCTGCGGGGTGTAATCGACGTCTGGAATGACGTGCTGTGGGTCTTCGCGGTACTGCTTGGCCAGGCTGGCGATGAAGTTGCGCCGCGCGCGATATTCCGGGTCGTGGGCGCCGGGGTGATCTATGGGGAGCATGCTGATCTCCTCGAACCCCAGATCATCCGTCAAAAACTCTTCGGGAACCGACGCTGATGCTGTTTGCATAACTCGTACCTCTCTTGCTTGTGGCGCCGCCTGAAGGCGGTACTACAAACTATTTCCCAACACGTCGAATCGCTTCCACCGCCGCCGGGTTTTCCAGCGCGGTCGTATCGCCGGGGTCTTCGCCAAGAAACGCGGCGCGAATCACGCGGCGCATCACTTTGGCGTTGCGCGTCTTCGGCAACGATTCGACGAAGTAGATTTTTTCGGGACGCAACGGTTTGCCCAATTCCGCCGCGACGCGTTCTCTCAACTCTTCTTCCAGCTCGGCGTCTCCGTTCGAGCCCGGATTCAATACGCAGAATGCCACGAGCGCCGAGCCTTTCAATTCGTCCGGGACGCCGATGGCGGCGGCTTCTATGACTCCCTCATGCCCGACCAGGACGGATTCTACCTCGGCGGGCCCGACGCGCTTGCCCGCGATCTTCAGCGTGTCGTCGCTGCGGCCCAGGATGCGCCAATGGCCGTCGGCGTCAACCAATGCCCAATCGCCGTGAACCCAGACGCTCGGAAACCGCGACCAGTAGGTTTGCAGATAACGCTCGTCGTCCTTCCAGAAACCCCGCGCCTGGCCGATCCACGGCTTGCGGATGACGAGTTCTCCGACCGCGCCGCGAATCGAATCGCCGTTTTCATCGACCACGTCAGCCGCGACGCCGGGGCACGGCGCGGAGAAAGCGCAAGGTTTGATCGGAAGAAGCGGATTGCTCATCAGGATTCCGCCGGAGATCTCGGTTCCGCCGGAATAGTTAATGATGGGTACGCGCCGCCGCCCAACGTTTTCAAACAACCACCACCAGGGATCGGGATTCCAGGGTTCGCCCGTCGAACCGAAGACGCGCAGCGATGAAAGGTCATGTTTTTCAACCCATCGGTCGCCGTGCGCTGCCAATGCGCGCACGAGCGTCGGCGAAACTCCTAGAACCTCGACTTTGTGTCGCGCGCAGAAATCCCACAGACGGTCAGGCTGCGGGAAGTCCGGCGCGCCGTCGTAAAGGACGATAGTCGCGCCTAAAATTAGCGCGCCGTAAATCAGCCAGGGGCCCATCATCCAGCCGATATCGGTCATCCATGAAATCCGCGTGCCCTGGCCGACGTCCGTTCCGAAACACATGTCCTGAGCTGATTTTACCGGAAAACCACAATGTGTGTGCAGGACGCCTTTGGGCCGGCCCGTCGTTCCCGATGTGTAGATCGCGATCAACGGGTCTTCGGCGGCTGTAGGTTCGAGCGGGCGCGTCGCGCCGCCGGCCATATCGCCAGTCGCCAGCAATTGATCCCAGGTCAAATCGCGCCCGGGCTTCATCGGCGCGGTCATGCGCGTCCGGCGAATGACGATCACTCGCGTGATTTCCGGGCAATCGGCGACGGCGTCGTCCGCGACCTGCTTCGCGCCCACCGGCTTGCCGCGGCGCGGAAACGCGTCGCATGTGAATAGAGCCTTCGCGTTGACGTCGAGCAGCCGCGACGAGATGGCCGACGACCCGTAGCCGGAGAAAAGGGGCACGGCGACTGCGCCGATGCGGTTGATGGCCAGCAGCGCGATCACTGTCTCGGGGACCATCGGCAGGTGTAAGCCGATGGCGTCGCCTCGGCCGTAACCGCAGGCGCGCAACCCGGCGGCGCAGCGTTCGACCTCGATCAGCAGATCGGTGTAATCCATCTCGCGCGTCACGCCCTCTTCACCTTCCCAGATGACGGCAGGCTTGCTCGCCGTCGGCGTGTCTTCCCAGCGATCCAGACAGCTTCTGACGATGTTGAGTCGCCCACCTACACACCACCGCGGCCATTCCACGCCGCGCGAAAGGTCAACTATTCTGTCGTAAGCTTTGTCGAATTGGATGTCGAGAAAGCGGAGGACCTGTTCGGTAAACCACTCGAAGTCGGCGACTGAGCGACTATAGAGTTCATCGAACGTCGTGAGGCCGCAGAAGGAGATGAAGCGCGTCAATTGCGCGCGCGCAATCACATCATCGGTAGGGCGCCAGGCTATGTCGTTATCATCACGTAAACGCTCGATCATTTTTCAGATTCCATTTTCCATTTGCCATATTACATTTTTCATTTGTCATTTTCGGAATCGCGCGGCCAATAGCGATGGCAAACGAAAAATGCAGTATGGCAAATGGAAAATGAAAGCCCCTCACGTTCTTTCAAGCCGCTTTGCGAACATCCGCCTGCTTCCGAACAGGATGCAACCAGTGATGGTATTCCGGCCTTCGTCCGGCGACGACGTCGAAGAACGTCTTCTGGATCGCTTCCGTGACGGGGCCGCGCGCGCCTGCCCCGATGGCGCGCCCGTCGACTTCGCGGATCGGCGTGATCTCAATCGCCGTGCCGGTCAGGAACGCCTCGTCGGCGTCCAGCAACTCTTCGAGCTTCAGGGAGCGGACTTCTACTTCGTAACCCAGGTCGCGCGCGATCCGCATCGCAGAATCGCGCGTGATGCCGAGCAGAATCGAAGAGTTCTGGTCGTTGGTCAGCAAACGACCGTTCTTGACGAGAAAGATGTTCTCGACCGCTCCCTCGGCCAGATTCCCATACATGTCTAGCAAGAC
>Ga0126377_10003501_pt1 | contig 11140 bp, 3 predicted proteins | sample PanSoiMetPlot_22_FD_92647 | JGI IMG/M metagenome (GOLD analysis project Ga0126377, IMG submission 92647) | Tropical forest soil microbial communities from Panama - MetaG Plot_22 | ecosystem: Environmental > Terrestrial > Soil > Tropical forest > Bulk soil | place: Panama | collected 2016-02-17
GAAAGTAGCAGGTCAACGTCGCGAACAACGTTGCGCACCCGGCGTGGCCGCCAGGCCCATAATTGGGGACTGATGTAATAAATGATTTTCAATCTGCGGCGGTGTAGTGAGCTGGCGAGGCGCAAGTTGAACTCTGGCCAATCGATCAATACGACGGCATCTGGCTGACGGGTGATGGCTGACTGTTTTAGTTTGTTGAAGGCACTGAGGAACTTTGGCAGTACTCGAGTGACTTCCAGGATTCCCATGATGGCGAGGTCGTCTGAATTGACAACCGTTTCTACTCCCGCAGCGCGCATCTGTGGTCCAGTAGCGCCAAAGAATTCGAATTGGGTTGTGGCTGAGGAAGCGCGGAGTGCGTCAACGAGTGCGGCAGCGTGCGCGTCACCGGAGGGTTCGCCGGCAACGAGCATCAGGTTGAAGCGTTCGGGCACGAGAGGCATGATAGCAGGAAGATTGGCGATGCGGCTCTTCGTGCCTGGTCCTCAGTCATCGCAACACAATGGGACAAGACTTAGTCTCTCATTCTCCCGACGCTAATCACTGTATCAAAATCCGGTTACCCCTAAGTTCTAGTTCTTGTTGGTGTTGGTTCGTGTGATTTCGTGGATCGCATGTTATTGCCGCGAAAATGTACGATCCACGAAATCACACGAACCAACACAAACAAAACCAACAAGGAAAATTCGATTTTTGACACAGTCTCCAGGGGTCGGGAGAATGAGAGGAGCTCTTGTCCCATTGAGTTGCGACGCCTAACGACAAAGCACCAAGTACAAAGCACCAAGCGCCAAAGAACAAAATTGCCTCTACAACCTTTTTGACCTTTCGTGCTAGCATCCGTTCCGTTCTATCAACCCTAGAGTGCGGACGTTCGCCGTTTTCCTAGGCGCCCGTGCTTGTCTTTGGCCGGGGAGGGCTTCTCTCGCTTTTGCGCTTTGCTAACTGCTCAAGCGGTCTCTCCTCTACTGTGCGGTTGCTGCTGGCGAGCCTTACCATCGTCGGTGCTGCTTCGCTCGTCTGCGCGCAACAAACCAATCCGGTCGATCGGAAAGTAACTAATCCGATGACCGACACCCCCAACGTCAATCCACTCAACACCGATCAGCCCGTAGCCCAACCGCGTCCCACGCCTCGAGGAGGCGCCGTACCCGGAGTCGCGACCGATCGCATCAATGTCAACGCCGCCAAGGAGAGTGGTTCCGGTCCGGAAAACGCTCGCGTGGTTGTCTACGAGGGCAACGTCGATGTTCGCATCGGCACGTATCGTTTGCAGGCAGACAAAGTCACCGTCTTCGAAGCCACCAACATGGTCGTTGCTGAAGGCAGCGTCGTATTTGACCAGGCGGATCAACAACGCATCACCGGGTCCCACGCCGAGTGGAATTACCGTACCAAGACCGGGCTCTTCCTAAACTCCACCGGCTTCACGAATCAGACCGGGGATGGCACGCGACTTTACTTCACTGCCGACCGAGTGGAACGGGTCAGCCTCGACACCATTATTGTTTACAACGTGCAAGTCACGGCGTGTGACGAAGACGTGCCCAAGTGGAGTTTTCACGCAGGACGCGCGACGATCAAGACAGGCGATCGCATCCGCATCTATTCGCCAAACTTGCGCGTCAAGAAGGTCCCGATCTTCTACATGCCTTACGCGTCGATTTCACTGAAACGACGCGATCGCGCTTCAGGTTTTCTCACTCCCACCTTTGGCGGTTCCGGAGCGAAAGGCTTTCGCCTTTCCACTGCTTACTATCAAACTCTTGGCCGCTCAGCGGACTTCACTTTTCGCAGCGACATCTACACCCAGCGCGGGCTCGGGATTGGTGGGGACCTGCGCACCCGGGCGAATGCGCGCTCGTTTTTTAATGCCGGCTTCTACACGGTGAAGGATCGGATCTTTGGTCCCGGCCCAGATGCGGAACATCCGGATCAAGGTGGATCGAGTTTTTATGTTGATGGCGTGCACTATTTTAGAAACGGGTTCACAGCCGCTGCTGACGTCAACATCACCTCGAACCTTGCATTCCGGCAGGTCTTCTCGGACAACATTCAGCAAGCTATCTCGCCAGAAGAGACTTCGCAGGTCTTCATCACCAAAGACGTTAACGAATACAGTTACAATTTCCTGGCGCGCACGCAGGTCACGTCCTTGACCAACGTCCGGATTCGCATTCGTGAACTGCCCAGTGTGACAATCGATAAGCGACCGTCACCTTTGAGTTTTCTCAAAAAACTTCCGCTTTACTTTTCGTTCGAAGGTTCCGCCGATGGAGTTAGTCGTAAAGAAACGGTTGAGGATCCGATACAGTTTCCCATCGATGTGGGGGGCGATCCGATTGTCACACCGTCGATCGTGCAACGGCTGGACTTCCATCCGAATTTTGCGTTGCCGTTGAATTTTGCTGGTTGGACCGTCACGGCCAGCGGCGGTGGGCGCGTCACTTTTTATTCCAACTCGCTCGATCCCACTACCCGAGACGTGTTGAGCCGCAATCTAACGCGAGCCTATGGTGAGTTTGAACTCGACGTGCGGCCTCCGGCACTGGCGAAAGATTATTATCATGGCAACCACGCTTTCTTCTTCCGCCATGTGATTGAACCTTATGTTACCTATCGCAAGGTGAGTGGCATTAACAATTTCGATCGCATCATTCGCTTCGACTATATCGACGCGGTGGCTGACACGAATGAGATTGAGTTTGGGGTGGCGAACCGTTTCTTCACTCGCCGCTCCACGGAGAACGTGAGCGACGCGGCGCTAAAAGCGACCAAGGCCGGCGAGAAAGCTCCCTTGGCTAGCCAGCCTTACGAAGCACTTACGATCACCGTTCGGGGTAAGTACTTCTTTGATCCGTTCTTCGGCGGTGCGCTCATTCCCGGCCGGCGCAACCAGTTCTATCCGATTGATACTCTTTCCGGCTTCAGTTTCGGTGGGGTTCCCAGGCGGTTCTCACCGGTCAATGTCGATATGCGTTATCGTCCCCGGAGAACTCTCCTGGCGGACTTCCGCACTGATGTTGACACGAGTGGCGGCGGGTTGCGGGCGATCTCTTCAACCTTTGGCCTCAACAAAACGCTGGTCCAAATCTTTCAGAGCTTCTACTACACGCGTACGATTGAGTTGGTACCCAGCCAGCAGCAATTTGCTGACTCTCGCGGTCTCGAGGCGGGAACCTTACGCGGCTCACAGTGGGGACCGTCGGCATTTATCGGCAATCGGAATAAAGGGTTCTTTGGCGGCGCTTCGTTCTTCTTTGACTTTCAGAAGCGTCCCGGAAGAGGTGATAGCTCATTGATCGGTTCGACCACTACCCTCGGCCACAGTTGGGACTGTTGTGCGGTCACCGCCCAGTTTTCCAGTTTCAACGTTGGACTGCGCAAGGAAAATCGCCTCACCTTTGCTTTTCGCCTGAACGGTATCGGCACGTTTGGTACTGAGCAGTTTGGGCAACATTTCAGATAGACGCCAACAGAAGCTCCACCACAAGATACCGCCGGGCTCGAGCCAGGGTCTCACTTTCAACCTAACACGATGTCTCACTTCTCTTCGAGATACCACCGCGCTTTAGCCGGTGGAGTTTCACGTTCGACCTAATCAGATGTCTCGCTTCTTTTCGGAGATACCACCGCGCTTTAGCCGGTGGAGTTTCAGGTTCAACCTAGCTCGTCGTTCTTCCATGCGCGAGATAAGGTGAAAGTTGAAGCTCCACCGGCTAAAGCGCGGTGGTATCTTGCAGAATCGCCAGGTGGTTACCTGTCAGACTCATTTAGGCGTCGTGACCGCACTCCAAGACAACTCTCCTCAGCAAAACTTCATCATTGACAGTGTTGATAGGTCGCTTTAGATTCTAAAGTGTCAAGTCGGAGCTGATGCAGTTAACCCGACCCAGTGCAGTTTCCAGCTAATAGCCTTGATGCCCCGTAGGTATGCTTTTCCTCGCGCAAATTTCCCGACAGCTTGAAAGATAGTCGAGAACCCACACGAACGAATCAGTTTTATTCTTAAGGTTTTACTAATCTCCATCAATCACAGCCTGTTCGGACCCTGAGCCCACCAGACAAGAAGGAGAGCGAATGACAAAGCAGAAGAGCAGCAAGCGAGCTAGTTCCAGCTCGCGACGAAGACCGGCGCTCAAGTCGGTGATCTTTGTGGCAGTTGTGCTGGCCATCGCCGGCGTAACTGTCATTGCCCGACAAGTGAGCAAGACCAACGTTGCCAGGAGTGTCGCACCGGCCCTGGTCACGAGCACCAAGTCGCCAACCGCGGTGACACCCAAGTACGTGACGGTGAAGGTAGCCGGCCGCGACGTGCAGGTCGACAGTCAAACCGGGCAGATAAGGCAGTTGACTCCAGAGGAGGCGAAGCAATTGGCTGACGGACTAAAAGGAATGCTCAATAAGTCGACGGACGGGCTGGTACAGGAACAACACCCGGATGGCACTGTCTCGATGGATCTACAGGGACGATTTCAGAACGTGACTGTGGCGAAGATAAATCCCGATGGCACTGTGACGCAGTCGTGCGTTGACAGTCCGGAAGCTGCTGCTTCGTTCTTCGGCATCGATCCAAAATTGGTGGGCGCAAATCCCTCCACGCCAATTAAGCAAGCCACTACTCCAGTACGGAAGCAAAACCAATGAGTAAGAGATCACTAATACGATTTCACGGCGCAATACTCGCAGTTGCGTTGGGACTCATTGCGACTCCCTCCGTGTTCGCGGGCGCCAACATAGTCATTCAGAATAACGATGGCGCGGGCGTTGGTTTCAATGACAATACTCCGGCTGCTCCAGTTGGCGGTAACAATGGCACTACGGTGGGCCAACAACGTTTGATTGCGTTTCAGTTTGCCGCGAGTGTTTGGGGCGCAACGCTTGATAGCGTTCCCACAATTACGATCCAGGCCAGTTGGGCTGCGTTGCCGTGTACCGCAAACTCAGGCACGCTAGGATCTGCAGGCACTGTTAGCATTTTTCGTAACTTCCCCAACGCTCCGTTCCCAAACACCTGGTACGGCGGCGCGCTCGCAAACAAGCTAGCGGGAAGTGATCTGAGTAATGGGAACGCGGAGATAAGTGCCCAGTTCAACCTCAGTGTTGGTGGCCCAACTTGTTTGACCGCGAGTCCGTGGTATTACGGTCTCGATAACAATCACGGCGCCGGCGTCGACCTGGTCACTGTGTTGTTGCACGAGTTCAGTCATGGATTGGGATTCCAAACCTTTACTAATTCTTCAACTGGAGTACAGAACGGCGGTTTCCCGAGTATCTTCGATAGATTCTTGCTGGATAACACCACCGGTAAGACCTGGGCCCAGATGATTGATAGCGAACGCGCTGCCTCAGCGATCGCCGTCAACCATCTCGTATGGTCTGGCCCATTTGTCGTAGCTGACGTGCCGAGTGTCTTGTCAGCTACGCCTACTCTGCGCATCAATTCGCCGCCAGGGATTGCGGGTAATAAACAGATCGGGACGGCGGAGTTTGGACCACCACTATCCTTTCCCGGAATAACAACTACCGTCTCAGGCACATCACCGGCAGACGGGTGTACCGCGATTAGCACTAATCTGTCTGGAAAGATTGCCTTCATTGATCGCGGCACGTGTAACTTCACGGTCAAGGTGAAGAATGCCCAAAATGTGGGAGCGCTCGCCGTGATTATTGGCAATGTAGCGTCGAGTGTGAATCCAGATATTCCGCCGGGCCTGGGTGGGACGGACCCTACAATCACAATTCCTTCGGTGGGAATCGCACAAACCGACGCCAATGCGATCCGGGGACAACTGGCAAATAACATTAATGCCTCGCTGTTTGCAGATATTTCAACGTTTGCTGGTGCCGATGCAGGGAATCGAGTGCTGATGTTTACTCCTAACCCGTTCCAATCGGGCTCGTCAGTTTCGCACTACGACACTACTGCTTTTCGCAATCTGTTGATGGAACCAAACATCAGCGATGATCTGACCCACAGTGTGACTTCGCCGCAGGATCTTACGTTCGACTTGATGCGCGATATTGGCTGGGTTTCGGCCGCCGCTTCGAACTTACAGTTCAGTGCCTCGAACTACCCGGTTAACGAGGCAGCAGGGAGCGTAACGATCACAGTACAAAGAACCGGGGACACTTCAGGGACGGCTAGTGTGGCCTACAGCACCGCCGACCTGGACAACTTTACGGTTGGTTGCGGCGCTGTCACCGGCAACGCATTTGCTCGCTGCGACTTTGCCACCAGTGTCGACACTTTAACGTTTGCTCCTGGGGAAACAACAAAGGCTTTCCAAATACCGATCATTAACGACTCACTGGCAGAAGGACCGGAAACATTCCAGGTAGTGCTCAGTAATCCAACCGGCGCAAACCTGGTATCACCCTCGACCGCCACTGTGACCATCACTGACGACGACGGGGTGACCGGACCAAATCCGATCTTCACCACGCCGTTCTTTGTGCGGCAACAGTATCTCGACTTCCTGTCGCGCGAACCGGAAGTGGGTGAACCGTGGTCGGCAGTACTCAACGGCTGCTCGGATGTGAATAACAATCCGGCCTGCGACCGCGTCACTGTTTCGGGCGCGTTCTTTGGGTCGCCGGAATTTCAGTTGAAGGGCTACTTCGTCTACCGCTTCTACAAGGTAGCGCTCAATCGGTTGCCGCTCTACACGGAGATCGTGGTTGATATGCGGGCGGTGACGGGGCAGACCCCGGCGGACGTGTTCGCGAAGAAGGCGGCGTTTACGAATGCGTTTGTGCAACGCCCGGATTTCGTGGCTGCATTAGGCGCGCTTCCTAACGACCAGTATGTGAACACATTGATGGGCCGCTACACTTTGACGCAGATCACCACGCCTGACCCGGCGAACCCGGACGGCAATACCAAGGTGACGCTGAGCAGCACCGATTTGATAAACCGATTGAATGGCGTAGGCGGGACCTTGACGCGGGCGCAGGTGTTGCGGGCGATTGCGGACTCGGACCAGGTGGTCAATTTGGAATTCAACCAGGCATTTGTAGCGATGCAGTACTTTGGGTATTTGCGTCGCAACCCAGATCCAACTGGCTTTCAATCCTGGCTGACGTTCCTGAACGGACATCCGAATGACTCGCGCACGATGGTGAATGGTTTCGTAAACTCGGCAGAGTATCGTCTGCGGTTTGGGCCGAACCCGTAACCATCCGCAGATTACGCAGATTACACCGATTCTTTTTAACAGTTCAGAGGCTTGTTGCCTCGCCCGAATGACTGGCTCGCTCCAGCAATGGTTGCAAGCGGCGGTGCCGAGTTGATTACCAGACTCAGTCTAAGCCACTCGAGAGACTCCTTGTTCGGAATATGCGTTTCAACAAGCGGGGCAGAAAACATTCAACTAAGCTGACGGGATAGAAAACATTCAACTAAGCTGAATAGCTGGTTCGGTGTAATCTGCGTAATCTGTGGATGATCAGGTCTGTCCTCGAAAAGCGATTTGGTATATATTCACCTCGCCTAAAAGTTTCAAGCGATCATACGGGGAGTTCGTCGTCTTCAATTTTGACCACGTCACGCGCTTAGCTCTCCCAAGCTTGGCTCCGAAATAAAGTACCTAAATTCAAATCAAGAGAAGCCTTAAAAGGAGAGCCTTTTCATGTTGAGTTCTCTTATCCCACACCAGGGACGAACGCAGATCGTGCTCACTCTTATTCTCGGTCTGCTGGTAATCGGAATCATTGCTTTTCCTTCCCACTCACGCGCCAAACTCCAGCTCGCCTCGCAAACGAAACCCCGTGAGAAAAAATTGAGACGACCTTTTAAGCCAGGCGTGGTGCTGGTGCGGTTCAGGAGCGAATCGATCGCCCAGAACCGATCGGGTTCGGCCATGCTGCCAACCAGGGAAGGTGTCCTGGTGCCAATGAAAATTGAAAGCTTCCGCGGCGCAAGTTTGGTTGAAGGACTAAGAGTGGCCCGCGTTGCTGCCGAGGACACTTCCAAGGCTCTCGACGCCCTGAGAAGTCAGCCCGAAGTACTCTATGCAGAGCCTGACTACATCTTTCACAAGGAAGTTACTCCGAACGATCCCTGTTTCCCGACCAACAGCCTTCCTCCATGTCAGTCTAAGAGCCTTTATGGTCTGGCAAAGATCGGAATGCCTACCGCCTGGAACACGACGACGGGAAGTAGCAACGTAGTGATCGGGGTAGTTGACCAGGGAATCTTCTTCGGGCATGAAGATTTGTCGGCCAACAAGTTCGTTAATCCGGTACCGGGATCTCTGGCTGGCTTCACCGGCGATGTGAATGGTTACAACTTCGTTGATAACAACGGCACGATCTTCAGTGGAATCACAACTGAAGATCACGCCAGCCATGTTGCCGGGATCGCCGGCGCGGTAGGCAACAATAGCCTGGGAGTGGTCGGGGTGAACTGGACTACCCGGCTCATGTCGTTGCGATTTCTGGATGAAGATGGGTTTGGCGACACAATCGATGCTATCGACGCCTGCAACTATGCCAAGCAGATGCGCGATCTCTGGGTGGCCAATGGCTCGAACAACAGCAAGGGGGCCAATGTTCGCGTCCTAAACGCCAGCTTTGGCGGCGGCGGCTTTACCCGGGCGTTCCAGGATTCGATTACCAGCTTGAATACCTCCGGCATCCTGGTGGTTGCCGCTGCCGGCAACATCGACACTGCCACTCCCGATGCCGACAACGATCTCGTGCCGCACTATCCCTCGAGCTATGAAGGACCAAATGTCATTGCTGTAGCGGCAACGGATTCGACCGACAGCCTTACGTCTTTCTCGCACTTCGGTGCCGCCAGTGTCGACCTCGGTGCTCCCGGCTTTGAGATCCTCAGCACCGTGCCATACGACGCCGGTCACCCAACCAAGTACACATTTTTTAGTGGTACTTCCATGGCTGCCCCGCGCGTCGCGGGTGCCGCGGCCCTGCTTTGGGCGCAGAACCCGAACCTGACACCGCAGAAAGTGAGGGACCTGCTCATATTGAATGGCGATGTCGCTCCATCGTTAGTGGACAAGACACTCAGCGGTCGTCGTCTGAATGTTGCTAACAGTCTTCAATCTTTGGCCGAGGCTGATGTGACTCCGCCAGGGGCGGTAACAAATCTTCATATCAACTCGCAAACTGGACGCACTATTAATATCGGTTGGAATGCCTCGGGCGATGATGCTGCTGCAGGACAGGCATCGCTATATCAAGTCACGTTTACGGACCAGGCAACGAACGTGGTGTATTCCCTGAAAGGAGTTGTCCCTGTTACCTCAGGCGCGGCCCAAAGTACAACTGTTAAGCTGCCGTATCGTCGGACCAGCGGCAACATCGTCGTTCACGCCTTCGACAACGTTGGTAACGAAGGAACCCAGGCCTCAATTCCCGTTACGGTGCCTTTGGCTGCCGGTGATCCGTATGTCACCAGCCTCGGCAATCCGGGCGGACTGTCAACTGGCGGTTCACGTGTCGATATCAACGCCGATGATGCTTACAGTGACTTTCTGTTGCCTTTTCAGTTCCCCTACTTCGGGCAGACCTTCAACACGGTAACGATCTCCACCAACGGCAACCTGTATTTCTCAACTCCGCCGTTCAAAGATGATGGAACCTCTGCCGCGGATGTGCAGAGCTCGGCCATCGATCTCTCGAGTTTCGCGATGATTGCCGGGCTGTGGGATGACCTTGATCTACGAGATTCAGTGCGCGCCGACGCGGGCGTCTACATAACTCAAAGTGCCAACTCAGTTATCTTCCGTTGGCAAGGAAAGCCTTGTAACGATAACGGCATCCAGTGCACCGGCGGGTCGGATGTGAACTTCGAAATCGAATTGCGGTCGGATGGGACCATCAAGAGCCGGTACGGTAGCGGCAATGTCTCTCTAAGACCTGCTGCGGGAATTTCCATCGGGGAACGCGATGCTTACGTGATTCCGACACATACTTCGGAGACGCCAATCAACCTTACGAATGCGCAGGAGATACAATACACGCCGCGTACGCTGGCGGCCCAGTCGGTGCAGTTTTCCCAACCTAACTACGGAGTCAGTGAGGCCGGTGCGAATCCGACCGTGACGATTACGGTGACGCGTACGGGTGACACTTCCGGGACTTCAACTGTCGACTACAAAACCACTGATACCGACACGTTTGCCGTTGGCTGCAGCGACACTGTAGCCAACAATCACGGTGCCTTTGCCCGCTGCGACTTTGCGACCAGTTTGGATACGTTAACTTTCGCACCTGGAGACACGATCAAGACTTTCAAGGTACCGATCATCAACGACTCGATAGCCGAAGGGGACGAGACGTTCTCCGTGGTACTTAGTAATCCAACCGGTGCCGCTCTTGGCACACCATCAACCGCCACCGTCACCATCGCAGACGACGACACCGTGACTGGGCCAAATCCGATCTTCACTACGCCCTTCTTTGTGCGGCAACACTACCTCGACTTCCTGTCGCGCGAACCGGAAATAGGAGAGCCATGGTCGGCCGTGCTCAACAATTGTTCGGATGTAAACAACAATCCAAACTGCGATCGGATAACGGTGTCAGGCGCTTTCTTTGGCTCACCGGAGTTTCAATTAAAAGGCTACTTCGTTTATCGCTTCTACAAGTTGGCGTTCAATCGACTACCGCTGTACACGGAAATAGTCGCTGATATGCGGGCTGTAACCGGCCAAACACCGGCCGAGGTGTTTCAAAAGAAGGGGGCATTCACGAATGCCTTTGCCCAACGGGCGGAGTTTGTGACTGCCTTCGGAGCGATGTCTGACGCGGCGTTTGTGACAGCGTTGATGAACCGCTACAACCTGACCCAAATCATAACGCCAGATCCGGCCAACCCGGATGGTCCAAACAAAGTGAACCTGACCACTGCAGATTTAACCAATCAGTTAAATGCGTTGACCTTGACGCGACCGCAAGTGTTGCGTGCGATAGGCGATTCCGATCAGGTGTTCACGCAGGAATTCAACCAGGCATTTGTGGCGATGCAATACTACGGTTACTTGAGGCGGACGCCGGAGCCGACTGGCTACAACGCGTGGCTGACTTTCCTAAATGCCAATCCGAATGATTCCCGGACCATGGTGAACGGCTTCATGAACTCGGCGGAATACCGGCTGCGATTTGGCCCAGCACA
>Ga0126377_10003502_pt1 | contig 11140 bp, 9 predicted proteins | sample PanSoiMetPlot_22_FD_92647 | JGI IMG/M metagenome (GOLD analysis project Ga0126377, IMG submission 92647) | Tropical forest soil microbial communities from Panama - MetaG Plot_22 | ecosystem: Environmental > Terrestrial > Soil > Tropical forest > Bulk soil | place: Panama | collected 2016-02-17
TCGACAAGCAAATCGCGCAACCGACGACGGACACGCCGATTCAGCCTCTAACGGCGGGCGGTCCGGCCTATCGCATCCCGGCGACGACGTCGCTCAACGGCGACATCACGTTCAACCTCACGCCGAAGTGGGCCGCGACGTGGACGACGACATACGACTTCGAGTTGCACCAGTTTGCGCAACACATCGTGTCACTCCAACGCGACCTGCACGACTGGCGCGCCATCTTCGGCTTCACGCAGTCGGCCAACGGCAACTTCGCCTTCAGCTTCACGATCGCCCTCAAAGCGGAGCCCGACCTGAAGTTCGACTACAACAAGGCGACGGTGCGCTCCGGCTCGCGTTTCTAGAAAATCGGCCAGCATCCTGTCCCCGCCGTGGGACGCTCGATGTCGCGGTCAAAAGCCGAACGGCAGACCGGACAACGAGTTAGCGACTTCACGCAACGCGGTGCGTCGAATGCATTGAGCGTTCGCGCAACCTCCACCGGAGCGCTGATGAAACTCTCTCGTCTTCTGTTGGCGGCCGTTTTTCTCCCTCTCGCTGCATGCGAGGACCTGACTGTTCCAGTCGATCCTGATGCAGCTGCCAACATCACGTATCAACTCGTCCCCAGCGGCAATCCCGACTCGCCTCTGGGCATTTTGCTCAGCTGGGAAGTGCCCCGTAGCGGACGCGCGAACTCGTTCAACGTCTACGGTAGCAACTCAACGAGCCAGTGGGATCTTCGCGCGACGACCACGTCGACGAGCTTCCACGACATCGGCGTTCCGCAACGGTACTACTACATCGGGACGCGCGACCTGAACGGACAGGAGATCGCCCGATCGCAGGTCCTGACGATCGATCTCGTGTCAGCGCGACTGCCCGCGCCACAGGGCCTCACGTCCATCTCGTTGAACGGCGCCATCCAGCTCGCATGGAGTAGCAACGCCGTCGACGCTAGCCACGGCACGTTCGACCACTACATCGTCTACTCGGCGCCATACGATGTGTCGCGAAGCGTCTGCACGTCGAACTGGGCGCTCGAAGGCTCGACCGTTGCCGATGCGTTCTACGCCGGCAATCTGACCAACGGCGAGTCGCGTTGCTTCGCGATCAGCGCCGTCACGCAGGACGGTCATGAAAGCACGTGGAGCGCCCAGCGCCTCGATACGCCGAGGCTCGAGGCGCGCAATGCGTTCGTGTATCACTCGTCTGCGCGGCCCGACAGCGCGGGCTTTGTCTTCTTCGACGATGTTGCGAACAGGGGTGGTGTGGTGGCCGCATCGTCACGCACCGACTTGGACTTCAGGCTCGACCGTCAGACTGATGGCTCGTTGTCGATCGTCCCCACGAGAGCCGCTGTGACGATGATGCTCTACGCGATCACGCCGGTCGCCGACCTGACGGCGATCGACCGCGCGGCGGCGTCGGGATTCAGCGCCGCGCCGCTCAAGGTCGCGCCGGGCCTCGGGTACGTTTTCCGCATCATGAAGACGGATGGCGTCCACTACGCCGCGGCACGCGTCGCGTTCACGACGGACACCTACGTGGTATTCGATTGGTCGTATCAATCCGCGCCGGGGAACGTAGAGCTGAACCGGACTCCGAAGTAGACGCGTCATCCCGAGCGTTAGCGAGGGATCTGCTTTACCGCCAATCGAAGAGCAGATCCCTCGCTAGCACTCGGGATGACAGGAGCAGTCATGCCTTGAATTGTGCACGTGGCGGACTGAACTTCCGCCAATGCTCAATGAAGTGGTTCTCGACGGCAATTCACTGACGATCGAACAGGTCGCCGCCGTCGCTACCGCCGCCTCGGAACGGGGCGGCGTTCGTGTTTCCGTCGCCCCGCATGCGCGAAAGCGCGCCAGCACCACGCGCGCGATTGTCGAACGGCTCGTCTCGGAACGCGCGGTGGCGTATGGCGTGACGACCGGCTTCGGCAAACTGTCCGACGTCGCCATTCCTCCCGACCGGCTCGCCGAGCTGCAAGTCAATCTGGTGCGCAGCCATGCGGCCGGCGTCGGCGATTTGTTGCCCGAGCGCGAAGTGCGCGCGATGATGCTGCTTCGCGCCAACGTCATCACGAAGGGCTATTCCGGCGCCCGGCTCGAGCTCGCGGAGCTTCTCGTCGCGATGTTGAACGCGGGGCTTTGGCCACCGGTGCCGGAGCAGGGAAGTGTCGGCGCGAGTGGTGATCTCGCGCCGCTCGCGCATCTCGCGCTTTCGGTGATCGGCGAGGGCACACTCCTGCGCGGCGATTCATCCGGCGCAGCAGCCGAGATGCTCCGAGAAGCCGGTCTCTCTCCGATCACGCTTGCACCGAAAGAAGGACTCACACTCATCAACGGGACGCAGGCGCACACCGCGATCGGCGCGCTCGCACTCGTCGACGCCCGTCGTCTCTGGCGCACCGCACACATCGCCGGCGCAATGTCGCTCGAGGCACTGCTCGGCACCCCGGTCGCTTTCGATTCGCGCATTCAGGACGTTCGCGGACAGCTCGGCCAGGCGGCATCGGCGGCGTTGTTGCGCGAGCTGCTCGCCGACAGCGAGATCCGCGAGTCGCACCGCCAGAACGATCCGCGCGTGCAAGACGCATATGCGTTGCGCTGCATGCCGCAGGTGCATGGGCCGGTGCTGGACGCGCTCGAGTTCGCGGCCGGCGTCATTGGGCGCGAGCTCAACGCGGCGACCGACAACCCGCTCGTGTTCGAGACGGGCGATCTCTTGAGCGGCGGCAACTTTCATGGTCAGTCAGTGGCGATGGCGCTCGATTTTCTCGCGATCGCGCTGACCAATCTCGCGACGATCGCTGAGCGACGCATTGACCGCCTCGTTCATCCCGACCTCAACCAGGGTTTGCCGCCGTTTCTCACCCGAGACGCTGGCGTCAACTCGGGGTTCATGATGGCGCAGGTGACGGCAGCGTCGCTGGCGAGCGAATGCAAAGTGCTGTCGCATCCCGCGAGCGTCGATACGATTCCGACCGACGGCAGCAAGGAAGACGTCGTGCCGATGGCGATGGCGGCGGCGTGGAAGCTGCGTCGCGTCGTGCGCAATGTGCGCTACGTGCTAGCGATCGAGCTCATGTGCGCGGCGCAGGGGATCGACTGCCGCGCTCCGCTCAAACCTGGGCGCGGTGTCACACGCGCACATTCGGCGGTTCGGCGTCTCGTGTCACCGCTCGAGCGTGATCGCGTGTTTTCACAGGACGTCGAACGGCTCGCGCTTGCGATTCAGACCGACGAGCTTTCCGCTCCAGCCATGAGTCACGCATGAGTGTTTCTTCGACGATCGCCGACAAGACGGCCGCCGCGAGCGTCTCGGGTCCTCGTCCCGTACGCGCGCCGCGAGGCTCGACGTTGTCGTGCAAGGGATGGCAACAGGAAGCAGCGCTGCGGATGCTGATGAACAACCTCGACCCCGAGGTGGCCGAGCGTCCCGATGATCTCGTGGTGTATGGCGGGACGGGGCGTGCGGCGCGAAGCTGGGAGGCTTTCGATGCGATCGTCGCCGCCCTGCGCCGTCTCGAGAATGATGAGACTTTGCTCATTCAGAGCGGGAAGCCCGTCGGCGTCTTTCGCACCCATGCGTGGTCACCGCGTGTGCTCATCGCGAACAGCAACCTCGTCGGACGCTGGGCGACGTGGGACTATTTCCGCGAGCTCGAGCGCGCGGGCCTGATCATGTACGGTCAGATGACCGCGGGCTCGTGGATCTACATCGGTTCGCAGGGAATCCTGCAAGGCACGTACGAGACGTTCGGCGCGGTCGCGCGCACGCATTTCGGCGGGTCGCTCGCGGGTCGGTTCGTGCTGACAGCGGGACTGGGCGGAATGGGTGGCGCCCAACCGCTCGCCGCCACGATGAATGGCGCCGCCATCCTCGGCGTCGAGGTCGACGAGGCGCGCATCGACAAGCGGTTGGAGACGGGCTACTGCGATCGTAAGAGCCGCAACGTCGACGAAGCGCTCGGATGGATTCGCGACGCCCAGCAAGCGAAGCGTTCACTGTCAGTGGGACTCGTGGGCAACGCGGCTGAGGTGTTGCCGACGTTGCTCGCGCGTGGCGTCACGCCCGATGTGCTCACCGATCAGACGAGCGCACACGACACGTTGAATGGCTACGTGCCCGCGGGCCTTTCACTGGCCGAAGCCGCGGCGCTGCGTGCGCGCGACCCGAAAGAGTACATCCGCCGCGCCAACGCGTCGATCGTCGCACACGTCAACGCAATGCTCGGCATGCAACAGCGGGGCGCGATCGCGTTCGACTACGGCAACAACATTCGCACGGTCGCACTCGACAACGGCGTCGCGAACGCGTTCGCCATTCCAGGCTTCGTGCCCGAGTACGTGCGTCCATTATTCTGCGAGGGGAAAGGCCCGTTTCGCTGGGTCGCCCTCTCCGGCGATCCGAAGGACCTCGCGCGCACCGACGAGCTGGTGCTCGAGCTGTTTCCGCACGACGAGCATCTCCGTCGCTGGATCACGATGGCGCGCGCGCGCGTTCAGTTTCAGGGACTGCCCGCGCGCATCTGTTGGCTTGGACAAGGGGAGCGCGCGCGGTTCGGCGTCGCGCTCAACGATCTCGTCGCGAGCGGTGAATTGTCCGCGCCGATCGTCATCGGTCGCGATCATCTCGATACGGGAAGCGTCGCGTCGCCATTTCGGGAAACGGAAGCGATGAAGGATGGCACGGACGCCATTGCCGATTGGCCGATTCTGAATGCGTTGCTCAACACGGCCAGCGGTGCCTCGTGGGTGTCGTTTCATCACGGTGGTGGCGTAGGCATTGGGAACTCGCTGCATGCCGGTCAGGTCATCGTGGCCGACGGGACGCCGGAGATGCGTGTGCGTCTCGAGCGGGTGCTGACGAATGATCCTGGCATCGGCGTCGCTCGTCATGCAGACGCGGGGTACGAGATTGCGATCGAGACGGCGAAGGAGCAGGGAATTCAGCTGCCGATGAGAGGCAAGTGAAGGGAGACCACTAACGTGCTCTCGGCCCGCTTCCGGCCATATCACGTCGCGCTGTTCCTCGGTAAATACGCGTGGCTCACCGCGCGGAGACGTCCCGTCCTCGTCCACTTCGAGGTCACCCTCCGGTGCAACGCGCACTGCGGCTTCTGCGACTACTGGAAGACTGATCCGTCCGCGAAAGCAACCGAGCTCGCGAGCTACGCCGACGCCGCGCGGTACTTCAACCCGATGGTCGTCACCTTCACCGGCGGCGAGCCCACCCTTCGACGCGATCTGGAGGACCTCGTCGCCGAAGTGGATCGGGCGATCACGCTCAAATACGTCACGCTGATCACCCACGGCGCAATGCTCACGCCGGAGCGCGCGCGGTCGCTGTGGGATGCGGGCATCAATCAGTTCAACATCTCGCTCGACTATCTCGACGCCCGGCACGACGCCGCGCGCGGCATTCCCGGGTTGACCGCCAGAATTCTCGACGCGATACCGGCAATGCGCGCGCGCGGCATCGACAACATCCGCTTCAACAGCGTCATCAAGAACGACAATCTCGATCAGATCCTGCCGATCGTCCGCTACGCGGCGGAGCATGGCATCGGTGTGAATTTCAGCTTCTACACCGACGCAAAAAACGGGAATCGACAGTTCCTCGTCGGCGACGCACACCTCGCCAATCTCGACGCGGTAGTCGCCGAGCTTCTGGCGTTCAAGCGTCGGCGTCGTGGTGTCATCACGAACTCCGATTACTACCTCGAGCAACTGCCCCGCTACGTCCGCGGGGAGCTCACCGCGCCCTGTCGCTCTGGCATTCGAACCATTCACATCGATCCGACAGGTCGAGTGAAGCGCTGCCCCGATTTTCCCACCGATTTTCACTGGCGCGACTTCAAGCAGTATCAACCGGTGGATTGCAATGCCTGCTACTATGCATGCCGAGGCGAAGCGCAAGCGCCGCTGCGTCTCTCGCGCGTCCGTGACGTGATGGCATGAGCAAAAACAAAACGGGCGATCGATCGATCGACGACACGGGGCCGCTCCTGTTCGTGAACGCCTCGCAAGTGGTCACCTGTGCAGGTCCTGGACGCGCGCGCCGCGGCTCGGAGATGTCGGATATCGCCATTCGCACCGACGTCGGCGTCGTCATCGACGATGGACGCATCGTTGCCGTCGACGCGCCGTCGACGCTGACCGAACGGTTTCCAACCGCGCGTGAGATCGATTGCCGTCATGGGGTGTTGATGCCGGGGCTCGTCGACTCGCACACACACGCTATCTTCGGCCGGCCGCGCTCCGAAGAACAGGAGATGCGCGCCGCTGGCCTCGACTACATGGAGATCGCGCGCCGCGGCGGTGGGATTCACTCGTCCGTGCGAGATCTGCGAACGCGTTCCGAGGACGAGCTCTACGAGCTCGCACATCGCCGCCTCCTCAGGCTTTCGACTTTTGGAACGACGACGGTGGAGGTGAAGTCTGGATACGGCCTCACCCTCGCCGACGAGCTCAAGGCGCTGCGTGTGATTGCGCGGCTCCGCGCCGAGCTGCCGCTCCGCATCGTTCCGACCTTCCTGGGTGCGCACGAAATCCCGTTGGACCATCGCGCGTCCGCTGCGACCAGGCAGGCGTACATCGATCTCGTGATCAACGAGATGATTCCCGCCGTCGCCGCCGATGGATTGGCCGCATTCGCCGACGTCTTCTGCGAGACGGGCGTCTACACTGTCGACGAGAGCCGGACGATTTTGTCCGCGGCGCGAGACGCTGGGATGGGAATCAAACTGCACGCCGACGAGCTCACATCGTCCGGCGGGGCGGAGTTGGCGGCCTCCCTTGGGGCGACGTCGGCGGACCACCTCGCGGCCGTCTCGGACGCCGGCATCGCCGCGCTGGCCGCTGCGTCGACAGTCGCGACCCTCTTACCAGGCACGATGTTGTTTTTGGGCAAAACGAAACACGCGCCGGCTCGTCGATTCATCGAGGCCGGTGTGCCGGTTGCTCTCGCCACCGACTTCAATCCTGGTACGTCGCCAACGTCGAATCTGCCGTTGGTGCTGACCCTTGGTGTGAGCCAACTTCGACTCAGCGTGGCGGAAGTTGTTACTGCGGCAACGGTAAACGGCGCGGCAGCGCTAGGATTGGCGCAACGCGTTGGGCAGATCGCTCCCGGGTACTCCGGGGACGTTGCGATCTTCGACGTCCGCGATGTTCGTGAGGTGCCGTATTGGTACGGCGACCATCGGTGCGTCGCGACGTACGTGCGAGGCAAAGCTTGTCACACTAGTGAGTTAGGGCTAACTTAACCCTCCAACTTTCCCGTGGTCTGGAACGGGTAGTCGCCGGCCGGACTACGCCAAAGGCGCTGATGTCCAACGTCGCGAAGCTGAAAAAGCAGGCCGCCGCACTTCCAGCTCGATGAGCGGCGTAATCGCACGCCAGCGCACACCGTCCACGAGTGCGCTGCGCGATATCCAGGCGCCGGTGAACGCCGCGCTCGACGACGTCGTCGTGGAGATGCGGCGCATCGTGACACACGAGCTGCCGCTCATCCAGGAGGTCAGCGGCCATCTGCTGCAGATGCGCGGCAAGATGTTTCGCCCGACGTTGGCCTTGCTCGCGAGCCGCGTCACCGATGCATCGCAGCCGCGCGTGACGACGTTGGCGGCCGTGGTCGAGCTAATGCACCTCGCGACGCTCGTCCACGACGATTCCGTCGATCATTCGGTGCTCCGCCGCGGATTGCCGACAGTCAACTCGTTGTTCAGCCATCAAGTCTCCGTCATCATGGGAGACTTCTTGTATTCGCGTGCGTTGACCGCCCTGGTCCGCATGAACGATTTGGAGATCATGCGGGTGCTCACCGACGTCGCGAACGAGCTGACGATCGGCGAGATGCGGCAGCTGGGAGCCGTGGACGCCCTCGCGTTCAGCGAACAGGAGTACTTCCATTTGATTCGCGCGAAGACGGCGTCGTTGATCGCGGGGGCATGCGAGAGCGGCGCGATGTGCGGCGCTCCGGAGTTTCGCGAGGCACTCGCCACCTACGGCGATCGCCTTGGCATGGCCTTCCAGATCGCCGACGACATTCTCGACTACATGGGAAACGAGTCGGTGACCGGCAAGCCGGTGGGACTCGACTTGCGGGAACACAAGGTGACGCTGCCTCTTATCGCGGCGCTGCCGCGAGTATCGGCGGCAGCCCGGGGCCGGATCGATGCGTTGTTCGCGGCGGAATCGCCGGACGACGCGACGATCGCGGATGTCGTTGGGATTGTCGCCGACGCCGGCGGCATCGAATACGCGCAACGTCGGGGGGAGCAGTTCGCCAATGATGCGGAACAGGCGTTACGGGTCCTCCCGGAATGCCCGGTCCGGTCCGCCCTGACGGACGCCATCGCTTACGTCATGGCTCGGCGGTCTTAATGCCTCTTCAACGCGGATCTTCCAAACATCGTCCGGGGTTTCACGCCCTGGTGCTTGCCATCGGCTTCATCGTCGGGAGCGTCATACAGCAGGCGGCGCGCATTCTGTTTCCGCCGGGTGCGGCGAAGCAGTTCCTGACCGCCGGCGTCACGCCATCGTTCGGCCCGGCACCGGTCGACCTCGGATTGATTAAATTTTCTTTTGGTATCGCGCTCGACGTATCTTTGCTTAGCCTTCTTGGAGTGCTCGTCGCGTACCTCATCGCTCGTTCGCTTTTTTAGGAGATAGTTATGGGACTCGGCAATCTTGGCTTTACCGAGCTGATGATGATCCTGGTGATCGTGCTGGTGCTGTTCGGCGCCCGCAAGGTGCCGGAGATCGGCGCATCGATCGGGAAGGGCATTCGCGAATTCAAGAAGAACATCAGCGACGTCGATCGTGAAGTTCGCGAGCCGCTGCGCGAGTCGCGCGCCGCGACGGAGCGAATCGCCTCCGGCGAGAACGCTACGCAAGCGGAAGAGCCGGCGCGGCCGGAGCCCAAGCGACTGATGTAATTGCAACGACAAAAGGGGCGGACCACGTGGTCCGCCCCTTTTGTCTCAGTGCTGACGACTGCCTAGGCTTCGGTGCGCCGCGTCGCTGCGTTGATCTGCTTGCGGCGATCGTCGATCTTCGCGGCCTTCCGCAGGTCCTGCAAGAACATCTGCGGCAGTTGCTGCTGCCGAAGTTGCTGCAGACGCGTCTGTCGCTGCGCCACCTTCTGCGCGGCCCACGCGGCGCTGTCGGCGAGCACGCGTTTGTCGACTCGGATGACGAAGACGCCATCGGCCGATTTGATCGGCTGACTCACGGCGGCAACTGGCAGGGCGAACGCCGCGCCGATGGGCTCTGTGAACTGACCGAGGCCAGGGACGAGCGATGACCGCGTGAAGAGCGGCGTTTGCTCGACCTTCTTGCCCGCTTGCTGCGCCGCTGCCTCGAGCGAGGTGTTTGCCGCGGCAGTCGCGAACTGCTGCGCCTGTGGCATCAGCTTCTCGAGTTGCCGCTCGGCCGCGACGCGTGCGCGAACCATCTCTTTCACGTTCTCGAATCTCGGTTCGCCGCCCGGTTGAATGGAGTCGAGGCGCGCGAGGTAGTAGCCGCCCTCGTCGTCGAATAGCTCGCTCGTCTCGCCGCGCTTCGCGCCGCCGAAGGCCCAGGCACTCACGCTGGGGATCGGCCGGCCGTTGCTGATCGCCGGCTCGTCTTCGACGACCTGCACGTGCGTGATCGGGAGCTTCAGGTTGCGCGCTGCCGTATCGAGCTTGGCACCCTGTTCGCTCGACCCTGCGCCGTTCGCCAACGCATCGGCCTCTTTGTCGATGCGAGCGGCCGCGGAATCCGACATCTCGATGCGGACGAGAATGTGGCGCACGCTCAGCGTGTCGCCTTTCTTGCTGTCGACGCGAATGAGGTGGAAGCCGAATGGCGTCTCGACCGGTTGCGACACTTCGCCAACCGGTAGGGCGTACGCTGCCTTTTCAAAGGCGGCCACGAACCGGCCCTTCACGCCCTTGCCCAGATCGCCACCCGCCTGGCCGGAGACCGTGTCCGCCGACTCGCGCTTGGCGACGTCCTCGAACGTCGCGCCTTTGACGATTTCCTCACGAAGTGCGACGGCTTTCGCCCGCGCCGCCGCAGTGTCGGCCGCCGTGACCGTTTTTGCAATCGTCACGACGGAGACCCATGCGCGTCCCTGCGACTGGAACTGGTCTTTGTGGGCGTCGAAGTACGCGCGAAGATCGCTTTCCGGAATCGCTTTCGCAGCGGCCGAGTCGGTCGCTGGAGTGAACGAGACGAAGCTCACCTGCGCGCTGTCGCGCTGGTCGCGCCACGCACGCCACAGCTCCGCGTCGGAGACGTATGCGCCTGACGAGATCTGGTCGAAGAGTTTCTCGCGCGGAATTTCGCTGCGGTAGTACTGCTCGAGCTGGACGAGCAGACCACCCTGACGCGCCTGCGGGCTCGCCAGGAGACGCTGGTATTTCTCCGGATCGAAGCGGCCTTCCGTCATGAGCTCCGGCGCCGCCCTGATCCACTCCGGCGGCGCGTATTGCGCGTATTGACGCACTTCGTCGTCGGAGACGGTGATGTGGCGCCGGGCGTATTCGTCCTGGAGCAGGATCTCGCCAACCATCTGATCGAAGACGTTGTTTTCGATCCGCCGGGTGTCGTCCTGCGAGAGTGACCGTCCACCAGCCTGTTGCTGCGCGGCCTGGATCTCGTTCTGGACCCGCTGGAGGAACTGGTTGTAGAGGATTTCGTGGCCGTTGACGACCGCGACCGCTGTGGTTGGGGTCACAGGGGTCCGGCCCAAGAGACCCGACGTTTCATACACGAGGAAACCGCCCACAAACACGAAGGCGACGAGAATCCAGATGTACTTTGCCAGGCCCCGCATCTGTTGCAGCACGGGACAGAACTCCGGAGAGCTGAAGGATGGAGGTCGAAAACGTACCGACCGAATGAAGCTTGTAATGTTAGAAGCGAACGCGTGCTAAAATCAAGTGAGAATGTGACTTCTGATTGACGGGCTCAGTCCAAAAGATGTATAATCCGCCTTCCTTCCGTCCCGGGTTCCGACCCCGGTCGCCCTGCTGTCCGTTCTTGAGGTAATCAATGGCCAGTTCGGCCCGAATCGACGAATTACGAAAGAAGTTTGACGAGAACCCGCGTCGGTATTTCGCCCCGTTGGCGAACGAATACCGGAAGGCGGGAGA
>Ga0126377_10003506_pt1 | contig 11137 bp, 12 predicted proteins | sample PanSoiMetPlot_22_FD_92647 | JGI IMG/M metagenome (GOLD analysis project Ga0126377, IMG submission 92647) | Tropical forest soil microbial communities from Panama - MetaG Plot_22 | ecosystem: Environmental > Terrestrial > Soil > Tropical forest > Bulk soil | place: Panama | collected 2016-02-17
CCTCTGAATTTACCGACACCATCATTCAAGGACAGGCACAGCGCGGGATTCTCGAATTCACATACAAATATCCAGGCATGTACATGTTCCACGCGCACGTGACCGAGTTTGCTGAACTCGGCTGGAACGGGATGTTTGAAGTCCTGCCATAAGCGAAGGAAAAAGCTGATGATTAAGAGCCAAACCTCCCCTGAGACAAAGAACCGATTCACTTTTCAAACCCTTGTCCTGCTTCTGCTCCCTATCCTTCTCCTTAGTGGAGTCATTTTCCTGTTCCTCAACACAGGAGGTGGACTAAACCTCAATTCTCCTGTCCCTATCGAAAACCTGACGATTGAACGCTACCGGCTCGAACATGGGCATATTGAATTGTTTGTTCAAAACACCGGCCCCGACACATTGACCATTGCATCAGTGATTATCAACGATGCAGTCATGCCATTTGAAGTGACACCTTCCGCAGATATTCCACGACTGGGCAGGGCAACCATCCAAATCAATTATGCGTGGACGGCGGGAGAAGCCTACGGAGTGCGGGTTTTCACCAGCAACTCGATTCCCTTCGATGTGGATATTCCCGTCGCATTCGTCACGCCGCAGCCTGAGGCAAAAACATTCTGGAGTTTTACATTGATTGGGTTGTATGTCGGTGTGATTCCCATCTTTCTTGGAATCTTCTGGCTCCCGGCACTGCGCCTGCTCGGAAGGAATTGGATGACATTCCTCATGGCTGTGACCGCTGGCCTGCTCGTTTATCTGGGACTCGATACGCTGAATGAGGCACTGGAAGAAGCAGCAGAACTTCCCGCCACATACCAAGGGATCGGTCTGATCGGCATCGGTGCGGTCGTTACATATTTGCTGTTGGATATGGTGGGCAGCTCACAACCCTTGGACCGTTCCGAAGCCTCACAACGCCTTGCTATCGCGTGGAAGATTGCGCTTGGCATTGGCATCCACAATCTTGGCGAAGGGCTTGCCATTGGCGCGGCCTATAATGTGGGTGCGATCGCGTTGGGAACCTTTCTCGTGGTGGGCTTCATCATCCAAAACATCACAGAAGGACTTGGCATCATCGCACCGATATTACGCGACCGTCCCACATCTGGTCAACTCGCCCTGCTCGGTCTCATGGGCGGCGGTCCAGCCATCATAGGTGCGTGGATTGGCGGCTATACCCCCTCGCCATTTCTGGCTGTACTCTTTTTAGCAATTGGCACTGGTGCAATATTCCAGGTCGCTGTAGAAATTGGACGATTCATTCAAAAGGATACGGCACGCGAAGCCAGACCCCTGGCTGTTTTCAGTGGTGTGCTCACAGGCATGCTGCTCCTGTGGGTGACAGGCATTTTTATCAAATAAAGGAAGTTCATCATGAAAAAAATATTCTCACTTATAATTTTACTGTTCACGCTGGTGCTAAGCGCCTGCGGACAAAATAAACCTTCCACAGATATCAAAGTAGATATGACTGACTTTGCGTTCACACCCAACCAGTACATCGTTCCGGCGGCCAAGCAAATCACGCTTCAGGTAACTCATGATGGGCTGGTGACGCACGAGTTCATCATTATGAAATACGGCACAGAAGTTGGTGAACACTTCAACGAAGAAGACCAGCCGAACGTCTACTGGCAAATCACAGTTCAACCCGGCGATTCGAAAACCTTCACCTTCATCGCACCAGACCAGCCGGGCACCTACCAAATCGTGTGCGGCATGGCCGGGCACGTTGAAGCAGGCATGGTTGGAAAATTGGAAGTCACCAAACCTTAGATTTCATGTCATACGATCATACTCACTCACACTTCGGCAATCTTGCACAACAAACCACCCAGCGGCTTTCCCTGTCGTTGACGCTCACGCTCGCCTTTGTCATCATCGAAACCGCGGCCGGATTTGTATCGAACAGCCTCGCCCTGCTCACCGATGCGGCGCATAATTTCACCGACGTCATTGCACTGGCTCTGAGCTGGTATGCATTGAAGATCGCCACGCGCCCCGCACACTCAGGCAAGACATATGGATATCACCGCGTGGGAATACTCGTGGCGTTGGTCAACTCTACGACCTTGATCCTGATTTCGTTGGGGATCTTCTACGAAGCCTGGCACCGCTTCCTGGCGCCGCCAGAGGTTGATTCGCCGATCCTGATCGGAGTCGCAACCCTGGCCTTTCTCGTCAACGCGGTAACGGCCTGGCTTGTCCGCCGGGGTAGTGAACACGACCTGAATCTGCGGAGCGCATTTGTCCACCTGATGGGCGATGTACTCTCCACGATCGGTGCGATGATTGCAGGCATCCTGATCTTCTTCACACAGTGGAACTGGCTGGATCCGTTGGTCAGCGCTTTGATTGGCATCATAATTGTGTGGAACGCGTGGACCATCCTACGGCAGACGATTCGAATACTCCTGGAAAGTACACCGGAAAATATCGATATGAAGTCGATGGTGGATGATTTGCTCAAGGTGGATGGGGTGCGCGATGTCCACGATCTGCACGTCTGGAGCATCAACGAGAACCTGCGCGTCCTGTCCGCCCACGTCACCACCGACGATATTCCCATCAGTGCTGGTACACACATTCAGCAGGGCGTGAATGAAATCCTTTTCCACAAATACAATATTCAACATGCCACTCTGCAACTCGAATGCGAGGGCTGTGAGCCAAGCCTGTTGTATTGCGATATTTCCGAACCGAATCACGTGCATTAGGTTGGATGGAGACGATCAGCCCATTTCCGCGCCACGGATAATCAACTACATCCGCGTATTCACTTAAATTAAGGCTTTGATCAGCTTGAAACAATTGAGATAGATGACTAAACTCCAAAGGTATAATGGCTTTGGAGTTTTCGATTCAGGCACCGACTCAAAGACACACGGAGAACCGTCCGATGACCAAGGCAATATTTCAACCATTGGATTCTTATACTGAGTATCCCATCGCAGAGATGATACGGCGCGCGGCGGAGTTTCGCAAACAAATGCAGCGTAGGCGGACCGTGCGAAATTTTTCCGGGAAAATCGTGCCGCGCGAGATCATCGAGGAATGTCTCATCGCGGCAGGAACTGCGCCCAATGGGGCAAATCTCCAACCCTGGCACTTCGTGGTTGTAGCTGATCCAGGAGTCAAGCATGAGATTCGCGTGGAGGCAGAGAAGGAGGAGTACGAGTTTTATCATCGCCGTGCGCCAAAGGAATGGCTGGATGCCCTGGCTCCCCTCGGTACAGACGAGTACAAACCGTTCCTCGAAACGGCTCCTTATCTGATCGTCATTTTTGGGAAAAACCATAGCATGTTGCCCGATGGGCGGCGCGTGAAGAATTATTACGTGAACGAATCCGTTGGAATTGCCACCGGATTTTTGATCGCCGCGCTGCATCACGCAGGTCTGGTAACTCTCACCCACACCCCCAGCCCAATGGGATTTTTGAACGCAATCCTCAACATCCCGGTGGATGCGAGACCGTTCCTGCTTTTGGTGGTGGGATACCCTGCAGAAGATGCAATGGTTCCGGTGATCACGAAAAAGCCGCTGCGCGAAATCGCAACTTTCATCTAAACGACAACCTTGCAAAGGTTCTTAACCTTTGCAACGTATAGCTGGTTATGACGGAGATTCCATGGCACGTTCTACTACGGCGACAATCTCAATATCGTGCGTGAGCATATCACAATGAATCGGTGGATTTGATCTATCTTGATCAGCTTTTCAATTCCAAACAGGATTGCAGCGTTCTCTTTGGAAGATTTATTGGACGGGACAGAAGGTCCACGCTACCCGATCTGACCGCGGCGGCTTGAACCTCAAAAAGGCGAAAAAGGAAAAAAGGAAAGACCAACCGAAGTTGTTTGAGTGATCAGGCTCGAAAACGGCCCTTGAAATGGGGATGAGAAAGTGCTAATATGACAATACAAAATTTATCCAATGACGAACATGGTCACACAACATAGGAGGAAGCCATGGAGATCAAAACCAAAAGCCAGCACGATCCGGCAGCAGACCTGCCCATCGTGGATGCCTACATGCGTTGGGCGCTGCTGGCAGCGGAAGAAGTGGTGGGCAAGCAAGGCTTGAGTATCATCCTGCGTGAAAACAACCTTGAGAGATTCATTGAAAACTATCCGCCTGAAAATCTAAAACTTAGTCAATCGGTTTCATCTAGAGATTATGCCAACCTGTGCGCCGGGGTGCTGAAATTTTACGGGCGTGCAGGCAAGAGCGTGGTCATTCGCATTGGACGACTTTCCGCCAAATATGCGATTGAAAAACAAGGTGCAGTATTTAATATCGCGGCTCGAGCGGCCATCAAACTCATGCCTTTGGCGACCCAGATCAAGACGGGCCTGGAGAATATGCAAGATGGCTATCGAAAGATCTACCGAGAGGGTGGAAGCGAAATCCACTTGCGCATCGAGGATCGCGGGGATAAATGGGCTTATATTGCAGAAAACTGCCCATTATGCGCCGGAAAAGAATCCGATACCCACATTTGCTGGAGTTTCAATGGTGTGCTAAAAGAAGGAACCATGTGGTTGACCGGCAAGGAACTCGAAATCGAAGAAGTCGAATGCCGGGCTATAGGCGCGCCCGCCTGCATTTGGGAGATCAGCAAGGTAGCGAAGGAATAAATATCAACTATTTCAACAATTCCTCGATCTGCTCACAATGGGCAGTCTCATGCTGGGTAAGGTACAACGTATAACTGAACACGGTCTCTTTACGTTCCTTGATGGTGGCGGAGCGCGACCAATCCTGAATGGAAAGGTTTTGAAGTGTCTTCAATAATTCCATGCGTTGTTTCTTGTAAGCTTGAAATGATTCAGGAAACGCAAGTTCGAGATAATCCGTCTTCCTGATATACGTTCGTGGTGAAATATATCGCATGGCGGGGTTATTCTGTGCGAGCATGGCTTGGATGTATTTCTCCCGAACATCAGCGCTTGCCCGCAAATGTGCCAGAATATCATTGACAGACCAGGGCACTTTCTCAGTCCGAATGTTCAACCTGCTTTCTAAGTGACCCTTTGTTGCAACTGCAATACGACGCGGAGCCTCAGCTAGTAATTTGAGAAACTGATCAATTTCAGCAGAATTACCTCCCAATTACTCTTCCTCCCCTGCCAGCAACTTAATCCTTTCCCACGGCTTCAATTTTTCATCCTCCGCCAGCAGGGCCTTCAATTCATACAACTCATCGCGCAGCGCGGCAGCTCTTTCGAATTCGAGATTCTTCGCGGCCTCCTTCATTTGCTTTTCCATTTCGCCGATAATCTTGCGCAATTCATTGCGCGGCATGCTCCCAGCATCTTTGACTTTATATTCACCCTGCATTTCACTAACCGCTTTCGCCGAGAATTCTGCAGTCAGGTCGTGGATCGCCTTGTGAATACTGATCGGCACGATGCCGTTCTCTTCGTTATATTTCATCTGCTTGGCGCGGCGGCGGTTCGTTTCATCAATCGCGCGCGTCATCGAGTCGGTCATTTTGTCAGCATACATGATCACGCGCCCATTGACATGCCGTGCCGCGCGACCAATGGTTTGAATGAGCGAAGTTTCAGAACGCAGGAAGCCTTCCTTATCTGCATCCAGGATTCCGACTAGCGATACTTCGGGCAGATCCAACCCTTCGCGTAGAAGGTTGATGCCAACCAGCACATCGAACACACCCAGGCGCAGATCGCGCAATATGCCGACGCGTTCCAACGTCTCGACCTCCGAATGCAGGTAATGAACTTTCATTCCCAATTCCTGCAAATATTCGGATAAATCCTCCGACATGCGTTTCGTCAGTGTTGTCACCAGAGCACGCTCGCCTCTTTCCACCCGCTGCCTGATCTCTCCGATCAAATCATCCACCTGCCCTTTGGTGGGACGCACCTCCACTTCGGGGTCAACGAGCCCTGTCGGGCGGATGATCTGCTCCACCACCTGATCCGCCTTGCCCATCTCATAGGGTCCCGGCGTGGCGGACGTATAAATTGTATTCCCCATCACCTCTTCAAACTCGTCAAACTTCAGAGGGCGGTTATCCACTGCGCTTGGCAGACGGAAACCGTATTCGACCAGCGTTTCCTTTCTGGCACGGTCACCGTTATACATGCCACGAATCTGCGGCACAGTCATGTGACTCTCGTCGATGACGAGCAAATAATCACTCGGCAAAAAGTCGATCATCGTCCACGGGTGCGTGCCCGGCGCACGGCGGTCAAAGTGACGCGAATAATTTTCGATACCAGAACAATAGCCAACTTCCTTCAACATCTCCAGATCATAGCGGGTGCGTTGTTCCAGCCGTTGCGCCTCCAGAAATTTTCCAGACTCTTTGAAGAACTTTAGCCGTTCATCCAATTCGGTCTCTATATCCGCAATGGCGTCCTTCATTTTCTCCGCGGCTGTCAGATATTGCTTGGCAGGGTAAATCGAAACTTCATCTGGCTCAACAAACACTTCACCCGTCAGCGGATTGAACTGCATGATACGCTCGACTTCATCGCCGAAAAAGGTAATCCGATACCCATTTTTGTCTTCATACGCTGGAATGATCTCCAAAGTATCACCACGTACCCGGAATGTACCCGTGCGCAGTTCCATATCGTTACGCTGATACTGCGACTCGATCAACTGCCGAAGTAAGGCATTTCGTCGATACACTTCACCAACTTTGAGCGTCACCGTCCCTTTGCCAAATTCCTCCGGGTTGCCCAGCCCATAAATGCACGAAACCGACGCGACAATGATCACATCACGCCGCGAGATCAGAGCTGTGGTTGCTGCCAATCGCAGGCGCTCGATCTCCTCGTTGATCTCCGTCTCCTTTTCAATGTACAGATCATGGCGCGGGACGTATGCTTCCGGTTGATAGTAATCATAGTAGGAAACAAAATACGAAACCGCGTTTTCCGGGAAGAATTCCTTGAACTCGGCGTATAACTGCGCGGCGAGCGTCTTGTTGTGAGCCATAATCAAAGCAGGCTTCTGAACGTCCTGTATGACGGAGGCGATCGTAAACGTTTTGCCAGTGCCGGTGGCGCCGAGCAAAACCTGATTCTTCAATCCATTCTTTACGCCTTCCACAAGTCCGCGGATGGCTTCGGGCTGGTCGCCCATTGGCTGAAAGGGTGCGTGAAGTTTGAAGTCCATGGGATGTTTTTTTGGGGTGTGGATAAATAATTGTGAACGGGCGTTCTATTATAACACCTAAAAGAAGGCTGATGCAAAGATCGGCTGCCAGAAAATATCCGCAGGCATCGGCTGGAAGTGAAGCGTGTATAATGTTAGAAACCAATCGAGAGAGTTGAGGAACGTTATACACGACAATGAAGGTAGTACTGAAAGTCTTCAGTGTGCTTGTCTTTCTGGCAGGTATGGTCTTCTTCCTGCAAGGGGTCAATATCCTGCCCGGCAGTTATATGACTGGCGATCCTCAGTGGGCCATTAATGGTGCGATCACAATGGTTGTGGGCGGCGGGTTGTACTGGTTTGCTGGGCGGAGGCACTGATGCCAGAGACATTTCAAATCGGCGATCGGGTTGAGATCTATCTGGATGAGAAGTTCGGCGAGAAGCAGGGCTGGCATGCCGGAACGATCTTCAAGATCGATCCGTATTCAGAACATCGCAGTTTCTACTGGGTCAGGTTCGATGAGGAAACGCAGAGCGTGTTGGGCATGTCGCAGCTTTCAATCTTCAACCTGAGGAATATCCGGGCGGCGCATGAAACTGTGTAAGGAGGAATGGTACGAACACATCTTTAAAACGATATGGGGTGGAGTATCTCAGGTAATTCTTATTCTTTCGGATGAAAATGGTGAAATGAGGCAAGCCATGAAAATGAAAAACAGCAAATATCCTTTTATCCTTTCGATCCTGCTGCTCGGAAGCCTTCTAACTTCGGCCTGCGGCAGCCTGCTCAATCAGGTCGAGAACGCTGTCCAGCAGGAGTATGGCCCTCAATATACAGCACAGGAACGCCAGACTCGCACTTTTGAGGTATTGTGGAATGACTTGCAAGAGCACTATATTCATTACGATTCGGCTAAAGTGGACTGGACGGCCCTCCACGAGCAATATACCGCCAAAATCCAGGCAGGCCTGACCGGCGATCAATTCACCGAATTAATGGGTGAACTGGAGAAGGATCTGCCTGTGGGTGCATTGGTCTACCAATCGCGCAGTGAACGCATTGATGCAGATATAGCTGATCTTTCAAGCTATGAAGGGATCGGCGCCATCATCGGTTTTTGCCTGAGGCTGTTCCTCACGTTGTCATTCTGGATGTAATTGATGGATCGCCAGCCGAACGAGCTGGCCTGCAGCCGCACGACAGTATCTATAAAATTGACGGCAATCCGGTCTTGCTGGAGGAAGGGTTGAGTGTTGTCAACCGCATTCGCGGACCCGCCGGAAGCATAGTCACCCTCGCTGTGCAATCGCCAGACAAGACCGAACGTACAATCGAGGTGACACGCGGCAAACTGGCGAGCAGCGGAAAGCTGGAGGCTCACCAGATCAAAGGCACCCAATATGGATATATGCTCTTCCCGCCCATCAGCTATGCTGATCTAATCAAAGATGTACGCGGCAGCCTGCAAACATTCACCACCAACCAGAAGTTGGAAGGCTTGATCCTTGATCTGCGTGTGGCGGGTACCTCCGGAGGCTGGCCTTTGAACGATATGCTCACGTTATTCACAAACGGGAATATCGGCGAATTCTTTGACCGCACCAAGAAGACTCAGGCACTCACAGTGAAGGGCGAGGATTACCTCAGTTCCCAAACCGTGCCGTTAGTGATCCTGATCGGAGCGAACACCAGCGGCTCGCCGGAAATCCTGGTGGCAAGCTTGCAGGCCACGAATCGGGCAACTCTCATCGGACAGACCACGGCCGGTTCCGTGGAGGCGACTGACGGATTCTATCTACCAGATGGTTCGCGCATCTTCATCGCAACTGCCTCGTTCAGACTGTCAGACGGCACAGAGATCGGAAATACCGGGATCAAGCCGAAGGTCACAATTGCTGCGGGCTGGGATGAGATCCAGGAGAATGCGGACCCGGTGCTGGATAAGGCCGTAGAGGTTTTGGAGGGGCAAAAATGAAAAAGTTATTCATCATCGTCTTGATTACAATGTTGCTCTCGGCCTGCTTGCCGCAAGGTGTTCGGGTTCCGCAGAGCGAGCTTCAGCCCCTTCTCGAGCGCAAATCCGGGTTGATTGCCTATATCGGCGCCGACGGCAATCTCTATGTTTCCGATCAGGGCGGAGGCAAGAAGAAACAAATCACTAAGGATGCTTTTTTCGGTAAGACCCAGAACGATCCGTATCTGTATTATCGTGCACCCACTTGGTCGAAGGATAGCAGCAAGCTCGCGTTTGCCAGTGAAAGTTTTGATGGCAAGGTAATATCCCGCGATTTGCTGGTGGCGAATGTGGAGAAGGGTTCCCCGACGAAGGTCTTCAAGAATCAAAGTGAAGTTCCCATTTACCTTTACTGGTCCCCGGATAACAAAAACCTGAGTTTCATCAGCACAGTTTTGAACGGACAAAACATTGTTCTCCAGAGTGTTCCGGCTGCAGGGGGCAAAGGCACCATTCTTGATGTTGGCGCGCCGTACTACTGGTCCTGGGCGCCCAATGGGCGGACGCTGATCGCACATTCCGGAGGAGGGTCGAATGCCAGCGTGCCCGATCACCTGACCTTTATTCAAGTTCAGGATTCAGAGGTCACCGAAGACGGCTTGCCCACGCTGCCCGCCTCCTTTCAGGCCCCGGCCTGGTCGCCAGATGGGCACCACATCACGCTGACGCGTACCTTAGAGGGCAAAAAAGAGATCATCATCACGGACAGTGCCGGCGCGTATCAAAAGACTCTCGGAACTTTCACACTTAACACAGCTTTTGTATGGTCACCCGATAGCACAAAACTCGCCTACATTGACGGCACACAGGCAATGACCGCGGGTGTGCTCGGCAAGTTGAATATTGTTGACATCGCCAAAGCTGACAACAAGATCATTGGCGATGATGTGATTGGCCTCTTCTGGTCACCCAACAGCGAAAAGGTTGCTTATTATCGAATCGTACCGGACTCATCCTCAAGCAGTTCGGATCCCTCCTCTCAACAATTCGCACTCGAACTTAATGTATTGGATATGAAAAGCGGTGAAAGCCGCAAGCTGTATACCATTTCACCCACCCGACAATTTATGAACATTCTGCCGTATTTCGATCAATACGCGCAATCGTCTACAATCTGGTCGCCGGATAGCAACAATCTGTTGATCTGCTTTGTGGATGGCCAGGGCAACCCTGGAATTGCGATCGCTTCAGCTTCGGGCAATTTGCAGCCGCGCCTGCTGGCCGATGGATATCTGGCTTTCTGGTCGTGGAAATGAAATACACACTTTTACTTCGACACCGTGAGCTGCGAAGCGAGGCGAACCGCCAGTATAAGCTTTGAAATACCGGCCTTGAAACGAACCAAACAAAAAGCCGACTCATTGAAGGAGTCGGCTTATTTGTGTAAATCTGTGGTTAAAAGATCTGAAGATTATCTTCGGGAGTAAATCATGTTTCTGATTTGGACTTGGCCGTTAACTGTTTTACTTTGGGTTTTCGCTTGGCTCTCATACTCTTTTCGGATTTTCCATTTTGGCTCACAATCGTTTCGTCCACCAGAGCTTTGAGCATACCCTGACTGTCAATTTCATTACTCCCATTCGCGGAAGAACGAATGATCTCGATGCACTTCCTGCCGGTCATATCGCCCCGCTCCAGAAGAGCTTGGGCCACAGCGTGCACTTCGGGCGCGCGGGCTACCAATATCTTCTCAGTGAACAGCTCAAGTTTTATCCAGAATTTTTCCAGGAGATCAACTTTCTCCTTGTCCATTCGAATGGTTTCTTCCGTCCTGTCAAGAGGTGGCCCAAAAAACCCATAATGGCCCAACTGCCACAAGCTTGCTCTTACACTGCGAAAATCGCTGGTTGCCCCAGTCCAATATTCGCCTAAAAATACTTTAGTCGACACATGTCCCGCCATTGAAACGAGAATATCCGCGAGAAAAGTACGCAAGGGGGATACATAGACATCATAATTTGACACGGGCAATACATAACCCAAGGCAC